>Ga0316228_1000338_pt1 | contig 65247 bp, 58 predicted proteins | sample TBH18021metaG_FD_206005 | JGI IMG/M metagenome (GOLD analysis project Ga0316228, IMG submission 206005) | Freshwater microbial communities from Trout Bog Lake, Wisconsin, USA - TBH18021 | ecosystem: Environmental > Aquatic > Freshwater > Lake > Hypolimnion/Profundal zone | place: USA: Wisconsin... | reverse complement strand
TCGGGTAGTACAGGAGGCCGTTGTACTGCTCGAAGACCGGCAGCACCGCCTTGCGGGACGCCGAGGTCCAGCAGCCCATCACGGCGGCGCAATGGTCGTTGACGAGGAGCTTCTTGGCCTTCTCGGCGAAGGTCGGCCAGTCGGAGGCGCCGTCCTCCTGGATGATCTTGATCTTGCGGCCGAGCACGCCGCCGGCATCGTTGATCTGCTGGATCGCGAGCTTCTCGGCTTCCTGGGCGCCCGTCTCGGAGATCGCCATCGTGCCGGTGATCGAGTGCAGGATGCCGACCGTCACCTCGCTGTCGGTCACCGCGAGGCCCGTCGTGTTCACGGCCGAGGTCGCCGGTGCGGCCCAGGCTGCCCGCGGCATCAGCGCCAGCGCCGGGGCGCCGGCCAATCCCATGAGCAGCCTGCGCCGCAGCGGGGAGCGCAAGCCGCGATCGGCGCCAGTGTCGGTGTCGTCTGCCATGTGCCTGACCCTGTTCGCGTCCGGGCCTTGAGAGGCGGCCCGGATCGACGCGTGCAGGCTAGGTCCTGGGTTGCGCTGCGGCCTATACGCGATTTTGCGTATGGCCGTGCTCTTGCATGCGGTGCACCATCGCGGCGGAATACTTTGAGGTTCTGGTGACCGGCAGCGCGAACATGGTGAGCACCGCCCGGGTGCTTGGTGTTTCGCGCGCGTGTGTGCCCGCGACCCGCGAGCCGGTTGCCCGGATCGGGGCCCGATGAGCGGCCCGCAGCGCATCATCCCCATCCGGCGGGACTACAACCGCTTCGTCGCCGACGAGACGCTGGAGGATTACGCCCTCCGCTTCACGGCCAAGAAGGCGCGCCGCTGGTCCAGCCTCGAGGTGGCGCAGACCGCCCTCGGGTCGATCTCGTTCCTCGCCCTGGAGGCGATCGGCGGGACCCTGACGCTGACGGCGGGCTTCCCCAACACCGTGGCCGCCGTCCTGGTCGTCGGCCTGATCATCTTCGCCACCGCGGCCCCGATCACGGTCTATGCCGCCCGGTACGGGGTCGACATGGACCTCCTGACCCGCGGCGCCGGCTTCGGCTATCTCGGCTCGACCGTCACGTCCCTCATCTACGCGAGCTTCACGTTCCTGTTCTTCGCCATCGAGGCGGCGATCATGGCGCTGGCGCTGCAACTCTGCTTCGGGCTGCCGCTCGGCATCGGTTACCTGCTCTGCGCCGGTGCGGTGATTCCCCTGGTGGTCTACGGGATTCGGCTGATCAGCCGGTTCCAGATCTGGACGCAGCCGCTCTGGATCGCCTTGAGCCTGCTGCCGCTGTTCTTCGTGGCGGCGCAGGGTGCGGGGCCGCTGCGCGCGCTGGCGCGCTTCCCGGGCCTCGACGGCGGCGGTGCCGGCTTCGACCTCGCCCGGTTCGGGCTGGCCACCGGCGTCCTGCTGGCGCTGCTGGCCCAGGTCGGCGAGCAGGTCGACTTCCTGCGGTTCGTGCCGGAGCCGTCAGGGCCGCGGGATCGCCGCTGGTGGCTGGCGGTCCTGTCGGGGGGCGCCGGCTGGATCCTGCCCGGGATGCTGAAGATCCTGCTCGGCGCCGCCCTCGCGGTCCTGGTGCTGGGCCACGGCGTCCCGCCCGATCACGCCGCCGAGCCGACCCGCATGTATGCGGTCGCCTTCGGCTATCTGACGGGGGAGGGGAGCCGGGCGGCTTTGCTGCTCACAGGGCTGTTCGTCCTCGTGTCGCAGCTGAAGATCAACCTCACCAACGCCTATGCCGGCTCGATCGCGTGGTCGAACTTCTTCTCGCGGCTGACCCACAGCCATCCGGGGCGGGTGGTCTGGCTGGTGTTCAACGTCGCCATCGCGGTGCTCCTGATGGAGCTCGGGATCGACAAGACCATCGAGAGCACCCTGCCGCTCTACGCCGCGGTGGTCTCGGCCTGGGTCGGGGCCCTCGCCGCGGACCTCGCGGTCAACAAGCCGCTCGGCCTCTCGCCGCCGGGCATCGAGTTCAAGCGCGCCCATCTCTACGCCGTGAACCCGGTCGGGACCGGCGCGATGGCGCTGGCCCTCGCGGCCGGGGGCGCGGCCTATCTCGGCTGGCTCGGACCGATCGTGCAGCCCTTCGCGCCGCTGCTCACCCTCGCCATCGCGTTCTGCGCGGCCCCGGCAATCGCCTGGGCCACGGCCGGGCGCTGGTACCTCGCCCGGGTTCCGAAGCAGGATTGGGGCGCGGCCGAGGTGGTCTGCCGGGTCTGCGAGTTGCCTTTCGAGGGCGAGGACATGGCTTATTGTCCGGCCTATGACGCCCCGATCTGCTCGCTCTGCTGCTCGCTGGACGCCCGGTGCGGCGATCTGTGCAAGCCCCACGGCCGGCTTGAGGTGCAGGCGCAGGCCGCCGTTGCCCGGCTCCTGCCGGGCCGTACCGCCGCCTGGATCGGTGCGCCGCTCGGCCGCTACCTCGCGGTGATGCTGACGCTCTGCGCGGTGATCGGCCTGATTCTCGGGATCGTGCATGCCGGCGCGACGATCGGGCATCCGGAGCACCGCGAGTTTTTGCGCACCGCGCTGACCAGCGTGTTCTTCACGCTGGTGGTGATCCTCGGCGTGGTGGCGTGGCTGTTCGTCCTCGCCCAGGAGAGCCGCCGCGTGGCCCAGGCCGAGACGATGCGCCAGACGGCGCTCTACGAGGCCGAGATCGCGGCCCATAAGATCACGGACGCCAAGCTGCAGGAGGCCAAGGAGCGGGCCGAGGCCGCCAACCAGGCCAAGAGCCGCTACGTGGTGGGCATCAGCCACGAATTGCGCACGCCGCTCTCCACCGTTTTGGGCTATGCGCAGCTCCTCGAAGCCGATCCCGCGATCCCCGCGCACCGCCTCAACGCGATCCGGGTGATCCGGCGCAGCGCCCAGCACCTGTCCGGCCTGATCGACGGGCTCCTCGACATCTCGCGCATGGAGGCGGGGCGCCTCCAGATCCACCGCGACGAGGTGCGGCTGACCGACTTCCTCGACCAGCTGGTGGACATGGTGCGGCTCCAGGCCCGGGAGGCCGGACTGGAATTCCGGTTCTCACGCCCCGAGATCCTGCCCGCGGTGGTCGCCACCGACGAGAAGCGCCTGCGCCAGGTGCTGCTCAACCTGCTGTCGAACGCCATCAAGTTCACGGAAGCCGGTACCGTCTCGCTGGACCTGAGCTACCGGAGCCAGATCGCGGTCTTCACGATCCGCGACACCGGTCCCGGCATCCCGGAGGCGGATCTCGCGCGTATCTTCGAGCCCTTCGAGCGCGGCTCGACCCCGGCCGCCCGCAGCACGCCGGGCACGGGGCTGGGGCTCACCATCGCCAACCTGCTGGCGCAGCTCCTCGGCGGCGAGATCACCGTCGCGGCCGCTCCCGGCGGGGGGACGCAGGCGCGGCTGCGGCTGATGCTGGCCTCCGTGGCGCAGCCCGCCCCGATCGTCCTGCCCGCGCCGCCGGCGGCGCCGGACCGCGCCTATGCGGGCGCGCGCCGCGCCGTTCTGGTGGCCGACGACGACAGCGCCCACCGGGCCCTGATGCGGGCGATCCTCGAGCCGCAGGGCATCTCCGTCCTGGAGGCCGGCTCGGGGCCTGAGTGCCTCGCGATGGTCGCGCAGGGCGGCGTCGACCTGATCCTGCTCGATATCGCGATGCCCGGGATGAGCGGCTGGGCGGCGGCCGCGGCGCTGCGGCAGGCCGGACATACCGGCCCGATCGCCATGATGTCGGCCAATGTCCACGAGATCAGCCCGATCCGCGGCGACGACGCCCCCCACGACGCGATCTTCGCCAAGCCCTTCGATCTGCGCGACGTGATGGAGCGGATCGGCAAGCTGCTGCACCTCGAATGGACCGAGAGCCCGCCGCCGGCCCGGGCCGAGCCGGTCCGGGCGACCGCCGACCTGCCGGGGCCCGGGCCCGAGCACATCGGCGAACTCCTGCGCCTCGGCCGGATCGGGCATATCCGGGCCATCGAGGCCAAGCTGACCCAGATGGAGGAGGACGCGTCCGTGCCGCCCGCTTTCGTCGCCCGGATGCGGGGGCTCGTCGAAGGATACGATCTGCGCCGCTATCTCGCGGTCCTGCAGGGGCTCGCCCGCCATGGCTGAGGCGCCGATTGTCCAGCCGCACCGGGACATCGTCCTGGTGGTCGACGATTCCCCCGACACGCTGAGCTTCCTCACCGAGGCGATCGAGCGCTCCGGCGCCACCGTGCTGGTCGCGGTCGGCGGCGACCTCGCCCTCGCCCTGGTGGACGAGATCACCCCCGACGTGATCCTGCTCGACGCGGTGATGCCCGGCCTCGACGGATTCGAGACCTGCCGGCGGCTCAAGGCCAAGCCGCAGCTCGCCGGCGTGCCGGTGATCTTCATGACCGGGCTCAGCGAGACCGAACACATCGTGAAGGGCCTGTCGGCCGGCGGGATCGACTACGTCACCAAGCCCATCGCCCCCGACGAGATCCTGGCCCGGATTCGCGTCCACCTGGCCAGCGCCCGCGCCGCGCAGAGCGCCCGGGCGGCCCTCGACACGGCCGGGCGCACCCTGTTCGCCGTCGCGGAGGACGGCTCCGTGCTGTGGTCGACGCCCCAGGCCGGGCGGCTGCTGGCCGGACTCGGCGATGATGCGTCCGGCGCGCGCGAACTGCCCGCCCGGGCCCGCGACTGGCTCCGTGGCTGCCTGTCCGGCGCCGCACAGCCGCTGACCCTGACCGACCGCGACGGCGCCGCCTATGCCCTGAGCTTCATCGGCCGCACCCCGGACGAGATCCTCCTGCGCCTGTCGCGCGACGCGCTTGCGGCGGGCGTCGAGCGGCTGCGGGCGCGCCTGCCGGTCACCGGACGCGAGGCGGAGGTGCTCCTCTGGCTGTCCCGGGGCAAGTCGAGCCGCGACATCGGCGAGATCCTGGGGCTCAGCCACCGGACCGTGACCAAGCACCTCGAGGGCATCTACGCCAAGCTCGGCGTGGAGAACCGCACCGCCGCCTCGATCATCGCGGCGCGGCATCTGCAGGACTGAGCCGGGCCGAAGATCCCCATCTTGTCCACAGGCGCCGCGGCCGGGCGAAACGCCTTGGTAAGCGCCGGCGCCCCACGGTCCCGGCTCAGACCGACAATCCGGGTCCGGATGCGATGATGACCAGCCAGCAGCTCGCCGACGAACTGAAGCGGATCGCCACCACGCAGGTCAGCGACATCACCCGGGCGGTGAAGGAAGGCCAGAAGTCGATCGCGCTCAACGAGGTGCGCGACATGGCGCGGCGCCTCGGCCTGCTCGCGGACGCCTTCGATCCGAAATCCGCGGCCGAGAGGTCCGAACCCGGCGCCGAATCCCGCGACGAACCCGTCGACGACGCCCAGGCCGCCTGACACCCGTCTCCGGCGGCGCCCCGCCGGTTCCCTCCCAGGAGCGCTCCATGGTCCGCGCCCATTTCACCATCCGCCTCGGCAACGCCTCGCTCCCGGCCTCGGCGGCCCAGTGGGTCGAGGACGTCGAGGCCGCCCGCGCCACCGCGCGCACGATCGTGCAGGGCCTGATGCGCCAGCACGGCGGCGATCCGCGGCTCATGGAGGCGGCCATGGTGATCACCGACGATGACGGCGCCACGCTCCTGGAGATGTCCTTCTTCGACGCGCTGTACCTGCCCGTCGAGCCGGTCCCGGATGCCGATCGCCGCCGGCCGCGCGCGCCGCGCAAGACCGCCCCGCTGGGGCTGACCGCCGCGTTCGGCCCGGTCCGGCGCCTCGCGGGCGCGCTCGGCATGCGCGCGCCGTCCCTGTCGGGCCGCTGAAGCCCGTTCAACCGTAGAGATCGCTGACCACGAAGCCACGCGGCGCGAGGCGTTCGGCCAGCACGCGCCGGTGGCAGCCGGCGGGATCCCGCTCGAAGCAGAGCAGGCAGATCGGCGCCGACCCGGCCAGCGCCGCGAGGTCGTCGAGCGCCGCGATCCCGGCGGCGGTGTCGAGCACCTCCTCGCAGTAGATCCGCCGCATCAGCGCCGCGTCCCCGGCCCGGGCCGCCTGCCGGCCGGATTTCGGCGTCCCGAGGCTGCGCAGATGCGCGTAGCCGAGGCCGGCCTCGCGCAGGGACGTTCCGAGCGCGCCCTTCGAGAAGCCGCGCTTGCGCGAATTCGCCACCGCCCGGACATCGGCCAGCACCGCGACCCCGGCCGAGCGCAGGACACCGACCAGGCGCTCCGAATCGAGGCCTTCGTAGCCTATGGTAAAGAGTTGCTTACTCACGGTGGCCCGTCCGGACTCGCGTTGCGGGACCGCGACTTAGCCGGATGCCGGCCTGTGAACCAGCCGGGGATGGGCGCCGTATGTCGCGGGGATGCAACGCGTCCCGGAATTCCGCCGCAATGATCGCAAAGCTCCGTTAACCGCGCCGGGGCCATCGAATACGCCTGTCTGTGGCGCATCTTCGGTGGCGGGCTAAACACTGATGTCGCGGATCTACACGCTTTCGCGTTCGCCGATCGAAGACCTCGTTCGGGGCCTGACCAGTCGCCTGAAGCCGGCCCGGCGCCTCGCCGGGCGGTTCGCCGCCGCCGCAATCCTGGCCGGACTCGCGGCCTGCGCGTCGAACAACGACTTCTATCCCACGAAGGGCGACGCCAAGCCGCATCCGGGGGTGGCCAAGGCCAAGCTCCACCCGATCCAGGGCATCGACATCTCGAAGTGGCAGGGCAATGTCGACTGGGCCTCGGTCCGGGCCGCCGGCACCCAGTTCGCCTTCATCAAAGCCACCGAGGGCGGCGACCACGTCGACGAGCGCTTCCGGACCAACTGGGACGGCGCGGCGCGGGCCGGCGTTCCGCGCGGGGCCTACCATTTCGTGTTCTGGTGCCGCTCCGCCCGGGAGCAGATGGACTGGTTCAAGAAGAACGTCCCGAACGATCCCAGCGCCCTCCCGCCGGTCCTCGACGTCGAGTGGAACGGCCACTCGCAGACCTGCCCGAAGAAGCTGCCCAAGGCCCAGGCCCTGGCGATGGTCACCGAGATGCTGGAGGAGATGGAGCGCTACACCGGCAAGCGCCCGATCATCTACACCGACATCACCTTCCACAAGGACGTGCTGGAGGGCGAACTCCCCGATTACCCGCACTGGCTGCGCTCCACCGCGGCCGAGCCGGAGCAGCGTTTCGTCAACCGCAAGTGGATGCTGTGGCAGTTCACCTCCACGGGCCGGGTTCCGGGCGTGCGCGGTGACGTCGACCGCAACGCCTTCTACGGGACCCCGTCGGACTGGGCCTCGTTCCTGACGACCGACTGCGATCCGCGCGAACACAAGCGGCTTTCGGAACAGGGTCTGTGCACGGACAAGTAGATGAACGGGTTCAGCGAAACCTAGGTTAGTTCAGGGGCGCAGAGCGCGCGGTATGGCAGAGGGGCCCGCTCTTCGGCGGGTGAGCCTCGAGAGGATCCTGACGGGAAACTCTCCTCCCGCACCTCTCCGCCCCCAATGCCGATCGAAACTGCCGCCTCCACCGGCAATCTGCTCCTCGACGCGCTGTCGGATTCGGATCGTGCGCTGATCGCGCCCCATCTGGAGCCGCTGACCTTCGTCAAGGGAGACACGGTGCTCGTTGCGGGCTCCGCGGCGAGCTACGTGCTCTTCCCCCGCGAGCAGGCCGTCGTGGCGCTGGTGGTCGCCACACGGGACGGCCGGATGGCTGAGACCGCGAGCGTCGGCCATGACGGGGCGGTCGGCGGCCTTATCGGCCAGGGTCGGTTGCCGCCGGCGGTCAGCGGGCTCGTGCAGGTCGGCGGACCGGTCCTGCGCCTCGAAGCCGAGCGGCTGCGGCAGGCCGAAGGCCAGTCGGACACGCTGCGCGACCTCTTCGCGCGCTACGCCGATTGTTTCCTGGCCCAGCTGATCCAGATCGGGGCCTGCAACGCCCTGCATCCGATCGAGCAGCGCTGCCTCCGCTGGCTGTTGTCGCTGCAGGATCGGACGGGCGTCGATACCCTTCCGATCACCCACGAGGTCCTGGCCTCGATGCTCGGCGTCCAGCGTACCTACCTCACCCGGATCCTGCGGGTGCTGCAGGAGCAGGGGCTCATCCGGGTGGGCCGGGGGCGCATCACCATCCTCGACCGCCGCGCCGTCTCGGCCGCCGCCTGCGAGTGCCATGCCCGCGTCCAGCTCCATTGCGAGGCGGTGCTCGGCGCGGTCTACGGCGCCCATCGGCATGCCCGGATCCAGCCGGTCGAGGCTGTCGGGACATCCGCCTCGGCCTGACGGCCCGGCGCGGCGCCGCGTTGCCGGTCGGCCTCCGGCGCCTTCGCGGAGCTCCTGTCGAGCAGGATGTACGGGATGCCGGTCTGCGCCTGCATCCTGTCGGCCGGCGACGCGGAGGTGGGCCCCGGGCTGCCTGGATCGGCGGTCAGGTCGGGCTAGGCGGTCCGCTCCGCCGCGAGCACCCGCTCGACCCGGCCGGAGAGCGCGGCCGTGCCGCCGGCCTCATCCGTGAACGGACGCGCTGCTGCCTCGCAGGACGCAACCAGCGGCCGTATCGGCGCCGCAGCCGGGGAGGCGCGGCGGCCGGCCCTCGGCGGCATCAGACCGACTTCCGCTCCAGGATCTCGATCAGCGCGCCGTCAGGGCCCTCCACGAAGGCGATTCGCAGGCCGGGACCGCGCTCGGTGATGCCGGTCCGCACCGTCACGCCCCGGGCGGTGAGATCGTGCATCGCGGCCTCGATATCGGCGACGCGCAGCCCGACATGTTCGATCCCGAGGCAGGGCGTGGCGGATGCGGGCGCGGTCTCCGCCGGGGCCTGCTCGATGAAGAGGGCGAGACCGCCGAGGTCGAGCACGACACGCTGAACCGGATCCGCGCCGACGCGCTTCACCTCCCGCGCTCCGAAGGTCTCGACGTAGAAGGATGCAGCCGAGACGGCGTCGCGGCTGCGCAGGTGGAGGTGGTCGCACGCGTAGTGCATCGGCTCTCCGGCCTCGGGTGATTCCGGTGAACTCGGCCCCGGGCCCGAGCGCACCGAAGGCGCCATTGCGCGCCGCGTCCGACGATAGGGCCCGCCTGCATCCGCGGCGAGGGTGGCGGCTTGACGTTCGGCGCGAACCCGCAGACTTTCGCCGCCAGGACCGTTGCAGGGATGCAACATCCATCCCACATCCCGGTGGCGACGCGACATCGCAGAGCCAACCGCACAGCCAAGAGATCCATGCGCAATCCCTACGACGTGCTGGGCGTGGCCAAGGGGGCGAGCGAGGCCGAGATCAAGAAGGCCTATCGCAAGCTCGCCAAGGACTTCCACCCCGACCGCAACAAGAACGACGTGAAGGCCAAGGACCGTTTCGCCGAGGCGAATTCGGCCTACGAAATCCTGGGCGACGCCGAGAAGCGCAAGCAGTTCGACCGCGGCGAGATCGACGCCGAGGGCAAGCCGCGCGCGACCGGTTTCGAAGGGTTCGGCGGCTTCGGCGGCGGACGCGGTGGCAATTTCGACTTCGAGAACATGGCCCGCGCCCAACGCGGCGGCGGCATGGGCGGCGGCATGGGCGGAGGTATGGGCGAGGACATCTTCTCGCACATCTTCGGCGAGGCCTTCCGCGCTGGCGGGGCCGGCCCGGGCGGCCAGCGCCAGGCGGCCAAGGGCGACGACGTCGCCGCGGAACTGGCGGTGACCCTGGAGCAGGTCGCCAGCGAGGAGAAGCTGCGCCTCGCTTTGCCCACCGGCCGGGAGGTCGACGTGGTGATTCCCCGCGGCGTGATCGACGGCCAGACCATCCGGTTGCGCGGCCTCGGCCAGAGCGGCGGCATGCGGGGTGAGCCGGGCGATGCCCTCCTCACGATCCGGATCCGACCGCATCCGCGCTTCACCGTCGAGGGTGCCGATCTGCGCACCACCGTCGACGTTCCCCTCGAAGATGCCGTGCTCGGCGGCACGATCCGCGTGCCGACCCTCACCGGCGCCGTCGAGATGAAGATCCCGGCGATGACGAGTTCCGGCCGCACCTTCCGCCTGCGCGGCAAGGGCCTGCCGAAGAAGGACGGCACCCGCGGCGACCTGTTCGCCACCACGGCGATCGTCCTGCCGGAGGGCGAGGATGCGGCCCTGACGGACTTCGCGCAGGGCCGACGGGCCACGAAGGCGGCCTGACGCGCCTCCGACCACGCCGCCGGCGCCGCCTCGATGGCGCTCGGTGGCGCCCCGGACTTCCGTCGCCGGGCTGCCTCCGCTAAGGAGGCCCCCCGGCCCCGAGAGGGGTCGCGCGGCTTCGGGATCGATCATGGCGGAACACGGGCAGGGCCTTCTGGCGGGCAAGCGGGGCATCGTCCTCGGGGTCGCCAACAACCGCTCGATCGCCTGGGGCATCGCCCGCAGCGCCCGCGCCCACGGAGCCGAACTGGCCTTCACCTATCAGGGCGACGCTCTGCGCAAGCGCGTCGAGCCCCTGGCCAAGGAACTCGACGCCCACGTCATCGGGCATTGCGACGTCACCGAGTCGGCGACGATCGACGCGGTCTTCACGGAGGCCGCGAGGGTCTTCCCCGAGGGCATCGACTTCGTCGTCCACTGCGTCGCCTTTTCCGACAAGGACGAGCTGACCGGCCGCTACATCGAGACCTCCGAGGACAACTTCACCAAGTCGCTCCTCGTCTCGTGCTACTCGTTCACCGCCGTGGCCCAGCGCGCCGAGAAGATCATGCGCCCGGGTGGCTCCCTCGTGACGCTGACCTATTACGGCGCCGAGAAGTGGATGCCGCACTACAACGTGATGGGCGTGGCCAAGGCGGCGCTCGAGGCGTCGGTGCGCTACCTCGCGGCCGATCTCGGCCCGAAGAACATCCGGGTCAATGCGATCTCGGCCGGCCCGATCAAGACGCTAGCGGCCTCCGGGATCGGCGATTTCCGCTACATCCTGAAGTGGAACGAGTACAACGCGCCCCTGCGGCGGACCGTGACCATCGGGGAGGTCGGTGAGACCGCGTCCTACCTCGTCTCCGACATGGCGGCCGGCATGACCGGCGAGATCCTCCACGTGGATGCCGGCTACCACGTCGTCGGCATGAAGAATCCCGACGCGCCGGACCTTACCCTCGACAAGGATTGAGTCGCGCCGCCGCGTCGCTGCGCGAACGACCCGGGCGGGCCGGGCTCAATCCTCGTCCGCCTCGGCGAATTCCCCCGAGCGCTTGAGCCCGTCGATCCAGGTCTCGCCGTCGCGCTTGATGACGATCCGCGGCCGGACGCTCCCGTGCTCGGCGATTCGCGCCGCCAGCCGCTCCGAATGCGTGACGAGCCAGACCTGCGTGCGCTGCGCCGCCCGGGCGATCAGCCGCGCCAGCGGGTCCATCAGATCGGGATGGAGGCTGGTCTCGGGCTCGTTCAACGCGATGAACGGCGGCAGCCGGTAGCCGAGCAGGGCACCGGCCAGGGCGAGGTAGCGCAGGGTGCCGTCCGACAATTCCGGCGGATCGAAGATCCGGGCGGGGAAGTCGGGGAATCGCAGGCCGAAGCTGGCGTGACGGCTGGGCCTCGGGATCACGAGCCCGGCGCCCGGGAAGGCTCCGTCGACGGCGTCGTCGATCTCGGCGGTGTCCTGCCGGATATGCGCCAGGGTGGCGAAGACGGCGGCCAGGTCCGAGCCGTCGGAGGCGAGGGTCGGCGTCGTCACCGCGAGGCAGGGCCGGCGCAGGGGCGACTCGGCATCCGTCCGGAAATCATGGTGGAAGCGCCACCCCGCCAGGGCGAGGCGGACGAGGGCGATCTCGGGATGCCCCGTGGCGTCGAGGAGGCTGCCCAGCGCGGTCTCGGTCGGCAGCAGGTCGTGGCCGAGGGAGCGCTTGCGGCCGGCATCGTCGCGGACGAAGCCGGTGCGCCGGTCGCGGTCGAGGATCACCGCCGTGCGGCCTCGGGTGCGGACCGTCAGGCGCTCGGTCTTGATCTGTGGCTCCAGCAGGAAGGCGGCCCCGACGGTCTTGCCCCCGCTTTGCTCCACCAGCCCGATCTCCACCGCGTAGACGAAGTCCTGGGCGGTGGCGTCGTGGCGCAGGGTGGCCGACAGGCCGATCCGGGCGGTCTCGCCCTGCCGGCGGCGGCCGGCCCAGAGGGCCGAATCCATGCCGCCCTCCGCGGCCAGATCGCGCGTGAGCGTGCCCCGGGCCGCCGCCTGCAGCAATTCGAGCGACCGGTAGAGGTTGGTCTTCCCCGTGCCGTTGCCCCCGACGAAGACCGACAACGGATCGACCGGGACGCTGATCCGCCGCAGCGACCGGTAGCCCGAGACCGCGATCTCCCGAACCACCAGCATCGCGGGCTCCCCTGCCTCAGTCGGGCACCGTCAGATCCGCGATGCCTTTGGCGGCCTCGGGGAATCGCGGGTCCATGGCTTCGAGCGTATCCGCCACGGTCCGGGCGATCACGTAGTTGCGGAACCACTTGTGGTTGGCCGGCACCACCAGCCACGGCGCATGGGGCGTCGAGCAGCGGCCGAGGGCGTCCGCGAAGGCCTGCTGATAGGAATCCCAGGATTTCCGCTCGACCAGATCGGCCGGATCGAATTTCCAGTGCTTCTCCGGGTCGGCGATCCGGGCCTCCAGGCGCTTCTTCTGCTCCGTCTTCGAGATGTGCAGGAAGAACTTGACGACCGTCGTGCCGGATTCCGTGAGCAGGCGCTCGAAGTCGTTGATCCGGCCGTAGCGGCTCTGCCAGACCGCGTCCGGCACGAGGCCCTTCACCCGCACCACGAGCACGTCCTCGTAGTGGCTGCGGTTGAAGACCCCGATCAGGCCGCGCCCCGGCACCCGGGCATGGTAGCGCCACAGGAAGTCGTGATCGAGCTCCTCGCTCGAGGGCACCTTGAACGAGGCCACCGTGCAGCCCTGCGGGTTCACGCCCTTGAGGACCGAGCGGATCGTGCCGTCCTTGCCGCCGGTATCGATGGCCTGGAAGACGAGAAGCAGGCTGCGGGCGCGCTCGGCGTAGAGGCGTTCCTGGAGCGCGACGATGCGCTCGCGCTCCGTGGCGAGGGCGTCCTTCGCCCAGTCCTTGTCGAGGCCGCCGTCGTCGTCGGGATCCACCGTTCCGAGGTCGAAGGCGGCGCCCGGCGCCACCGTCACGATGCCCGGCGCGGCGCGGATCGCGACCGGCCTGTGATGGCCCAGAGCCGACGGGGCGGACAGGGCCAGCGTGTCGACGCTGTCGGCCCAGCGGGCCGTGGACGGGCGGTGATCCACCGTGGGACCATGCAGATCGGCCTCGCCTGTCATGCCGTCACCGCGTTTGTGGCCGCGTTGATGCTTGCCGTGCTTCTTGGACATGGGGCAGGACCTGGTTCCGGATATAGCCGACCGACGGCGAGAACGGCCGGCGATCCAGGCCGTTCCGGATGCCTGCGCAGGACGGGGTTGAGACGGTTGGGTACGATCTACTTCATCCGGCACGGCCAGACAGCCTGGAACGCGGAGGGACGCCTTCAGGGTAGCCGCGACACCGATCTCAACAGCCAGGGCGAGACACAGGCGGCCGCCGTCGCGGAGCGCCTCGCCGCCGCGGCCGGCCCGACCCTGGCGGAGGCCGATTTCGTCGCGAGCCCGCTCAAGCGCACCCGGCGGACCATGGAGATCCTGCGGGGCGCCCTCGGCCTGGACCCGGACGGCTACCGCATCGATCCCCGGCTGCGGGAGATCGGCTTCGGCAGCTGGGAAGGCTCCACCTGGGCTGAGATCCGCCGCCGCGACCCGGCCGGGGCGGCCGGCCGCGACCGGGATCGCTGGCATTACCGACCGCCCGGCCAGGGTGGCGAGAGCTATGCCGCCCTGGTCGAGCGCGTCGGCCCGATGATCGCGGGCCTCGACAGGGACACGGTCGTCGTCGCCCATGGCGGCGTCGCGCGGGCGGCCCTGGTGGCCCTCGGCCATCTCGACATCTACGCCGCGCCCCGCCTCGGCATCCGCCAGGGCGAGGTGCTGATCCTCGAGCCCGGCGGCTGGCGCTGGGCTTGATCCCGTGCGCCGGCGCAGTGCAAAGCCGCCTCGATAACGGCATGATCGGCAGGCTATAGGGCGGCCACGGTAGGCGCCGGCCCGAGCGGGCGGCCAGCGGAGCAGCGGATGAGCGACGTCGCCGAGAAGACCCGGCCCGGCCCGGCGGCCGGGGAGCGCGCGCCGCGCGGGGATGCGGCGGCGATCCTGCGCGGCGACCACCGGCCGGACCTGATCCGCGACGAAGTCCTGGCCGAGATCTTCCTGCATTCGGCCGCTTCCCGGCCCGACCATCCCTGCCTCGTCGACGGCGCGCGCGTGGCCGCCGGGGGCGTCCACCCGCACCTGACCTACGCGGAGGTCGCCGCGCGGGCCGGCCGGATCGCCGCCGGCCTCGCCCATCGCGGCATCGGGCCCGGCGACGTCGTCGGCCTCTGGATGGCCCGGGGCCCGGACCTCCTCGTGGCGCAGATCGGCATCACGATGTCGGGGGCGGCCTGGCTGCCCTTCGACGCCGAGGCGCCGGCCGACCGGGTCGGGGTCTGCCTCACGGATGCGAATGCCAAGGCGCTCCTGGTCTCCCCGGCGCTCGTCCCGACCGCGCCCGATGCGGCGCCCGCCCTGACGCCGGCGGATCTCGATGCCGGGACGCCGGCCGGCGCGCCGGTGCCGGACCCGCGCGCGGCCGGGCTGACGCCCGAGCATCCCGCCTACCTGATCTACACCTCGGGCTCGACCGGCGTGCCCAAGGGCATCGTCATCAGTCACGCCAATATCTGCCACTTCCTGCGGTCCGGGAACGCGCTCTACGGGATGCGCGCCGACGACGTGGTCTTCCAGGGCGCCTCGGTGGCCTTCGACCTCTCGATGGAGGAGATCTGGGTCCCCTACCTCGTGGGCGCGACCCTGTTCGTGGCGAGCCCGGCCATGATGGGCGACCTGGAATCGCTGCCGGGCATCCTGGAGGCCGAGGGCATCACGGTGCTCGACACCGTTCCGACGCTGCTGGCGATGATCACCGGCGACCTGCCGCGGGTCCGCCTGGTCCTGCTCGGCGGCGAGGCGCTGCCCGAGCCGCTGATCGCCCGCTGGGCGACGGGCGGACGGCAGCTGTTCAACACCTACGGGCCCACGGAGGCCACCGTGGTGGCGACCGCGGCCGAGATGCGGCCCGGCGAGCCGGTGACCATCGGCGGCCCGATCCCGAACTACTCCGTCTACGTCGCCGGCGAGGACCTTTCCCTGCTCGGCCGCGACCAGCAGGGCGAATTGCTGATCGGCGGTCCCGGCGTGGCGCGGGGCTACCTCGCCCGTCCGGAGCTGACGGCGGAGAAGTTCATCGCCAATCCCTTCGCCTCGGACGGGACCGATCCGGTGCTCTACCGGTCAGGCGACGCGGTCTCCCTCGACGCCGCCGGGCGGATCGTGTTCCACGGCCGCATCGACGATCAGGTGAAGATCCGCGGCTTCCGCGTGGAGCTCGGCGAGATCGAGTCGCGGATCCGCGCGGTGCCGGACATCAACCAGGCCGCCGTCGTGCTCCGGAACGACGACGGGGTCGACCGCCTCGTCGCCTTCCTGATCCCGGAGCGCGGTCGCGCCATCGATGCCCCCGCCCTGCGCCGGACGCTCGCCGGGCAGATGCCGCCCTACATGGTGCCCGGCCATTTCGAGGTGGCCGAGACGCTTCCCCGGCTGACCTCCGGCAAGGTCGACCGCAAGGCGCTGAAGATCGCTCCGCTCACGGTCGTCGCCGCCGACGGCGAGCAGGAGCCGCCCGCCAACGAGACCGAGGCGGCCCTCGTCGCCGCCGCCAAGCAGATCTTCGGCAACCAGCCGATCGCCCTCGAGGGCGACTTCTTCGCCGATCTCGGCGGCCACTCCCTGCTGGCCGCCCGCTTCGTCTCGGCGGTGCGCGAGAACCCGCCGCTCGCCGGCATCACCCTGCCGGACGTCTATGCCCTGCGCACCATGCGGGCGATGGCCGATGCGCTGATCGCCCGCACGGGCGGGATGGGCGCCGGGGCCGCGACCCGCGACCTGAGCTTCGCGCCGCCGCCGCTGCTGCGCCGGGCTTTGTGCGGCCTCGGGCAGCTCGTGGCGCTGCCCTTCGTGATCGCGCTGGCCACCGCGCAATGGCTCGGCATGTTCGTGACCTACCTGTTGCTCACGGGCGGCGGCCTCAGCTTCTTCGCCGAACTCGGTGTGCTGCTCCTCGTCTACGTGGCGATCAACGGCGTGACCGCGGTGGCGGCCGTGGCCGGCAAGTGGCTGATCCTCGGCCGGACCAGACCGGGCCGGTACCCGCTCTGGGGCGCCTATTATTATCGCTGGTGGCTCGCGCAGCGGCTGGCGCCCCTCGTCCACGTGAAATGGCTCCAGGGCTCGCCGGCCATCGCCATCTACCTGCGGCTCATGGGCGCCAGGGTCGGCCGCGACACCCTGATCTCCGACATCGAGATCGGCGCACCCGACCTCCTGACCATCGGGGACGGCGCCTCCCTGGGCGGCCGCCTCGTCATCGCCAATGCCGAGATCGTCGGCAACGAGCTGGTCATCGGCACGGTCGAGATCGGCGCGGACGCGGCGGTCGGGACCTCCTGCGTGATCAGCCACGACGCGGTGATCGGGCCGCAGGCGGAGATCGCCGACCTCACCACGATCCCCACGGGCACGCGCGTGGGCGCGGCCGAGCGCTGGGACGGTTCACCCGGTCGCAAGGTCGGGATGGCCGATCCGTCGGACCTGCCCGCGCCCGCCGAGGCCTCCTTCGCGCGCCGCACGGCCTTCATGGCGGCCTATATCGTGCTGCTCGGCGCGATCCCCGCGGTCGGCCTGCTGCCGATCTTCCCGGCGTTCTTCATCTTCGACCAGATCTCGGATTCGCTCTCCGACATCACCGATATCGACTACCACTGGTACCTGCCGATCCTCACTTGGCCGACCGCCATGCTGATGACCGCCGGCACGGTGCTCCTGATCGCCGGCATCCGCTGGATCGTGCTGCCGCGGACGCGCTCCGGCACCTACTCGGTCCATTCCCTGTTCTATCTGCGGAAGTGGTCGCTGGCCCTCGCGGTCGAGGTCACCCTGGAGACGCTCTCGTCGCTGTTCGCGACCGTCTACATGCGGGCCTGGTACCGGCTGATGGGCGCCGATATGGGCCACGGCGCCGAGATCTCGACCAACCTCGCCGGGCGCTACGACCTCGCCGAGGTCGGCGCGAAGAACTTCGTCGCCGACGAGGTGGTGTATGGCGAGGAGGAGATCCGGCGCGGCTGGATGCATCTGGAGCCGACCCGGACCGGGGCGCGGGTCTTCGTCGGCAACGACGCCGTGGTGCCGCCGGGTGCCGTCATCCCCGACGACGTGCTCATCGGTATCAAGTCGAAGCCGCCCGAGAACGCCGCCATGAGCCCCGGCGAGACGTGGTTCGGCTCGCCGCCGATCCGGCTGCCCGCCCGGCAGAAGGTGGACCTCGGATCGACCGCCCAGACCTACGAGCCGGGCGCCTGGCCGAAGATCCGCCGCGGCGTGTTCGAGGCCTTCGCGACCTCGTTCTCGCCGATGCTCTACATCACCCTCGCGATCACCGTGATCGACTGGTACTTCTACCCCGCCATCCTGGAGAAGGACTGGACGGGGCTGGCCATCAGCTTCATCACGGCGAGCGTCGCCATCGCGCTGATCCAGTCCTCGGCCGTCATCGCCATGAAGTGGCTGCTGATGGGCGTCTACAAGCCCGGCATGCAGCCGATGTGGTCCTGGTGGGCGATGCGCACCGAGGCGATCGCGGTGGCCTACTGGGGGCTCGCCGGCAAGGTGTTGCTCGAACACCTTCAGGGCACGCCGTTCCTCCCCTGGGTGCTCCGGCTGTTCGGCGTGAAGGTCGGCCAGGGCGTGTGCATGCTCACCACCGACATCACCGAGTTCGACTGTGTCACCATCGGCGACTTCGCCACGATCAACCGGGTCTCGGCGCTGCAGACGCACCTCTACGAGGACCGGATCATGAAGATCGGCCGCGTCGTCGTCGGCCGCGGCGTCTCGGTGGGGGCGTTCTCGACGGTGCTGTACGACACCAAGGTCGGCGATTTCGCCCGGCTGCGCCCGCTCACCATCGTCATGAAGGGCGAGTCGATCCCCGCCAATACCGAGTGGGAAGGCGCGCCCGCGGTCCCGGTGATTCACCACGCCTGACGGTAAGACGGGTCATCGCGTTTCGGGCTGCGGCGCGTCCCTACGGCGACGCGCCGCACAGCAGAGCCCCGTGCCAGAGACACCGGCGCGTCGAGGTCCGGCACGCCGGGCGGTTCTCGATTCAGGGCCCGTCCCGGCCGCCGAAGGACGGCCCGGATCAATCGCCTTAAAGGGTCGACGTGCAGATGGCTTGCCTCATTCGTGAGGTTCCAAGCCCCTGCAGGGGCTTTACCCTGCCGAGATCATCGCCGCAGGCTCTATCTGAACAGGACCGGAAGTGCATCCCGTCCCTCGGGCAAATATGGAAGTGTACTAGCGCTTCGGAAGCGTAGAGGCTTTCTAAGCCGGCTTATTGTGGCTCCCATCCAAATATAGTGGTATAGGCATAAATCCCGAATCGTCGTTCGGTCGTGCTGCAGCGCGCTGCGGCGATGGGACGGCGCCAGCGTCCAAGTCGAGGATTGACAGTCGTCCGTGCAGCTTGATCCCGCCACTCTGCTGGTCGTCAGCGCGGTGACGACCTTCCTGGTCGGCATGCTGTTCATGGCCTCTTGGCGGCAGGCGCCCGACTCCCCGGTGCTGGCCTACTGGGGCGCGGCCCATCTCTTGGGCGCGGCCGGATCGACCGGCCTCGCGTTGCGCAACCAGATCCCCGACCTGGTCTCGGTTGGCCTCGCCAACGCCGTGGTGCTGGCCGCCTACGGCCTGATCTGGAGCGGTGTCCGCTCCTTCGAGCACCGCGAGCCGCGGGCGGGCGTTGCGATGGCCGGCGCGCTCGGATGGTGCGTCCTATGCCTGATCCCGGCCTTCTACGGCTCGATCGAGGCTCGCATCGTCTACGCCTCGGCGGTGGCGGCGCTGTATTGCGGCGGCGCGACCGCGGAGATCTGGCGCGGCCGCGCCGAGCGGCTCGCCTCCCGGTTCGCGGCCGCCACCATCCTGGCGCTGCACGGCGCCTTCTATCTCGTGCGGATCCCCGCGACGCTTCTGGCGCCGCCGCAGCCGGGTCTCAGCCCGCTCGCCTCGCCCTGGGTGGCGATCCTGTGCTTCATCACCCTGATGTTCTCGATCGCCTCCGCCTTCACCTTCATGGCGCTGGTCAAGGAACGGGCCGAGCGCGAGCAGCGCATCGCCGCGTCCACCGACGCGCTGACCGGTGTGCGCAACCGCCGGGCCTTCGCCACAGCCGCCGAGGACGCGATGCGCGCGCACCGCGACGCGGCCCTGCTGCTGTTCGACCTCGATCGCTTCAAGGCCGTCAACGACCGCTACGGTCATGGGGTCGGCGACGCGGTTCTGGTCGGCTTCTGTGCCATGGCGACGACCCTGCTGCCCCGGGAGGCCCTGCTGGGCCGCCTGGGCGGCGAGGAATTCGCCTGCTTGCTTCCCGGTGTCTCGCCCGCGGAGGCCCTGGCTCGGGCCGAGGAGTTGCGTCAGACCTTCGCGCAGCTCAAGGTCCCTGAACTTCCGGCACTGCGCGTGAGCGTCAGCATCGGGATCGCGCAGGCGCGTCCCGGAATCGCGTTCGAGGCGTTGATGCAGCGGGCCGACGCCGCGCTCTATGCCGCCAAGAATGGCGGGCGCGACCGGATCTCCGTAGCGGATCCGGCCGCGATCCGCGCTGCCTGAGGCGCTGCCGGACCGCTCACGCGAGGGCGCGAGCCGCCTCCGAAACCTTGCGCACGGAGGCATCGACGAGCCCCGCCGAGGAGGCGATCTCCGCCATGGCGGTGTGGACGGCCGCGACACTCTGCGCGGCGGCTTGCATGTTCTCGGTCATGTCGCGGGTCACCGCCGCCTGCTCGGTCACGGCCGACGAGACGCTGAGCGAGATCGCGCTGAGCTGCTCGATCGTGGCGCCGATCCCGTCGATCGCCGCGACGGCCCGGGAGGTCTCGGCCTGCACGGCGGCGATCTGCGTGCCGATCTCGCCGGTGGCCTTGGCGGTCTGCTCGGCGAGCGCCTTCACCTCGGCCGCGACCACCGCGAACCCCTTGCCGGCCGCGCCGGCCCGGGCGGCCTCGATGGTGGCGTTGAGCGCGAGGAGGTTCGTCTGGTCTGCGATGGAGCGGATCAGGCTCACCGCCGCCCCGATCCGGTCCGCGGCGCCGGTCAACCCGACGACGATCGCGCCGGCTTCCTCTGCGCGGGTCACGACGAGGTCCACGGAGGATTTCGCCTGCAGGGCGTGGCGGCTCAGCTCCTCGATGGAGGACGCGAACTCCTCGGAACCGGCGGCGACCGCCTCGACGTTCCGCGCGGTCTGGCTCGACGTCTCGGCGGTGTCGTCGGCCTGCCGGACGACCCGACTCATCGACTCGCGGATTGCCGCGATATCGCTGTCGATGGCGCGCTGGCCCTCGGTCCGGCGCTGCCGATCCTCGACCTGACGGGTCACATCGGTGGCGAACTTCACGACGGCGCAGGGCTTGCCGTCGGCGTCGAGGATCGGGTTGTAGGCGCCGAAGATCCAGACCGTGCGGCCGCCCTTCCCGAGGCGCCGGAACTCGCCGGCCTGATACTCGCCCTTGCCGAGCGCGGCCCAGAACGCCGCGTAATCCGCGCCCGCCGCCTCGGCCGGCGGCAGGAACATCCGGTGATGCCGACCGCGGACCTCCTCGAGGGTGTACCCCATCGTGGCCAGGAAGTTCGCGTTGGCGTCCGTGATCGTCCCGTCGAGGTCGAAGCAGATCACCGCCTGCGAGCGGTCGAGAGCCGCGATCTGACCCGCATGGAGCGCGTTGCGGGCGCGTTCCTCGGTGATGTCGGTGGCGAGCTTGACCACCTTGGTCGGCCGGCCGCGCCGGTCGAGGATCGGGTTGTACGATCCCTGGATCCAGACGATCCGGCCGGATTTCATGACGCGGCGGAAGGCACGGGCCTCGTGCTGGCCGGCGCGCAGCCGGTCCCAGAAGGCGGTGTAATCCTGGCCCGCGCGGTCGGCCTCCGGAACGAACACCCGGTGATGCTGGCCGCGCACCTCTTCGAGCGTGTAGCCGACGAGGTCGAGGAACAGCGCGTTCGCGTCGGTGACGGTGCCGTCGAGATCGAACTCGACCCGCGCCATCGTCCTGTCGATCGCCGCGAGCAGGGCGTCATCGCGTGAACCAAACATCGCCATCGGGAATCGTGCTCGCCTGAACTGTAATGTGCCGGCAAATCTAATGTAATCGGCTTAAAAATCCGTAACTCTCGGGATACAACCATGAATCGCATTGTCAAACACTCTGACACAAGTCGGTGACTTGAGTCAATAAATTTGATGTTTGTAATCAAGGATGGACGTCGAAAAGACTATGCGGATATCTGCCAAGGTATATAGTAATATTTTGGACTTGAATTATGACTTTGATGCTTGCCTTCGGATTCCTGCATGAGGCCGCCCCTCCCGTTGCTCGACGGGCGGCCTGCGCTAGGAGGGGGCGAGCACCGGCGGACCGGCCCCATTGCAGAGGGAAGGCTTTCGGATCGGCACTGACTGGAGGTTGCACATGGACGAAGCCACGCGGATGGATCGCCTGGAAATGCGTCTGACCGAGCAGGATGCAGTGATCGAGGATCTGAACCGCACCGTCACCGATCAGTGGCGGGTGATCGACCGCCTGACGCGGCAACTCAACATGCTGCGCGAGCAGGTGGAGGAGGCTGCCGCCCGGGGAGCACCGCGGGGGCCGGAGCCGCCGCCGCCGCATTACTGAGTCGCGGAGGCCGGCGCGCCGCATGCGGCGCGCCGGCTGGCGCATCAGAAATTCGCCTGCGTGACGAACTTGGTAACCAGGTAGGCGTCGAGGGCCTCCGGGCCGCCCTCGCTGCCGTAGCCGGAATCCTTCACGCCGCCGAACGGCGTCTCCGGAAGGGCGAGGCCGTGGTGATTGATGGAGATCATGCCGCTCTCGACCGCGTTCGACACCCGCGCCGCCCGCTCGGCCGAGCGGGTGTAGGCGTAGGCCGCGAGTCCGTAGGGAAGGCGGTTGGCCTCGGTGAGCGCCTCCTCGTCGTCGGAGAACCGGTTGATCGCCGCCACGGGACCGAAGGGCTCCTCGTTCATGATCCGGGCGGTCAGCGGCACCTCGGTGAAGACCGTCGGCTCGAAGAAGTTGCCCTGATTGCCGATGCGCTTGCCGCCTGTGCGCAGCGTCGCGCCGCTGGACTCGGCCTCCGCCGCCAGCGCCGTGACGGCGTCGAGGCGCCGCCCGTGAACCAGCGGTCCCATCTTCGTCTCGGGATCGAGGCCGTCGCCGACCTTCACCGACTTGGCGAAGTTGGTGAAGCCCTCGACGAAGCGGTCGAAGACCGAGTCGTGAACGAGGAAGCGGGTTGGCGAGACGCAGACCTGGCCGGCGTTGCGGAACTTCGAGGGGGCGAGGACGGCCACCGCCTTCTCCACGTCCGCGTCGCCGAACACGATCGCGGGAGCGTGGCCGCCGAGTTCCATCGTGGCGCGCTTCATGTGCTCGCCCGCGAGCGCGGCGAGCTTCTTGCCGACCACGGTCGACCCGGTGAACGAGATCTTCCGGATTACCGGGTGGGCGATCAGGTAGGCCGAGATGGCCTCCGGATTGCCGTAGACCAGGGAGAGCGCGTCGCCCGGGATGCCGGCATCCAGAAAAGCGCGGACCAGGGCGGCGCAGCTCGCCGGCGTGTCCTCGGGACCTTTGAGGATCACTGTGCAGCCGGTGCAGAGCGCCGCCGAGATCTTGCGGACCGCCTGGTTGATCGGGAAGTTCCAGGGGGTGAAGCAGGCCACAGGTCCCACCGGTTCGCGCACCACCGCCTGCAGCACGCCGTCGGCGCGGGCCGGGATGACGCGGCCGTAGGCGCGCTTACCCTCTTCGGCGAACCAGTCGATGATGTCGGCCGCCGCGAGGGTCTCGACCCGCGACTCGGCCAGCGGCTTGCCCTGTTCCAGGGTCATGATCCGGGCGATCTCGTCGACCCGGGCGCGCAGCAGGTCGGCCGCCTTGCGCATCACCTTGGCGCGCTCGAAGGGGGCGACCCTGCGCCAGGCCGGGAAAGCGCGGGCGGCCGCTGCGAGGGCCTCGTCGAGATCCGCCGTGGTGGCGACCGCGCACTGGCCGATCGTCTCGCCCGTGGCGGGGTTCAGGACCCCCAGGGTGTCCCGGTCGGCACCCGCGCGCCAGCGCCCGGCGATGTGAAGCTCGGTATCCGGATACATCGGTCGATTCCCGCTCGGCCGCACCATCGGCCGCAGGCGGAATGTGGCGATGTGGCGCGCCCCGGCAATCCCCGCGGCGGCATGGCTGCCGCCGACTGTATTCAGGCTGCGGCGCGGGCGGGCTCCGGCGCCTCGACGAGGGTCGCGGTCCCGTGGCGGGCGCGCAGGGTCGCGCCCTTCGGGACCACCTGCCAACCCTCGCGGCAGCCGTCGATCGGCTCCGACACCACCACGATGCCGCCCGGCCCCTCGCGGTAATACAAGCTCGGCGGCCGGCCGTCGCAGGCCCAGCGATAGGCGGTCAGCGTCTCGCCGTCCGTGAGCAGCGCGGTGAAGCGCAGCGGTTCGCAGACATTGGCCGCCTCCATCAGTTCGTGGACGGTCTTCAGCGTCCGCGCCATCGCGCCGACGGGATCCGCCTCAAGGCCGTTGGCGAGCGCCAGGAGGAAGAGCGCCTCCGAGTCCGTGCTGCCGCGGCGATGGTCGTAGTAAGAATCCGGGATCAGCGCCTCGAGGCGCCGCTTGATCCGGTGGTATCCGCCAATCTGGCCGTTGTGCATGAACAGGTGGCGGCCATGCACGAAGGGGTGGCAGTTGGCCCGGGCGGTGGCCGTCCCGGTCGAAGCGCGCACGTGCGCGAAGAACGTCCGCGCCCGCACCTGACCGCAGAGGTTCACCAGGTTCTCGTCCGACCAGGCCGGGGAGATGTCGCGGTACACACCCGGCTCGGGCCGCTCGGCGTACCAGCCGATGCCGAAACCGTCGCCATTGGTCTCGGTCTTCCCCTCGTCGGCGTGCAGCGACTGGTGCACCAGCGAGTGGGTCGGCGCGCAGACGAGGTCGGAGAGGAAGACCGGCTCACCGCTATAGGCGAGGAAACGGCACATGTCGGACGATGATCCTTCAGCTCTGGGCCGCGTTCGATCCGGTGAGACGCCTCGCGCGGGTGGAGACGTTCCGCCACAGGACGTTAACAGTCGGTCCACTCCGGTGAACAGTTTCTTAACCGCCCGGAAACTGCGCCATTTTCGTGCGTTGCGCATGAAAATGGTGCCACCTGTCCGCAGGGCAGGCATTCGCCCCCGGAGCTACGCGACTCTTGTGAGCCGCCTCATGAAGGGTCAGCATGGCCGAATCGGGGAATCAGAAGTTCGCCCTTCAGGCGACGGCCCGACGCGGGGCAAGGCACCGGTAGCAGGAGACTTTTATGGATCGCGCAACGCCCGATAGTTCCGCCCCCGTGGCGCTCGTCGTGGAGGACGATGCGGCTGTGCGCGACCTCGCGACGGCGGTGCTGGAGGAGACCGACCTCGGCGTGATCGCCTGCGAGAGCGCGGAGGCGGCCCTCTCGGTGCTGGAGCGCGCCGACGTGACGGTGGCGCTGCTCTTCGCCGACGTGCGCCTGCCGGGGGCTATGGACGGCGTGTCGCTTGCGCAGGCGGTGAAGCGGCGCTGGCCGGACGTCCGCGTGGTCGTCACCTCGGGCGCGAGCCGGGACGCGCGGCTCCCCGATCAGGCGGTCTACATGCAGAAGCCCTGGCGGGCCCTCGACGTGCTGGTCCAGGCCGAGCACGCGACCATGGCCGCCAAGGCGGCGTGAATCGGCGGCCTCAGCGCGCGCCTGCCGAAGCCCTTCACGTCATCGCGAGCGCCGCGACCCGACTCGGCGCCGCATCACCGAATGCGGCTTCGAGCTGAGCGCGTCGAGCTTTTCCCGCTCGTGTTACAACCGTTTGGAAGAACGACTCCAGGCAAGACAGACGCGCCATGCCCCTCTTCCGTTCGCGAGAGGTCTGGGGTGAGGGATCGGATCGTTCCGGAAAGGTCGCATCCCTCACTCTGTCCCTCTCCCGCACGGGAGAGGAGACCCGTGCCCGGTGCGGCACGGGCTACGCGATCGCCCCCGTCCCAATTCAATCGGAAACGAGTCCAGTCGCGCACGGCTCACGTTACCGGGCGTCTCCGTCCGGCCTCGTCGCAACCCAAAAAGAAAGCCCGGCCTGCGCGCAGGCCGGGCTTTCTCATTACCGGAGTGGTGTCGCTCAGGCGGCGGGAGCCGGGCTGACCGGGGTCTGGCCAGCGGCGTTGCCACCCTGGCCCTGCGCGGCGGACGGAGACGGGAAGCCGGGACGACGGCCACCGGCGGGGAAGCGGGGCTTCGGCTTCGGCGCGGCGATCAGGCCCTCGCGGATCGCGGTCTTGCGGGCCTGCTTGCGGGCGCGGCGGACGGCCTCAGCCTTCTCGCGAGCCTTGCGCACGGACGGCTTCTCATAAGCCTTGCGCTGCTTCATCTCGCGGAAGATGCCCTCGCGCTGCATCTTCTTCTTGAGGACGCGGAGCGCTTGATCGACGTTGTTGTCGCGAACGAGTACCTGCAACGGACTTGATCCTCTGGACCTGAAGTTCTGGGTTCACGCGGCCCGCCGCCGATCTGGAAACCGGCAACGTCCCTCGCCCGGTTTGAACCCGGGAGGGACGGGAACGTCGGTTTCCGAATCGGCGTGGAGCTCACGCCTTGACGGGGCTATTACACCAAGCGCGCACCAGTTCCAACCGTGCCGCGCGATCCATCTGCGCCTGCGCCGTGCTAGGTTGCGCAGATGAGACACGACGACTCGCAGCAATTCGCCAGCGACAACTATTCCGGCATCTGCCCGGAGGCGTGGGCGGCCATGGAGGCGGCCAATCGCGGCCACGCTCCGGCCTACGGCGAGGATGCCTGGACTGCCCGGGCGGCCGACGCGTTCCGGGACCTGTTCGAGATCCCGTGCGAGGTGTTCTTCGCCTTCAACGGCACCGCCGCCAACGCGCTGGCTCTGGCCGCGCTGTGTCAGTCCTACCACAGCGTGATCTGCGCCGACTCGGCCCATGTCGAGACCGACGAGTGCGGCGCGCCGGAATTCTTCTCCAACGGCTCGAAGCTGCTGACCGTCCGGACCGAGGGCGGCAAGCTCACGCCGGAGGCGATCCGCGGGCTCGCCCAGAACCGCAGCGACATCCACTTCCCGCGGCCGCGGGTGGTGACGATCACGCAGCCGACCGAGACCGGGCAGGTCTACAGCCTCGCCGAGCTACGGGCCCTGTCGGCGACCTGCCGCGAGCTGGGCCTCGCCCTGCACATGGACGGGTCGCGCTTCGCTAATGCCTGCGCGAGCCTGAACTGCAGCCCCGCCGACATGACGTGGCGCTCGGGCGTCGACGTCCTGTGCTTCGGCGGCACCAAGAACGGTATGCATGCGGGCGAGGCGGTGGTGTTCTTCGACGCCAAGCTCGCGGAGGATTTCGGCTACCGCTGCAAGCAGGCCGGGCAGCTCGCCTCGAAGATGCGCTTCCTCGCCGCCCCCTGGGTCGGCATGCTGGAGAGCGGCGCGTGGCTGACGAACGCGGCCCACGGCAATGCCTGTGCCCGGCGTTTCTCCGAGGCGGTCGCCGGGCTGCCGGGCGTGCGGGCGCTGTTTCCCGTCGAGGCGAACGCGGTCTTCCTGACGATGCCGGCGGCCACGATGGAGGGCCTGCGTGCCCGGGGCTGGCGGTTCTACACCTTCATCGGCGGCGGGGCGCGCTTCATGTTCGCCTGGGATGCCCGGCCGGAGCGAGTCGACGAGCTGGTCGGCGACCTGCGCGCGCTGGCGGCCGCCGCGGCCTGATCCGGTAGACAGAGGGGTGCAGAGCCGCCCACCGAAGGTGTTTCGCGCGCTGGTGTCGAGTTTCCCTGAGGAGCGTCGATACGCTGGCACGACGGGCGCACGGTCGTCATCGCGAGCGCAGCGAAGCAACCCAGTGTCGCGCGACGCCGTCCGATATCGTGCAGCCCTGGGTCGCTTCGCTGCGCTCGCGATGACGGAGAGGCCGAAAACTCAGGCTCGAGAGTGCTGGGACGGCGCGAGCTTCAGCGGGCGGCCTCCTAAAGCAGCGCCAGATCCGCCGGATCCGCGTTGGGAAAGATCCGCCGCAGGCTCGCTTGGTCGAGCCCGTAGAGCCGCCGGAACAGGCCGCCCAGCAGCCCGCGATAGTCGGTGAGCACAGGATAATCCCGGTTCTGGAACAGGTGCGCCTCGTCGGCCCGCACCTGCGGCCCCGCGATCCGACCGCCGCGGATCCCGCCGCCGAGGATCCAGTAGACGCTGCCGTGGCCGTGGTCGGTACCGCGGCTGCCGTTCTCCCGGAAGGTGCGCCCGAACTCCGACAGCACGACCACCACCGTGCCGGACCAGCCCGGCCCGATCTCCTCGATGAAGCCCGCGAGGCCGCGCCCCAGCTCGCCGAGCCGGTCGGCGAGGTAGCCGGTGCCGGCACCCTGGTTCACGTGCGTGTCCCAGCCGCCGACATCCACGAAGCCGAGGTTGAAATTCTCGCGCATCAGGCGGCCGATGCGCCGGGCCGACAGCTCGAAGCCCTTGGGCGAGACCGCCCCGCGGTCGGCCTGCCCGGCATGGTCGGAGATCGTGTGGTAGACCGCGTCGCGCACCCGGAACCCCTCGGTCACGGCGGCAGCCAGCTTGGTGTCGCTGTACATGGCGGCGATGAGGCGGGCCTGCCGGTCGTCGATGCCGGGCTTGCCGACGCCGTTGATGGCGATGTTGGGCACTGTCTCGCCGCCCCGGAAGATCAGCGGCATCTGGTCGGTGAAGGCGATCGGCCGGACCCGGGTCAGCTCGGCGGCGAGCCGGGCCATGAAGCCGGAATTGTAGTCGCGGGCGGCCCCGACCGTCTGGCCCATCTCGATCGTGTCCTGAGTCTCGAAATGGCTCCGGGTCAGGTCGTCCGTGCCGGCGAACGGCACGAAGGCGGCCTGGCCCTTGGCGTAGAGCGGCAGGAGCGTCTCGCGCAGAGCCGGGTGCAGGCTCCAGTCGGCGTCGAGCGCCAGGGCGGCCTTCGGGTCGGCGGCGTCCGGCTTCGGGATCGCAAGGTTCGGCCGCGACCGGTAGTAGAACTCGCTGCCGGTCGGGATCACCACGTTGGCGGCGTCGTAGGCGCCGCGCAGGAACACCACGAGGAGGCGCGCGTCGGCTTTCGGGGCCGCCCAGACGCGCCCCGCCACCGTGGACAGGCCGAGCGCCGCCGAGGCACGGATCAGGTCGCGACGGTTCATCGCATGAACTCCGGCGAGGCGAGGTAGAGGGTGTTCCAGTCCTGCGGCGAGACCGCCTGGTCGAGGGCCGCCCGGGTCGCCGCCGACAGCGTGCCGGAGAGCGCCGCGAAGTAGAGCCCGTTCGCGAGCACCGGGAAGGCCGGCTCCTCGGCCTGATCGGGCAGCGCCGGCTTGAACAGGCCGGCCGAGCCGGATCCGATCTGCCGGGCAATCTCGAACCGCGTCGCGAGCTGCCCGGGACCGCTCCACGCGGCGGCGTCGAGGGGATAGCCGTCCGGCGTCGAGCGGTTGAACAGGCCCTCGCCGAGGCGGTTCAGCCAGCCGAGCACCGGGCCGGCGTTGCGGATCACGCGCGCGTCGTAGGCCATGCGCAGGGCCGAGAAGACGTAGCGCACCGGGTCCTTGAAGGCGCCGCCGCGCTCGGCCGTGAAGGCCGGCTCGCGCACCAGCGCCTCCATCACCGCGGCGATGTCACCGTCGGTGCGGCCGAAGACAGCGGCGAGCCGCGCCACCAGGGCGCCGTCGGGCGGCTGGCCGAGGAAGTAGGTGGCCAGTGCCCGGGAGACGTTGGTCGCGGTGGCGGGGTTGCGGGCGATCAGGTCAACCGCCTCCTCGACCTCGGGCCAGCCGCGGCCCTGGATGCGCGTGCCGAGGAAGACCTTGTCGCCGTAATCGTGCCGGTTCGGGTTGAACGCGAACAGGCCGTCCCGGCGGTAATCGGCGGCGTGCTCGGGGCGGAGCTTCGGAGTCTCGGGCTTCAGGTCGATGCCGACGCCGCTCAGGATCCGCGCCAGCGCCTCGACGTCGCCCTGCGTGTAGCCGGAGCCGACGCCCATCGTGTGCAGCTCCATGATCTCCCGGGCGTAGTTCTCGTTCGGGCGACCGGCCGCGTTGGCGTCGTTGTCGAGGTAGCGCAGCATCGCCGGGTGGCGCAGGCTCGCCATCAGCAGGTCGCGGAAGCGGCCGAGCACGTGCGGGCGGATCGCGGTGTCGAGGTAGTCGCCCACGGCGGCGCGCAGGGTCGACTTTCCCTGGTGGACGTTGAACCGGTTGAACCAGAACCACGTCAGGCGCTCGCGCAGCTGATCGGGGCTGTAGAGCGCCCGCATCACCCATACGGAGGCGGCGTTCCGCGCGGCCGTGTTGAGCGCGCCCTGGAACGCCTGCTGCGCGGCCTTCCGGGCCTCGGGATCCGGGATGTCCTTGGCGGTCCTCGCCTGCGCGTCCAGCGCCAGGGCCCGCTCGAACAGGCTGCCCGGCGGGGTCAGCGCGTCGACCTGCGCCTGGGCGGCGGGCGGCAGCCGCGATTCGGCCGGCGGATGGAGCTGCGCGTGAAGCCAGCGGGCTCGCCCATCCGCGGTGAGCTGCGCAAAGGAAGAGGGCGTGGCGCCCCAGGTCAGGGCATCGAGGAAGGCGGCGTCGGACGCGGCGGCGCGCGGCGGCGCCTCGGCCGCGCGAGGCCCCGGACTTGCCGAGGCGAGCAGCAGGACGGTGACCAGACAGCAGCGTGTTGCGGCGCGCGACATCGGGGCCTCGCGAAGCGTGAATCGGCCGGGGAAGCGTGGTGCCGCTCCCCTGTACGGTGCCTGAAAGGCGGCCCCATTCTGCCGGCGTCTTTGCCAATATCGGGGCTTGCCGCTACACGATCCCGAGACCGCGCGAGTGGCGCGCCGCGCACCACCACGTTCCGCCGATACAGAGCGTTCGCTCCATGCTGATGCAGACCAAGACCGAGGCGAGGCCGGCCGATCCGGTGTCGCGGCGGCGCACCTTCGCGATCATCTCCCACCCGGACGCGGGCAAGACCACCCTCACCGAGAAGCTGCTGCTGTTCGGCGGCGCGATCCAGCTCGCCGGCGAGGTGAAGGCCAAGCGCAACCGGGTCTCGACCCGCTCCGACTGGATGGGCATCGAGAAGGAGCGCGGCATCTCGGTGGTCACCTCGGTGATGACCTTCGAGTACGGCGACTGCGTCTTCAACTTGCTCGACACGCCCGGCCACGAGGACTTCTCGGAGGACACCTACCGGACGCTGACGGCGGTCGATTCGGCCGTGATGGTGATCGACGCCGCGAAGGGCATCGAGGCGCGCACGCGCAAGCTGTTCGAGGTCTGCCGCCTGCGCGACATCCCGATCGTCACGTTCGTCAACAAGCTCGACCGCGAGGCCCGCGATCCGTTCGAGCTCTTGGACGAGATCGAGAAGACACTGGCCCTCGACGTCGCCCCGGTCACCTGGCCGATCGGCACCGGCCGCAACTTCTCCGGGACCTACGAGCTCGGCGGCAACCGCGTGCGCCGCCTCGATGCCGCCGAGGATGCCGGGATGGTGACGGTCTCCGGACCGGGCGACCCGCTGTTCGACGAATTGCTCACCGAGAACGGCGCGGCGGATGCGTGGCGCGAGGAGGTGGAACTCGCCGAGGGCGGGCTGAAGCCCTTCGACCTCGACGCGTTCCGCGAGGGCCACCTGACGCCGGTCTTCTTCGGCTCGGCGCTGCGCAATTTTGGCGTGCGCGACTTGATCGACGGTCTCGCCAAGGTTGCGCCGCCGCCCCGCGGCCAGGATGCCGACAAGCGCCTCGTGGAGCCCACCGAGCCGCGCATGACCGGGTTCGTGTTCAAGATCCAGGCGAACATGGATCCGAATCACCGGGACCGGATCGCGTTCATGCGGGTCTGCTCGGGCAAGCTCAACCGGGGCATGAAGGCCCGGCTGGTACGCACCGGCAAGCCGATCTCACTCTCGGCGCCGCAATTCTTCTTTGCCCAGGACCGTGCCATCGCGGACGAGGCCTATGCCGGCGACGTGGTCGGCATCCCGAACCACGGCACGCTGCGGATCGGCGACACGCTCACCGAGGGCGAGGACATTGTGTTCCGCGGTGTGCCGAGCTTCGCCCCCGAGATCCTGCGGCGGATCAAGCTGACCGACGCCATGAAGGCCAAGAAGCTGCGCGAGGCACTGCAACAGATGGGCGAGGAGGGCGTCGTCCAGGTGTTCGTGCCGCAGGACGGCAGTCAGGCGATCGTCGGCGTGGTCGGTGCGCTCCAGCTCGACGTGCTCAAGGAACGGCTCCAGGCCGAGTACGGCCTACCGGTGGACTACGAGACGTCGCGCTTCTCGGTCTGCCGCTGGGTCTCCTCGGACTCGGACGCCGAACTCGACAAGTTCATCGATTCGCACGGTTCGGCCATGGCCAAGGACCTCGATGGCGCCCCGGTCTTCATGGCGACCACGGCCTTCTCGCTGCGCTACGAGGAGGAGCGCTATCCGGCCGTGCGCTTCACCGACGTGAAGGATTACCAGAAGCGGACGGCGTGAGGGATTCGGCGGCCGCTGAGCCATTCGCCCCCTCCCTCGCCGGAGGGGGAAGGCGATGGGCGCTTTACGGTGGAGCGTCCAAAGGGCCCGCTGTCAGAACTTCCCCAGCATCGGGAACTCCACGCTCAAGCTCGATTCCGAGGCGATCGGCGTCTCGCGCTTGCGCGGCTTGCGGTTGAGCACCTGCTTCAGCTTGCTCTTCAACACCGCCATGTCGAAGGGCTTGAGAATGAAAGCGTCCGCCCCGGCCTGGTGGGCGAGATTGATATCCTCGAAATCGAAGGAGGATTCAGTCAGCATGAAGGGCGTGTTCATCAGGGCGTCGTCGGCGCGGATCTCGCGGAGCAAGCTGAGTCCGTCCATCGGCTCCATGTCGAGGTCGGAGATCACCAGGGCGTAGCGGCGCTGCCGCAGCCGCTCCAGCGCCTCGGGCGCGCTGGTGACGCCCTCGACATCGGGGAATCCGATCCGGGTCATCAGCATCACGATCAGGCGGAGAAGCTTCTCCTGGTCGTCGACGATGAGGATCGGCGGCGTATCGCTCTCGGACATCGGCGGCTCAGATGAAGAGATGATCGATGCCCTGGCGGGACATCGCGTCGGATTGGAGCGAGAGGCAGAGCCCATGGATCGCCGAGGCCTTCGGCGTACCGCGCTGGAGCATCGGCAGCAAATTGGCCTTGGCGAACAGCGTGTCGTTTCCGGTAGTGCGCTGAGCGCTCTTGAACGAGTGGACGAACTCGCGCTTGGTGATCTCGCGCCACTCGCTGATCTGGACATCACGGTGGCGGCTATCGGCGCTCACCCGGTCGAAAGTCTCGTGCACCGACGTGCGCTCGCCCTCGATCACCTGGCAGGCGAAATTGCCTTCGATGACCAGGAAGCTTGTGATCACCGCGAACTCGTTTTTCTTCTGCGCGATCCGCCCGATCTCACTGATCTGCTCGGACCGCTTCGCCGGGTCCGACGACAGGTTGAGGCGCGAGAAGTAGATGATGTGGACGAGGCTTGTCCGTTTCGCCCGCATGATCCCGAGATCCGAAGTCCGTACCCGTTCAGCGCGTCCAGGCAGGCCGCACTGCGCGTTGCCCTGGCCCGGCGGCATCTTCGCGCGTGTGGAATAACACCGCGTAAACGTCGCGGGCGCCGTCCCGACGGATGTGTGACCAGGATGGGTTCGACCCGGCAGGATCTGCCGGGGTTGTCGACATGATGGGCGAACTCTGCCGGGTCGAGAACGCGTCAGCTTCGAATTTTCAAGGGCTTAGCTCTGGCATGCCGGTTGCGGTCCCCAACCCTGCGGGCCAGTGCGGCGCGCATCGGGATCGCTCGCCATGGATCTTTTCTCTGCCTTGCAGACCTCGGTCTCCGGACTGCAGGCGCAGTCCTATGCCATCAGCAACATATCCGGGAACATCGCGAACTCGCAGACAACCGGCTACAAGCGCATCGACACCAGTTTCGTGGATTTGATGGCGCAAACGACGCCGAAGCGCGAGGTCGCCGGCTCCGTCTTGGCCCAGTCACAACTGACGAACACGATCGCCGGCAACGTCGTTTCGTCAAGCATACCGACCAACATGTCGATCACCGGTACCGGCTTCTTCACGGTCGTGCAGAAGACCGGCGATGCGAACAATCAGCCGACCTTCAGCGGCGCGAACGTATACACGCGTCGCGGAGACTTCTCGCAGGATAAGGATGGTTATCTGGTCAATGGTGCGGGCGGGTACCTGACCGGCACCAACTTGGATCCCACGACCGGTCAAGTCACCAGCACGGGACCGGTCAACATCGGCAACCTGACACTTCCTGCCCAACCCACGACAACGATCGAGTATTCAGCCAATTTGCCGGCATCCCCCACCGTGAGTGCGTCAGCTCAGCCACCTAACAGCATCGCGGGTCCATCGATCACTGGCTATACTACAACTGGCGCGCCGGTCACGATCAGCATGCGCTGGGTTCAAACGTCGGCCGCCGGTACCTCGCCCTCGTCGTGGGACTTGTACTACAACAGCAGTACAACGGACACGCCGTCCTGGACCCAAACCGGGCCGGCATTCAACTTTGATTCGACGGGCCAGCTGACCAGCCCGAGCTCGACCGCCCCTGTCGCACTGACCGGCGTCAAGATCGGCGACTATAGTTTTGCATCGCTCAATCTGGACGTCAGTGGCGGACTGACTCAGTACGCGGATGCCAGCGGCGCCGTGACCACAAAGAAGCTTAGTCAGGACGGCAACAGTGCCGGCACTCTGACGAGTGTCTCGGTGGGCGAGGACGGTAAGATCAGCGGCACGTTCTCAAACGGCTCGGTGATTCCCGTCGCCACAGTCGGTGTCGCGCAATTCGCCGATCCAGATGGGCTGAAGGCCGATGGAAAGGGGAATTATCTCCAGACTGCCGATTCCGGGCCGCCACTGACCGGTCTTAACGGTAGCACGATCAACGGCGCCAGCATCGAGCAATCGAATACGGATATTGCAAGTGAATTTTCTAAGATGATCGTAACCCAGCAGGCATACTCTGCGAACACGCGGGTCATGTCGACGGCTCAGACGATGATGTCCGATCTGCTCAATGTGATCCGGTAGCTGATTCCGAGGGGGTCGCCGAGGAGGCTTACAAGTGTCGCTGAACGCACTTTCCAACGCGACCGCCGGGCTTGCAGCTACGCAGGCCGCGATCAACATCGTCTCGCAGAACGTCGCCAACGCCGGGACAGCCGGATACGTCAAGCGAACACTCACGCCTGTTGCCACCGGAACCAACAACCTGGGAGTGGCCGCCGGGACGGTCACCCGCAGCTTCGACGCGGCTGCCCTGAACCAACTCCGACTCGAGACATCCGGCGCCGCCTACACCAGCACGAAATCCGGCATCATCTCTCAGCTTGATGCCCTCTACGGCACCCCTGGCAGCTCGACAGCGCTCGACGGTACGCTGAACACCTTCACCCAGTCGCTCCAGCAGCTCGCCGCCAACCCGACCTCCGCTGCCGCCCGCACGACGGTGCTGAGCAGCGCGTCTGCGCTCGCCAGCCAGATCAACGGTGCCGCCGCCACGGTGCAGACGCTGCGCACAGGGATCGAGTCACAGCTCGGCACCGATACGAATTCGGCCAGCGCGCTCCTGTCGAGCATCGCCAACCTCAACACCAAGATCCAGAACACTGCGGACAGTTCGTCCCTGGCCGACCTGCAGGATCAGCGCGACCAGGCGATCAACGGCCTGTCGAGCTACATGGACGTCAGGACGACGTCGAAGAGCGACGGAACGGTCACGGTTCTCACCCAATCCGGGGCAACCCTGGTTGACGGCGGCAATGCGGCGACCCTGAGTTTCGACGGGCACGGCACGCTCAGCGCAAACTCGTCCGTCTCGTCGACGCCGCGCTCCGTCGGCACCATCACCGCCATGTTGCCAGGGGGTGGGAAGATTGATCTGGGCGAACCTGGGGTGCTGCGATCCGGGAGCCTCGCGGCTCAGCTCGAACTGCGCGACCAGACCCTGCCGCAGGCCCAGCGCCAGCTCGACGACCTCGCGGCAGGGCTGGCGAGTTCGCTGACCGACAAACAGGTCACCGCGACGGCGAATGCCGACAAGTCCGCCACGATCGACCTGTCAGGTATTAAAGCCGGCAACACGCTCACGATCCCGGTCACCGTCAACGGCACGGTCCGGAACGTCATCCTCGTCGCGTCCAACTCCACATCGACAACCGTCACCCCGAGCCAGACCAGCGACGCCAACGCGCTCGTGGGAACCTTCCAGATCCCGAGCGATCCCACGCAGTATCCAGCCGTGATCAAGGCGGCTCTGGCCTCATTGACGCCGAATTTGAGTGTGGATGTCCCCGGCTCAGGTCCGAACATCACGATCAGAGACACGTCCAGCAGCCCGAATCAGGTTACGGCGAGCGCCAACATCACGGCCGTCTCCGCCGACGACCTCTACACCGGCAACCCGTCGCTGGCCCTGTTCGTCGACGGCGCCAATAACGCGGTCTACACAGGTTCCTTCGACCGCGGCTCGCAGCTGACCGGCTTCGCCCAGCGCATCGCCGTCAACACGAACCTATCCGGCGATACGACGGCGCTCTCGGCCGCGGCCCCCTCGACGAGCGCCGCGAACACGAACGCCTCGGGTACACGAGCCCAGCAGCTTTACGCGGCGCTGACCTCCACGCCGCAGACCTTCTCATCGTCCAGCGGTATCGGCGGCATCTCGGCTCCGTATCACGCCACCGTCGCGGGTTTCGCGCAGGACATCATCTCTGCCCAGGGGGCGGCCTCCGCGAACGCCTCGGCGCTCGACGGTACCCAGCAAACCGCACTCGCCACCGCCCAGAGCCGGTTCGCGACCGGGGCCGGGGTCAATATTGATCAGGAGATGTCCAACCTGATCGCCCTGCAGACGGCGTATGGCGCCAATGCCCGCGTGTTGACGGCCGCCCGCGACATGCTCAACCAGCTGCTGCAGATTTGATCATGACGACGATCACACCCTTCGCGGCTGGCTCGTACCTGACGACGCGGAACGCCGCCCAGCTCACGACTCTGAAAAACCAGCTCAATGACCTGTCGAACCAAGTTTCGAGCGGTCAGGTGTCGCAGACCTACGGCGGCCTCGGCTCCGGGCGTTCCACGGCGCTGGCCGCACAAGCTACGTTGAGCGCGCTCGGTGGCTACGCCGCCGGCATCACAGCCGGGCAGACGCGGACAAAACTTGCGGTGACGAGCCTGACCCAGGTTGCGACGCTGGGCACGAGCGCCCGCCAGAGCCTAAACAACGGGCTGCAGAGTGCTGCGACCAACTCCATCGCGGGCCGCTCGACCGCCCTCGGGAACTTGGAGACGGTGCTCGATACGCTCAACCAGTCGGCGGCGGGCAATTATCTGTTCGGTGGCGCCGATGCCAGCACCCAGCCGGTCCTCGACGCCGACACGATCCTGAACGGATCGACGAACAGCGACGGAACCCTGAAGGCCGGTCTCACGAAACTGATCAAGGATCAGGTTGCGGCAGATCTTGGGTCGGGCTCCGGTTGGCTGACCACCTCCCTATCCGGGTCGGCCGTGACGGTGGCCGAACAGGACCCGACCAGGACGAGCTTCGGCTTCAATGTCGGCGGAGCCTCGTCGACGACGACCGCAATCACGGCGACCGCCAATCCCGGAACAACGACCACGCCGGGCACGATCAATCTCACCGTGAACAGCCCGCCGGCTGCGGGCGACAGCGTTACCGTCACGCTGAAAATGCACGACGGGACATCGACGACGCTGACGCTCACCGCCGTCTCCGGCAACACCGCGACTTCCACGTCGAGCACCGGCGCGACCTTCGCGATCGGCTCCGATGCGCCGACGACGGCCAATAACCTCAACATCGCGCTCCAGGGTGCCATCACGGCGGCCGCTGCCGGAACCCTCGCCGTCAGCTCGACGGCAACCGCCGCGAAGAACTTCTTCTCGGGTTCGGCAAGCGCAGGCATCATCCCCCAGCGCATCGACTTCTCCGGAGCGGCCCCCGTCTACGTGCCCGGAACGAAAGATAACACGGTACTCTGGTACCAGGGCGAGGATACGCGGAGCGCGCCCCCGGCCCTGCAGCCGACCTCGGCGCTCGACACCCAGTCCGTCCAGATCAGCTCGATGGCCAGCGTCGGCACCGGTGCCCGCGCCAACGATGGCGCGATCCAGAACGTTCTCGCTGGCCTCGCCACGATGGCCTATGGGCTGCCTACGACCAGCGATGGCAACACTATCGCCACCTATCAGGCGGTGATCGACCGGGCGGGCAAGCTTCTCTCATCCACCGACACGACGAGCCCGAGCGTCCAGGACACCGTCACCCAGCTCTCCCTCGCGTCGGCGCGCCTGTCCAACGCCAGCACAACCAATACGGCAACGCAGAACACCGTCCAGAACACTCTGGACGGTATCGAGCAGGCCTCGCCCGAAGAGGTTATCGCCAAGCTCCTCGACGTACAGAACCGGCTTCAGGCGAGTTATCAAATCACCTCGACGCTCTCGAAGCTCTCACTGGTCAACTACATCAGCTAAACCGGAGAGGGAAAAGGGCGCGGCTTCGTCCGGTCGCGCCTACGGTCCCAAAAATTTCGCGATCGCGCGAAAACATCATAGTCTTGCCGTTTTCCGGGGATGAACCGCATAGTGCGGATGCGCCCGCGCGCCGTCATTCGATCGAGGAGAGGTCGACATGTCGCTGCCTGGACCCATCGAACTCGTTCTCCGTCTGGGAGCCACCCCTCGTGTCGGCGCGATCGTCATGGTCGAGCAGGCGATCGACACCTATCTCGCGGGCTATGCGCATGCCGACGACCGCGCCATCGCCCTCGACATCCTGCTCCGCGATCTCGCCCGTCTGCGTATCCACGAGCCCGATCTCGACCAATTCATCGGCGAGGTCGAACTCTACCTCGACCTGCTTTTCCGGGACCTCGCCTGCCAGGCCGCCTGAGATGCCTGGTCGGCTTCGACTGTGCGCCGCACTGGCGGCGGCCCTGACCCTCGCCGGACCGGCCGTCGCCCTCGATCTCCGGGATTTGCCGACGATTCCGGGGCCGGTGCCGTGCCCGTCCAAGGGCCAGGGCTTCCTGCGCCTGCCAGGGAGCGGCAGCTGCCTCCGCATCTCGGGCCGCGTAGTCTCGGGGGCGGACCTGGGCGCCGGACACCGGATCGCGGCGGCTCCGGCTGTCGCCGGCCGCCTCGCGATCGACAATCGCGCCGATACCGATCTCGGCGAGGTCCGGACCTTCGTTCGGATGGGCACCGGCCGCCGCTGAAGCGGGGCTCAGAGGTTGCGCGAGAGCACCAGCGGCCCGCTGCGCACGCCGCGGCCATATGGAGAGGGCGCCGGCGCTTGCCGGCCGTAGCCGGACGGCAACTGCGCGCGACCGATCTCCTCGGCCAGCGACTTGATCAGCCCTTCCGAAACGGTCTTGGCGCTGGCCAGCACCGTCTGGTTCGTCTCCACGGCGGCCGTGAAACGGCGATGCGCCGTCCGCAGAAGCTCGACCCCATCGGGATGGAAGCGCTTCAGCGCGACGGCGTTCGCCTTCGCGACCTCAAGGCCCTGCATGTAGGCGGCGGCCAGGGCTGCCTTCGGCTCGGCTGCGGCGACGCCCTCCTGCAGCCGGCCCTCCCGAACGAAGGCGGCCTCCTCGGCGAGCACGGCCTCCAGGGCCGCCATGTTGCCGAGCACGCCCGCAACCAGGGCCTCGGCGGTGACCCGATCCGCGACCCGCAGCGGTTCAGCCTTTTGCATGTGTCGCTCCAACGTTTGCCGCACCCTGCATCTTCATGATCTCGCGGAAGATCGAGTCGGCGATGCCGACGCCGCCGCTCTTCACAATCTGGGTTGCGTATTCCTTGGTCAGCATCGAGCGATAGACGCCCCCGCCGGTGCCATTCTCGCCCAGTGGTCCCTCGGTGCCTTCCGACTGCGTCAGCCGATCGAGGCTGTTCTCGAGGAACATCGATTCAAACTCGGTGGCGGTCTTCCAGGCCTTGGCCTTGTTGGCGGTCTTGATCATCCCGTCGGCCACGCTCCCGGCGGCGGAGGTCCCGACGCTGGCGGCGGCGGTGGCCGCGAAACTGGCGAGTTGCAACATGGTTCGTGCCTCCGCGTCCGGGTGATCACATCAACTCGATATCGGCCTGGAGCGCGCCGGCGGCTTTGATCGCCTGGAGGATCGAGATCAGATCCCGCGGGCCGACGCCCAGCGCATTGAGGCCGTCGACCAGTTCGCGCAGGCTGACGCCCTCCTTCACCAGCGCGAGCTTGTTGCCGTCGCCGGTATCGACCTTCACGCCTGTCCGCGGCACCACGACGGTGCGCCCGTCCGAGAAGGGCGCCGGCTGGCTCACCTGCGGCTGTTCGGTGATGGTGACGGTGAGGTTGCCCTGCGCGATCGCCACCGTGGAAACGCGCACGTCCCGGCCCATCACGATGATGCCGGAGCGCTCGTCGACCACGACCCGGGCGGTCTGGTCGGGCTCGACCTTGAGCTGCTCGACCTCGGTGATCAGGCGGATCATGTTGCCGTTGTAGCGGGCCGGGATCTGGATCGTCACGGTGGCCGGATCGGTGGGTTCGGCGGTGTCGGCGCCCATGAAGTCGTTGATCGCGGCGGCGATCCGCTTCGAGGTGGTGAAGTCGGGATTGCGCAGCGACAGCCGCAGCGTGCGCGCGTCGTTCAACTTGAAGGCGATCTCGCGCTCGATATTCGCGCCGTTGGAGATGCGGCCGTTGGTGGGCACGCCCCGGGTGATCTTGGCGGCGTCGCCCTCGGCCGAGAAGCCGGCAATCGCCACGGAGCCCTGCGCCAGGGCATAGACCTCACCGTCGGCGCCCAGCAGCGGCGTCACCAGCAGCGTGCCGCCCTGGAGGGACTTGGCGTCGCCCAGCGACGAGACCGTCACGTCGATGCGGGTCCCCTGCGCGGCGAAGGGCGGCAGGCTCGCGGTCACCATCACGGCGGCGAGGTTCTGCGTGCGCATCGTGGCGCCGCGGGTGTTGACGCCGAGGCGCTCCAGCATGGCCTGGAGGGACTGCTTGGTGAAGGGGATGTTGTTCAGCGTATCGCCGGTGCCGTTCAGGCCGACGACGATGCCGTAGCCGACGAGCTGGTTCTGGCGGACGCCCTCGATGGAGGCGAGATCCTTGACGCGCGACAGGGCCAGCGCCGGCCCGGACAGGGCGGCGAGCAGCAGGGCGCCGGTGAGGGCACCGAGCAGAATCTGCAGAGGACTGAACGCGTGACGCGGGCGCATGCCGGATTTTCGACCTGGACGGACCTGCCGCCATCCTGCCAGGGTCGTGCCACTTCGTCCGGCGCCGCAAGGCTCTGACAGAGCGAAGGTTTTCACGGATGCGGCCGGCCGGCTCATCCCGCGGTACCGGCACCGAACCTGCCGACCCGGCAGCTTCTGCCGCCTTGTTTACCCGCGCTTAACCCTGGCAGCGGACTTTCCGGTTCTGCGCGGGGGCGCCTGGAGCAACGCGAACCGGATCATGCGTGTCGAGACTCGCCAGCCGATACAGAGTGCCGGCGGGGTCGCGGGCGCCCGGAAACCCGAGGGGGGCGCAGGCTTCAGCCTCGGTGCGGCCCCGACAGCAGCAACGGGCACCGGCGCGCCGGCCGCCGCCGCGACGCTGGCGGGGCTCGACGCGGTCCTGCTCCTCCAGGCCGAGGCCGACACGCCGCAGGAACGGCGCCGGCGCTCGGCCCAGCGTGGCCGGGATCTTCTCGATGGCCTCGACCGGCTGAAGGCGGCGCTTCTGGGCGGCCGCGTCGCGCCGCAGGACCTGCGTGCCATCGCCGGCCGGCTGAACGAGCGTGCGGGCCTGTCGGGAGACCCGCGGCTCGACGGCCTGATGGGCGAGATCGAGCTGCGGGCGGCAGTGGAACTCGCCAAGCTGGAGATGGCCCGGAGGGTCTGACCGCATTTGCGCGACCGTCCCTGCGGGCCGAGCGAAGCAGCCGGCCGTGGCGTGTGCGCGCTTCCCCACGAGGGAGGCGGAGGACAGGAGGCACCGGAGCGTTCGATTCGGCACCGCCGCCGATCCTGCCCCGCCCGAGATGGGGGAGGGGAATGCGTGCCTGTTGGACGCGGGGCTTGCGTGGAGCAGATCCCGCTACACCGCCCGCCGCTTCGGCCCGGTCGGCAGCATCTGCGGCTCGCCCGGCCCCGTCTCGACACCCAGATCCGGCACCGCGATGATCGGCGCACCGCGCAGATCCTTGCGGGTGATGATGGCGCCGCGCTCCTCGAGATAGGCCAGCATCCGCCGGGCCCGGCCGCCCGAACTGGTTCCGTAGGCCTCAGCCAGCATGGTGTCGGTCGGGCAGGGGGCGCCCTCGATGGCGGCCCGGGCGACCACGAGGAACAGCCCGGCCAGATCGTCCGGCAGGCCGGCCGCGATCGCCTGGGCCTGCTCCCACCCGGAATTGTCCGCCACCGCGCCCCCGGCTTCGGCTCGTGCAACGGCCAGCCGCCGCTTGAACTCGGGCAGGCCCATCGTGTCGCCGCGCAGGCGCCGGATGCGGCAGCGGACCGTGAAGTCCTGATACAGCGTCGCGGGCGTGCAGGCGGCCGCGTCGGCATCCGCCAGCACCGAGGCCAGCACCTCGGAGAGCGCCGCCTCGCGGGCCTCCGGATCCATGGGCTCCTCCTCCGGCTCCTCCGCAGGCGCCGGCGGCCGGTAATTGGCGAGCTGTACGAGCACGTCCGGTGCCGGCGTCGGGCGCGGCTTCGGGCGCGGTGCCAACGGCGCGACGCTCTCCTGGGGGCTCGCCGTGAGAATCAGCGCGCGGGCGTCCTCCAGGGCGTCGGGCAGGGGGACCAGGACCGGCGAGGAACTCCGGCTCACGGTCTGGGTCGGCCCGACCGCGATGGTGAGCGGTCGCCGCGACAGGGCCGGCCCGAGGGCCACGAAATGCCCCCGCGGCAGGTCGCGAAACGTCTCGGCCTGGCGGCGCTCCAGGCCGAGGAGGTCGGCGGCGCGGGCCATGTCGATGTCGAGGAAGGTCCGGCCCATCAGGAAGTTCGACGCCTCGGCCGCGACGTTCTTGGCGAGCTTGGCAAGGCGCTGGGTGGCGATGATGCCGGCGAGGCCGCGCTTGCGCCCGCGGCACATGAGGTTGGTCATCGCGCCGAGCGACAGGCGGCGGGCCTCGTCCGAGACCTCGCCGGCCGCCGCGGGCGCGAAGAGCTGCGCCTCGTCCACCGCCACCAGCATCGGGTACCAATGGTCGCGGTCGGCATCGAACAGACCGCCCAGGAAGGCCGCGGCGGCCCGCATCTGCCCGTCGGCGTCGAGATTCTCCAACGACAGCACCACCGAGACCCGGTGCGTCCGCACCCGGGCGGCGATCCGCTGCAGGGCGACATCGTCGCCGTCGGCCTCGACCACGACGTGGCCGTAGCGGTCGGCGAGGCTGGCGAAATCGCCTTCGGGATCGATGATCGCCTGCTGTACGAGGCCGGCGCTCTGCTCCAGCAGCCGCCGCAGCAGGTGCGATTTGCCGGATCCCGAATTGCCCTGGACCAGGAGCCGCGTGGCGAGCAGTTCGGTGAGGTCGAGGAGCGCGGGGCGCTCGCCGGTCAGGCCGAGATCGATGTCGGAACGCATGGGGCCTCATAGCACGACCCGGCGGATCCGGATGCGCCGCCGGAGCGCTGTCCACGCTTCCCGCATCTGCGAGTTCGCGCGACGGATTGGCGCTCGGCTCCGCGCGGCGGTGCTTCGTCCTGTCGTTCCGGGGCGCCGGAGGCGAACCCGGAATCCGGATCCGCTCTCGGTGTCGGGCTCTTCTGCGCGTCCGGATCCCCGTGCGGCTGCGCGGCCCTCGGGGTGACGAAGCGGATCCGATCCACCGAGGGCGCCGATGCGCGATCCCGCCGTCAACCCCTGTTTGACAAACCCGGGCTCTGCTCCTCCGGCCTGGACCCCGGCATGTCGGCCCTGTAGGCCCACGACCCTTCTCCCAGTTCCCGGACACACGACACGATGGCGGCCTGCGGCCTCGATTTCGGCACGTCGAACACGACCCTCGGGCATGACGGCCCGGAGGGTCCGACGCTGCTGCCCCTGGAGGGCGCGCATCGGACGATCCCGAGCGCGATCTTCTTCGAACTCGGCCGGGAGCCGATCATCGGCCGGGCCGCGACGGCGGCCTATGTCGAGGGCCGGTCCGGCCGGCTGATGCGCGGCCTGAAATCCGTCCTCGGCACCCCGCTCATGGACGAGGCGACCCCGGTCGGCCGCCAGCGGCTGCGGCTGCGCGACGTCATCGCCCGTTACCTCATGGCCGTGAAGGCGCGGGCCGAGGCCGCCTGCGGCCAGAGCCTCGACAGCGTCGTCCACGGCCGGCCCGTCCACTTCGTCGATGGCGACCCGGAGGCGGACCGCCGCGCGGAGGACACGCTGCGCGACATCGCCCGCGACGTCGGGTTCCGGGAGGTCTCGTTCCAGTACGAGCCGATCGCCGCGGCGCTCGACTACGAGCGGCAGGTCCGCGCGGAGGAGATCGCCCTCGTCGCCGATATCGGTGGCGGCACCTCGGATTTCTCCATCGTGCGCCTCGCGCCGGAGCGCCGGGGCCGGCCGGACCGGGCCGGCGATATCCTGGCCAATGACGGCGTGCGCATCGGGGGGACGGATTTCGACCGCCAACTCAGCCTCGGCACGGTGATGCCGCTGCTGGGGCTCGGCAGTCCGATGCGCCGCGGCGACCTCGCCGTGCCGAATGCCTATTACCACGACCTCGCGACATGGTCGGCCATCAACCGCCTCTACAACCAGAAGACCCTGCGCGAGATCGACGAAGTGATCCGCGACGGCGCCCGGCCCGACCTGCTCGCGCGGCTGCGCGAAGCCGTGGAGGGGGAGCGCGGCCACGCCCTGGCCGGGGCGGTGGAGGGGGCCAAGATCGCCGCCTCCGAGCAGGATGCGACAATGCTCGATCTCGGGCTCCTGGAGCGCGGGCTGGCGGTACCGGTAGACCGCGCGACCCTGTCGGCCCAGACCGGTGATCTCGCCCGGGCCGTGGCGGCCCGGATCGCGCGCTGCCTCGCACAGGCGGAACTTCCTGCTGAGCGGATCGACGCCCTGTTCCTGACCGGCGGCTCCACCGGCCTGCCGCACCTGCGCGCCGCGCTGACGGCCGCGCTTCCGGCCGCCCGGGTGGTGGAGGGCGACACGTTCGGCTCGGTGGGTCTGGGCCTGACCATCGAGGCCGCGCGCCGCGGGGCGTGAGGCCCAATCCGGTCGATCGCCGCGGCATCCGGGTCGTCGCGAGCGCCGCGAAGCCTTCCGGAGCCGCGCCGTGGCTCGACCCCGCACGCGGAGCGGCGATTGACGGGCCGGCCCCGATCCCCGACAAGGCAATCCCTTCCGCTCGGAGACAACGGCGGCCCATCCGGGCTCCTCCGCGCCGCCTCGCCCGATGCTGTTCAACTCCTTCGTCTTTCTCCTCGCCTTCCTGCCGGCCGCGCTGATCCTGCACGCGCTTGTGGCGCGCGCCGCACCGGCGTGGCGGCTGCCGCTCCTCGTCGGCCTGTCCTTCGTGTTCTACGGCTGGTGGGATATCCGATTCGTGCCGCTGCTCGCCGGGTCGATCCTGGCGAATTGGTGCGTCGCTCGCCTCTATCGACGCTGGCCCGGCCGCTGGCTGATCCCGGCCGCCATCGCCGCCAACCTCGCCCTGCTCGGGGTCTTCAAGTACCTCGACTTCGCCGCCGATCTCGCCAACCTGATCCCCGGCCTGGAGGCGCCGCGTCTCGGCCTCGCCCTGCCGCTCGGCATCTCGTTCTTCACCTTCCACCACATCATGTATCTCGCCGACCTGCGGGCCGGCCGGGCGCCGGGCTTCGGGCTCGTGAAATATGCCCTCTACATCGCCTTCTTCCCGCAGGTTCTCGCCGGCCCGCTCGTGCGCTGGAGCGAGATCATGCACCAGTTCGACGAGGCGCCCTACGCGCGGCCCGATGCCGCCGAGCGCTTCGCCCGCGGGCTGATGCTGCTCACGGTGGGCCTCGCCAAGAAGGTATTCCTCGGCGATCCGCTCGCGGAATACGTGAACCCGGTCTTCCAGGCGGCCGCCGCCGGCAAGGCCGTCACGGTGGTGGAGGCGTGGCAGGCGACGCTGGGCTTCACCTTCCAGATCTATTTCGACTTCTCCGGCTACACCGACATGGCGCTGGGGATCGCGCTTCTGTTCGGCCTCGTCCTGCCGCAGAATTTCGACGTCCCCTACCGCGCCACATCCCTGCAGGATTTCTGGCGGCGCTGGCACATGACCCTGTCGCGGTTCCTGCGCGATTATCTCTACATCCCGATGGGCGGGAACCGCCGCGGCCTGCCGCGGCAGGTCGGGGCGCTCGCCGCCACCATGACGCTCGGTGGCCTCTGGCACGGGGCGGGCCTGACCTTCCTGGCCTGGGGGGCGCTCCACGGTCTCGGCCTCGGGGCCGGGTTGCTGACGCGTCGGGCCCGGATCACGATCCCGGCGCCGCTCGGCTGGGCGCTCACCAGCCTGTTCGTCGTCCTGACCTGGGTCCTGTTCCGGGCGACGAGCTTCGAGGCGGCGCTCGTGATCTTCAAGGGCCTGTTCGGGCTGGCGCCGAAGGGCTCCGGCTTCAAGTGGCGCACCATCGCCATTGCCGCCCTGGTCGCCACGATCGGGCCTACTGCCTGGAATGCGGTGCACCGCCTGCCGCCGCGGCGGCTCCTGGCCTTCGGCTTCGCGCTCTTGTTCGTGCTCGTCCTGCTGAAGATCGGGGACGATGCGAATTACGAGTTCATCTACTTCCAGTTCTGAGGATGGCGCCCGCACCCCCCACGACCGACCGGGACTGGCGCGGCTTCGCCCGCACCCTGGCCCTGTCGATGGTCGCTCTGTTCGCGGGCTATCTCGCCCTCGCGACGCTGGTCGATCCCTACGATACCGGCCGCTCGACGCTGCTCTCCCGGGGCGCCGTGCGGCCGCAGGGACCCCGCACCGCCTCGGCCGTGCGCGGGCGCGATCCGGCCTATGCGGGCGTGGTGATCGGCAACTCGCATATCCAGCTCGTCGAGCCGGCGGCCCTGACCCGGCTCACCGGCATCCCGTTCCTCCAGCTCTCGGTGCCGGCGACCGGCCCAGCCGAGCAATTCGCCCTGCTCGGCTGGTATCTGAAGCATCATGCCCGGCCCGAAGCGATCGTGCTCTCGGCCGACGCGTTCTGGTGCGCGGACGACCCCGCCTTCCCGAGCGAGCACGGATTCCCCTATTGGCTCGTGGGCGACTGGCCCGCCTATCTGCGGGGCCTGATCCGCTTCTCGGCCGCGCAGGAGACGATCAATCGGATCGGCTGGCTCCTCAATACGCGCCACAAGGCGGCGGCCTCCGACGGCTGGTGGGATTACGAGCGCAACTATCTGAGCCAGGGCTTCGGCATCGACCCCGCCAAGAAGGCCGCGCTGGAGAAGCCCGTCGGATCCGAGCCGGAGCCGCATCACGGCGGTCCGTTCCCGATCGCGGCGCGGCTGCGCGCCGAACTCGCCCGGATCCCGGCGGCGACGCCGGTCGTCGTGGTCTTCCCGCCGGTCTATGCCCGGGGCGAGCCGCCGCCCGGCAGCGCCCGGGCGGGGGCCGAGGCGGCCTGCCGGGCCGAGGTGCGCGCCGTGCTCGCCACGCACGATTTGAGCACGGTGGTCGATTGGCGCGACGGCCGTCCGGAGGCGGCGAATCCGGATCAGTTCTTCGATCAAACCCATTACAGGCTCCCGCTCGCCCGGAGCCTGACCGCCGAGATTGCCGCCGCGATTGTACGGTTGCGGACCCGGTGACAGCGTAAAACATCTGTACCGTGACCTGTTTGCCGCACGCGGCGATGCAGTGACGGGCCGTTACAGCCCCTGCTTCTGTGTGCGTTGTAGCGCTGAGGCACCTCGACTATACGGCACCTCACGTTTTCGCCGCACACCGGCCATCCCCTGGTGGGCGGTTTACCATCCAGCGAGGGTGACGCATGGCGAAGGTGCAGCTGGAGGACGGCTACGTCCCGTCCGACGACGAGCCCTTCATGAATGACCGGCAGCGCGAATATTTCCGGCGCAAGCTGCTGAGCTGGAAGAACGACATCCTGCGCGAGGCGCAGGATACGCTGGTGGCGCTCCAGAGCGAGAACGAGAACCATCCCGACCTCGCCGATCGTGCGTCGTCCGAGACGGATCGCGCGATCGAGCTGCGGGCACGGGACCGCCAGCGCAAGCTCACCGGCAAGATCGACGCGGCGCTGGCCCGCATCGAGGACGGGTCCTACGGCTTCTGCGAGGAGACCGGCGAACCGATCTCCCTGCGCCGGCTCGATGCGCGGCCGATCGCGACCTTGTCGCTCGAGGCCCAGGAGCGGCACGAGCGCCGCGAACGGGTCTACCGCGACGACTGAGCCGGGCCCGGCCGCGCGCCGGATCCGGCGGCCGCGGGGCCTACTGCGTGAGCCGGAGCGCGCCGATGCTCGCCTGGATCTGCTGGAACGCGGCGATCAGATCGTCGGAGGTGTTGGCCAGGAAGTACTGGTTGTCCGCCGAGGCGCAGGTCTTCAGGAGTTTCTGGCCCGCCGCATCGATCGGATCGGACGGGATGCTGAAGCCGATCGTGTAGATCGAGATGTTGACCGCCTTCGCATTCGCGCAGGCCTCCGCGGTGAGGGCGTCGAGCGCCTTCCGGGCCGTATCCCCATCCGAGAGGTTCGCGTTCTGATACGCTGTCGTCAGGCGCGGCTTCGCGGTCGTGTTGTTGGCGTTCTTGAAGTAGCCGGCCGCGAAATAGAGCGACCCAGTCGGCGCATTCGGGTTGACGCCCCAGCTGTTGGTGCCGTCCGTCATCAGGATGATGATCTTGTTGATCGTCGTGGCGTTGGAGCTATTCGCGCTCGACGCGTAGGGTTGCCCGTCCGCGAAGACGCTGTTGGGCGAGAGCGTCCGCCAGCCCCACATGAAACCCTCGTGGATGTTGGTCGATCCGAGGGGCGCCATCTTATCGATGAGCGCCTTCAGCGCGCTGGTATCGCTGGTCAGCCGCTGAAGCGGTTGGGTCGTGCAGCCGAAATTGGGACCGTTGGGGATCCCGACACTCGAGCCGGAAACCGCGTCCTTGGGATTGACGTACTTGCAGGCTTGGCCGAGGGCGGTGTTGTAGGTGCTGCTGTTCTGGCAGCTGCCGCCGTTATCGTCGTCGATATAGCTGTTGTAGCTGTAAGCGGTCGGCGACCGGCTGCCGACCGGGAACGGCGCCGCGCCGGCCTTGGCGTCGCCCGGCTCGTCTGGCGCCAGCAGCGGCACGTAGTACGAATCCTTGGTCGAGGGGGTGCCGTCCTGCACGTTGAACGGGTAGGGGAGCGACTCGAGACACCCGGCCCAGCCCCAGTTCCGATTGACTGCCTGCAGCTTCGCGAACACGTCGAAGCGGCTCTTGAAGAGCGGCGGGGTCGACGGAATGATGTTGGTCCAGTGGTAGCTGGATTGGCCGTTCTGATCGATCCACGAGGCGTAGCGATAGGCCGACGGATCGACCGCCACGGCGGCGGCGAAGGGCACGATCGCGATCTTGGTCGCGCTCGAGAAGGCGGGGCTCGTCGCGACGTAATTCACGAACGTCGTCGCGGCCGTCTGCACGGCCTTGAGCTTCGATTGTCCTCCGCTCGACTCGGCCATCGACCCGGTATTGTCGAGCACCAGCGCGATTTCGAAGGTCTTGGGCAGCGGCGTGGCGCATTGCGACACGGCGCCCGGGTTGATGCGCTTGGTGCCGGTCAGCCCGCCGAAGAAGGTCGTCGAAAGCTTGTGGGCGGTCAGGGTGATCTTGCGCGGGTTGCTGGTGATGTCCAGCGGATCGACCACGAGATTCGCCGTCCCCATGGCACCGGTCATGGTCGTCTGCGCAAGGAGGTTGAGGTCGGCCTGCGACGTAGTCAGGGGCGTCTGGCAGAGGAGCAGGGCGGTCGCGTCGGTCGCGGCCTGGAGCTTCGTCTCCAGCCGTGTGGCGAAGCCGTAATCGATCGCCGCGCCGCCGAGCATCAGCATCGGCACGCTCAGGAACGCGAACAGCAAGGCGACGTTGCCGCCGCGGTCGCGCAGGAGGTCGCGGCGCCACCGCGGGCCCGCGCGGTCAGGACGCGCGGTCGATCTGTTTGCCATCGCAATTCGCGTGTTTGGCATCCGGCAGGATGACTTCCGTGTAGGTGCTGGCGCCGTAGGCTTGACCGCCGCGGGTCGGCCACGGCGCGCTGCTCGTGAAGGTGATCGTCTCGCCGACGCCCTTGGCGAGCTTGACCAGGGCGCTGCCGATCATCGGCGTGTAGCTGATGCTGACCTCGGCCAGGACGTAGCGCATGCCCGGCACCTGGTATCCGTCCGGCACGGTCAGGCCGGTCGCGGTACCCGGGCTGCGCGGGGTCGCGTTGGCATTGGCGACGCTGGAGCAGACCAGCGGTACGGGGCTCGCGTTCTTCGGGTCCACGCCCATGGCGCTGACGACGATCTTGACCTTCGACGTGTCGAACGGGCGCATCACCGCAGTGGCGGAGGCGATGATGTCGTTCATCACGCTGGTGCTGATCGGGTTCTGCGTGTCGCCCTGGGCTGTCAGATCCGCCACGGTGCGGGCGAGCTGCGTGAGCTTGCGCCACTCGTCGATGGCGTGTGCGATCTCGGTCATGCCCGCCCAGATGGCGAGCAGCACCGGCAGGATCACGGCGAACTCCACCGCGGCGCCCCCGCGCCGGTCGCGCCGCAGCCGCGCCGTCCACCCGGCGATGATCGTCAGGACGGGCACGGGCTCGCTCCGACGATCTGATAGGGCTCGGTGCGGAACACCGCGGTGGAGGTCAGGAGACTCGAACCCGCGCCGGACCCGCTGGTGAATTGCCGCGTGTTCAGGCCCATCAGGTTGAAGAAGGTCGGGAACGGCACCGCCGCGGTGACGATCACGATCGTTCCCGGAATGGCGCATTTGTAATTGGTACCGAAGCTGGTGTTCCACGTGCCCGTGGCGGTGTCGATCGGCTTGCTCGCGGCGGCGGCCGAGAAGCTGCTCGCCGTCGCGACATCGATCTTGACGCTCTGGCAGTTGAACACCGCGGCGATGGGGCTGCTGGCCGGGCCGCACATGCGGGTCTTCAGGGCCGCGAGCACGGTCGCGGGATCGGTCTGGCCGGCCGTGTCGAGCTGGAACTGGCCGGTGAAGATCGTGCGAACCGCGTTCTGCAGGGCGCGATCGAGATTCTGGGTCGCCCAGATCTGGAATGTGATCTGGATGATCGCGCCGCACAGCGCCAGAAAGGGCAGCGCGACGAGGGCGAACTCCACCGCGGCCGCGCCGGCGGCGTCGCGTCCGAGGCGCTTCAAGAGACAACCTGCCGTCTCTCTATACTGTGCGGTTAAACGTTCTCTGCCGGTCATGGGCGAGCAGATCAGTGGGACGTAGCCATCCCAGCCGATGTGAGCCCAAGATTTTGCAAAACCCTTAATCTGATCGGCGAGAGCAGACCGGTCGAGGGTCTGCTACTCTTGATTTTATTTCATGCGTCTCGATCCCGGATGCGCGGTTGACGCATTGCCGGCTCGCACCAGTTCCACGCGTAGGCGTGGCCGGAGAACCGCATGAGACTCGCTCGGATCGCGCTCGCCGTCGGCGCGGTAGCGCTCGCGCTCGCCGGCTGTAGCGAGCCGAAGCCGGGGCCTGCCGGTCCTCCGGGCGCGAAGGGGGATCGCGGCCCCCAGGGGCCGCCGGGCCCGTCGGGTCTGAACGGAGCGACCGGCGCCCGCGGTCCCACCGGCGAGACGGGCCCGGCCGGACCGCCGGGGCCGCCCGGGCCGGCGATGAACAACCAAGTGCGCCTCGACGTGGCCTGCCGCCGTGACGAGGAATTGATTGGCGCCTATTGCCGGGGCATGGCCGTTCTGCCGTCCGTGACCGTGACGGACGGCGTGTCCACGGTCGGCTGCCTCGACATGACCGCCAAGGCCGCCAAGGATGCCCAGCCCGTCGCGGTCTGCATGAAGAAGCCATGAGACTCCTCGTCCCCGCTCTCCTGGCCGCGCTGGTTTCCGGCACCGCCTGTGCGCAACCCTTCGTGCCGACGGAGCGGGTGGCGATCGACCTCGTGCGCGACCGGCGCACCGCCGGCTTCACCACCGTGGCCCGGACGCTGGCCTATGCCGAGCGTGTGACCGGGGGTGCCTTCCGGCTCGGCGGTTACCAGGTCGATTATCGCCCGGACGCGCCCTTTGCGCGGGTGAGGATCTGCTATCGCCTGGGGATCGACCCGCCGACCTGCGGCCTCGATTACCGCGTCGCGGTGAGTCCCGCCCATGTCGAGCCGGCCGACCGCTATCACGGTCTGACCCGCGATCTCGAGCATGGCCCGCAGGCCTTCCTGCGGGCCCTCGCCCGGGAGGCTGATCTCCAGCGCCAGCCGGACTTCCTGCGGAAGGTCCAGGCGGTGCTCGACCCGTTCGATCCCTACGACTGGCGCTGAGGCCGGACGCACGTTCAGGGCAGCCGCGGCCAGGCCAGGAGCCGATCGGGCGCGAAGGCTGCGACCGGAACAGGGGGTGTCCGGCCGGTGGCAAGGTCGGCGATGACCTCCCCGGTGATCGGGCCGGTGGACAGGCCGATATGGCCGTGGCCGAAGGCGAAGAGCAGGCCCTCGTGCCGCGGCGCCCGGCCGATCACCGGCATTCCGTCGGGGGTCGAGGGACGGGAGCCGAGCCACGGCTCGTTGTCCAGGGGCCCTCCGAGCCGAAGGGTCCCGGCCGCTTCCCGTGACGCCGCCTCGATCTGGGTATGGTCGGGTGCGGCATTGCGGGCGTTCAGTTCCACGCCTGACAGGACCCGCACCCGGTGGTCGCCCATCGGCGACAGGATGGAACCGGCCCCGGTGTCGAGGACCGGCCGGGTCAGCGGCGGGCTCTCCGGATGCAGGGCGTAGTGCCGGTGGTAGCCGCGCTCGGCCGCCACTGCGAACCGGTAGCCGAGGGTCCGGGCGATCGCCCCCGAAGCGGCACCGGCCGCCAGCACGACCTGGCGGGCCCGGACCGTGCCGCCGTCATGGGCGACGTGCCATCCGCCAGCCTCGGGCTCGAGGCGGGTGACGCTGCCTCGCAGGCGGCGGCCGCCGAGGCCGGCGAACAGGGCCTCGCAGGCCTCGATGAGCCGGCCGGGCTCGCGCACCGAACCGGTTTCGGTGAGCAGCATCGCCCGCGCATAGGGCCGCACCAGGGCCGGCTCGAGGGCGTGCAGGGCCGCCGTGTCGAGGATGTCGAAGGCGACCCCGTGCCCGGACAGGATCTCGCGCTCCAGGGCGGCGGCTTCGAAGGCCGCCTCGCTGCGATAGGCCTTGATCCAGCCGGTCCGCTGGAGCCGGTCGGTGGTCCCGGCCCGGGCCGCCAGGCGCTCGTGGGCCGGATAGGCCGCACTCGTCAGCGGCAGCAGCGCGGCCGCGGCGCGGCGCCAGCGGGAGGCGCGCGCGGCGGCCAGGAAATGCGCCGTGTAGGGGATGATCCGCGGGAGATGCGCGTAGTTCAGGCGCAGGCCGCGGTCGGCATTGCGCAGGTACGCCGGGAGCTTGCCCCAGAGGGCCGGGCTCGACATCGGCAGGATCGAGCCGCGGCTGACCACGCCGGCATTGCCGTAGGAGGTCCGCGCCCGCGCCTCGCCGGGATCCAGCAGGATGACGTCGAGCCCGCGGTCCCTCAGGGCGATGGCGCTGGCGAGCCCGACCATCCCGCCGCCGACCACCACGATGTCGGCCGTCCCGTCCGTCGCCATGCCGCTCACATCCCGCACCGCACCAAGCGCGTCCTTCTGGCGGGTTTTGGCCGCCCTGGGTAGCGGCTCTCCGCAGATCGGCGCATCGGGCGACCGCCGACGCGAAGTCCCGCGCACAAGCCCGCGGAGATCGGCTAGAGAGCGGGCCATGACTCTCGTCCGCTTCGCACCCTCGCCGACCGGCTATCTCCACATCGGCAATGCCCGGCCGGCCCTGCTCAACGCCCTGTTCGCCCGCCGCACGGGCGGCCGTTTCCTGCTGCGCCTCGACGATACCGACGCGGAGCGCTCCACGGAGGCCTTCGCCGAGGCGATCGGCGAGGATCTCGCGTGGCTCGGCATCGTGCCCGACCTGTTCGCCCGGCAGAGCGCCCGCAAGGCGCAGCACGATGCGGCGGCCGAGCGCCTGCGCGCCGCGGGCCGGCTCTATCCCTGCTACGAGACGCCGGAGGAGCTGGAGCGCCGCCGCAGGCGCCAGCTCGGGCGGGGCCAGCCGCCGATCTACGACCGGGCGGCGCTGAAGCTCACCGCCGAGGAGCGCGCGGCGCTCGAAGCGGAGGGCCGCCGGCCGCACTGGCGGTTCCTGCTTGAGGCGCGCACCGTGACCTGGGACGATCTCGTCCGCGGTCCGGCCCATGTCGATTGCGCGTCGCTGTCGGATCCGGTGCTGATCCGCGCCGACGGCAGCTATCTCTACACGCTGCCCTCGGTGGTGGACGATGCCGATCTCGGCATCACCCACGTCATCCGCGGCGAGGACCACGTCACCAATACCGGCGTGCAGGTGCAGATCTTCGAGGCGCTGGACGCGGCCGTTCCGGTCTTCGGTCACCACAACCTGCTGACGACCGCGGACGGCGAGGGGCTGTCGAAGCGGCTCGGCCACCTGTCGCTGCGCGGCCTGCGCGAGGCCGGCTACGAGCCCGCCGCGGTGCGCTCGCTGGCGGTGCTGACCGGCTCGGCCGAATCGGTGCGGGCGGTGCCCGACCTCGACACCCTCGCCGGGCTCGTCGATCTCGGCGAGATCTCTCGCGCGCCGGCCCGGTTCGACCCGGCCGAACTCGACGGCCTCAATGCGCGCCTGATCCACGCCATGCCGTACGCGGAGGCGGCCGCACGTCTCGCCGCCCTCGGGATCCCGGCGGACCGGGCCGAGGCCTTCTGGCTCGCGGTGCGGGCCAATCTCGGCCGCGTCCCGGAGGCGGCCGATTGGTGGCGGGTCGTCACCGGCCCCGTCGAGCCCGTGCTCACCGAGCCGGCGGTGATCGCGGCCGCCCGCGAGACCCTGCCGCCCGAGCCGTTCGGCCCGGAGACCTGGAAGGCGTGGACGACCGAGATCCGGAACCGCACCGGCGCCAAGGGGCGCGGCCTGTTCATGCCGCTCCGCCTCGCGCTGACCGGTCTGGAGCACGGACCGGATCTGGCCGGCCTGCTGCCGCTGATCGGGCGGGCGGGCGCGGCGCGACGCCTCTCGGGCGAGACACCCTGAGCTACTCGGCCTCGACCTCCGCGAGCCGGGTCGCCAGCAGCTTGTCGACGCGTCGGCCATCGAGGTCCACGACCTCGAAGCGCCAGCCGGCGATCTCGCAGCTCTCGCCGGTCTCCGGCAGGTGCTGGAGAACCGCGATGACGAGGCCGGCCGCCGTCGCGTAGTCGCGCGAGGGCGGGAGCCGCAGGCCGAGCTGGTCCGCCAGCTCGTCGGCCGGCATCGAGCCGGCGATTAGCCACGACCCGTCCGCGCGGCGCACCGCGTCCGGCTCCGTATCCTCGGCCGGGAACGCGCCCGCGATGGCATCGAGGATGTCGGCGGGAGTCACGAGGCCGTCGAAATGGCCGTACTCGTCGTGCACCAGCGCCATGGGCACCGGGGCCCTGCGCAGCACCTCCAGGGCCACGAGGGCGTCGACCGTATCGGGCAGCACGGGCGCCTTGCGGACCTGCATACGCAGGTCGAGCGGCTCACCCCGGGACAGGGGGCCGACCAGGTCGCGCAGCTGGAGGATGCCGATCATCGCGTCGGGGCCGCCATCCGCGACGGGCAGGCGGGCATACGGGCTTTCGAGGACCCGCGCCCGGTTGGTCTCCGGATCATCGGCGAGGTCGATCCAGACCACGTCGGTACGGGGCGTCATCACGCCGCGCACCAGCCGGTCGCCGAGGCGCAGCACGCCGGAGATCATCGCGCGCTCGTCGCCCTCGATGACGCCGGCGGTCTCGGCCTCGGCCACGAGGCTGCGGATCTCCTCCTCGGTCACCGCGCTGGCGCTCTGAGTCTCCTGGCCGATCAGCCGGAACACCGCGCGCGTCGAGGCGTCGAGGAGCCACACGGCCGGCAGCGCCGCCCGCGAGACCACGCGCATGCCGGGGGCCACCGCGCAGGCGATCCGCTCCGGGTCGCGCAGGGCGAGGTGTTTCGGCACCAACTCGCCGATGATCACCGACAGGTAGGTGATCACGCCGATCACCAAGGTGTAGCCCAACGTGTCGGCCCAGCCCTTGCTCAGGCCGAGGTCGATCAGCACCAGCGCGAGGCGGTCTCCGAGCGCCGCACCCGAGACCACGCCGGACAGGATGCCGATCAGGGTTATGCCGATCTGGACGGTGGACAGGAACCGCCCCGGCTCCTCTGCAAGCGCCAGGGCTGCCTTGGCGCCGGCGCGGTGCTCCTCAGCCAGGGCGCGCAGCCGGCTCCGGCGTGCCGAAACCACGGCCAACTCCGACAGCGAGAAGACGCCGTTGAGCGCGATCAGCAGGACGACGACGACGAGTTCGATCAGGCCGGATCATTGAGCCGCGACCCCGCCGGGCGGGGGCGGCTTCCTCTGGTGAAGCGGATCCGCAACATGGGGGCACGCGCCCGACCGTTCAACGGCCAAGCCTGGGGCGGCCCTCGATCAGCGCCGAATCGAGCAGGAAGCTGCCATCCGCCTCGATGCCGAAATGGGCGGTCACCTCCGCGGGCGCGGCGGCCTGGAGCGCCCGGATCGCCGCGACATGGGTCTCGGGCGTGCGCATGCGGGCGATCCAGCTCGTGAATTCCATCCGCGGCCGGCTCGTCGTCACGGCGCCGGGGTCGAAGCCCGCCCTCTCCAGCAGGATGCGCCATTCCGAGACCCGGTAGTCGCGCACATGCGAGGGGTCGCGCAGCAGTTCCACGGCTTGCAGGTGCGTGTCCAGCAGCGGATCCTCGGGCGCGACGATGTCGCTGACGACGAGGAGGCCGTCCGGCCGGATCACCCGCCGCGCTTCCGCCAGCGCCGCCGGCACGTCGCGCCAATGGTGGGCGCTGTAGCGGGTCAGGACCGCGTCGAAGGCCGCGTCCGGGAAGGGGAGGGCCTCGGCGCCGCCCTGCCGGGTCTCGATCCGGTCGAGACCCCGGCGGGACGCCTCGGCGGAGACCGCCGCCAGCATCTCGGCCGACAGGTCGTAGGCCGTCACGGCGGCCCCGGCCGCCGCGGCCGTGAAGGCGACATGGCCGCCGCCGCAGCCGAGATCGAGCACCCGCGCATCCGGCCGCGCGCGGATCAGCGCGCCGATCCGGTCGAGGTCGGCACCGGCGGCGTGGACGGCGCTGGTCACGTAGGCGGAGGCCTGCGCTCCGAACTGGTCGACGACCTGTCGGGCGTGGCTGCGCGCGCTCATGGGTGTCTCTCCGTTTCAGGTTGCGAGTGGCGGTAGGCGGGACAGTCGCAGGGCGACGATCAGCGCCAGACCGTACAAGCCGCCCACGAACAGCACCACGCCGGTCCACCCGGAATGCGCGAAGAACCAGCCGCCCGCGGTTCCGAGCACCGACGAGCCCAGATAGTACAGGCTGAGATAGATCGCGGAGGCCTGCGCCCGGTTGCGGGTGGCCCGCCGCCCGACCCAGCTGCTCGCCACCGAATGGGCGCCGAAGAATCCGATTGTCGTGACCACGATGCCGGCGATGATCAGCAGGAGGTGATCCGAAAGCGTCATCACGATGCCGGCGAGCCCGACGCCCGTGGCAAGCCACAGGACGCGGCGGCGGCCGAAGCGGCTCGCCAGTTCGCCGGTGACGGGGCTGCTGACCATCCCGGCGAGGTAGACGGAGAAGATCAGCCCGATGACGGCTTGGCTGAGCGAAAAAGGCGGGTCGAGCAGGCGGAAGCCGATGTAATTGTAGATGCACACGAAGCCGCCCATCAGCAGGAACGCCTCGGCGAACAGCCAGGGCAGGCCGGCATCGCGGAAATGGTGGGTGAAGCTGCCCGGCACCTCGCCCCAGGCCATCCGGCGCGCCACGAAGCGGCGCGAGGGCGGCAGCGCGCGCCAGAATGCCAGCGCGGCGGCGAGCGCGAGGGCGCCGATCGTGGCGAGCCCGGCGCGCCAGCTCACGAAATCCGCCATGACGCCGCTGATCAGGCGGCCCGACATGCCGCCCAGCGCATTGCCGCCGACGAGCAGCCCCATCGACAAGCCGATGGCCCGGGCGTCCATTTCCTCGGCCAGGTAGGCCATGGCCACGGCGGGGAGGCCGCTAGCGGTCAGGCCGGTCAGCGCGCGCAGCGCCAGGAAGCCGTACCAGCCGGGGACCAGGGCAGCCACGATGGTGAGCAACGCCGAGGCGATCAGCGAGGCGAGCATCACGGGCTTGCGGCCCCAGATCTCCGAAAGCGGGCTGACGACCAGAAGGGCCACCGCCAGCAGGCCGCAGGGCAGCGAGAGCGCGAGGCTGCTCGCGGCCGGGGAGACGCCGAAATCCTCGGTGTAGATCGGCAGGAGCGGCTGGACCGCGTAGAGAACCGCGAAGGTCGAGAATCCGGCGGCCGCCAGGGCCAGCGCCGTGCGGCGGAAGACCGGTGTGCCCGACCGGATCAGGCCGTCATCCACCTCGCTGTCCATCGTCGCCCTGCGCCGCGGTCCCCAACCGCTGGTGAGGTGCTGACGCCGAACCGTCAACCGCCGCGCAGGACATGCCTGCGCGGCGACGGCCTCAGCGCGGCGGCGGGGCCGCCTGACCCGGACTCTGTCCCTGCTGGAGCAGCGGGGTGATCCGCTGGACCACGACACGGCGATTCTCCCGTGACGGGCCCTGGGTGTTCACCTTGAGGTACTGCTCGCCGTAGCCCTGGGTGGTGAGGTTCTCCGGCGGCACACGAAATTGCTGCGTGAGAACGGTCGCCACCGACTGGGCGCGCCGGTCCGACAGGGACAGGTTGTCGAGCGCGGCGCCGACCGCATCGGTGAAGCCCTCGATCAGGAAGACCTCCTGCGCGTTGGCCTGGATGGCGCGGTTCATCGCGGCGGCGATCACCGACAGCTTGGCCGCCTGATCGGGCGTGACGGTGAACGAGCCGGTGTCGAAGGTGATGGTGTTGATATCCACCGAGCGCAGCCGGGCCCGGAGATCCGGGCTGTAGCGGATCTGATCGAGGGTGTAGCGGCGGTCGATGGCGACCACCGGCGGTGCCGTCAGCGCCTCGTAGACCTCCGCCTCGTCAGCCTGGGCGTAATCGACGACGTAGCGGTCCCGCGGGATCCGGATTTCCGGGGGCGGCAGCACCACCACGTCCTCGTAGATCGGGCGGGGCGGCCCGGCATAGCTGTTGTCGATCAGCACGATCTCGCGGCCGTCGCGATAGCGGAGGTAGCGGCGCAGCAGCCGCCCGTCGTCGTTCGTCACGGTGATGACCTGCTCGCCGCCCGGCCGGTCGACGAAGCTGTAGAAGTCGGCACCCTGCCGCTCGAAACGGTAGCCGCGCGGATCGAGGGTGCGGAAGCGCTCGTTCTCGTCGTGGCGGATCAGGAAGCCGTCGCGGTCCTGCACGATGATGCGACCCGGTTCCCGGTAATAGGTCCGGCCATCCTCCCGGAATTCGCGGCGATCCGTGCGGACCTGCTCGAAGTCGCGCACGGCGTCGGTCTGGCGGAAGCCGCCGGGGACGTAGCCCGGCTGACCCGGCCGGTTGAAGGCGCCGGGATCGGCCAGCTGGCCGGGGCCGCCCCCTTGTGGCTGTCCCGGCGGCATGCCGGGCTGCGGCCCGCCGGGCGGCGGGGCCGGACCGGGGGCGGGCGCCTGTCCCGGCGGCACGAACGGCCGTCCCGGGATGCCGGGTGCCATGTTGGGCGCCGCCCGCCCGGGCTCAGAGCCGGGTGCGCCGTTCGGCTGAGCCTGCGGTCGCCCATCGGGCTGGGCGCCCTGAGGCTGGAACGGCCGTCCCGGAACGCCCGGAGCCATGTTGGGCGGCACCGGCCGGCCCGGCACGGCGCCAGGGCCGGTATTCGGCTGAGTACGGTTCTCGGGCTGTCGGCTTTCGGGCTGCGCGTCGAGGCGCTGGGCCGGGCGGCCGGGCTCGGCAGGCGCCGCGCCCGGGGGCTTGGGGCGGTCTCCGGGCACGCCAGGTCCGGCCGGTCCGCCCGGACGCTGGCTTGGCGGCGCGCGATCCGGTGTCGTCCGGTCCGGTGCGGCATCACGCGGCGCGGGAGGGTTCGGTTGGGCGTCCGGACCCGGGCGGTCCCGGTCCGGTGCCTGGCGCTGCTGCGGAGGGGCCGGTGGCCGTTCAGGATCGGGGCGCGATGGGGAGGGCGGCCGCTGATCCCGATCCGGCGCCTGCTGCCGCTCGGGTCCGGGCCGCCCTGGCGCCGGCCGCTCCTGAGCCGGAGGACGCGCCGCCGGCGGTTCAGGACGATGCTCCGGCGCGCGCTCCCGCGGGGGAGGCTCTGCCTGCGGCTGACGCTGGGCCGGCGGCTCGGGACGCTCGCGCGGCGGCGGCGCGGCGCGCTCCGGCCGGGGCTCGGGCCGCTCTCGCGCGGCCGGCGGGCCTGGCGGCGGACCGGGGCGCTCCTGCGGCGGCCGCTCCGGGCGCGGCCCGCCATGCGGAGGTTCGCCGCGGGGACCGCGCTCGTCCGGGCCTCCCTGTGCCAACAGGATCCGGCCCGGTGCGGCGCCAGCGGGCTGCACGAGCGTGAGGCCCGGCAGCACCGTGCCGGCGAGGAGGATCAGGCGGAGCAGATGCATCGCTGTCTCGAGTCGGTTCAGGACGAGCCGAACCCGGGACACCCCATTTTGTTCCGCGCCGACGGGCCGGAACCGATGTCAGGGCGTGAGGCGCTGGGGCACCGCGATGACGTCGGGCGCGATGATGCGCACGGCAACGTGATCCGGCTTGGCGTCCGCCGTCTTCGCGCCGTCGGCCTTCCCGGCATCGTCGCGGCCGATGCCGGTGCCGCCCTTCGTGTCGACGCCCGCGCGTCCGGCCGCGTCGGCGGCGAGTTCCGCCGCAGTCCGGTCGGCCCGGCCGACGAGCGTCAGGCGCACCTTCGGCCGGGACAGGGCCTCGGCCTGCATCGGCGTGACGAAGATGTCGCCCTTGTGCCGGACCAGCATGCTCTCGGCCTTCGCGAGAGATTGTGCCCAGCTCTTGCCTTCCGGCTTGCAGGAGCAGTTCGGCACGAATTCCTTGCGGAATTTGAAGGCGTTGGCCAGGTTCGTGTAGGCGCGGCTGCCCTTCGCCGAGGCGGCGTGCTTCAGGGCGTCGTCGCCGTACGGCATGGAATAGGCCTGCGCCTCGGTCCCCGGGCAAAGGGCCTGGCACATCTCGTCGGCACCGCCGCGCCCCTCGGGCAGATTCTTCAAAGGGAAGAAACCGCCATCACAGGTGCGCACGCAGACCATCTGCGGGCCGCCCCGGCCATAGGTCTCGCCGGAGCCGGCATAGGTCTCGCGCGGCGGGCAGGTGGAGGCCACGAGCCCCTGGAGTTCGCGCTTGCGGGCGCCGCTGTCGTCGATTGCGGCGCCGCCATAGGTGGCTTTGAGGGCGCGGATCCGTTGCTCCACCGCGCCGCATTGCGGTGGCCGCGTGTCGAAGAACAGGAACTTGCCGCCCTCGCAGTTGAGGCCACGGAAATAGGCCTCCAGCCGCCCGATCTCGTCGTTCAGCGCGCGGGTCGTACTGGCACCGCTCTGGAGTGAGGCCAGCTCGGCCCGGTAGCGCCGGCACTGGGGCGACGGCAGCTGCGGCGCCGGCCGCGCTTCGGCCGGCGGCGGGCCGGCCGCAGCCTCCTGCGCACTGACGGCGGAAGCGAGCGGATAGGACAATCCGAGGGCCAGGGCCGCGCTCAGGATGAGGCGGCCGAGCGAACGGACGATCGGGCGGTGAGGCATAGGCTGCATCGCGTTGATCGGGGGCGCGGTGATCCGGAGAATCCAGGCCCGCGCGCATCCGCGCTTCGGAACCGAAGCGGGGCCATACTACGCCCCCTCGCAACACCGCGACACCCCTCCTACATGCGGCCGGCAAGCGTGAGGGGGAATTGGCTGGCGATGTTGTTTCGGAGTCTCACCTATGTTGGGCTTCTGGCGCTGGGCGTGGCGGCGGCCGGGCCGGCTTCGGCCCAGGAGCCGGACCGGATCTTCGACAAGTCGACGGTCTGGCGTCCGCTGACGCCCAACGACAAGCTCGTGGTCTACGGCGTTGACGATCCGGCGGTTTCGGGTGTGGCCTGCTGGTACACCCAGCCCGAGAAGGGCGGCATCAAGGGCACCCTGGGGCTGGCCGAGGATGTCTCGGACATCTCGCTGGCGTGCCGCCAGACCGGGCCGATCGCCTTCAAGGGCAAGCTCAGCCAGGGCGAGGTCGTGTTCAGCGAGCGGCGGTCGCTGATCTTCAAGTCGATGCAGATCGTCCGCGGGTGCGACGCGAAGCGCAATGCGCTGATCTACATGGTCTATTCGGACAAGGTCATTCAGGGCTCGCCGAAGAACTCGACTTCGGCGGTGCCGCTGGCGCCCTGGGGCACCGAGCCGGCGCAGAAATGTGCTGACTTCGTGAAGTGACCGGAGCGTTCCGGCGCCGGGGCCGGCTGCGGCCGGCCCAGTCCTGGCAGGTGGTTCAGTCCTGGCAGGTGATCCGGATCGGGCGCTCGGACGGCGCCGGGACCGGTTGGCTGATCGCGCCGGTATACTCGTCGGCGGCGGCCACGCCGTAGGAATTGGCGGCGGCGTAACCCTGCGCCTCGCACCAGGCGTTGGCGACCACTTGGCCACAGGTGCTGCCCGGCGTCGTCAGGCACTCGCCGACGCCGTAGCCATCGCTCGACGGGATCAGGAACGTCTTCTCGATATGGGCCGGCGCCTTCGCGGGCGTCTCGCCGTCGGTGCCGGCCAGCGCGACATGCGTCAGGCCTGCGCAGGCGAGAACGGTGGCGAGGGCAATGGAACCGGCGGCCGAGCGTCGCATGGATTGTCCTTGGGCACAGGATCTGTGGCGTGAGGATCGCGGCCCGGACGGTCCGACGGCGCGGTTAAGGAAGCCTTACCCGCATGGCGCGTAGGCCATCTCGAATTCCTCACGCTTTTGGGTTAGCCCCATCGCGCGGGTCGCGCCGTCGCCGCGATGCAACAGGGTGCCGTGGCGGGGTGTCCGGACCCGCCACGTTTCGGCCGTTCTTCGCCGCGCGAGGCCGGCAGGTCGTTGAAGGCAGGGCCGGTTTTCCGGCGACGGTGCGGCGCCGGGATCGAGCCGCGGCGCCGGAATGGGGATGAGTTTCATGGCGCCGATGTTGCGGCTCTACAACACGCTGACCGGTGCCAAGGAAGCCTTTGCCCCGATCGACCCGCAGAATGTCCGCCTCTACGCCTGCGGTCCGACCGTCTACGACGCCGCCCATATCGGCAACGCCCGGCCGATCATCGTCTTCGACCTGCTGTTCCGGCTGCTGCGCCACCTCTACGGGCCGGACCACGTCACCTACGCGCGCAACGTCACGGACGTGGACGACAAGATCAACGCCCGTGCGGCCGAGCGCGGCATCACCATCCGCGAACTCACGGACGGGACGCTGGCGCAATTCCACCGCGACGTGCGCGACCTCGGCGTGCTGATGCCGGAGGACGTGAACGTGCCGGGCGCGCGGCCCCGCTTCGTCGAGCCCCGCGCCACCGACCACATCGCCGAGATGGTGACGATGATCGAGGCGCTGGTCCGGTCGGGGCATGCCTATGTGGCGGAAGACCACGTGCTGTTCGACGTGCCGTCGATGCCGGATTACGGCGGCCTGTCGAAGCGGCCCCTCGACGAGATGGAGGCTGGCGCCCGCGTCGAGGTCGCGCCCTACAAGCGCTCGCCCCTCGATTTCGTCCTGTGGAAGCCCGCCAAGCCCGGCGAGCCGTCCTGGCCGTCGCCGGCCGGTATTGCGGTGGCGGGCCGGCCGGGCTGGCACATCGAGTGCTCGGCCATGTCGGCCAAGCATCTCGGCCGGACCTTCGACATCCACGCGGGCGGCATCGACCTGATCTTCCCCCATCACGAGAACGAGGTGGCGCAGTCGCGCTGCTGCTTCGGCACGCCGGTGATGGCCAATGTCTGGCTGCACAACGGCTTCCTCCAGGTGGAGGGCGAGAAGATGTCGAAGTCGCTCGGCAATTTCATCACCATCCGCGACGTGCTGAACGACTGGCCGGGCGAGGTCGTGCGCCTCACCATGCTGAAGACCCAGTACCGGCAGCCGATCGACTGGACCCTGCGCGGCCTGGAGGAATCGAGCCGCGTGCTCGACCGCTGGTACAACGCCGCCGGCGACGCGCCGGCCGCACGCGACATGCCGGCCGGGGTGGTCGAAGCGCTCTGCGACGACCTCAACACGCCGGCGGCGATCAACGAGCTGCATCGGCTCGGGAGCGGCGCTGAGGCGGAGCCCGGCGCGTTGCGGGCCGGCGCGAACCTCCTCGGTTTCCTCACGCGCACCCGCAGCGACCGCGAGCAGGCTCAGGTCGCGGCCTCCGGTGTGGATGTCGCGGCGGTCGAGGCGCTGATCGCCGAGCGCCGCGCGGCCCGGGCCGCGAAGGATTGGGCCGCCTCCGACCGGGCCCGCGACGCGCTCGCCGCGATGGGCGTCGCCGTCAAGGACAACAAGGACGGTACCACCAGCTGGACCGTGGCCCGCTGATTGCTGCGCCGGCCGCCGCTGGCACGGCTGTGACGGCGGCCGCGTCCTCGCGGCCGCTTGCACGGCGCGGCCGGGGCGGCATCTGTGGTCCGGGGGCTCTGGCCGGGAAAGGGCAGCGTGTGAGCATCTTCGGGACCATCGGGGCAGGGCGCGCCACCGCGGCATCGGCCATGGCGTTGGGGCTCGGCCTGTCGGGGCCTGCGGCCGCGATCGACGGCGGATCGGCGGCCGGCCGGGATGCCCTGGCGCAGGCCACCGTCGCCATCGGCACGATCACGAAGCCCGAGGAGGCGCTGCGTCTCACCCGCTGCAGCGGCGTGCTCATCGCCCCGGATCTCGTGCTGACGGCGGCCCATTGCGTGAACGGCGATCCGCTGGGCGCGCTGGTGGTGTTCTTCCGCGGCAGCGAGCCGGCGCGGCCGGTCTACGGGGCGCGGGTCGCCGCCCGCTACAGTCCCGATCCGGGGGAGATGCTGCCGAACGAGACGTCGGGCGTCAGCCTCTCCGATCTCTCCCTCGACCTCGCGGTTTTGCGCCTGACCGAGCCGGTGCGCGACCGGCGGCCCGTGCCCTTGGCGGCCGATCCCGGCCGGGTCCCGAAGAGCTTGCGGATCGCCGGCGCCGGCCTGTCCGGGCATGTTGTCGGACGGCTGCGCACCGCCACGCTGACGCCGGTCGCGGCCAGCAGCACCGGCCTGACCATCGCCCGGGCCAACGGGGCCCGGGTCTGTTTCGGCGATTCCGGCGGTCCGGTCGTCGCGCAGGATCGCCGCGGCACCTACATCTGGGGCGTGGCCAGCGCGGTGATCAGCCGGGCCGCGCCCTGCGGCGGCTACGTGGTGATCGCGCCCGCCGCACAGGTCTTCTCCGCGACCGGGATGCGGTGAGGCCGGCGGAGTCGGCCGGAATGCGAAAACCCCGCGCGGCCGGGCCGCACGGGGTTTTTCGGGAGACGGTCAGGCGGCCGGATCAGACGGCCATGCGCTCTTCGCCGTCCATCGGCTCGCGCAGCACGTAGCCGCGACCCCAGACGGTCTCGATGTAGTTCTTGCCCTGGCTGGCGTTGGCGAGCTTCTTGCGCAGCTTGCAGATGAACACGTCGATGATCTTCAGCTCCGGCTCGTCCATGCCGCCGTAGAGATGGTTGAGGAACATCTCCTTGGTGAGGGTGGTGCCCTTCCGCAGCGAGAGGAGTTCCAGCATCTGGTACTCCTTGCCGGTGAGGTGGACCCGGGCGCCGCCGACCT
>Ga0316228_1000336_pt1 | contig 65576 bp, 57 predicted proteins | sample TBH18021metaG_FD_206005 | JGI IMG/M metagenome (GOLD analysis project Ga0316228, IMG submission 206005) | Freshwater microbial communities from Trout Bog Lake, Wisconsin, USA - TBH18021 | ecosystem: Environmental > Aquatic > Freshwater > Lake > Hypolimnion/Profundal zone | place: USA: Wisconsin... | reverse complement strand
CAGACTCGCGTAGGTCAGCACGGCGCGATCCCCGACATCGTCGAAGTTGCGACCCTGCGCATCCGGATCGAGCAGCGACGGATAGGCGATGAGCGGCGCCGTCGCCGTGCACGGGTCGTCGTAGAGGGTTGCACTCGCAAGGAGCAGCCGCGGGCTGTCCCAGGTGATCAGGTCGCGGGACGTCGTCCAGTAGAATCCGGATTGGGCGAAGCCTTCGCCCGCCTTGGCCATGAACACGGCGATCCAGACACCCGAGCCGCGGTGCCGGACCACGGCCCCGATCGGCCCTGGGAACGGTCCGACAGGTCGGCAGGTCGCAGGATTGGGGCGGGCGGCGCGATAGGGATCCGGGAAAGCGGCCGTGAAGCCGGTGCCCGTCCAGGCCCGCCAGCGGGTCGGGTCGGCGGGATCGTCGCTGCGGAACAGGCAGAGCCCCGCCTCCTGATCGCTGCCGGGCCGGGTCCAGCCCGTGGTCGAGGCGAGGAAATACCGCCAGCGCCCGACTGCCACGATGTTCGACGGGTTGAAGAAGCCCCGGTGATGGCCCTGATCGACCTCCTGCCGGAACGGGGCGCCGGCCACCACGACGGGTGGGTTCTGCCGCGTGAAGCTGCGCCCGCCATCCGTCGAGGCCGCCGCCGTAATCGTGTTGTACCAGCAGGCCATGTACGTCCCCGCCTTGCAGCGACCGGGATGCTCGTTGGCCTGGTACTCGTGGTGGAGGAGCGCGGCCACGCGGGCACCGTCCTCGGTCCAGGTGGCGGTGATCCAAGAGCGGTCGTCATAGGACGCCGGGTCGGGCTTCTCACCCGAATCGAGCACCACCGTGCAGTCGAGCTTGAGATGGCCGAGATCCGGACCGCGCAGCGCCCGGTTGCGGTAATGCATGCCGTAGAGCGCGACCGCACCGGAAACGTCCCGGAAGGCGCGCGCCGGCGCGTCCGGGACATCGGCCCCGTCGCAGGCGTCGCGGCCCGCCTTGAAGACGAGAGTGGGCGGACCGACGAGGGTCAGAGCGGAGAGGGGCGGCTCGGAGACGGCCGCCGCCGGAGGCGGCATGAGGATCAGGGCCGACAGACCGATCACGGATCCGAGGCGGGACGCCAAGCCCATCGTCGCTATCCAGCTGCGTCCCGGCCGCGCCTGGACAAACAGGCGGAGATTCGCTTGAGAACCATTACAGAGTGCTTGCCGCGGACTGGTCGCGCGCGGCCCGACTGAAAGTCTTCCATGGTTCTCCTGATCCTCGGGCTGGTGCTGTTCCTCGGCACGCACGCCTTCTCGATGGCCCGCACAAGGCGCGCCGCGATCGTCGGCCGGATCGGCGAGGGCCGCTTCAAGCTGGGCTACACCGCCCTGTCGCTTCTCGGGCTGGTGCTGATCGGAATCGGCTTCCACGATTACCGACTCAGCGGCTACATCCCGGTCTGGGATCCGCCGGTCTGGACCCGCCACCTCGCGCTGACGCTGGTCTGGGCCGCCTTCGTGTGCCTCGCGGCCGCCTACCTCCCGGGCCGCATCCGCGCCAAGACCAAGCATCCGATGCTGCTCGCCGTGAAGATCTGGGCGACGGCGCATCTCCTGGCCAACGGCGATCTCGGCTCGATCCTGCTGTTCGGGGGCTTTCTCGCCTGGGCGGTGGCGGCGCGGATCAGCGCCAAGCGCCGCGATCTCGCCCCCGGCGCCGTCGCTGCCCAGCACGGCGGCCCCGTGGCAGCCCCGCAGGGCTGGCGCAACGACATCCTGGCGCTGGTGATCGGGACGGCCGCGTGGTTCGTCTTCGCCCGCTACCTGCACTATCCGGTGATCGGCGTGCCGGTCTGGCCGGGCGCCGCCTGAGACGCCGCCTGAGCCACTGCCTGTCGCCAACCCCGCGCCCGTGTGTTAGGCGCGGGGCCCGATGGCGCTACGAGGTGGCCCGCTGATAGCATGCGGGCCGGAATAGAATGGCCGAGAACAACGAGTTCCTTCGCGAGGTCGACGAGGATTACCGCCGCGACCGGATCCTCCAGATCTGGAAGCGCTATAGCGGCGTGATCATCGCGCTCGCCGTGCTCGTGGTGGCGGGCGTCGCGGGCTGGCGCTACTGGCAGGCCCAGCAGCGCGCCGCGGCCGAGCTGGCCTCGGTGCAGTTCGACGACGCCAACCGCCTCGCCAAGGACGGCAAGGCCGCGGAGGCCGACACGGCCTTCGACGCCCTGGAGGCGCAGGGCCCGGCCGGCTATCGGCTGCTCGCCCGGTTCCGGGCGGCAGCCGAGACCGGCAAGCGCGACGCCGTGGCGGGCGCCGCTGAGTTCGACACGCTCGCCAACGATACCGGCCTCGGTGACGGCCTGCGCGACCTCGCGCGCCTGCGCGCCGCGCTGCTGCGCCTCGACGGGCCGAACCCGGATCCGGCCCTGGCCAACCTCCAGGGCCTGGCCGCCGGGACGCCGTTCCGTCACACCGCCCGCGAGATGCTGGGCCTCGCCGCGCTGAAGAAGGGCGATTACGAAGAGGCCGGGCGCTGGTTCGACCAGATCGTGACCGATCCCGACACCCCGCGGAACCTGCGGGACCGGATCGAGGTCTACGCGGCAATCGTCGCGGGCGGTCCCGTGACGGTGACCGAGGCCAAGCCCGAGCCCGCCGCTCCGCCCCCGCCGATCACACGCTGATTTCTGTTCGGACTGTTTCGAGAACCACCATGGATATGCCGACCGTCGCGATCGTCGGGAGGCCGAACGTCGGCAAGTCGACCCTGTTCAACCGCCTCGTTGGCAAGAAGCTCGCGCTGGTCGACGACCGCCCGGGCGTGACCCGCGACCGGCGCGAGGGTGACGTGACCTTCGGCGGTCTCCAGTTCCGGGTGATCGACACCGCCGGGCTGGAAGAGGCCGACGCCGCCACCCTCACCGGCCGGATGCGCATGCAGACGGAGGCGGCCATCCTCGCGGCCGATGTGGTGCTGTTCGTGATCGACGCCCGCGCCGGGGTGCTGCCCGCCGACCAGCCCTTCGCCGAGCTGGTGCGCCGCGCCGGCTGCCCGGTGATCCTGATCGCCAACAAGGCCGAGGGCGGCAGCGGGCTCGCCGGGGCCTACGAGGCCTTCACCCTCGGGCTCGGCGACCCGATCCCGTTCTCCGCCGAGCACGGCGAGGGCCTGGGCGAGCTGCACGAGGCGCTCAAGGGCGCCCTGCCCCAGCGCGACGACGACGAGGAGGAGGACGCGGACGCCCCCGGCGGCCGCGCCCTGAAGGTCGCCATCGTCGGCCGCCCGAATGCCGGCAAGTCGACGCTGATCAACCGGATGCTCGGCGAGGAGAGGCTGCTCGTCGGCCCCGAGGCCGGCATCACCCGCGATTCGATCTCACTGGATTGGGAGTGGCGCGGGCGCCGCATCAAGCTGCACGACACGGCCGGAATGCGCCGCCGCGCCCGGATCGACGACAAATTGGAAAAACTCGCGGTCTCGGATGGCTTGCGCGCCGTGCGCTTCGCCGAGGTGGTGGTGGTGCTCCTCGACGCCACGATCCCGTTCGAGAAGCAGGATCTCACCATCGTCGATCTCGTCGAGAGCGAGGGCCGCGCTCTGGTGATCGGCCTGAACAAGTGGGATCTGGTCGCCGACCAGCCGGGCCTGCTCAAGCAGCTGCGCGAGGATTGCACCCGGCTGCTGCCGCAGGTGCGCGGCGTCGCGGTCGTGCCATTGTCGGGTCTGGCCGGCGACGGCGTCGACAAGCTGATGCAGGCGGTGGTCCAGGCGTCGGAGGTCTGGGACCGGCGCATCTCGACCTCGCGCATCAACGACTGGCTGAACGAGGCGACCTCCCGCAACCCGCCCCCGGCGGTCTCGGGCCGGCGGATCAAGATCCGCTACGCCACCCAGGTGAAGAGCCGGCCGCCGCACTTCGCGCTGTTCGGCAACCAGCTCAACGCCCTGCCGAAATCCTACACGCGCTACCTCGTGAACGGCCTGCGCGAGGCGTTCGACCTGCCGGGCACGCCGATCCGCCTGTCCCTGCGGACCTCGCAGAACCCGTTCGACAAGGGCTGATCCACGCTCCGGTCGTCCTTGCGAGCGGAGCGAAGCAACCCAGTCGGCGCTACGTTCACGGATGTCGCGCAACCCTGGATCACTTCGCTGCGCTCGTGATGACGGCGCGGATGCGGCACCTCTCAGTGCGCCGCGTCGGCGATCCAGTCCACCGCGGCCGCCAGCGCGGCGCGCTCGTCCTGGGCCGCGGCGAGCGCGGCCTCGTAGGCCGCGATCTGCCCGTCGGCGCTGGTCCCGTCCGCCGCGATCGCCCGGGCCCGGGCCACGTCCGACGCGCAGCCGAGGGCGTCGGCATCCTCGGCCACGAGGGCGAGCACCGCCTCCAACGCCTCGGTGAACGGCACGGCCTCGCCCCGCGCCTCGTCGATCAGCGTCGCCTGCACGCCGCTGTGCTGGGCCCGCCACAGGTTCTCCGAGGCCAGCGCCCGCGAGACGCCGTCGAGACCGGCGTGAAGGTCAGGCCGGCGCACGCACAGGCGCACGAGGCAGCGGAACAGGGCGGCGATGCAGAGCGTATCGTCGAGCCGCGTGCAGGCATCGGCGATGCGCAGTTCCAGGGTCGGGAACTTGATGGAGGGGCGCAGCGACCACCACAGGAAGCTCGCATCCGCGATGGCCCCCGCGCGGGTCATGATGGCGACGAACCGCGCATGGGCGGCGGCGTCGGCGAAGAGTTCCGGCAGGCCGGTGCGCGGCAATTCCCCGAAGACGCTGAGCCGGTAGGCCCGCAGGCCCGTCGCCTCGCCCTGCCAGAACGGCGAGGAGGCCGAGAGCGCGAGCAGCAGCGGCTGGAACGGCAGCAGCCGGTTCATCAGGTCGATGCGGGCCTCCGGATCCGGCACCTCGACATGGACGTGCATGCCGCAGATCAGGGCCCGGCGCGCCGCGATGCCGACATCCGACAGGATGCCCTTGTAGCGTTCGCCGTCGGTGGCGGTCTGGCGCGACCAGCGGGCCAGGGGGTGCGTGCCGCAGGCCAGCAGCCTCAGACCGTTCTCGGCGGCGATCCCGGCAAGCCGCGCCCGCTGGCCGCCGAGATTGTCCCGGGCGGCCGCCGCGTCGGTGAGCGGCGGCGTGCAGACCTCGACCTGCGCGGCCACCAGCTCGCGGCCCGTCTCGGGCAGTTCCGCCTTCACCCGCGCGTGGAAGGCGGCGAGGTCGCCGCGCGGCGTCCCACGGGTCTCGGCATCGGCCAGGAAGTACTCCTCCTCGATGCCGAAGCGGTAGCTGGGGGCGCTCATCGTGGTCTCCGCAAAACGCGACGCGTGCGCGCCAACGCGCCGGCGGGGACGAAGGTGCCGCTCAGGCCGCGCGCAGCGGCCCGCCAACGAGCCATGCGGGATCGAACCAGCGGTCGGCCTCGCCGTCATAGGGCAGACGCGTGATGTCCCAGTTCTGGATGTACTTGGCGTAGACGTTCCACACCGCGATGCCGCCGCCGACGAAGATCCGCCGCCCGGGATAGCGCTTGAGCACCGCCTCCGGATCCTCGTGGCTGCGGATCACGTCGATGGTGCGGTCCTTGAAGGCGAATTCGGGCACCGAGGCCACCGTCTTCGGCCCGGCGATCAGCACATGGCCCATGGTGAGCGCGAAGAAGCGCGTCACGTCCTCGACGAAGAGCGGGTCGGTGTTGCCCTCCCAGGGCAGGTGGCCATTGAGGCCGAGCTGGCCCCGCAGGCCGATCGCACAGATGCAGCGGACGTCGATCATCGTGAAGAACTCAGAGAGGAAGATCAGGCCCGTCCCATACAACCCCTCATCCTGAGGTGGGATGTGCGTTCGAATAACAGCGTACGGGCTCACTCGGGTGCGCGGAAACTCAGCACCCGGTCGGTGGGGAAATCGTAGAGCTTCCCGGTCTCGGCCCAGTCCGGGGACGCGAGCCGCACGAAATGGGGCGCGAGTTCCTCGGGCGTCCGGAGGGTCTCTGGGTCCTCGCCGGGCATGGCCGAGCGGCGCATGCCGGTTCGCAGGGGGCCGGGATTGAGCAGCATGGCCCGGATCGCCGTGGTCTCGTTCTCGGCCGCGTAGGTCCGCACCAGGGCCTCCAGCGCCGCCTTCGAGACCGAGTAGGGTCCCCAGTAGGGCCGGCATTTCGAGGCGGCCCCCGACGAGACGAAGATCGCCCGGCCGGCATCCGACATGCGCAGCAGCGGGTCGAGGGAACGGATCAGGCGCCAGTTGGCGGTGACGTTCACGTCCATCACCTGCCCCCAGATCTTCGGAGTGATGTGGCCGATGGGCATGAGGGCGCCGAGGATGCCGGCATTGGCGACCAGGATGTCGAGGCGCTTCCAGCGCTCGTTGATCGCCGCGCCGAGACGGTCGATCGCGTCGTAATCGGCGAGGTCGAACGGCACGAGGGTGGCGCTGGAGCCGGCCGCCCGGACGGCGTCGTCGAGCTCCTCAAGGGCGCCCACAGTCCGGGCCACCGCGATGACGTGCGCACCCGCCCCGGCCAGCGCCAGGGCAGCGGCGCGCCCGATGCCGCGGGACGCGCCGGTGACGACCGCGACGCGGCCTTCCAGGATTCTCTGAGACTCAGCCATGGCGAGGACCTAGCGCATTCTCGCCCGAAGGGTCGAGGAGGCCGGCTTCAGATAACCAGGGACCGGGCCCTTTCTTCCGTTCGCGGTTGATGACCTCGGCCGCACCGTCTTTGCGAGCGCAGCGAAGCAATCCAGGGATGCGCGAGGCCCGAAAACGTGGCGCATCTGGATTGCTTCGCTGCGCTCGCAAAGACAGCCGATGGGATCAACGGGAAGCAGTATCGCTGCTTTGCCGGGCGCGCCCGTCCGGCGCGGCTCAGTCCGCTTCGGCCAGCATGGCGAAGCGCTTCGGGCCGGCAATGGACAGGTCGGTCAGGCCGGTCGGGTAGTCGCCCGTGAAACAATGGTCGGTATATTGCGGGCAGGCTGCGTCCCGCGCCTCCTCACCCATCGCCCGGTAGAGGCCGGGGATCGACAGGAAGGCGAGCGAGTCGGCGCCGATATACCTGCGCATCGCTTCGAGATCGTGGGTCGCGGCGAGGAGCTTCTCGCGCTCGGGCGTGTCGATCCCGTAGAAATCCGGATAGGTGATCGGCGGCGAGGCGATGCGGAAATGCACCTCCGCGGCGCCGGCCTCGCGCATCATCCGGACGATCTTCACCGAGGTCGTGCCGCGCACGAGGCTATCGTCCACGAGGACGATGCTCTTGCCCTCGATCGCCGCGCGGTTGGCCGAGTGCTTCATCCGCACGCCGAGTTCGCGCACCGACTGAGTCGGCTGGATGAAGGTCCGGCCGACATAGTGGTTGCGGATGATCCCCATCTCGAACGGGATCCCGGTCTCCTGCGAGAAGCCGAGCGCCGCCGGCACCCCGGAATCCGGCACCGGCACGACGATGTCGGCCGCCACGGAGGCCTCGCGGGCCAGTTCCCGGCCGATCGCCTTGCGCACCGCGTAGACGCTCTTGCCGTTCACCACCGAGTCGGGCCGGGCGAAGTAGATGTACTCGAAGATGCAGGGCCGCATCGGCACGGCGTCGGCGAAGCGGATCGACTCGATCCCCTCCTCGGAGATCACCACGATCTCGCCGTTCTCGATGTCGCGCACGAACCGGGCGCCGATGATGTCGAGCGCGCAGGTCTCGGAGGCCAGCATGTAGCGGCCGTCGAGTTCGCCGAGCACCAGCGGGCGGATGCCCAGCGGGTCGCGGGCGCCGATCAGCTTCTTGTTGGTGAGCGCCACGATCGCGTAGGCGCCCTGGATCGCCTGCAGGGCGTCGATGAAGCGCTCGATGATCCGCGGCTTCCGCGAGCGGGCCGCGAGGTGCAGGATCACCTCGGTGTCGGAGGTGGACTGCGTGATCGCGCCGTCGCGCACGAGGTCGCGTCGGATCGACAGGGCGTTGGTGAGGTTGCCGTTGTGGGCGACCGCGAGGCCGCCGCTGGCGAGTTCCGCGAAGAGCGGCTGGACGTTGCGCAGGATCGTCCCGCCGGTGGTCGAATAGCGCACGTGCCCGATGGCGGCGCGGCCCTTGAGGCGGGCGATCGTGTCGCCGTCCGAGAAGGAATCGCCCACGAGGCCGGGCCGGCGCTCGGAATGGAAGACCGAGCCGTCGAAGGAGACGATGCCGGCCGCCTCCTGGCCCCGGTGCTGCAGGGCATGCAGGCCCAGGGCGACGATCGCGGAGGCATCGGGATGGCCGAAGATGCCGAAGACGCCGCACTCCTCACGGAGCGTGTCGCCGTCGAGATCGAAATCGGACAGGTCGGTGGAGGCGGCGGCGTGTGACATGAGGCTGTCGATCACTCACAGATCCCGGCGGCGACGGGCCGGCGCGCCGGTCGTCGCGGAAGCAATCCGTACACCACCGGAACCGCTATCTAGTCGTTCCGCACGACGAGACCTACGGCGAATACCGCAGATCAGCGTCGCGTCGGGGTCGGCGCGGTCTCGGTCCGGCGCTGGGGTGCCGCGTCGGTCTCGGCCGGGGCGTCGGCAGCCTCGTTCGGCGGCGTGGCGACCTTCGGCTTCTTGAACTGCTTCAGGAAGCCTTCCGGATTCTCGGGCAGCTGCGCCACCAGGGCGTCGCCGGACTTCTCCAGCATCGGGCGCGTGCGGGCCTGGGCGGCCCAGTCCGGCACCTTGCCCTGCACCAGCCAGGACAGGAACACCCAGCCGATCACGCAGATCAGGAAGCCGCGGGCCGCGCCGAACAGGAAGCCGAGGGAGCGGTCGACGGCGCCGATCCGCGAGTCGAGCACGACGTCGGAAATCTTCACCGTGATGATCGACACGATGATCAGGGTGCCGAGGAAGATCGCCGCGATCGAGGCGACGAGCGCCACGGTGTCGCTGTTCACGTGCTGCTTCACGGTGGGCAGCAGCATGGGGTGGAGCGTCCACGCGACGGCGGCAGCCGCCACCCAGGCGACAATCGCCAGGACCTCGCGGGTCACACCACGCACGGCCGCGAGCAGCGCGGAGACCGCGACGATGCCGAGCACGGCGAGATCCAGGACGGTAAACGGCATCGTTAAGCTTTTTGGTACCCGCGGGGATAGCGCGTCGGCCGTGCGGCTCCCCCGGACCGCGGTGGATTTATACCAAGCCCGACCTCGGCCGTCACCCTGGCGCGCCCGCCTGATCGCGCGGCTGTGCCGTCCGTGCATCAGCAGCGCCGCTCGCCGGGGCGCGTCCGGTGTTAACGACAGCCCGCGCTGCACCCGGGCGCCGTCCCGATGCTATGGGTCCGGCCTGTGCTTCCGGGACTCCGGTGGCGAACAGATGGAGGCGGTCTGCGTGGCCGAGACCGGACCTGTGACGGAGATCGGCGCCCACGGCGCCCGGCTGACGATCGACCTCGGGGCGATCGTGGCCAACTGGCGGATCCTGGCGGCCCGCGGCGCGGGCGCCGGCTGCGCCGCCGTGGTGAAGGCCGACGCCTACGGCTGCGGCATCGGCCGGGTCGGACCGGCCCTGTGGGCCGCGGGCTGCCGGACCTTCTTCGTCGCGCACCTGTCGGAGGGCGTCGCCGCCCGGGCCGCCCTGCCGGAGGCGGAGATCTACGTGCTGAACGGCTTAGCACCGGGCGCCGCGGCGACCTTCGCGGCCCACGGACTGCGCCCGGTGCTCGGCAGCGTCGAGGAGCTGTCGGACTGGGCGGCGTTCCCGGGGGACCGCCCGCCCGCGGCGCTCCACGTCGATACCGGCATGAACCGTCTCGGCCTGTCGGTGGACGAGGCGCTGGACCTCGCCGGGGATGCGCGGATCGCGGCCGCCGGGATCGACCTGCTGCTCAGCCACTTCGTCAGCGCCGAGAAGCCGGAGGACCCGGTCAATGCCCGGCAGATCGCCGATTTCGCCCGGGTCCGGGCCGCCTATCCCGGGCTCCGGGCCTCGCTGGCGAACTCGTCGGGAATCTTCCTCGACGGGGCCCGGCACGATCTCCTGCGGCCGGGCTACGCCCTGTTCGGCGGCAACCCGGTTCCGGGCACTGCGAACCCGATGCGCCCGGTGGTGCGGCTGGCGGCGACGGTCGTGCAGGTGCGCAGCGTCGCGGCCGGCGCCACCGCGGGCTACAACGGCCGCTGGACCGCCGCCGCGCCCAGCCGGCTGGCGACGCTCTCGCTCGGCTACGCCGACGGCCTCCCGCGGGCGATCAGCGGGCGCGGCCAGGCGCTGGTCGGGGGCGTCCCGTGCCCGATCCTGGGCCTCGTCTCCATGGACCTGATCATCCTCGACGTCACGGCGGCGCCCGCCGCCCGGCGCGGGGCGGAGGCGGTGCTGATCGGCGACAGCCTCGACATCGACACGGTCGGCCGCGCCGCCGGCACGATCGGGTACGAGATCCTGACGGGACTGGGTTCTCGTTATGTTCGAACCTATGTAGGGTAGCTCCCTCCCCTGACCGGAAGGCCGGTCGGCCCGCGCGCGGATTCGAATGGCCAAGATCCACCAGACCTTCGTCTGCCAGTCCTGCGGGGCGGTCTACAATCGCTGGCGCGGGCGCTGCGAGGCCTGCAACGGCTGGAACACGATCGTCGAGGAGGCGCCCTCGGCCCCCGGCCAGTCCGGCCCGGCCGCGACCCGGCCGTCGCGCAACCGCGGCCGGGTCTTCCCTCTCGAGGGCCTGACCGGCGAGGCCAAGGAGGCGCCGCGCATCCCCTCGGGGATCGGCGAGCTCGACCGGGTGACCGGCGGCGGCTTCGTGCGCGGCTCGGTGATCCTGCTCGGCGGCGATCCCGGCATCGGCAAGTCGACCCTGCTGATGCAGGCCTCCGCCGCCATGGCGGGCACGGGCGAGCGGGTCGCCTACATCTCGGGCGAGGAGGCCGTCGGGCAGGTGCGGCTGCGCGCCGAGCGGCTGGGCCTGAGCGCGCTCCCCGTGCAGCTCGCCGCCGAGACCAATGTCGAGGACATCGTCGAGACCCTGAGCCAGGGCCGGCCGCCCGCGCTGGCGATCATCGACTCGATCCAGACCATGTGGACCGAGACGGTGGAATCGGCCCCCGGCACGGTCACGCAGGTGCGCTCCTCCGCGCAGGCGCTGATCCGCTTCGCCAAGACCACCGGCACGGCGGTGATCCTGGTGGGCCACGTCACCAAGGACGGGCAGATCGCTGGCCCCCGCGTGGTGGAGCACATGGTCGACGCGGTCGCCTCCTTCGAGGGCGACCAGGGCCACCATTTCCGCATCCTGCGCGCGGTGAAGAACCGGTTCGGGCCTACCGACGAGATCGGCGTGTTCGAGATGACCGACGCGGGCCTCAGCGAGGTGCCGAACCCGTCGGCCCTGTTCCTGGCCGGCCGCGACCATCAGGCGGCGGGCACCGCGGTCTTCGCCGGCATGGAGGGGACGCGGCCGCTGCTGGTGGAGATCCAGGCCCTGGTGGCGCCCTCGTCGCTGGGCATGCCCCGGCGCGCCGTGGTCGGCTGGGACCCCAACCGGCTGTCGATGGTGCTCGCGGTGCTGGAGGCCCATGGCGGCATCCGCCTCGGGAGCCACGACGTCTACCTGAACGTGGCGGGGGGCCTGCGCATCACCGAGCCGGCGGCGGACCTCGCGGTGGCCGCCGCCCTGGTCTCGTCGCTGTCGGGGGCGGTGCTGCCGCCCGAGACGGTCTACTTCGGCGAGATCGGCCTGTCGGGGGCGATCCGGCCCGTGGCGCAGGCCGGCTCCCGGCTGAAGGAGGCCCAGAAGCTCGGTTTCGCCAAGGCGCTGATCCCGCAGGGCCGCGGCGAGGGCGAGAAGGCGCTCGCGGTGGAGACGCTGCGCCACATCGCCGACCTGGTGGCGGGAATCAGCGCGGGGGCACCCCGGCGGGGATCCGGCCAGCGCGGGCGGCAGCCGGCGCGCTACGCCGACGAGGAGATGTGACGCTCGCGTCTTTGCGGGCGGAGCGAAGCAACCCAGGGATGCGCTATATCCGGGAAGGGCCCGTGCCCTGGATTGCTTCGCTCCGCCCGCAAGGACGGGCGAGGCGTCAGCCCCCGGTCACGCTCATGTGCCGCGGCACGGCGGCCGGGCGCTGGCGCTCGATGACGAAGTCGTGGCCCTTGGGCTTGCGGGTGATCGCCTCGACCACCGCCTGCGCCAGCACCGCGTCGTCCGGGGAGGCGCGCAGGACCGCGCGCAGGTCGGCCGAATCCTCCTGGCCCAGGCACATGTAGAGCTGGCCCGTACAGGTCAGGCGCACCCGGTTGCAGCTCTCGCAGAAATTGTGGGTCAGCGGCGTGATGAAGCCGAGCTTCCCGCCGGTCTCCTCGACCCGCACGTAGCGCGCCGGGCCGCCGGTGCGGTCGGGCAGCGGCGTGAGCGTGTAGCGAGTCTCCAGGCGCTGCCGCGCCACCGACAGCGGCAGGAACTGGTCGGTCCGGTCCGCCTCGATCTCGCCGAGCGGCATGACCTCGATCAGCGTCATGTCCATGCCGAGGCCATGGGCCCAGGCGATCATGTCGGGGATCTCGTCGGCGTTGACGTCGCGCAGCGCCACCGCGTTGATCTTCACCTTCATCCCGGCAGCCCGCGCCGCCGCGATGCCGTCGAGCACCACCTTGAGGTCGCCGCGGCGGGTGATCTCCCGGAACTTGTCCGGGTCGAGGGTGTCGAGCGAGACGTTGATCCGGCGCACGCCGAAGCTCGCCAGCTCGGCGGCGTAGCGCGTGAGCTGGGTGCCGTTGGTAGTGAGCGTCAGCTCCTCCAGCGCCCCGGAATCGAGGTGGCGCGAGAGGCGGCGGAACAGGTGCATGATGTCGCGGCGCACCAGCGGCTCGCCGCCGGTGATCCGGAGCTTACGCACGCCCCGGGCGATGAACACGCCGCAGAGCCGGTCCAGCTCCTCCAGGGTCAGCAGGTCGCGCTTGGGCAGGAACTCCATGTGCTCGGACATGCAGTAGGCGCAGCGCAGGTCGCAGCGATCCGTCACCGAGATGCGCAGGTACGAGATCGCCCGCTGGAACGGATCGATCAGCGGCGCGGGCCCGGCGGGCGCGCCGAGCGCGGACGTCTGCGGCGTCAGGGAGCTGTCATCGAGCATCGTCCGGCATATGATGCCCCGGATGGTCGCGGGCAAGCCGGTCCCGCGCCGCAATCCCGGATTGCGTGAGGAGTGTGACCCGTGAGCGAGGATCTGTGGCCGACCGAGATCCGCCTGTCGGCCGACCGGCGGGTGCTCAACGTCGCCTTCGAGGACGGGGCGCGCTATGCCCTGCCGGCCGAGTACCTGCGGGTGTCGAGCCCCTCGGCCGAGGTGCAGGGCCACTCGCCGCTGGAGCGGAAGGTGATCGGCGGCAAGCGGTCCGTGGCGATCCTGGCGGTGCAGCCGGTCGGCAACTACGCGGTGAAGCTCGGCTTCGACGACATGCACGACACCGGCATCTACGGCTGGGGCTACCTCCACACGCTGGGCCGCGAGTACGAGACGCGCTGGAACACCTATCTCGGCGAGCTCGCCGAGCGCGGCCTCGACCGAGACACCGCGCGGCAGGCGCCCGTCAAGGGCAGCGGCGGCGGCTGCGGCTCGGGCTCGTGCGGCTGCCACTGAGGGCAGCCGCTCCAGCTTACTCTGGGCCCGAGCCTCGTCTTTGCGAGCGGAGCGAAGCAATCCAGCGGCGCCACGATCTCAGAGGTCGCGCGTCCCTGGGTCGCTTCGCTGCGCTCGCGATCACGGCGCGGGCCGAACCGCGCCGTGGAGAAGGCCGGAGGCTTGCATCACGTTACGCGGGCATCTGCGCCCGCCCTCTCTGGAGCCGCCATGGCCTTCGCCTGCACCATCCCCGCCACGCCCACCGTCCAGCAGGACGACGCCGCCGTGCGCATCACGCGCTGGGATTTCCCGCCCGGCGGCGTGACCGGCTGGCACGAGCACGGCTGGCCGTATTTCGTGGTGATGCTGGTGGACGGGATCCTGCGCGTCCACGACGGCGCGGCGGTGAGCGAGACGGCGCTCGCGGCCGGCCAGTCGTACATGCGCCCCGCGGGCATCCGGCACGACGTGATGAACGGGTCCGACCACCCGATCGCGTTCATCGAGATCGAGGTGAAGCGCCCGGACGCCCTGGTGACCCTGCCCGCGGCCTGAACGCAGAAGGGCCGACCTCGCGGCCGGCCCTTCCGTCAACGGCGACAGACGATCAGCGCTGGACGACGACCTTCGTGCCGACCTTGGCGCGGGTGTAGAGGTCCATGACGTCGTCGTTGGTCATGCGGATGCAGCCCGACGAGACGGCGGTGCCGATGGTCTCCGGCTCGTTCGAGCCGTGGATGCGGTAGATCGAGCCGCCGAGATACATGGCGCGGGCGCCGAGCGGGTTCTCGAGGCCGCCCTTCATGTAGCGCGGCAGGTCGGGGCGGCGCTTCAGCATGGTCGACGGCGGACGCCAATCCGGCCACTCACGCTTCATCGTGATGGTCTGCACGCCGCCCCACGTGAAGCCCGGCCGGCCGACGCCGACGCCGTAGCGCAGGGCCTGGCCGCCGCCCATCACGTAGTAGAGCCGCCGCTCGGCCGTGGAGACCACGATCGTGCCGGCGCCGTAGGGGCCGTTATAGGCCACGGTCTCGCGCGGGATCGCCGACATCTGCGGCACCGCCGCGTCGGCGCTCAACGGGTCGGCCGGGTTCAACGAGGCATTGGCCACCGGCACCGCGACGGTCTCGACGGCCTGCGGGCGGACGCGCACGGTGAGCGCGTCGTTCAGCGGCTGGCGGGTCAGCGGGTCAATCTCGTAGGCCAATGCCGGTGCGGCACAGGCAGCCGCGCCGAAAAGCCCGATCAGGGCGGGGAGGAAACGACGCATCAAAGCCTCTCGGGGCAGGCGCGGACTATGGCGGGAACGCGGCGAATACCGTGGCACGATGCCGTGCCGATCCTCGCCAAGGGGTAAACGCTCGCGCCTCAAATCCAAGCCTGAAACCGCCCCGCCGGGGCGGTTCCGCCCGCCCGTGACTCGATGGCAACACTGTGGCAGCTTGGCCGTTACACCCGGGATGTCGGGCGTGGGTCCCGGCCTTCGCGACCCGGGTCCGCAGCCGGTTCCGAGGACGGCGAGAAGGCCGTCCCGCGCCGCGCCGCGGTACCCCGGGAGGGCCGCGCGGAGCCGCGTCAGGCCTCGTCGGCGGCGAGCCAGATGGCCGGCTCGCGCGGCGCCGGGCGGAGTGGGGCCGGCGCGGCGGGCAGGCCGCGCAGCTGGGCCAGTTCTGCGAGTTCCGGCGCCTGCTCGGTGTCGTCGGCGTTCAGGAACAGGCCCCGCGCCCGGGCGGCGCGGCCGAGATCGGCCCGGCTGGTCCAGACGCTCTGGGCCGGGCTCGTGAGCAGCGCCAGGGCGATCGGCGCCAGCCAGAGGGCGAGCCACGGGCTCCCGACGACGACCAGGGCGAACACCATCAGAGCACCGACCACCACAGCGTCGGCCTGGAGCCGGAAGGCCTCCGCCCAGGAGACCTGCCGGTCATCGCGATCCTGCGTCTCCCAGCGGACCACCCGGCCGAGGAAGGTCGAGACCACGGCGCCGGCGGTGAACAGGGTCAGGACCGGCCACAGGATCACCCACACCGCCTGCTCCAGGACGGCGCTCGCGAGAAGCGCCCGGGCACCGCCGAAGGCTGCCCGGCGCTCCGCGGAGCCGAGGACGTGGCCGAGGCTCAGGAGCTTCGGCAGCGCCAGCACGGCGACGCTGAGGGCGGCGAGCGCATGGGCGGCGGTGCCCTGCCCGGTCAGCCCGTAGGCCAGGAGGCCCAGATCGCCGGTCCGGGCGGCCTGCCAGGCAGCGAGGCCCAGGAAGGCGATCCAGAGCGGCAGAATTCCGTAGGAGAGGATGCCGACGAGGAGATGCCAGCGGCTCGCCGCGTGCAGGCCGGCCCAGGGCAGCACCCGCAGGTGCTGGAGATTGCCCTGGCACCAGCGGCGTTCCCGGCCGAGCAGGTCGATCAGGTTGGTGGGCATCTCCTCCCAGGTGCCGCCCATCTCGGGCAGGAGCCGCACCTCCCAGCCGGCGCGCACCATCAGCGCGCCCTCGACGATGTCGTGGCACAGGATCTCGCCGCCGAGCGGCTCCCGGCCCGGGAGCTTCGGGAGCTGCGCGTTCGCCGCGAAGGCCTCGATCCGCAGGATCGCGTTGTGGCCCCAGTAGCTGCCCTCCGGCCCCTGCCAGGTCTCCAGGCAGCGCAATGCCAGCGGCGCGTAGAGGCGGACGGCGAATTGCTGGATGCGGGCGAACAGCGTGTCGCGACCGGCCGCGTACGAGACGGTCTGGATCAGGCCGGTGCGCGGGCTCGCCTGCATCAGCCCGACGAGCCGGCTCATGGCCGCGCCGGTCATCAGGCTGTCGGCGTCCAGCACGATCATGAAGGCGTATTCGGCACCGTGGCTGCGGCAGAACTCGCCGATGTTGCCGGCCTTGCGGCCGACATTCTCCGTCCGGCGCCGGTAGCGGATCCGCGGCAGCGCCGGGTCGGAGGCCGCCCAGGCCTGGATGCGGGCGTATTCGTGCTCCTCCACGGCGGCGATCGCGCCGTCGCGGGTGTCGGAGAGGACGAAGATATCGATGCCCTGCGCCTCGGCGCGGGCGAGCGACCGGGCCATCACCCGCAGGCGGGCGAAGACCGCGACCGCATCCTCGGCGTGGATCGCCACCACGGCCGCGGTGCGTCCGGCCTCGGCCGGCACGGCGCCCGCCGCCTCGGAGCCGCGCTCCAGCACAGACTTCGCCCGGTCGCCCAGCAGGGCCGCGACGAACCCGTAGACGTATTGGCAGGCGACGAAACCCTGCCAGCCCATCACGAGGGCGAACAGCACCAGGACCGCCCAGGCGAGCGGGCTGGCGCCCGCCGGGTAGGCGAGCGCGGCGAGCCCCGCGAGGCCGCCGGCAGTGGCGAGGCTCGGGATGGCCAGGGCGAGACGCCGGGCGCGCAGGGCGCCGCGGGGCGCGCCGGTCCAGACTTCGCGAAGGGATGCGGCGACCGACGGATCGGGTATGGCGGGAGCCGCGTTCCGGTGCGACCGCTCGGCGGAGGAGGTGACGCGTGACGACATGGCGCGAGGAACTCGACCGTGGAAGGCTGCCGGCCGCCCCGCCGTCTAAGGCCGGGAACCGATGACCGTGGACACCGATATGCGGGGTGAGGATACGGAGCCGACCCGGCAGCCCAGGCCGCCGGAAGCCGAACGGATCAATCCCCCCTCCCGGCGCCGCATTCTTCGAACAGCTCTGGCCGCGGCTGCCGGCACGGTTCTACCTAGCGCGGCTGATCTGAATGGGTCCAGAACGTGGGCCGGGCCGGCGCTTCCGCCGCAGGGCGGTGCGATGACCTTCGAAATGCTGTCTGCCCAGGCGGCGCAGCTTGCGGCCGCGCCCTACGCTGCACCGCCCGAGGATCTGCCGCCGGCGCTCGCCGGCCTCGACTACGACGGCTACCGGGCCATCATCTTCCGGCCGGACGCCAGCCTGCGCCTCGGCGCGCATTTCAGCGCCCAGTTGTTTCACCGCGGCTTTCTGCAACGAAAGCGCGTGGCGCTCTACTTTCAGCCGCTCCACGAGCCCGCACGCCTGATCCCGTACGAAACCCGACTGTTCGATCTGGGCTCGCGGCTCGCCGGCCAGAGCTTCCCGGCGGATCTCGGCTTCGCGGGCTTCCGCCTGCACTACGCCTTCCCGGACATGCCGGTCTGGCGCCCGAAGGGCTTCCAGGAGGAATTCCTCGTCTTCCTGGGCGCCTCCTATTTCCGCCTGCGCGCGGCCAACCAGGAATACGGGCTCTCGGCCCGGGGGCTCGCCATCGGCACCGGTGCGCCCGAGGGTGAGGAGTTTCCCGACTTCGTCGCCCACTGGATCTGCGAGCCGGAGCCGGGCGCGCGCACTTTGACGGTGCTCTCCCTCCTCGACAGCCCGAGCGTAGCCGGCGCCTACCGGTTCGAGATCGCGCCCGGCGACCCGGCCCGGATCGCCGTCACCGCGGCGCTCCATCCGCGCCGGGCGCTCTCGAAGCTCGGGCTGGCGCCGCTCACCAGCATGTTCCTGTACGGCCAGAACGGGCCCGGAGCGCGGGGCGCCGAGCCGTTCGACGATTTCCGGCCGCAGGTGCACGATTCCGACGGCCTCTGCGTCGCGGCCGGCGCCGATGCGGCGCAGGTCGATCGGATCTGGCGGCCCCTGGTCAACGGACGCAAACAGCCTCAGATCTCCGCCTTCGCGACCAGGCCGCTGGCCGGCTTCGGGCTGCTGCAGCGGGAGCGTAGCTTCGCGGCCTATCTCGACGTGGAAGCGCGCCACGAGGCGCGGCCGGGCCTGTGGGTGGCCCCGGATTCTGACAGGGGCGCTTTCGCGGACGGCGCCGTGCAGCTCTTCGAGATCCCGTCGGACGAGGAGTACATGGACAACATCGTGGCGGCCTTCGTGCCGGCGGCTCCGGCGCAGCCCGGCGTGCCGCTGCACGTCGCCTACGGCCTGACCACCGTGGGGGCTGAGCCGGTGCCGGCGATCCCGGAGGCCGCCCTGGCCCGCGTGACATCGACGCGGTTCGGCTCGGCGGAGCGCCTGCGCCCGTTGAACCCGCCGAGCCCCCGGCGGCGGCTCTGCGTGATCGACTTCGCGGGACCGGCTCTCCCGAAGGATGCCGACGGTGCGGTCGCCGCGGAGGTCTCGGCCAGCGCCGGCACGATGCACGATCCGGTGGCCAACTTCGTGCCGCAGACCGGCGGCTGGCGCATCTATGTCGAATGGCGCCCGCCGGACCCGGTGCCGCCGGGCGACGTCGTGCTGCGCGCCCGGCTGGTCCGCGGGACGGTCCCCCTCAGCGAGACCTGGGACGCCGCCGTTTAGATACGGTCCTCCGTCGCGACGGCGCGGGACGGTTCGGGCCGCTTCAGGCGGTCCGGCGCTCCTGCTCCAGGCGCCGCGCCAGACGGGTGGCGCCGTAGACCTCGCTCAGGCGGCGGCGGGCGGCGGAGATCGGCGGAGCCTGCCGTTCGACATGGGCGGCGGCGATGACGCGCAGGGCGGCCGCAACCGAACGCTCCAGGCGACGCTCGGCCTGGGCGGCCGCGTGCTGATGGTTGTCCAGCATGTGATGATCCCTCGTGCTGAGCCGTATCCGCCCTCTCGCGGGGCGGTGTCCGGCGGCACAGACAGATTTCACATCTGGCTTGACCGTATCAAGGCAGCTTGGCCGTAAGCCGCGGAACGTCGTTGCCGCATCTCCTCAGCGCAGCTCCTCGTGCCACGTGCGGCCGTCGCGCTCGATCAGCGCAATGGCGGCGGTCGGGCCCCAGCTCCCGGCCGGGTAGGGCCGGGGCGCCTCGGGCCGGTCGGCCCAGGCCTTGAGCACGCCATCCGCCCAGGCCCAGGCGGCCTCGACTTCGTCGCGGCGCATGAACAGCGTCGCGTTGCCGCGGACCACGTCCATCAGCAGGCGTTCGTAGGCGTCAGGGTAACGCTGTTTGAAGGTCTCCTCGAAGGAGATGTCGAGGTCGGTCGGGCGCAGGCGCAGGCCGCCGGGTCCCGGATCCTTGGTCATCACCTCGAGCTTCATGCCCTCCTGCGGCTGCAGTCGGATCACGAGGCGGTTCGGCTCGCGGCCGAACGCCTCCTCGGGAAAGATCGAGAACGGCGAGGCGCGGAACTGCACCACGATCTCGGAGAGCTTCTGGGGCAGGCGCTTGCCGGTGCGCAGGTAGAACGGCACGCCGGCCCAGCGTCCGGACTGGATCTCAACCTTCATGGCCACGAAGGTCTCGGTCCGGCTCTCGTGGCCGAGTTCGGCGAGGTAACCCTCCACAGGCTTCCCGTCGACCGCGCCGGCCACGTACTGGCCGCGGACGGTCACGAGGGGGATGTCCTGGCTGGTGATCGGCTTGAGGGCGCGCAGCACCTTCAGTTTCTCGTCGCGGACCGAGTTCGCCTCGAGATTGAGCGGGCTCTCCATGGCGGTGAGGCAGAGGAGCTGCAGGATGTGGTTCTGCAGCATGTCGCGCATCGCGCCCGACGTGTCGTAGTAGCCGGCCCGGCCCTCGACGCCGACGGTCTCGGCGACCGTAATCTGGACATGGTCGATCACGTCCGACGTCCAGAGCCGCTCGAAGATTGTGTTGGCAAAGCGGAGTGACAGCAGATTCTGGACCGTCTCCTTGCCGAGATAGTGATCGATCCGGAAGATCTGCGATTCCGGGAAGACCTCGCCGACCGCGTCGTTGATCGCCCGGGCCGATTTCAGATCCTTGCCGATCGGCTTCTCCAGCACGACGCGGGACTTCTCGCCGACGAGCCCGTGGGCGGCGAGGTTGCGGCAGATCGAGCCGTAGAGGTCGGGCGAGGTGGCAAGGTAGTAGGGCCGGACCTGGTCGGGCCGCTCGTCGAGCTTGGCGACGAGGTCGGTCCAACCGCTGTCGCCGGCGCCATCGACCGCGACGTAATCGACGTGGTCGAGGAACCGCTCGAGCATGTCATCGGTCAGGTCGGCTGCGGGGACGAAACGCTTGAGCGCGTCGCGGGCGTGCTCGCGGAACGCGTCGAGGGACAATTCCGAGCGCGAGGCGCCGATGATCCGGCTGGTCTCGGGGATCTGACCGTCGCGGAATCGGTAGAACAGCGCCGGCAGCAGCTTTCGCGCGGTCAGATCGCCGGTCGCGCCGAACACGACGCAGTCGAAGGAAGCGACGGGGATGATCGTGGCCAAGTGCGGCTCCCGGGTGTCGTGCGCTGGTCTCGTGCGGCGGCTGCGTCGCACTGACCTAGCCCGTGTGCAAGGGCTTCGCCAGACGAGGGGCGCAGGCCAGCGCTGTCCGGTTCAGGGGGCGGCTGGGACAGATCCGGGCAAGTCCACGCTGCCACGCTCCGTCCTTGCGAGCGCAGCGAAGCAACCCAGGGCAGCGCGGCGGCGCCGAAGGACAGCACGATGCGCGAGCCGGCCGTCTACATCATGGCGAGCCGCCGCAACGGCACGCTCTACACCGGCGTGACCTCGAACCTCGCCAGGCGGGTCTGTGAGCACCGGGAGGCGCTGCTTCCCGGTTTCACGAGCCGCTACGCTTGCGAACGCCTCGTCTGGTACGAGCGCTATCCGACGATGAATGAGGCCATCACCCGCGAGAAGCAGATCAAGGCGGGCTCACGGAAGAAGAAGCTCGCGCTGATCGAGGCGATGAATCCGGACTGGAACGACCTGTATCCCGATCTCGCGTGAACGGGTCCGGCGTCGCGGATCCCTGGATTGCTTCGCTGCGCTCGCAAAGACGGCGAACGCGGCATCCCGCGCAGTCACGCGACGGGTCTCGCTCCTCCGTCATCACGAGCGGCGCGAAGTGACCCAGGGCAGCGCGAGGCCGAATGGATCAGCCCTCCATGTACCGCTTGAACGCCTCGGCATAGTCCGGATGCCAGCGCGACAGGGCGGGCCGGTTCTCGACGATGTCGCCGGCCGCCCAGGCGATCCGCTTCTGATCCTGGGCCCGCGTGGTCTCGTTGTCGGGGCAGAGGATGTAGAAGTCGCCGGCGGCGAGCCGCTCCAGCAGGAACGCCACGGTCTCGTCGGGCGTCCAGGCCCCCGCGGGCTTCTCGGCGACGCCGCGCGCCTTCGTGAGACCCGTGTAGACGAAGCCCGGGATCAGCAGGTGGGCGGTGGTGTGGCAGCCCTCCCGGTTGCGCAGCTCGTGGGCGAGCGCCTCGGTGACCGCCTTCACCCCCGCCTTCGAGACGTTGTAGGGCGCGTTGCCCGGCGGCGTGGTGATGCCCTGCTTCGAGCCGGTGACGATGATCGCCCCGGGCTTGCCGCCTTCGATCATGCCGGGCGCGAAGGCGTGGATGCCGTTGACCACGCCACCGAGATTGGTGCCCAGGATCCGCGTCCAGGTGTCGGCGTCGGAGAACAATTTTCCGCCGGCCTCGATCCCGGCATTCAGCATCACCAGGGCCGGCGGTCCGGCCCGGCCGGCGGCGGCCGCCAGGGCCTCCATCGCTCCGCGATCCGACACGTCGGTGGGCACGGCCCGGACCTCGACGGCGGCGAGTTCGGCCACGGCGGCCCGGGCCGCGTCCAGGGCCGGCCCCGGCAGATCCGCGAGCCAGACATTCATGCCGGCCCGCGCGAAGGCCTGCGCGGCGGCGAGCCCGATGCCGCTCGCGGCGCCGGTGACGATCGCGCTGCGGCCCGGGCTGATCGCGGGGTGCTGGCTCATGACGGATCCTCGGCTGACTGGCGCCCTTCAGATGGGGCAACCCGACAGGAAGGCGAGTTGGCGGCCGGACCGCGCGCGCGCCGGCAGAACCAACGGATCGCCGCTGCGGCGGCTTCTGCTAGGGTGGCGGAACACCTCTCGGAACGAAGCACCCGGATGTCCCCTCCCCCGAGCCGCCGGTCGATCCTCGCCGGTGCGGCGTCCCTCGGTCTCGCCAACGCGGCGCGAGCGGCCGGCCCGGCGGGGTTCGGGCCCCTGGGACGGCCGTCCTGGTCGGGTGACAGCCTTCAGGCCGCCGCGGCCGCCAAGGGCCTGACGTACGGCTGCGAGGTGCCGTTCCACCGCTTCGACGCGATGCCCGCCTACCGTCAGGCGGTGGCGCGGGAATGTGGCATCCTCGTCTGCGGCACCGAGATGAAGATGGAGGAGGTCCTGCCGGCGCCCGGCAAGACCGACTTCGCCCGCGGCGATGCGATCCTGCGCTTCGCCAGGGGGAACGGCCAGCGCATGCGCGGCCATACGCTCGTCTGGCACGCGGCGCTGCCACCCTGGGTCGGGCCGCTGCTCGGCCGGGCGAGCGCCGTCCAGGCCGAGGACTTCATGCGGCGCTGGATCGAGACGGTGGCGGGCCATTACCGGGGCCAGATCGTCGCCTGGGACGTGGTCAACGAGATCCTCGGCAACGAGACCGACCCCGACCGCGGCGGCGGCCTGCGCGACTCCCCCTGGCTCGCCGCGATCGGCCCCGGCTACGTCGATCTCGCCTTCCGCATTCTGCACGAGACCGATCCGGCCGCCGCCGGCACGTGGAACGAGGACGCGGTAGAGCAGGGCGTCCCCTGGATGGAGGCCAAGCGCACCAAGGTGCTGCGCCGCCTGGAGGCGATGCGGTCCCGCGGCGTGCCGATCCGGCGTTTCGGGCTTCAGTCGCACCTCACCAGCACGATCCCGGTCGACCAGAGCCAGCTGCGGCGCTTCCTGCGGGAGATCGGCCAGATGGGGCTCGGGATCGAGATCACCGAACTCGACATCGACGACCGCGCCTTCCCGTCCGACGTGGCGACCCGCGACCGGATGGTGGCCGATTACGCAAGGCGCTACCTCGACGTGGTGCTGGACGAGCCGGCCTGCCTCGACGTCCTGACCTGGGACATCTACGACCCGGACACGTGGCTGAACGACCACCCCTACCGCAAGCGGCCCGACGGCCTGCCGCAGCGGGCCCTGCCGCTCGACGCGCAGTTCCGGCGCAAGCCCCTGTGGCACGCCCTGAAGGCGGCCTTCGAGGCCGCGCCGGATCACAGGGCCGCCCGCGAGACGCTCAGGCGGGCGTGACCCCGGCTCGGCGGCCGCCCTCGGCCAGGCTCGGCTCCTGCGGCCGATCCGCCAGGAGGCGGCGGCGGAGGCGCGCGCAGGGGCGCTCGACGAGCCCGTACATCCCCCAGCACCACAGCAAGGTCACCGGGAAGGCCGCCAGCATCAGCCCGACGCCGTGCAGCCCGGGCCGCAGGTGCAGCACCAGGGCCACCACGGTCATGTGCGCGAGGTAGAAGCTGTAGGACCACAGCCCGAGTTGGCGCATCGGCCGGCTCGCCAGCAGCCGCACCGCGGGCCCCCCGCCGTGGAGCAGGTACGCGAAGGGCACGAACAGGGCGGCGCTCTGGAGCGTGTAGCGCAGGCTCTCCCGGAACGCGGGATCGCGGATTGCCAGGGTCCCGAGGATGACCGCGAGGCTGGCCGCGACGTGCCAGAGCGTGGGGCGCCACGCCCGGTCGGCCGGGATCACCGGGTTGTTCCATAACCCGAGGCAGCAGCCGAACAGGATCGCGTCGATCCGGGTGTGGGTCCAGCTGTAGTTCAGGCTGTAATCTGGCAGCCGCCAGACGTTCACGCACCGGATCGCCAGGACCACCGCGCAGAGCCCCAGGCAGGCCAGCGCCGCACGGCGCGGCCGCAGGCGCCCGAGCCAGAGCACGAAGGCCAGCGGGAAGACGAGGTAGAAGTGCTCCTCGATGGCGAGGCTCCACAGCGGCACCGGCAGCACCGCCTCGGTGCCGAACAGGCCGGGATAGTTCGTCAGGAACGTCGCCTGTCCGAGGATCGCCGCCGGTTCAACCGGCATCCAGTCCAGCAACCCTGCGGCGTTGAGCGCGCCGGAGGCGAGCAGGGTCAGGTACATCGGCGGCAGGATGCGCAGGCTGCGCCGGAGGTAGAAGGCCGAGAGCGATACCCGGCCCGTCTGACCCCGCTCGATCCGCAGGAGCGTGGTGATCAGGTAGCCGCTGAGGAAGAAGAAGACGGTCACACCGAAGCCGCCCGGTACCAAGTGGCTGTAGCCACAATGGGCCGCGAAGACGATCAGGATGGCGACCGCCCGCACCCCGTCGAGCTGCGGCAGGTATGGCATCGTCTTCGGGACCAGGATTCCGGAATCCGGCATGGCGGAGGTCGATCTCGCGTCGCGCTTTGACCGCACAGCATAAGCGCGCTTTTCGCGCGCACCGACATCCGCACCGCCCGCTGAGCGCCTGAACCAGTGTCCGGATGGTGAATCCCTCCCTCGGAGCTCCAGAAAGACCGGAGGAGATTGGTAACCACGGCCGTCCATGATCCCGCCCGACCGCCCCGTCCCGGGCGCCGTCGGGAGTGTTGCGTATGGTCCCGGTCCAGCCCCGCCGTCATGCCCGCCCGCACGCCGCGCTCGGCGCGGGCCTGTCGCTGCTGGCGCTGCTCGGGGCACCGGTCGAGGCTCTGGCCCAGGGGACCGGCGCGGCCCAGGGCAGCCCGGTTCCGGTGCCGCCCCTTGCCGTTCCAGTCACCGTACCGCCCGCCGGCGCGGCGCTGGAGGCGGCCAAGGGGCAGGAATCTCGGACGCCGGAGGCGAAGGGCACGGCCGGCAAGGCGGGCGAGGCCAGGGGGGCCGATACCAAGCCGGCGGAATCCAAGGCGAGCGCGGCCGCCCCGGAGCCAAGCCCAGGGCAGGCCAAATCGCAGGATGCCAAATCCCAGCAGGCCAAGCCTCAGGAGGCGGCCAAGAAATCCCGCGAGCCGGCGCCTCTGGTCTACGCCAAGGTCTCCACCGATCCGAACCCGACGCTGACCCCCCGGACCTTCCTCGACACGCTCCGGGCAGCTGACCGCTACGCGGCCTTCGCGGAAGCCGGCGGCTGGGAGCGGCTGCCCGAGGATCTTGCACGCCTCAAGCCCGGCGAGCGCCATCCGGCGATCCCGGCCCTGCGCCATCACCTCACTCTCACCGGCGACCTGCCGGCGGATGCCCCGCCCAGCGACCGGCTCGATCCGCCGTTGGTGGCGGCGATCACGGCCTTCCAGGGACGCCACGGCTTGCCCGATAGCGGGATCCTTGGCCGGCTTACGATTAACGCGCTCAACGTGCCCGCATCGGTGCGCCAGCGCCAGCTCGCGGCCTCCGCGGCCAGGCTGATGGGCTCGAAGTTCCCGTTCGGCGAGCGCTACGTCGTGGTCAACATCCCGTCCGCCGCTGTGGAGGCGGTGGAGAACGGCGCGGTGGCGCGCCGCTACGTCGCGGTGGTCGGCTCGCCCGACAAGGCGACGCCGGCGGTCGAGACGCGGATCACCGACATCAACTTCAACCCGACCTGGACCGTGCCGGCCTCGGTGGTGAAGAACGAGATCATCCCGCAGATGCGCAAGAATCCGGGTTATCTCGCCAAGAACCACATTCGGATCCTGGGGCCCTCCGGGGAAGTCGATCCGACCCGGATCGACTGGGCGGGCGAGAAGGCGGTCAACTACACGCTGCGTCAGGATTCCGGCTTCGACAATTCGCTGGGCCAGGTGCGGATCGACATGCCGAACCGCTTTGCCGTCTACATGCACGATACGCCGGCAAAATCGCTCTTCGCCGCGAGCGTGCGCTTCCATAGCCATGGCTGCGTTCGGGTCGGGCAGGTCAAGGAACTCGTGGGCTGGCTGCTGCAGGGCACCGATGGTCCGAACGGGCCGGGCACGAGCTGGGGACCGATCGAGATCGAGACCGGTATCGCCGATGGCGAGCGTCGCGACATCAAGCTCACCAAGCCGATCCCGGTGACCTTCGTCTATCTCACCGGCTTCGCCACGCCGGATGGGAAGGCGCATTTCCGCGACGACATCTACAACCTCGACACACCGGCTCCGGAACCGGCGGCCACCGGCGCGCTCCCGCAGGTTGCGCCGGCGGGTGTCGATGCCGGCAGTGCGAAGCCGGCCCTCGCCAGTGCTCCGCCGGCTACGCCTCAGGCGGGCACCCCACACGAGGCAAAAGCGGCTCCAGCGCGGGCAGCGTCGGCCAAGCCTGCGCCGATCCAACCTGCAACGGTCAAATCCGCGCCGGTGAAGTCAGCGCCGGCTCGGCCGGCCAGTGCGCCTTAGTTTGTCATCGCCGGATCGCCCCGCTGAGCCTGATCCGGCTCAGCGATTCTCGGAGCACCGGAACCTCACGGAGAGGCGGCGCGCCGAGCCATGGCATTGAACCGGCGGCGGCCTTGGACGGAGCGCCGCATCCCAGGCATACGTCCGAACAGCTCGACCGATCCCGACCGGAGCGATGTGCGGACGAACGCCGAGAGTCCGACGGAGCTGAATTCGGGCCTGTTCGCGCTCCGCGTCTGGACCAGGAACGTCCACCGGCACCGGACCGCATCTAGCTGGCGGCGAGATCGAGGTGCACCTTCACCAGACCCGGATCATCCGGATCGCGCCCCTGCGTGAAGCCCAGGCGCCGGCACACCGCCAGCATCGGCCGGTTCTCGGCCAGCACCGACCCCTCGACTCGCCCGATTCCCTCGGAACGCGCCCAGTCGATCATGAGGCGCATCAACGCGAAGGCGAGGCCGGTTCCCCGGACATCGCGGCCCACCGCGATCGCGTACTCGCCGCTCTCGTGGTTGGCATCGGCGTGGAGCCGAACCGCGCCGAGCATGCGCTCGCCGCCGGCCGGTTCGATCTCCGTGGCCACGAACGCGATGGCGCGGGCATAATCGAGCTGCGTCAGACGGGCCAGGAAGGCGTGGCTGAACTCGCGCACCGGGCCGAAGAACCGCAGCCGCAGATCCTCCGGATCGAGTCCCTTGAAGAAGCTCAGGAACAGGCCCTCGTCCTCCGGACGCACCGGCCGCACCCGCACGGTTCGGTCCTTGAGGTTGAGCGTCCGGACCCATTCGGCCGGATAGGGCCGGATCGCAAAGCGCGGATGGCCGCGTCCCTGGGCGCCGCGCTCGGCGCGGCCAATTCGGACCCGAGCGTCGAGGGCCAGCACGCCGGTCTCGTCGGCCAGGAGCGGGTTGATGTCGAGTTCGCGGACCTGCGGCAGGTCAGCGGCGAGCTGGGACAGCTTCACCAGCGTCAGCGCGATCGCCCCGAGATCGGCGGCGGGCACGTCGCGGTAAGCCTCGAGGCGCCGCGCGACCCGGGTGCGGGCGATGAGGTCGCGCGCCAGGGTCAGGTCCAGGGGCGGCAGGCCAAGGGCGCGGTCATCGATCACCTCCACGGCGGTGCCGCCCCGGCCGAAGACCACCACCGGACCGAACACCGCATCCTCTGCGAGCCCGGCGATCAGCTCCCGGCGCTGGCCGCGGCGGATCATCGGCTGCACGGCGAAGCCGGTCACCCGGGCGTCAGGCCGTTCCCGGCGCGCGCGCGACAGGATGCTGCGGGCGGCCTCCGCGACGTCGGCCTCGCTGGTAAGGTCGAGATGGACACCGCCGATATCGGATTTGTGCACCACGTCCGGCGAGACGACCTTCAGCGCCACCGCACCGCCTGCGGCGATGATCGGCCACGCGGCCGCCGCGGCCGCATCCTTATCGGGCGCCAGCGTGATCGGAACCGTCGGGATCCCGTAGGCCTCGAGGAGGCCGTTCACCGCCACCGGATCGAGCCAGGCGGCGCCCTGGCGCAGGGCGCCGGCGACGATCGAGCGGGCGCGCGCCGTGTCGGGGGAGAAGTCCCGCGGCAGCGAATCCGGCGTGCGCATCAGGTCGTCCTGCGCCTCGCGGTAGCGCACGAGATGCAGGAAGCCCTCGATCGCCTCGGAATCGGTGGTGAAGTGCGGGATTCCGGCTTGCGCGAAGGTCTCGCGTCCCGCCTCCGCGTCGCCCAGCGTGACCGCGAAGACCGGCTTCTTGCGGGTCTGGCCGGCGCGGGCAGCCCGGACGGCTCCGGCGATGGCCTCGGCCACCGCGCCCGCTTCCGAGCGGATGGTGGGCACGTGGATGGCGAGAACGGCGTCGCTCGACCGGTCCGTCAGCAGCGGCGCCAGCGCGGCGGAGAAGGCGGGCCCGGCGGCATCGATGCCGAGATCGAGGGGGTTGCCCGGCGCGCGCCCCTCCGCCTCGGCCGGCGCCGCCAGGGTCCCGGCTCGCTCCATCAGCCGGTCCGCGGCAAGGAGGCCGATGCCGCGGCCGTTCGATACGATCGCCAGCCGGTGGCCCGGAAACGGCCGCTGGCGCCCCAGGGTCTCCACGGCGGAGAACATCGCGTCGAGGTCCGGCACGTCCAGCAGGCCGGCCCGGCGAAATGCCGCCGCATAGACCGCGTCCGGACGGGCCAGGGCGCCGGTATGGGTGACGGCGGCACGGGTGTCGGGGCGGTGCTGGCCGGCCCGCAAGACCACGACGGGCTTGGCCCGGGCGGCGGCGCGGGCGGCCGACATGAAACGCCGGGCATCCGCGACCCGGTCCAGGCAGAGCAGGATCGCGCGGGTGCGATAATCGGCGGCGAAATGATCCAGGCAATCGGCCACGCCGATGTCGAGGACGTTGCCCAGCGACAGCACGGCCGAGAAGCCGGTCCCGTGACGGGCGCCCCAGGCGACGATGGCCGCCGCGACCGTGCCGGATTGCGAGACGAGGGCGAGATCGCCGGCCTTCGGCGCATGGGCGAACAGGCTGGCATTGAGCTTGGCACCCGGCACCGCGAGGCCGGCGCTGTCGGGTCCGAGCAGGCGCAAGCCGTGGGCGCGGGCGATCCGGTGGGCGACCGGACCGGGATCGTCCGGCCCGGAACCGAGCCGGGCCGTGAGGATCACGGCCGCACCGGCGCCGATCGCGGCCGCCTGCGCGACGACCTCTGGCACGCTCGGCGGCGGTACCGCGATCAGAACGAGGTCGGGGGCTGCGGGCAGATCCGCGACCCGCGGCACGCAGGGCAGCCCCTCGACGGTCGCGTGATCGGGCTGAACCGGCATGATCGCGCCGGGGAAGCCCGCGGCGCGCAGACTGTCGAGCATGCTGCGCCCCAGCGAGCCCTCGCGTGCCACCGCCCCGACCAGGGCGATCGAGCGGGGCGCCAGCAGCTTGTCGAACCGGTAGGTGCTCACGACCGGCGGCTCACGGTGCCGCCGTCACGGGATGAGGTCCCGCAAGCCGTTCGTGGCGGCACGCATCTGGTCACCCTCGCTCACGTTCGATCGGGCGAGGCCCATCGCGCACTCACCGCCCCCCCAGATGGCGCGATCCGGCACGCCTGCAACGCCTGAACGGCGCGCGACGACCGGAAATCGGATGGCAGGCTCGATGCAGCCGTCCAGACCGCCTTTTCTCCAATATCGATCGCCATTTATCCACTCTAAGACGACACTTGTGAGCGGGTGTAGATTGGTCTTGCTATTAAATTCACATCACCATAGTAACTGCGCCTTAACTACCCTGTATCGGGTTGAGCAGAAACAGATTCCGGCCGGCGCTGACGGTCGGCGGCCGGCTGGGAACGAGTGGAGGTTTTTGGGATGGACGCCACGGGTGAAGGGCAACCGGACTATCTCGCGCTGTCCGTCGACATCGTGTCGGCCTTCGTGAGCAACAATCCGGTCCCCGCGCCGGACCTGCCCGGGCTCATCGCGGCTATCCACGCGACGCTGCACGGTCTCGGCGAGCCCGCCGCCCCGCCGGCGGAGGAGCTGCGGCCGGCCGTGCCAGTCCGGCGCTCGGTCCAGCCCGACTTCATCGTCTGCCTGGAGGACGGCAAGAGGTTCAAGTCGCTCAAGCGCCACCTGCGGACGCACTACAACCTGACGCCCGAAGAGTACCGGGGGAAATGGGGTCTTCCGCCCGACTACCCGATGGTCGCGCCGAACTACGCCGCGGCGCGATCCAGCCTCGCCAAGAGCATGGGCCTCGGCCACCAGCGCCGGAAGGGCTGACGCGCCGCCCGCATCCACAGCTTTCGGATCCGGGTTAGGCTTCGGGCAAGCCGCGCTTGCGAGGGTCAGGGGCCCGTCAGCGCCCCCGAGACCCGATGCCCGGCAAGCCCAATCCCGTCGCCCGCCTGTTCTGGACGGCCGTCATCGGCCTCCCGTTCGGGCTCTGGTACGGCCTGCCGGCGCTCGCCGCGACGGGACTTGCCCTCGTTCTCATCCTGCTCCGGCATCTCGGGCGCCCGCGCCGGTTCCGGTCCCGGGTGCGGCGGATCGCCCGGGCGCATGCCGACACCCTGGCGCTGCGGCGGCGTCAGGAGAGCTACTGCGATCCCTACGGCAACTGGATCGAGGACGGCTGGCTGCGCGAGCGGGACTACTTCCTCGACCGGACCGTCCTGCCGCAGCTCGGCCCCCGCTTCGCCGACCTCGCCGACGCGGAGCACGAGCGGATGCTGGCGATCATCGAGGCCGAGGCGGCCGCCGTCGCGCTACCCGATGAGGACGAGGCGCCCGGGGACGGGCTCGACTACGAGCGCTACTGCGCCGAGCGCCTGACCCGGGCAGGCTGGCGGGCGCACCGGACGCCTGCGAGCGGCGATCAGGGCGCCGACATCGTCGCGGTGCGGGACGGGCTGCGCCTCGTGGTGCAATGCAAGCGGCTGAGCAAGCCCGTCGGCAACGCCGCCGTACAGGAAGTGGCCGCGGCGCTGCGCTACTGGGCTGGGGACCGGGCGGCGGTGGTCTCGAATGCCGGCTTCACGCCGGCGGCGCGCCGGCTCGCGACGGCCACCGGCGTACTCCTCCTGCATCACGACGCCCTTGAGGCGATCGACCTCGCGGAGGCGTGACGGCCCGTCAGGCGAGCGGCCCGGGGATGGCGATCTCCGCCTCGTTGAGCAGGCGCGCCTCGTGGCGGCGCACGAAGAGCCACAGGGCCAGGCCGCCGAAAACCACGAGTGCCAGCAGCGTCAGCCCCACCGGGCCGACGATGTGCTCGATCTGGCGCCCGCAATAGTACGAGCCGATGCCCATGCTACCGGCCCAGACGATGCCGCCGAGGGCGTTGAAGGCGAAGAAGCGGCGGGCATCCAGGCGGTTCACCCCGGCGAGCAGGGCGGCGTAGGCGCGCAGCATCGCGGTGAAGCGGCCGAAGAACACGATCTTGCCGCCGTGCTGGCGGAACAGGTACTGGCCGAGCTTGAGCCGCCCGTGATCGAGGGCGATGAGATGGCCGTAGCGCAGGAGCAGGGGCATGCCCCAGCGTCGCCCCGCCCAGTAGCCGACATTGTCCCCCAGGATCGCCGCCCCCGCGGCCGCGGCGATGACCAAGCCGATATTCAGGTTGCCGGTGCTGCCGGCATAGACGGCGGCCGAGATCAGCACCGTCTCGCCGGGGCACGGCACGCCGGCGCTCTCGAGGGTGATGATCACGAAGATCGCGATGTATCCGTAATTCGCGATCAGCTCGGCGATGGGCAGGTCGTTCAGGAAGGCCATGCGGTCCTCGGGGCCGGTCTCCGGGCAAAGCCCGGCGACACAAGCGGACGGAAGGTGGCCTTAAAAGGGCCGATCTGCGGCGCAGGGCGCCCTCAGAGGACCTTCAGCAGCGCCTCGGCGCCCGAGGCCTCCGCCTTCGAGGGCGTCTCCTCGACGTTCAGGATCCGGACGACGCCGTCCTCGACCAGCATCGAATAGCGCTTCGAGCGGATGCCGAGACCGAAGCCCGTGCCGTCCATCTCCAGGCCGAGGGCCCTGGCGAAATCGGCATTGCCGTCGGCGAGGAATTCCAGCCCTTCCGCGCCGCTCGCCTTCGACCACGCGTCGAGCACGAAGACGTCGTTGACGCTCGTCACCGCGATGGCGTCGACGCCGCGGGCGAGGATCTCGTCCTTGTGGGTCACGAAGCCCGGGAGGTGGTTGCGGTGGCAGCTGGGCGTGAACGCGCCCGGCACGCCGATCAGGACCACACGGCGGCCCTTGAACACGTCGTCGGTGGTGCGCGCGATCGGGCCCTCGGGGCCGATCACCCGGAAGGTGGCCTGGGGCAGGTGGTCGCCGACCTGGATCATCGCGGGTCCCTCGTTGTCGCGCGCTGGGATGGCACGCGTGAGCAGCGCGCCTGACCTAGCGTGGCGGGTGGTGCCTGTCGAGGATGCGGCCGATTCCGACGTACCGCGCCTTCAGGCTCCGAGGAGCTTGATGAAGGCTGCGCCGGCTCCAAAGAGTGCCGCTCCTGCGGCCATGCCCGAGCGGGCGACGAGCGGCGCCGGTATTCTGGAGCATGGATTGGAACACGTACAAGCTTGGGGGAGGCTTGCTGCGTCCCTTTTGCCTGCTGGACAACCGGAGGACGGGGCGTAGCATGGATGCATGGCGCACCCTCCGCATCGCAGGCCCGATCGCTCATCGGCAGCGTCACCGCTCCGGACGGAGCTGTCGGGCCCGAATTTCCTCGACGGGCAGTTCCTTGTGGCGATGCCCGGCATGGCCGACGAGCGCTTCGCCCGGTCGGTGATCTATGTCTGCGCCCATTCCGCGGACGGCGCCATGGGCATCATCGTCAACAAGGCGGCGACCGACATCAGCATGCCGGACCTCCTGGTTCAGCTCGATGTGGCGCCCGAGGCGGACGCGATTCGCCTGCGCGAGCGGATTGGCCATATGCCGGTCCTGATGGGCGGCCCGGTGGAGGGACGGCGCGGCTTCGTGCTCCACAGCGACGATTTCCACATCCAGCAATCGACGCTGATCATCGACGACGGCATCTGCCTGACCGCGACGGTGGAGATCCTCCGTGCCATCGCCACCGGCGAGGGGCCGGCGAGCGCCGTCCTGGCGCTCGGCTATGCCGGCTGGCAGGCGGGTCAGCTGGAGAGCGAGATCATGGCCAACGGCTGGCTCAACTGCCCGGCCGATCCCGCCCTGATCTTCAACGCTGACCTCGACGCCAAGTACGACCTCGCCCTGCGGGCCAACGGCATCGATCCGGCTATGCTGTCGATGACAGCTGGCCGGGCCTGATTGACCGGCCCGGCGCGTAGGCTCGGGCGTCTCCGCCTCCGCGAGCGGAGCACAGCAATCTGGCGCCACAACGCGTGCCGTCGTGGCGCGACCCTGGCTCGCCTCGCTGCGGGAGCGTCTATTCCGGCAGCGCGTCGCCGCCGCCCACCGCATCCGGGTTCATGCCCTCCACGGCCGGTTTTGGACGTGGCCTGCGGGGCGCGACGGCCGCAGTGGGCGTCGCCGTGTTGGCGCCCAGCCGGGTTGCCAGGGCCAGGGCCCGGTTCTCCGTCACCCGCAGATGGCAGAACCCGTGCGTGCCCTCGCGCGCATAGGTGCGGCAGAGCTGCTCCCGGTCCGACGAGAAGGCCGCCTGCTCGCTGACGATCGGCCGCACGTCCTCGCGCCGGGCGCGCTGGGTCATCAGCTTGTAATTGTCCCGCACGGCCTTGTCGGCGACGCCGCGGGCCGTGTCGAATTCGCCGGCCCGCGGAAGCAGGGTAGCGGCGGCTGGCCCCCAGAGGCCCACCGGGGTCGTGGCGCAATCCGCCGCCGAGAAGGTGCAGACAGGTCCCGCGCCCAGGCTCGAGACCAGGATGGCCCCCTCGGTCACGTCGAAGCGCAGCGGGCATTCCGCCCCGGCGGCCTCAAAGCGCGGCACGCCTTCGGGCTTGCCCTCGGCGGTGAGCGTCACCGGATTGCCGCCGGCGAGCGGAACCGTGCAGGATTCCGCCGGCTGCGAGATCTTGGTCCCCGGCAGCTTGATCCGCGCCGTGACGGTAGTGCCGGACCGTTCCAGCTTCAGGGATCCGGCCAGGCCGTTGAGCTGGAGATCCTGGCCGATCACGCCTTCCTCGGAGGGCGTCTTCAGCACGACCGGGCGGGCCGGGGCCGGGGCCGGCCGGGGCGCCTCTGGGGCCGCGGGCGGGCCCGGCTCGCCCGGTGCCGCTGGGGCGGGCGACGGCTCCGGCAGGCCGCGCGGCGGCATCGGCGGCCGCTCCGGCTTGATGCCGAACAGGCGCTCGAAGAAGTTCTGGGCCTGCGCCGGGGGGGCGGCGAGCATCCCGGGCGCCACGACGGCGACCGCCAGGATCGGGAGCAGGAGGCTGCGGATCGGGCGCATCGGACTCTACGAAGGGGCACGAAGTGGCGGGGCCACGCGCAACCCCTTGTCGAAACGTTAACACGTCGTCGATGGCGCCGACGTGGCAGCGGAGCAACAAAATGCAGCCACGCCACCCGGCAGATGGGTGGCCTGCGGCGAGATCCTGCCGGAATGACAAGGAGATGGCGCGATTCCAGACGGCGCCCCCGCCGCGCAGGCTTCGCCTTGCGAGCCCGGAACGGGCTTCTTATATCGCCCTCGACGCGGGATTGCGCGCTGGGTTTCAGCCGTTCACGGCCCTTGATCCGGCCCGGGTCCCATACTCACATCACCCCCGTACACCGCCATGGGCCGAGCTGCTTCGGGGCTCGGCGGTCTGCTTGAACGCGACGAAAAGAGGGATCCCACCATGGGTAAAGTTATCGGCATCGACCTCGGCACCACCAATTCCTGCGTGGCCGTGATGGAAGGCACGCAGCCCAAGGTCATTGAGAATTCGGAAGGCGCGCGCACCACGCCGTCGATCGTCGCCTTCACGGATGACGGCGAGCGGCTCGTCGGCCAGCCGGCCAAGCGCCAGGCTGTCACGAACCCCGAGCGCACGTTCTTCGCCATCAAGCGGCTCATCGGCCGGACCTACGACGACCCGATGACCCAGAAGGACAAGGGCCTCGTGCCCTACAAGATCGCCCGCGGCGACAACGGCGACGCCTGGGTCGAGGCGGACGGCAAGAAGTACTCGCCCTCGCAGATCTCCGCCTTCACGCTGCAGAAGATGAAGGAGACCGCCGAGTCGCATCTCGGCCAGCCGGTCACGCAGGCCGTGATCACGGTGCCGGCCTACTTCAACGACGCCCAGCGTCAGGCCACCAAGGATGCCGGCAAGATCGCGGGCCTCGAGGTGCTGCGCATCATCAATGAGCCGACCGCGGCGGCGCTCGCCTACGGCCTCGACAAGAAGAAGTCCGGCACGATCGCGGTCTACGACCTCGGCGGCGGCACCTTCGACGTCTCGATCCTCGAGATCGGCGACGGCGTGTTCGAGGTGAAGTCGACGAACGGCGACACCTTCCTGGGCGGCGAGGACTTCGACAACCGCATCGTCGAGTACCTGACGGCCGAGTTCAAGAAGGAGCAGGGCATCGACCTGACCAAGGACAAGCTCGCCCTCCAGCGCCTCAAGGAGGCCGCCGAGAAGGCGAAGATCGAGCTGTCCTCGGCCACCCAGACCGAGATCAACCTGCCCTACATCACCGCCGACAACACCGGCCCGAAGCACCTCGCGCTGAAGCTCAGCCGGGCGAAGTTCGAGTCGCTCGTCGACGATCTGGTCCAGCGGACGATCGAGCCCTGCCGCAAGGCCCTCAAGGATGCCGGCGTCTCGGCCTCCGAGATCGACGAGGTGGTTCTGGTCGGCGGCATGATCCGCATGCCCAAGATCCAGGAGGTGGTGAAGTCCTTCTTCGGCAAGGAGCCCCACAAGGGCGTCAACCCCGACGAGGTCGTGGCCATCGGCGCCGCCGTGCAGGCGGGCGTGCTCCAGGGCGACGTCAAGGACGTGCTGCTCCTCGACGTGACCCCGCTGTCTCTGGGCATCGAGACCCTGGGTGGCGTGTTCACCCGGCTCATCGACCGCAACACCACGATCCCGACCAAGAAGTCCCAGACCTTCTCGACGGCCGAGGACAACCAGAACGCCGTCACGATCCGGGTCTTCCAGGGCGAGCGCGAGATGGCGGCCGACAACAAGCTGCTCGGCCAGTTCGACCTCGTCGGCATCCCGCCGGCGCCCCGCGGCATGCCGCAGATCGAGGTGACCTTCGACATCGACGCCAACGGCATCGTGAACGTGACGGCGAAGGACAAGGCGACCAACAAGGAGCACCAGATCCGCATCCAGGCCTCGGGCGGCCTCTCGGACGCCGATATCGAGCGCATGGTCAAGGACGCCGAGGCGAATGCCGAGGCCGACAAGAAGCGGCGCGAGCTGGTCGAGGTGAAGAACCAGGGCGAGAGCCTGATCCACGCCACCGAGAAGTCGGTGTCCGAGTACGGCGACAAGGTGCCGGCCTCCGACAAGGGCGCGATCGAGACCGCGATGACTGCGCTCAAGACCGCGCTTGAGGGTGAGGATGTCGAGGCCATCAAGGCCCGCACCACGGACCTGATGCAGGCCTCGATGAAGCTCGGCGAGGCCATGTACGCCGCCAACCAGGCCGCCGGCCCGGATGCCGGTGCCGAGGCGGCCTCCGAGAAGAAGGACGACGTCATCGACGCCGACTTCCAGGAGGTCGACGAGAAGGACCAGAAGAAGCGCGCCTGAGGCGCGGTTCTGTTAAGACCGCGCGGGGCCGGAGCAATCCGGCCCCGCCTTTGCGTGGGCAGCGTATTCAGAAGCTCCGTCATTCCGGGAATGCGAAGCGGAGCCCGAAATCCACGATCGGCCGACAGATCGCGCTTCCGCGCCGTCGTCGCATCTGGATTCCGGGCTCGTCGGCCGCGCCCCGGAATGACGACTCGATGTTAGAAGCGTCGCGATCCGAGGTCGGGCCGGGACGAGAAGGCACCTGAGGGCGGGATGTCGAAGCGGGACTATTACGAGATCCTGGGGGTCACCAAGACCGCGTCGGAAGGCGAGATGAAGGTCGCCTTCCGCAAGCTCGCGATGACCTATCATCCCGACCGCAATCCCGGCGACAAGGACGCCGAGATCAAGTTCAAGGAGATCAACGAGGCCTATCAGTGCCTCTCCGACGGCCAGAAGCGTGCCGCCTACGACCGGTTCGGCCACGCGGCCTTCAGCCAGGGCGGGGGCGGCGGCCCCGGATTCGGCAACGAGTTCGGCGACTTCATGTCGGACATCTTCGACAATTTCTTCGGCGACGGCCGCAGCGCCGGTGGTGCCCGGGGTGGACGCGGCGGTGCGCCGGGGCGCGAGCGCGGGGCCGACCTGCGCTACAATCTCGAGATCACCCTGGAGGAGGCCTTCACCGGCAAGGCCGAGACCATCAAGATCCCGACTTCGGTGACCTGCGAGGCCTGCGACGGTTCCGGCGCCAAGCCCGGGTCGAAGCCGCGTACCTGCCCGACCTGCGCCGGCTACGGCCGGGTCCGGGCGGCGCAGGGCTTCTTCGCCATCGAACGCACGTGCCCGAACTGCCATGGCCGCGGCGAGATCGTCGACGATCCCTGCACGGCCTGCCAGGGCGCGGGCCGGGTCAACCGCGAACGCACCCTCTCGATCAACGTGCCGGCGGGTGTCGATGACGGCCTGCGCATCCGGCTCGCCGGCGAGGGCGAGAGCGGGCTGCGCGGTGGCCCGGCGGGGGACCTCTACGTCTTCCTGTCCATCAAGCAGCACGAGTTCTTCCAGCGCGACGGCGCCGACCTGTTCTGCCGTGTGCCGATCTCGATGGTCACCGCCGCGCTGTCGGGCGAGATCACCGTGCCGGTGATCGACGGCTCGCAAACCCAGGTGCGAATTCCCTCCGGCACGCAGACCGCCAAGCAGTTCCGCATCAAGGGCAAGGGCATGCCGGTGCTCCGCTCGCGGGAGGTCGGCGACCTCTACATCCAGGTCTTCGTCGAGACCCCGCAGAACCTGACCAAGCGACAGCGCGAGCTGCTCCAGGAGTTCGATCAGTCCGCCTCTCCGGAGAATCATCCCGAATCCGCGGGCTTCTTCTCGAAGGTTCGGGACTTTTTCGGAAGCGCGGTCCGGCCATGAGGCCGGATCCGAAACCCGGGAAGACCTGTTATGCAAGCGGCCGGCGTGGCTTGCATACCCTAGGCGCGGCGCCGGCTTGACTGTAAGACAGCGCCGTTCTTTAGCCTTTCATTCTCATTCGGCATCAAGGAATCCAGGACTTGCCGCCGCTCCGCCGTCCCAACGCGAAGGCTCCTGCCGGCAGGAGCGCGATTTTCGGGCCGCGGCGCGACCCCCTGGAGGATGAAGCGCGGTTCCTGCGCTCGTGGTTCGAGCGTCCCCTCGTCACCGGCGCCGTGACGCCGTCGGGCAAGATGCTCGCGCGGACCATGGCCGCCTATGTCGACCCGCGGCTGGAAGGGCCGGTGGTCGAACTCGGTCCCGGTACCGGACCGGTGACCGAGGCGCTGATCCGGCGCGGCGTCGCGCCGGAGCGGCTGATCCTCGTGGAATTCAACCCCGATTTCTGCCGCCTTCTGACCCACCGTTTCCCGGGCGTCCAGGTGATCCAGGGCGACGCCTACAACATGCGCGCGAGCCTGAAGGACGTGCTGACGCAGCCCGCGGCCGCGACGATCTCGAGCCTGCCGCTGTTCACCAAGCCGCTGGAGCAGCGGCTGGACCTGCTCAACACCGCCCACGACCTGATGCGGCCGGGCGCACCGTTCGTGCAGTTCACCTACGCGGTCGTGCCGCCGATCCCGGCACGGTGCGAGGCCGGCAGCTACACTGCCGACCGTTCCAGCCGGGTCTGGCTGAACCTGCCGCCGGCGCGGGTGTGGGTCTATCGCCGTCCCTGAGCTGAACACGGCCTGAGCGAACAGCTCACAATTGCGTCAACTCAAAGGGCGCACACCTGAGACACGGCCGGATGCCCAGCGCGCCCGGCGTGGAACAGGAGAACGCCGATGTTCACCAAGACCGTACGGAATAGCCTGGCCGCCGCCCTGGCCTTCGGCGGCCTCGCCTTCGCGGCGCCCGCCATGGCCGCACCCCTCAGCCGAGACGCCGGGCTGCAGCCGGGCTCCAGCGACATCCACACCGTCCAGTACGGGTACGGCCACGGCCACGGCCACGGCGGCTGGGGACATCGCGGCTTCGGCCCGCACCATCACCATCACGGCGGCTGGGGGCGCGGCCACCACTATGGCTGGCGCCACCACGGTTTCGGGCCGCGTCACCATCATCACGGTGGCTGGGGCCATCGCCACGGCCACGGCCGCTGGTGAGGCCGACGGGCATTCGCCCGCTTGTTGCCCCCGTAAAGGCGCCGACGTCCTGCACCGTCGGCTGAACGCCATCGACTTGCGCGCCCCTCCCCCCTCTGCGGGAGGGGCCGAACTGCCGCTCAGAGACGGATCTATGATCCGGCCACGCGCTCGATGACCGCCGGCCGGCCGACCGGCGCCTCGCCCATGCGGTAGGCGGCCCGCAACGCGGCCTCGGCGCGATCCGCGCCGGCCTCATCGGCGGCGTGGACGATCCCGAGCAGGCCGCCGGATGCGCCCGGAGCGGCAAGATCCGTGAAGCCGACGCGCGGATCGATCGGGTCCTCCGGCCGGGTTCGGCCGCCCCCGAGTCCGATCACCGCCAAACCCAGAGCCCGCGTCGCAACGCCCGCGATGGTTCCGTCCTGACGAACCGGACGCCGCACCGGCGCGGCGGGCAGATGTGAGGCGGGCTTCTTCAAAAGGTCACCCGGCCCGCCGAGAGCCGCGACCATACGGGCGAAACATTCGGCCGCCCGGCCCGACGCGAGGGCCTCCTCCAGTCGCTCCGCGGCGCTGTCGCGGTCCGGCGCCAGACCGCCGACAACCAGCATCTCCGCGCCCAGCGCCACCGTGACCGCGTGGAAGCGCGGCTCGCGGCGCGCACCCGTCAGGTAGTCGATCGCGTAGGCGACCTCGACGGCGTTGCCGGCCGCACTGGCCAGCGGCGCGTCCATGTCGGTGATCAGCGCGGCCGTCCGCAGGCCGGCGCCCTCCGCCACCGTGACGATGCTCTCAGCCAGCGCCCGCGCTTCCGCCACGCTCTCCATGAAGGCGCCGGAGCCCTGCTTCACGTCCATCACCAGCCCGTCGAGCCCGGCGGCGAGCTTCTTCGACAGGATCGAGGCGGTGATCAGGTCACGCGACTCGACCGTGCCGGTGACGTCGCGGATCGCGTAGAGGCGCCGGTCGGCCGGGGCGAGATCGGCAGTCTGGCCGATGATCGCGCAGCCGACCTCTTTGACGACCCGGCGGAACGCGTCGAGCCCCGGCGTCGCGTCGTAGCCCGGGATGCTGCCGAGCTTGTCCAGCGTCCCGCCGGTATGGCCGAGGCCGCGCCCGGAGATCATCGGCACGTAGCCGCCGCAGGCCGCCACCATCGGAGCGAGCGGCAGGCTCACCGCATCGCCGATGCCACCGGTCGAGTGCTTGTCGAGGACCGGCCCGGGCAGGTCCCAGGTGAGGACGCGGCCCGATTCCGCCATGGCGCGGGTCAGCGCCACCCGCTCCGGCAGCGACAGCCCGCGGAAGAAGACCGCCATGGCGAAAGCCGCCGCCTGTCCCTCCCCCACCCCGCCGTCGGTGAGGCCGCGGACGAACGTTTCGATCGCCTCCGGATCGAGGGCAAGCCCGTCGCGCTTGGCCCGGATCGTTTCCTGCGGCAGCCGCACGCTCACAGCTCCCGGGCCTGGATCAGGGTCTCGAACAGGCTGCTCGCCCCGAGACGAAAGGTCTTGGGGCTCACCCAGCCGGGGCCCATGATCCGGTCGGCCAGGGCGAGATAGGTGGCGGCGTCGGCAACGCTGCGTAGGCCGCCGGAGACCTTCAGGCCCGCGGGGCGACCGCTCGCGCGGATCTCGGTCAGCATCGCCTCGGCCGCCTCCGGCGTAGCCGAGACCGGGCTCTTGCCCGTGGAGGTCTTCAGGAAATCGGCGCCGGCCTCGAGGGCGATCCGGCAGGCCTGCCGGATCCGTTCGGGATCGGCGAGTTCGCCCGTCTCCAGGATCACCTTGAGGATCGCGGACCCGCAGGTGTCGCGCACGGCCTCGACCATGTCGCGGGCGATTGCCGCCTCACCCCGCAAAAGGGCTCGGTAGGGCAGGACGAGGTCGATCTCGTCCGCGCCGTCGCGCAGGGCCTCGGCGGTGTCGTCGGTGGCGCGGGCGCAATCCTCGTCGCCCTTCGGAAAGTTGATCACCGTGGCGGTCCGGATGCCGGTCCCGGCGAGCGCCCGGGCGCCCTGTTCGACGAAACGCGGCCAGACGCAGATCGCCGCGACCCCGCCGCGCTTCGCGTCCCGGCAGAGGAAGTCGATCTTCGTCTCGGTGCAGGTCTCGCCGAGATCGGTGAGGTCGAGGAGCGGCAGGGCGCGACGGGCGATTGCGCCGGCTTCGGGGTCAGTCATAGGCTGTCTCTCCGTCGGGCAGGCCGGCCACGAAGGCCCCGACCAACCGGCCAAGATCCTCCGCGGCCCGGGCCGCCACCGCCTTCGTCTCCGCGTGGTGCGGCGCGCCGCCGGCGATGCCGGCCGCGAGGTTGGTCACCACCGAGACCGCCGCCACCGGCAGGTCGAGGAACCGGGCGAGGATCACCTCGGGCACCGTGGACATGCCCACGAGGTCGGCGCCCAGGATGCCGGCCATCCGGACCTCCGCGGGCGTCTCGAAGCTCGGCCCCGAGAACCATGCGTAGACCCCCTCCTCCAGGGGCACGCCGCAGGCCTCGGCCGCCGCCCGGAGCCGCACCCGCAGATCCGGGTCGTAGGCCTCGGTCATCGGCACGAAGCGGGCGTCGCTCGCTTCGCCGATCAGCGGGTTCAAGCCGGAGAGGTTGATGTGGTCGGAGAGCAGCACGAGGCTGCCGGGCGCGGTCGCAGGCCGCAGCGATCCGGACGCGTTGGTGAGCAGCAAGCGCCGGGCGCCGAGATGCCGGGCGCAGGCGAGCGGCACCCGCATCACCGCCGGATCGCCCCGCTCGTAGGCGTGGGCCCGTCCCTCGAAGATCAGGACCGACCGCCCCGCGAGGCGGCCGCGGTGCAGCCGGCCGCCATGGCCGCTGACGCCCGGCCCCGGAAAACCCGGGATCGCCGCATAGGCGAGGGTGGCCGAGTCCGTGAGAGCGTCCGCGATGCCGCCCAGCCCGGTGCCGGTCACAACCGCGCAGGAAAAGGGCCCCGCGAAACCGGCGGCGCGCAGGGCGTCGCGGGCGGCCAACTCACTCACCCAGCGTCTCCGGTCCGAAGGATTCCGGCAGCAGCTCCGCAAGGGTGAAGGTGCGGGCGACGCCGTCCGGTCCGGCGGCGTGGATCGGCGTGGCGGGCCCGGCGAATTCACGAATGCGCTGGCGGCAGGCGCCGCAGGGCGTCACCAGGCCGATGCCGTCGCCGCAGACCAGGATCGCCGCGATGCGCCGGCCTCCGGCCGCCACCATGGCGGCGATCGCGCCGGCCTCCGCGCAGGTCCCGACGGGGTAGGCGGCGTTCTCGACGTTACAGCCGGCATGGATCGCGCCGCACTCGTCGCGGAGTGCCGCACCGACCGGGAAACGGGAATAGGGTGCGTGGGCCCGCGCGCGCACCGCGCGGGCGGCCTCGAACAGGGCAGCGAGCCCGTCATCGTCCCGTGCTGAATCCGCGGCCCGCATGGCCGATCTTTCGCACCCGCCAGGGCGCCCTGTCGAGGGGCCCGAAGAGGCTTCAGCGCGCGGTCAGCGGATCGCCAGGCCGGCACCGAGCAGGCTCGCCGCCTGCCGCAGTTCCGCGTCGCTCCGCGGGCCGCTCAGGGCGTAGGCGGTGTCGCCCGCATTCCACGCGACGACGTCGCCGTCATCCGAACCGGAAAGTGTCGTCGGCCCGCCGCGGATGCCGCGGGTGGCGAACAGCGACGCCTCGCCGAAATGTCCGGCCTCGAGGGCGACCTCGATCCCAGTGCCGTGCCGGGCGGGGAAGACCTGAATGTCGCGGACCCGCCAGCCGTCGGGCAGGGCCGGAAGATCGATCCCGGTCACAGAGCGGAGGCGCTCCCGATCGTAGACCGGTCCGTCGGCCTGACCACCGATGCTCTTGCGCAGCTGCGCCACGGCCCGAGCCTGCCGGGCATCCGCGATCAGTGCCGGATCCGGCGTTGCCGCCAGGGTATCGGGAACGCCGAACCGGCCGATCTCGTCATGGGCGAGCCAGCCCGCGCCCACGAGCACCGCGATGGCGGCGGCCCGCTTCAGGCGCGAGGCGACGCGGCGCCAGCGCAGGTTCCGGTCGAAGCGGCGCGCCAGGATCACGTTCCGGTCCGGCCCGGGCTCCGGAACGGGCTCGAAACAGGCCCGCAGGGCATCGCGATCGTGCATCTCGGCCATCACCCGGGCCGCCGCCTCGGGGTTGGCTGCCAGATGGGCCTCGACGTCGAGACGGCGCATCGGGTCGATCTGCCCGTCGACGAAGCCGATGAGATCGTCATCTGTGATCGGATCGATCATCGTGAAGTCCTCGAATCCAGCGTGCCCGGAGGCGATCCGCCGGTCGCAATCGTCAGTCGCCACCGGCGCCCTCGGGTGCCGGTCCTTCATCAACCTCGCCCTCAATCCTCTCCGACAGCGCGTCGAAGGGGCCAGGCGGACCGGCCCTTCGGTTCGTCGGACACGACCAGCCGAAGGGCGGAGGGCGGCCCGCGCCGCGTCTCGGATGTCCGCTCGGCTGGCCGGGAGGGCTCCGCCTCGCCGGAGGTCCGATCGGTTCGCGTTCCCTCCTCAAAGGCCCGCAGGGCCGCGCGGCCGCGGCCGAGACGGGACATCAGCGTGCCGATCGGGATTCCGAGCACGTCCGCCGCGTCGGCGTACGCCATGCCCTCCAGGGTGACGAGGTGGAGCGCGGCGCGCTGCTCCTCCGGCAGCCTCAGGAAGGCCTGCCGGATCTGGGCCAGGCGCACCTGTCCCTCCTGGGCCGGCGGCGCCATGTCCTCGGTCATCCGCACCAGTGTGTCGGCGTGCCGCGCCTCGACCTGCCTGCGGCGCTGCTCGTCGATGAAGGCGTTGTGCAGCACCGTCATCATCCAGGTGCGCAGGTTGGTGTTGGGCCGGAGCGTGCCCTGCATCTCCAGGGCGCGCACCAGCGTGTCATGGACGAGATCGTCGGCCCGCAGCGTGTCGCGGGTGAGCGATCGGGCGTAGCGCCGCAGCGGCACCAGCAGGTCGAGGAGGTCCGGGCGCTTGTTCTTGTCCGATGCCATAAGGTGCGAACGCGGGGCAGCGGCCCTTTAATCCCACGTGCCGGACCGGCGTCGACCTCAAGCTTGGTCGAGGGTCGTGGCGATGCCCGAAATGATCCGCGGATCGGTCGGCTCGACCTGCGTGGCGAAGGCCGCCGCGAGGGTCCCGTCCCGGGCGATCAGGTATTTGTGAAAGTTCCAGCGCGGCGTCTCGGCGGGCCGCTCGGCCGCAGCCCAGCGGTAGAATGGGTGGGCGCCCGGCATCTTCACCCGGGTCTTGGCCGTGAGCGGGAAGGTGACGCCGTGATTCTTCCGCGCAGCCTCCGCGATGGCCGGCCCGTCCAGCGGCTCCTGATTGCCGAAATCCGGGGATGGGACGCCCAGCACGATGAGCCCGCGATCGCCGAACCGCGTCCAGAGCGTCTGGAGCCCGGCGAGCTGCCCGGCATAGCCGCAGGCCGTGGCGGTGTTGACCACCAAGATCGGCTTCCCCGCATAGGCAGAGAGCGGCATGGGGCCGCCCTCCGGAGTGTCGAAGGCGAAATTCGTGGCCCGCATGGGTTCGGCGGCGCGGGCCGTACCGGCGAGGCCGGCGCCGATCAGGATCAGGGCTTCGCGACGCAGCAAGGTCATGACGGCAGCCTCGTCCGGGATACAACGCCCCGCAACGCGTCAAACGGGCCGGTGTTTCACCCACCGATCCGGTCGATTCGTCGCAGACCTGCCTTGGACCGCCAGGGACGTTACCCTAAGCAGCCCGAACCGAATCGAGGAAGCGACGCACCTCCGCGTCGAGCCGTCGGGCCTCGTTGGACAAGCCGGCCGCCGAGCCCAGGAGCTGCGCGGCTGCAGCGCCGGCGCCCTCGGCGGCGCGGGCTACCCCCGCGATGCTGCCCGTCACTTGGTCGGTCCCGAGTGCCGCCTCCCCGACATTGCGGACGATCTCCTGGGTCGCCGCGCCCTGCTGCTCGACTGCGGACGCGATGCCGCCGGCCAGGACGCTGATCTCGTTGATGCGGCCCACCACCACCGCGATCGCGTCCGACGCCTCCCCGGTCCGGGATTGGATATCGCCGATCTGCCGCGCGACCTCCTCGGTCGCCCTGGCGGTCTGGCCAGCCAGTTCCTTGACCTCCATCGCCACCACGGCGAAGCCGGCTCCTGCCTCGCCGGCGCGTGCCGCCTCGATGGTGGCATTGAGCGCCAGCAGATTGGTCTGCGCGGCGATCCCCGAGATGAGGCCGACTACATCGCCGATCCGGGCAGCGCCCGCGCGCAGGGTCTGCATCAGGTCGGCGGATTTCCCAGCCTCCGTGACGGCCGAGCCGGCGAAATCCGCCGAGTTCTGGACCTGACGCCCGATCTCCGCCACCGTGGCACCGAGTTCCTCGGCCGCCGCCGCCACCGTGCTGACGTTTGCGGAGGCCTGCTCGGCCGCAGACGCCACCATGGTCGATTGCCGCGCGGTCTCGGTGGCGGCCGCGCTCATGCTCGCGGCCGTGGATTGCAGCTCGGTCGCCGCAGTCGAGACGGCGCGCACGACACCGCCGACCGCGGTCTCGAACCCGTCGGCCATCTCGCGCATCGCGGCCTTACGCTGCGCCTCCAACGCCGCCCGCGTCTCGGCCGCCTCGGATTCCAGTGCCTTGGCTCGGGCGAGCCCATCCCGGAAGACCTGTACAACCTCGGCCATGGCGCCGATCTCGTCGCGACGTCCGACGCCTGGCACCGCGACCGACAGGTCGTCGGCGGCGAGGCGCATCATCGTCCCCGTTATGGCGCCGATCGGCCGGGCGATGCCGACCTGGAGGAGGAGCAGACTACCGAGCGCTGCGAGCACCATCAGTCCCAGCCCGACGTAGCTGGCAGCGCGCGACGAGGCGATGGCCGCCGCCGACGCGGCGGTGCGCGTCGTCAGCAAGTCCCGCTCGGTCGTCGCGATCTCGGTCGCCTTGGCACGCAGACCATCCATCGCGGCCTTGCCGACTCCCGAACTCTCGATGCGGCGCGCCTCATCCCGGGTCGCGGGATCCTTCATCAGAGCGATCTCGCGATCCGCGACGTTCCGGCTCCAATCCTCCGCCAGGGTCTTCAAGTCTGTCAGCCGCTGCTGCTGCGCGGCGTTGTCGGACGTTAGACTGCGCGCCACGTTCCAGGCCACCGCGAATGCCGCGCGGCCCGCTTGCTCGGGTTCGAGGAAGCGGGGATCCGCCGAGATCAGGTAGCCGCGCATGCCGGTCTCGCGGTTGATCATCGCGGCCGTCATCTGCTCGACCGCGGAGATCAGCTCGTGCGTGTGCGTCGCCCAGGCTTCCGTATCTTCGGTCAAATCGATATTCCGCAGTGAGATGACCGATACGCTGATCATGATGATCAGCATCACCGCCAGGATCAGCGCGATCTTCGCGCTGATCCTGAAATCGACCAATCGAACGCTCATGAACGACCTCTGCTCTGACGACGGAGCCCACCAGGGCAGCCATCTCGTCGGCACAAGTGGCCGGCAGAAGATAAAATCAAGATCAAAAAATTGCTGAAGATCCTTTCGGCGCATGAATGCTGGAATTTTATTTGCAGAAAGCGGCTACTTATTCATGTTCAACTCCGTACTTGGATTACTTTTAGAAATTTTTAGCCAAAATATGTCGATAAGTTCTAGAAAATACAAAATATCTACTGATATGCCTGCTGCAGGTCGATCGTGCAATCCTGGCCGATCCGCTCGTAATTCTCGGCGAGCCAAGCCTGCGCGGCGGCGCGGCCCTTGTCGCGCAGGTGCTTGAACACGGTCCAGCGGGCGTCGAGCTTGGACGCGGCGTTGTAATCCTCCAGCGCGTCGGTGCCGTCGATCCGGTGCACGAGAACCCGACGGTACTGGCCCTGGCCGAGAACGCCTTCCTCGATCAGCCCGTCGAGGAAATCGATCGCCCGCAATTCCCGCATCAGGTTGGCGTTGAAAGTGATCTCGTTGAGCCGGTCCCGGATCTCGCTCTCGGTGCGCGGGGTCTCGCGCCGCTCCACCGGGTTGATCTGCACGAGCACGATGTCGCGGGTCTGGGCACCCCGGTGAAGCGGGTAGAGCGGCGGGTTGCCCAGATAGCCGCCGTCCCAATACGGCACGCCGTCGATCTCCACCGCCTGGAAGACGGTCGGCAGGCAGGCCGAGGCCATCAGGTGATCGACGGTCAGGCGTTCGCGCTCGAACACGGCGAGCTTGCCGGTCCAGACATTGGTGGCGGAGACGAACAGGCCTGCCGTGTCGGCCGCGCGCAGACGGTCGAAATCGACCTGCTCGGCCAGCGCCTTGCGCAACGGGTTGATGTTGAGCGGGTTCGACACGTAGGGGCTCGGCGCCAGCATCTTGGACCAGAACTCGGCAACCGGATTGCCCTTCCACAGGCTGAACAGGCCGCTGACGAGGTTGCGCTGGGCCGGCCCTAGGTCGCCGTCGAGGCTGACCTCGCGCCAGAAGCGCTCCAGACCCTCGCGCGCTCCGTCAGGACCACCCTTCAACCAGCCATCCACCAGGACGACGGCGTTCATCGCCCCCGCGCTCGCACCGGTCACCGCCTCGAAGCCGAGACGCCCATCCTCGATCAGGGCATCGAGAACGCCCCAGGTGAAGGCACCGTGCGCGCCGCCGCCCTGGAGGGCCAAGGCGACCGGCTTCTCGGCATTCGGTCCGGCCAGCATGTGGTTCGGCGCCTGCGCGGCCGGCACATCGATCGCATCCGAAACGGGCGCCTCGGGCACGGCAGTGACGGGATTGTGCGGCTCGGCGCCGCTGCATTGCTCGCTCATTTCGGCCTCCTGATCCGCGACAGAGATGGGATGCTGCAATGCAGCATCAACCGCGGACCAAGTTTGCGGGCGGCCTCACAGCTCGGATCCGCACCGAGCGAATCGGCAACAGACGCGGACGAAAACCCGCCAGTGGGGGCGGCGGCGCCTACAGGACGTGCAGAAAACTCGACATCTGCGCCCGGATACGACATGACAGCCGCGATGCTGTCATGCGCGATGCTGTCGTGCGCGGCGCCGGGTTGACGCGGCGCCGAGTCATCCGCAGCTAACCCGCGGCAGCCCCGAAGTTCCGGCGAGGCGTGTCCCCGGGACCGGCCCGGCAGCCGTCACGGCTCCGGCACCCCGCGAGGCGCGCACGCGAAAGTCCACGATGGAAGTCATGGAAGCCACCCGTTCCGAAATCCCCGCCGAGACTCCGCTGGCCAGCGGCGGCCCGGAAATCGCAGGCCCCGCGCCGCGCCACCGCACCGTCGGCGTCACGGTCGGCGAGGGTGAAGGCGCGGTCACGGTCGGTGGTGGCGCGCCGATTGTCGTCCAGTCGATGACCAACACCGACACGGCCGACATCGACGCTACGGTGGCCCAGGTCGCCCAGCTCGCCCGGGTCGGCTCGGAGCTGGTGCGGATCACGGTCGACCGCGACGAGGCGGCCGCTGCCGTTCCGAAGATCCGCGAGCGCCTCGACCGGATCGGCGTCCACGTTCCGCTGGTGGGCGACTTCCACTATATCGGCCACAAGCTCCTCGCCGACCACCCGGCCTGCGCCGAGGCGCTGGCCAAGTACCGGATCAACCCCGGCAATGTCGGCTTCAAGGACAAGAAGGACACCCAGTTCTCGGCGATCATCGAGCAGGCGATCAAGCACAACAAGACCGTGCGGATCGGCGCCAACTGGGGCTCGCTCGACGGCGAGCTGCTCACCCACCTGATGGACGAGAACGCCAAGGCGCCGCGGCCGATCGATGCGCGCGCGGTGATGCGCGAGGCGATGGTCCGCTCGGCGATCGGCTCGGCCGACCGCGCCGTGGAACTCGGCCTGCCGCAGAACAGGATCATCCTCTCGGCCAAGGTCTCGGCCGTGCAGGATCTCATCGCCGTCTACCGCGAGGTGGCGCGCCGCTCGAATTACGCGATCCATCTCGGGCTGACCGAGGCCGGGATGGGCTCGAAGGGTCTCGTCGCCGCCTCGGCCGCTATCGGCGTGCTGCTTCAGGAGGGTATCGGCGACACGATCCGCTACTCGCTCACCCCAGAGCCGGGCGGCGACCGGAGCGTCGAGGTGAAGGCAAGCCAGGAACTCCTGCAGACGATGGGATTCCGCACCTTCGTGCCGATGGTGGCGGCCTGCCCGGGCTGCGGACGCACGACCTCGACGACCTTCCAGGAACTTGCCCGCGACATCCAGAACTGGATCGTCACCTCCATGCCGGAATGGAAGAAGACCTATCCCGGCGTCGAGGGACTGAACGTCGCCGTGATGGGCTGCATCGTGAACGGGCCGGGCGAGTCGAAGCATGCCGATATCGGCATCTCGCTGCCCGGAACCGGCGAGACTCCGACCGCGCCGGTCTTCATCGATGGCAAGAAGGCGATGACCCTCCGCGGTCCGACGCTGGCCAAGGATTTCGAGACGATCGTGATCGACTACATCGAGCGCCGATTCGGTCAGGGCGGGACGCGCACCGCGGCCGAGTGAGGGCGCGGGGTCGGCGCGGACGTCCTGCGACACGGAGGACTCGTTCGTCCGCACCGTCATTCCGGGGCGCCGCAGGCGCGCCCGGGGGCCCAGACGCACCGTCGGTGAAAGACGCCCCGCCTCGGCGGCTCTGGATCCCGGACTCCGCTGCGCGGGCACGGGATGACAGGGAAGCGGCCGCCCAGGCTGGCTCCGACGCGCCGCGTTAACGTCTATAGCCCAGTCCGTCGCGCCGAGACCCAGCTCCGCGATCTTCGCAGATGCACACGGTTTCCGGCTGCACGAGGGCATGATAGCAAGGCCGCACGATCCCGCGAGCGGTCGGCCCGGTGGCCGGCCCGCACGGTTCGGCGGAGTCTTCGCGTTTTCTGCCCGGCCCCGATTGGCCCCTGAGCCGAACCGCGAAGCGCCGGCCACGCCCGAGCTTCCGACATCCGCATGAGCCACACTTTCGCACCCGGCGTAGCCGCCCAGCCCGCGCCCGCAGCCCCCGACGCCGCGCGCGCGGCCGCACCGGCAGCCGACGAGACCGGCGCTCAGGCGCCGATGCACGGGCCAGCCACCTCCGGCAGCCTCGACGCCCCCGAGAAAGGCGAGACCCAGCACGGTCATGCCGGCTTCTGGACGCTGCTGGTCGGCTCGGTCGGCGTCGTCTACGGCGATATCGGCACGAGCCCGCTCTACGCGTTCCGCGAGGCGCTTGTCCCGGCCAGGACCGACGGCATCCTGCTGCCCGAGGAGGTGATCGGCACGGTCTCGCTGATCCTCTGGGCGCTCTTCATGATCGTGACGGTGAAATACGTCGCGATCCTGCTGCGCATGGACAACAACGGCGAGGGCGGCATCCTCTCGCTGATGGCGCTGGCGCGAAAGGCGCTCGGCGGCTCGCGTATCGTGTTCATGCTGGGCCTGCTCGGGGCGTCGCTGTTCTACGGCGACGCGGTGATCACGCCGGCGATCTCGGTGCTCTCGGCGGTGGAGGGGCTGAAGCTCGTCACACCCGCCCTCGACGATTACGTCCTGCCGATCACCGTGGTGATCATCGTCGCGCTCTTCCTCGTGCAGAACCGCGGCACCGGGAAGGTCGCAGCCTTCTTCGGGCCGATGACCATCGTGTGGTTCCTCGCCATGGCGCTTGCGGCGCTGCCGCACATCGCCCTGCACCCGGAGGTGTTCCGCGCGGCCAACCCCGTGCACGCCGTGGTCTACCTCCTCGGTCATGGCACCGGAGCCCTGGTGGCGCTGGGCGCCGTGTTCCTGGCGGTCACCGGCGCGGAGGCCCTGTTCGCCGATCTCGGCCATTTCGGCCGCAAGCCGATCCAGGTGGCCTGGATCGGCCTCGTCTTCCCGGCGCTCGCCCTGAACTATCTCGGGCAGGCCGCCCTGGTGCTGGAGAAGCCCGACACTGCCGACCCGTTCTTCCAGCTGGTGCCGGCCTGGGGCCTGCTGCCGATGGTGCTGCTCGCCACGCTGGCCACCGTGGTGGCGAGCCAGGCGGTGATCACCGGCGCCTTCTCGCTGTCCCGGCAGGCGATCCAGCTCGGGCTGCTGCCGCGGCTGGAGATCCGCCACACGTCCGAGTCGCATGCCGGCCAGATCTACCTGCCGCAGATCAATTCGCTGCTGATGATCGGCGTGGTGCTGCTGGCGGTGCTGTTCAAGACCTCGTCGTCGCTCGCCTCGGCCTACGGCATCGCGGTAACCGGGACGATGCTGCTCACCGCCTCGCTGACCTTCCTGGTGATGTGGCGGATGTGGAAATGGTCGCCGGTGGCGGCGGCGGCCGTGATGCTGCCCTTCATCGTCCTCGAGTTCCTGTTCCTGCTGTCCAACCTGATCAAGGTGGTGGAGGGCGGCTACGTCCCTCTGCTGCTGGCCGGCGGCCTGATCATCCTGATGTGGACCTGGGTCCGCGGGGTGACGATCCTGTTCAACAAGACCCGCAAGACCGACGTGCCCCTGGTGGAGCTGGTCGGGATGCTGGAGAAGAGCCCGCCCCACCACGTGCGCGGCACCGCGGTGTTCCTGACCAGCGATCCCGAGATCGCCCCCGCGGCGCTCCTGCACAATCTCAAACACAACAAGGTGCTGCACGAGAAGAACGTGATCCTGACCGTCGAGACGGTGGACACGCCCCGCTCGAACGAGGCCGACAAGGTGCGCATCGAACCGGTCGGCCCGCATTTCTACCGGGTCGTGATGAAGTTCGGCTACATGGAGACGCCGAACATTCCGAAGACCCTGGTGCTGCTGCGCCGCCAGGGCTTCAAGTTCGACATCATGGCGACCTCGTTCTTCCTGTCGCGCCGCTCGATCCGGCCGGCGGCGCATTCGAACATGCCGCTCTGGCAGGACCGGATCTTCATCACGCTGGCCAAGAACGCCAACGATGCCACGGACTTCTTCCAGATCCCCACCGGGCGGGTGGTGGAGGTCGGGACGCAGGTGACCGTGTAGGTGGGCGACTTCGGTCAGACACAGTAAACCCGATTGATATTTCAGGCCAATGCCACTCGCTCACCGGAAATAATTACATAGACGCACGACACTACGAATCCATTTCTCCGAATTGACGTCTCGTCTATGCGCCTGGGTCTAGGCTGCGTCCAGGCAACATTGCGGCCTACGATCTGCGGAGTCGCCGAACGATTCCTTGCAGCATCGCGAGGTCGAGCCATGGTGATCGCGGAGCGGTCCCTGTCGATACAGGACGGATACGAGCCCAAGGCGTGCAAGATTACGATGCACGCACCTGAAAACGCGGACGGGATGTGGATCTGCCGCTATACGATTGGATGGCCGAATGCTCCGGAAGAGAGCTTCGGCGCTGGCGTGGATGCCTTTCAAGCGCTCCACCTCACGCTCCAGAAGATCGGCATCACGCTTTATGCCAGCGCCTATCACAAGGCGGGCATCCTGGTGTTCGACAAGCCCGGGAGAGGCTACGGCTTCCCCATGCCGAAGAACGGGCGTGACCTTCTGATCGGAGACGACAAGATCTTCGACGGGTGAGCACCGGACTCGCGTCGCTGCGGGATTGCTTCTCCCTCAGACCGGGATCCGGGCCTGTGATCGGCCGGTTGATCCTGCAACACTCGATGGCACGGCCTGACAGGCCGCGCCGGCTGAGCGGACACAATCTCCGGCTGTTCCCACAGCTACTCACCGCATGTGCGGCGCCGCACGCGGCATGACCTGAGCGCAAGCAAGCGAGGATGACCGGCCGTGTCCGTGGGTTGCGCCCGGCAGGGGGCCTGCTTTAGAATATTTATTATTCTGAGCTTGAGCGTTTGCCCGGCGATCTCCCCCGCATCGGCACGCGTGAGCCGGCACTGCCGGCCTTGGCCTCAGGCCCGGCTCGGACCCGACTGAACGCCGCTCCGGCGCCGCCAGACAGGACGCAACGATGATCAAACTCACCGTGAACGGGGCTGCGCGCAGCTTCGACGGCGACCCCGACATGCCGCTGCTGTGGTACCTGCGGGACGAGCTCGGGCTCACCGGCACCAAGTTCGGCTGCGGCGTCTCGCTCTGCGGCGCCTGCACCATCCATCTCGGCGGCGCGGCGACCCGCGCCTGCATCACGCCGGTCTCGGCGGCTGCGGGCCAGGAGGTCGTCACCATCGAGGGGCTGTCGCCGGACGGCAACCACCCCGTGCAGGTGGCGTGGCGCGACCAGAACGTCTCGCAGTGCGGCTTCTGCCAGTGCGGCCAGATCATGCAGGCCGCGGCGCTTCTGAAGGATACGCCGAAGCCGACGGACCAGGACATCGACGACACGATGAGCGGCAATATCTGCCGCTGCGGCACCTACCCGCGCATCCGCACCGCGATCCATCAGGCCGCCGGCCAGACGACGCCCGCCAGCAAGGGAGAGCGCCTGTGATCCACGACGCCAAGCTGAGCGCTGAGCTCGCCAAGACCAAGCCGGCCCTCGACAATGTCAGCCGCCGCGGCATTCTCGGCGGCGCCGGCGCCCTGGTGCTGGCCCTTTCGCTGCGCCCCGCCCGGGCCGACGAGACCCAGACCCAGGAGCAGAAGGAGCAGAAATTCGGCGCCGACGGCATGCCGCACGGCTGGCGCGACGACCCGAAGGTCTTCGTCGCCATCGCGCCGGACGGCACCGTCACGGTGACCAACCACCGCTCCGACATGGGCCAGGGCATTCGCACCTCGGTGGCCTTCACGGTGGCCGACGAGTTGGAGGCCGACTGGTCGAAGGTGAAGGTGGTCCAGGCCTGGGGCGACGAGACCCGCTTCGGCAACCAGGACACCGACGGCTCGCGCTCGACCCGCCACTTCTTCCAGCATTTCCGCCACGCCGGCGCCGCCGCGCGGCTGATGCTGATCCAGGCCGCCGCCAAGCAGTGGGGCGTGCCGGCCTCCGAGGTGACGGCCGTCAACCACACCCTGACCCATGCCAAGTCGGGCCGCACCCTCGGCTACGGCGCGGTGGCCCAGGCGGCCGCCGAGCTTCCGGTCCCGACCGACGTCAAGCTGAAGGATCCCAAGGACTTCCGCTACATCGGCACCGGCAAGGTCGGGCTGATCGACAATTTCGACATCACCACCGGCAAGGCGATCTACGGCCTCGACACCAAGCTCGACGGGATGCTGTACGCGGTCGTCGCGCGCCCGCCGGTCTATGGCGGCAAGGTGAAGTCCTTCGACGACAGCGAGGCCAAGAAGGTCGCGGGCGTCGTGAAGATCTTCAAGATCGACGGCGGCGAGATCCCATCCGAGTTCATGCCGCTCGGCGGCGTGGCGGTGGTCGCCAAGAACACGTGGTCGGCCATGAAGGCGCGCGACGCCCTCAAGATCACCTGGGACGACGGCCCGAACGCCGGCTACGACACCGACGCGTTCCGCAAGGAGCTGGAAGCCGCCGCCCGCAAGCCCGGCAAGGTCGTGCGCACGCAAGGGGACGTCGACGGCGCCCTGGCCAAGGCCAAGACCAAGGTCCAGGCCGAGTATTTCGTGCCCCACCTCGCCCAGGCGCCGATGGAGCCTCCGGCAGCGGTCGCCCGCGTGAAGGACGGGTTCTGCGAGGCCTGGGCCTGCGTCCAGGGTCCGCAGGCGGCCAACGACCGCCTGATGAAGGCGCTCAAGCTCCCCGACGACAAGGTCAAGGTGAACGTGACGCTGCTCGGCGGCGGGTTCGGGCGCAAGTCCAAGCCCGACTACGTGGTCGAGGCGGCACTGTGCTCGCAGGCCGTGGGCGGCGCACCGGTGAAGCTCGCCTGGACCCGCGAGGACGATCTCCACCACGGCTTCTACCACACGATCTCGGTGGAGCACCTGGAGGCCGGCCTCGACGAGAAGGGCATGCCGGTGGCGTGGCTGCACAGCTCGGTGGCGCCGACGATCGGCTCGATCTTCGCGCCGGATCCCAAGCACGAGCTGCCGTTCGAGCTCGGGATGGGGCTGGTCAACACGCCGCTCAACATCCCGAACATGCGGCTCGAGAACCCCGAGGCCGCCGCCCATGTCCGCATCGGCTGGTTCCGATCGGTGTCGAACATCCCGCACGCCTTCGCGATCCAGTCCTTCGTGTCGGAGCTGGCGCACGCCGCCGGCCGCGAGCCGAAGGAGTACCTGCTCGACCTCATCGGACCCGATCGCAAGATCGACCCGACCCAGATCGGCGACGTCTGGAACTACGGCGAGGATCCGAAGCGCTACCCGATCGAGACCGGCCGGTTGCGCGGCGTGATCGAGGCCGCCGCCAAGGGCGCGGGCTGGGGACGGCAGATGCCCAAGGGCACCGGTCTCGGCATCGCCGGCCATTACAGCTTCGTCACCTACACGGCGGTGGCGGCCGAGGTGGAGGTCGACGACAAGGGCCAGGTGAAGGTCAAGGCGATCGACATCGCGGTCGATTGCGGGCCGCAGGTGAACCCGGAGCGCATCCGCTCGCAGATGGAGGGCGCGGTGGTCATGGGGATGGGGCTCGCGCTCACCTCCGAGATCACCTTCAAGCAGGGCCGGGCGGTGCAGAACAACTTCGACGGCTACGAGGTCCTCCGGATCGACGCCGCCCCGAAGGCGGTCCGCGTGCACCTCGTGCCGACCGGCAACTGGGACGGGCCGCTCGGCGGCGTCGGAGAGCCCGGTGTGCCGCCGGTGGCGCCGGCCATCGCCAACGCGATCTTCGCGGCCACCGGCCGCCGGGTCCGGCAATTGCCGATCCGCGATCAGCTGAGCGCCTGAACCGTCACCCGTCGCGAGACGTTGGGGCCGTGGGGGAACCCGCGGCCCCATATTTTTGGAAAGTACCCGACCCGATGATGCGTCCCGCCCTGACGGCCTGCCTGACCCTGATCCTGACGGCGGCCCCCGCCCTCGCCTCGCCCTGCCGCGACCGGATCGACGGCGTGTCGAAGCGCGTCCAGTCCGAGGTGAGCCAGTCGATCTCGGCCAATACCAGCGGCCAGGGCAACGCCGCCAAGCGCGGCGGCGAAGGGCTGACCGGCACGGAGGGCCAGCGGGCGAACGAGTCGCCGCAGGCCCCGCCGGAAAAGGCGGCCCAGGCCGGCCAGGGGGCGGATGCCGCCCAGCAGGCCAAGGTCGCCCTGGAGGAGGCCCGCACGGCCGAATCCAAGGGCGATACGAAGGCGTGCGAGGCGGCGCTCAACCGCGCAGAGCAGCAGCTGAAGAAAGCGCCGTGAGGGGTTTGGCAGAACACGCCGAGGCTGGGTAAGCGCGCCTCGACATTTCCAGCGATCCAACCCTCCACCCTCATCCTGAGGTGCCGGAGTGCAGCGGAGGCCTGGATGAAGCCCTTCAGAGGCCACGCGATCACTGGAACTCTCCTTTGAGGCCCGTTGCGCGGTCATCTCAGGATGAGGGGGAGGGTTGGACGAACGTCTGTCCGGCCCTGCCCCTATCGCTCCAGCGCGCTGATCTCGATCACGAACTTCCGCCGCAGCGCCCGCGAAAAATCGCCGTAGCCGGCGGCCGCCAGCAGGAACGCCCCCGGGCCGCCGAGGACGTGGGCGCGGTACCATTGCTCGAGGCTGGTGCGGTCCTTCGGCAGCGGCGTCGGAAGCAGGCCGTAGCCCGGCGCCCGGTAGGCGCCGGCCCCGACCACGTCGTTCTCGCCGGGCACGAGGATCGGCAGGCCGTTCACGGTGGCGCCGGTGGCGAGCAGCGCCGCGTGGGCCTCCGCGAGACCGTCAGCATCGGTGCAATTGTCGATCCCGTCCCCCGAGACGTCGATCACCACGCGTTCGGCCGGTAGTGGCAGAGCCGGCAGCACGCCGGCCGTGACCGTCCGGAACATCTGCCCGAGGCAGGTGAATTCGCCCGCCTGCCGCGGCGTGGCCCGGACCAGAGCGGCGACGGCCGCCGCGTCGTCCCGGCCGGCGATCCGCCGCCAGCCGACGGCGAGATGCGCCCGGTCCGCCCAGGTCACCATCGCGAACAGGATCCCGCCCGGATTTCCGGTGATCGCGCCGATCACCGACGGATCTTCGAGGGCCTCGGCGATGCCCTCCATCTGCAGCCGGAAGCGGACGTCGTCGACGGATTGCGACACGTCGACCGAGACGACCAGTGCGGTGGCAACACTCTCGGGTGCGGCTGCGGCCGGCGCGAGCCCGAGGAGCAGGATGCCGGCGAACCGCGGCACGCCGCGGCGGATCCATCCCGATCCCGTCCGCTTCATCGGCATCGGCGCCCCTGGAAGGCGCGGCCCTGCGGCCGTCGCGCATCCGTTAGGCCATGTTTCGGCATCGCGCGAAACCGGCCTTTTGGGGGGCCTCGCGAGGTCCCGCCGGTCGGGCCGACGCGCGGACGGAATCCCGAATGCGCGTCGGCAGGTCTCGATCGGGCTCGAAGCCCGGCCCCGGTGAGGAAGGAAGGTTCACTCCGGCGGCGATGTCCCGCTCATCTCGGAGGTGACCCGTCCGCCGGCCCCATCCCTAGGCCGGCCGCGGGGCAGTCGAGGGCAGCCTCAGCCGCCCCGGAGGGTGGTTCAGGCCGCCGCGGCGGCGAGCGCGTGCGGGTTGCCGTTCAGGCCGGCGCAGAGATCGTCGATCTCGGCGAGGTCCAGCGCCTCGCCGGCCCGGCCGGCGATGGTGTCGATCAGGTGATCCTGACGGGGATCGAACGGATGCCCCTGCATCCGGTAGAACTGGTAATAGCGCAAAGCCGCCAGAACGGTGTCACGCTCGCGGTCGGTTACGGTGAAGTGCTGCATGGGTAGTTGCTTCCCCTTGTGGCTTCAACGAACGCTCGGGTGGGCCGCGACGCCGAGCCCAAGCTTGACTGTTGTAACCCGTGGGCAACTGCCCGACCAGTTCTTGACAGCTCGCGGGGACGTGATTCGCGTCATTTAAGATTTTGATCCTTGCCCGAGACGGCAGGCCGCGGATCGAAAATTGTTTTCTTCACAACAACTTGTCTGATGGGGCCGTGGACAGCGCGCGGCCTGATCCGTCCGTGGCTCGCCCTGGATCCCCTCGGGGACCCGCGCCACTGCCGGTCCGGCGCCTGTCTAAAGGCCGAGCTCGGCCAGGTAGCGCGGCAGCACGGCGCTCGCCGGCCCGTAGCGGGCGTCGTCGAAGGCGGCGGCATTGTCGGACGGCTCCAGGTTGACCTCGCAGGTGGGGATGCCGAGGACCCGGGCCTGCCGCACGTAGCCCGCCGCCGGGTAGACCGCGCCCGACGTCCCCACCGCCACGAACAGGTCCGCCTTGGCCAGCGCCGCCTCGACCGCGTCGAGGTGCATCGGCATCTCGCCGAACCAGACCACGTCCGGCCGCATCCGGCCCAGCGTGAAGCAGGCGGGGCAGCGATCCGCCCGGCTCAGATCGGCGTGCCAGGGCGTGACCGAACCGCAGGCGCAGCAGCGCGCCTTGAGCAGCTCGCCGTGCATGTGGGTGACCGCCCGCGAGCCGGCCCGCTCGTGCAGATCGTCGACGTTCTGCGTGCACAGGAACAGCCGGCCGCCCCGTGCGGCGATCCGCGCCTCGGCCCGCGCCAAAGCGCGATGCGCGGCGTTCGGCTCCGCCGCGACCACGCCGCGGCGGCGATGGTCGTAGAAGTCGAGCACCGTGTCGGGGTCGGCCGCGTAGGCCTCCGGGGTGGCGAGCTTCATCGGGTCGAACCGCGCCCAGATCCCGCCGCGGTCCCGGAACGTGCCGAGCCCGCTCTCGGCCGAGACGCCGGCGCCGGTGAGTACGAAGAGGTTGGTGGGATGTCCCGTCACGGGCTGCTCCTGCGCGCCGGAGAATGGCCGGATATGTCCGCTGATTGGCGGCGCGGTTCCTTTCGCGCTCTGCGCATCCGGTGAACTTTGCGGCTCCCGACACCGAGCCGGAAACACGAAATGTCCGATGTTGCGCTGCTGGTCATCGATGTCCAGGAATCCTTCCGACACAGGCCCTTCTGGAACGACGCCGATGTCCCACCCTTCACCGAGCGCCTGCAGACGCTCATCGACGGTGCCGCCGCGCGCAAGATCCCGATCCTGCAGGTCTTCCACGTGGCCGAGAGCGGCCCATTCTCCCGCGCCTCCGGACATGTCCGCACCCTGGAGCCGGTCGTGATCGCGCCGACGGCCTTCTTTCACAAGCGCCGGCACAGCGCGCTGGTCGATACGGGATTGTCAGACTGGCTGACGCAGCACGGCATCCGCCGGCTGATCGTGTCGGGCATCCGGACCGAGCAATGCTGCGAGACCACGACCCGCCACGCCTCCGACAGCGGCTGGGAGGTCGATTTCGTGAGCGAGGCGACCCTGACCTTCGCCATGATCCATCCGGACGGCCGCCGGTTCAGTGCCCACGACATCAAGGCCCGCACCGAACTGGTGCTGACGGACCGGTTCGCCCGCATCGCCACCGTGGCGCAGGCCCTCGCCGCCCGGGACCTGCCGGTCGCCACATGAGCGGAATGGTGCGGCGCATCGCATTTCTCGTCATCCTGCCGCCGCGCACGCTGCTGCTCGACCTCGCCGGCCCATTGGAGGTCCTGCGGATTGCCGGCACCGTCCAGGATCGGGTCGGCTTCGCGGTAAGCTACGCGGCGCCGCAGGGCCTCACCCGCTGCTCGATCGGCCTCGATCTGGGCGGCGCCGGGACGCTGCCGGCGACGATCGCGGATGGCACGGTCGTGCTCCTGCCGGGCTCGGCGACGCGGGTGCTCGGCGATGCGCCGGACCGGGCGGAGGATGCCGCCGCCGAGGCCGAGATCGTCGCGTGGCTGCGCGCCGTCATCCGGCCGGGCCATAGCGTGGTGACGGTGTGCGAGGGCGCGCTGCTGGCGGCGCGGGCCGGACTTCTGGACGGCTACGCCTGCACCACCCACCATGCCAGCTGCGAGCGCCTGCTGGCGGCGGCGCCCCGGGCTCGGGTTCTGGAGAACCGCCTGTTCGTGCAGGACCGCGACCGGTTCAGCAGCGCCGGCGTCACGGCCGGCATCGACCTTATGCTTCACCTCGTGGCGGAGTGGGCGGGCCCGGAGACGGCGGTCGCCGTCGCGCGGACGCTCGTCGTGTACATGCGGCGCGGGCCCGACGATCCCCAGCTCTCGCCCTGGCTCGAGGGGCGCAGCCACCTGCACCCGGCGGTGCACCGGGCCCAGGACGCGATCGCCGGCGACCCCGCGCGGGACTGGTCGCCGGCCCTGCTCGGCCGGGTCGCGGGAGCGAGCCCGCGCAACCTCGCGCGGCTGTTCCGGCTCCACGCGGGCATGACGGTGACGGACGCGGTCAACCGGTCCCGCATCGCGCTCGCCCGGGACCTGATCGCCCAGAGCGATCTCGGCCTGGAGCAGGTCGCCGAGCGGGCCGGCTTCGGCTCCGCCCGGCACATGCGGCGGGTGTGGCGGCAGTTCCACGCGGCGGCGCCGTCGAGCCTGCGCTCCGGATCCTCGGATGAGGCGTCCGGGCCGGTCATCCCGCAGCCTGTCGGCCGAGGTCCTGCACTGAACCCCTCGGAGCACCCGTCCTTGCGAGCGGAGCGAAGCAATCCAGGATAGCGCTCCGCTTACCGGCGTCGCGCAGCCCTGGGTCACTTCGCTGCGCTCGTGATGACGGGGAGAGCGACGACGGCCGAAGTCTTCGACCGGAACCGCGTGCGTCAGGCCGTTCCGCTCGCACGGCCCGCTGGACCCGAACGGCCGCCTGTGACCTCCTGCCGTGCCGACCCGTCCGCCCGAATCGGCGCGGACCGTGCATCGGCCCGGCGCGCCCGACGGCGCGGAGGAGTGAGCGGCATGCCCGAATTCGACCTTGCCATCCGGGGCGGTACGGTGGTCACGGCGAGCGACACGGTCCGGGCCGATATCGGCGTGCGCGGCGGCCGGATCGTCGCGGTGGCCGAGGGCATCGCCGACGCCGCCCGGGTGATCGACGCCTCCGGCCTGCTGGTCCTGCCCGGCGGCATCGACAGCCACGTCCACATCGCCCAGGAATCCGGCCCCGGCATCGTCATGGCCGACGACTTCGCCAGCGCCACCCGGGCGGCGGCGGCCGGCGGCAATACCTGCGTGATGCCCTTCGCGCTCCAGCCCCGGGGTGCCTCGCTGCGCGGGGCGGTCGACGCCTACCGGGCCAGGGCCGAGGGTCAGTGCCACGTCGACGTGGCGATCCACATGATCATCTCGGACCCGACCGAGGCGGTGCTCGGCCAGGAGCTGCCGGCGCTGGTGGCCGACGGCTACACCTCGTTCAAGGTCTTCATGACCTACGACGACCTCGTGCTGAACGACCGCCAGCTCCTCGACGTGTTCCACGTCGCGCGGCGGCAGGGTGCCCGGGTCATGGTCCACGCCGAGGGCTACGACGCGATCCGCTACCTCAGCGAGCGGCTGGAGCGGGCGGGCGAGACCCGGCCCTACGGCCACGCCCTGTCGCGCCCCGAGGTGGTCGAGCGGGAGGCGGCCCACCGGGCGATCAGCCACGCCGAGCTGATCGACCTGCCGATCGTGATCGTCCACGTCTCGGGGCGCGAGGCCACCGAGCAGATCGCCTGGGCTCAAGGCAGGGGCCTGAAGATCCGGGCGGAGACCTGCCCGCAATATCTGACGCTGACGGCCGAGGACATGAAGGGGCTTGGGCTCGAGGATCCGATGGCGGGGGCGAGATACGTCTGCTCGCCGCCGACGCGGGACGTCGAGAGCCAGGAGGCGGTCTGGTCGGGGATCCGGCGCGGGATCTTCGACGTGGTCTCCTCCGACCATTGCCCGTTCCGCTACGATGACCCGCAGGGCAAGCTGAACCCGCGCGGAAAAACCTCCTTCCGCTGGATCCCGAACGGCATCCCCGGCATCGAGACGCGGCTGCCGGTGTTCTTCTCGGAAGGGGTCTCGAAGGGGCGGATCAGCCTCAACCAGTTCGCCGCGCTGACCGCCACGAACCACGCCAAGCTGTACGGGCTCTACCCGCGCAAAGGCTCGATCGCCCCGGGCTTCGACGCCGACCTGACCCTGTGGGATCCGAACAAGCGCGAGACGATCCGCCAGGCGAACCTGCACCACGGCTCCGACTACACGCCGTGGGAAGGCTTTGACGTCACCGGCTGGCCGGTGGTGACCATCGCGGGTGGGCAGGTGATCGCCGAGGACGGCCGGGTCCTGTCCGAGCCGGGCCGCGGGCGTGTGCTCGACCGGGCGGTCGATCCGGCCGAGCGGCGGGAGGCCTGAGGGCGGCGCTGGCCCGCCGCTTGCCTGCAGCCTCCGGGGGGAGCACCGCATGGATGTCGAGCTGATCGGCCTGACCAAGCGCTACGGCGCGGCCACTGCGGTCGACGGCATCGACCTGAAGGTGCCGTCCGGCGCCTATTGCTGTCTGCTTGGCCCCTCCGGCTGCGGCAAGACCACGACGCTCCGGATGATCGGCGGCCACGAGCGCGCCAGCGCGGGCGACGTGGTGATCGGCCCGAAGGCGGTGGGCGACGCGGCCCCGGCCGAGCGCGGCACCGCCATGATGTTCCAGAGCTACGCGCTGTTCCCGCATCTCGACGCGCGCGACAACGTCGCCTTCAGCCTGAAGATGCGCAGGATCGGCAAGGCGGAGCGCCGCGCCAAGGCGATGGCGATGCTCGATCTCGTGCAGATGGGCCACCTCGCCGGGCGCCTGCCGGCCCAGCTCTCGGGCGGCCAGCAGCAGCGCGTGGCGCTCGCCCGCGCCCTGGTCACCGGCCCGAAGGTGCTGCTGCTCGACGAGCCGCTCTCGGCCCTCGACCCGTTCCTGCGGGTGCGGATGCGGGTGGAGCTGAAGCGGATCCAGACCGAACTGGGGCTCACCTTCATCCACGTCACTCACAGCCAGGAGGAGGCGATGGCGCTCTCCGACCTCGTGGTGGTGATGAATGCCGGCCGGATCGAGCAGGCCGCCGATCCGCGCACCGTGTTCGAACGGCCGGCCACCGCCTTCGTGGCCCGGTTCATCGGCGGCCACAACGTGATCCGGCTGCCCGAAGGTCTCGTCGCCGTGCGGGCCGACCGGATGCGGCTCGGAGCCGAGGCCGGGCCCGCCGCGCTACCGGCCCGGGTGATGGCGGTCGAGTACCAGGGCACCAGCGTCCATGTCGGCCTCGACGCCGAGGGGCTGGAGCGCGCGCCCGAGAGCCCCGCCGCCCTCACCGCCATCCTCAGCGATGCGGATTACGCGGCCCGCCCGCTCCACGTTGGCGAAACGATCCCGGTCGGCTGGGACGCGTCCGCCGCCCACCGCCTCGACGCCTGACAGCCCCGGAGACGACCATGGACCTGCCCCAGAAGCCGAACCGGCGCACGCTCCTGAAGGGCGCCGCCGCGCTCGCCGCGACGCCCGTGACCGGATTCCCGGCGGTGCACGCCGCCGAGCCCGTGACCCTGCGCTACCTCGGCACCGCCGTGAACCAGTCCGCCGACATCGCCCGGAAGGTGAAGGAGGATCTCGGCCTCACCATCGAGTACATCCCGGTGGTGACCGACGAGGTGACAAAGCGCGCGGTCACCCAGCCGAACTCCTTCGACCTGATCGACACCGAGTATTTCAGCCTCAAGAAGATCCTGCCCTCCGGCAACCTGCAGGGCATGGACGCCAGGCGGATCAAGCTCGCCGACAAGATCTCGTCCGTTTTCACCAAGGGCGAGGTCGCGGGCAAGAAGATCGGCGACCAGGGCACCGCGCCCAAGAAGGTCTTCTACCTGGAAGGCCAGGACTCGAAGAAATTTGCCGGCGAACAGACCCAGTGGATCTCGCTGATCCCCACGGTCTACAATGCCGACACGCTGGGCATCCGGCCGGACCTGATCAAGGTGCCCGTCACGAGCTGGAAGGAGCTCCTGAATCCGGCCTTCAAGGGCAAGGCCTCGATCCTCAACATCCCGTCGATCGGCATCATGGACGCCGCCATGGTGGTGGAGGCGACCGGCGACTACACCTACGGCGACAAGGGCAACATGACGAAGCCCGAGATCGACCGCACCATCAAGGTGCTGATCGAGGCCAAGCGCGCCGGCCAGTTCCGGGCCTTCTGGCAGGACTTCAACGAGTCCGTGAACCTGATGGCCTCGGGCGAGACGGTGATCCAGTCGATGTGGTCGCCCGCCGTCACCAAGGTGCGCGCGCAGGGCGTGCCCTGCACCTACCAGCCGCTGAAGGAGGGCTACCGGGCCTGGGCCTCGGGCTTCGGCATCCCCAAGACCCTGAGCGGCCGGAAGCTCGACGCCGCCTACGATTTCATCAACTGGTTCCTGTCCGGCTGGGCCGGGGCCTACCTCAACCGGCAGGGCTACTACTCGGCCGTGCTGGAGACCGCCCAGGCGAACATGCAGCCCTACGAGTGGGCCTTCTGGATGGAGGGGAAGCCCGCCGAGAAGGACATCCTCGGCCCCGACGGCACCCTGATCGAGAAGGCCGGCGCCACCCGCGACGGCGGCTCGTTCGACGCGCGGATGGGCGCGGTCGCGTGCTGGAACGCCGTGATGGACGAGAACACCTACATGGTGCGCAAGTGGAACGAGTTCATCGCGGCGTGAGCGGTGTCGCTTCTCCCCTCCCCCTCGTGGGGAGGGGTGGGGGTGGCGCAGAAGGCACCGCCACGCTCGATCCTGCACCACCCCCACCTCCGGCTCCTCCCCACAAGGGGGAGGAGAGTCGCGTTGCGCCTCTCCGCCGGCGCCGCGCCCTCGCCTACCTCCAGGCCGCGCCGCTGGCCCTCGTCTTCCTCATCTTCCTCGTGATCCCGCTGGTCCTCACCGGGATCGTCTCCCTCTGGGAGTACAACGAGTACGAGATCATCCCGGCGCTGACCCTGCAGAACTACGCCGACGTGTTCGACGGCTGCCTGTCGGCCGACCTCTGCACGACTTTGCGCACCTACATGTCGACGGTGAAGTTCGTCGTGCTGACGCTGGCGATCACCCTGCCGCTGGGCTTCGCCATCGCCTACTTCCTGGCCTTCCACATCCGCTCCGGCACGGTGCGGATGGGCCTGTTCCTGCTCTGCACGATCCCGTTCTGGACCTCGAACGTGATCCGCATGATCTCGTGGATCCCGCTGCTCGGCCGCAACGGCCTCGTCAACGACACGCTGCGCAGCATCGGGCTGATCCGCGCGCCGATCGAGGGCCTGCTCTACTCCGACTTCGCGGTGGTCCTGGCCTTCGTGCACCTCGACACGGTGTTCATGATCGTGCCGATCTTCAACAGCCTCGCGCGCATCGACCGGCGGCTGATCGAGGCGGCGCGCGACGGCGGCGCGTCCGGCGCGCAGATCCTCTGGA
>Ga0316228_1000331_pt1 | contig 66115 bp, 64 predicted proteins | sample TBH18021metaG_FD_206005 | JGI IMG/M metagenome (GOLD analysis project Ga0316228, IMG submission 206005) | Freshwater microbial communities from Trout Bog Lake, Wisconsin, USA - TBH18021 | ecosystem: Environmental > Aquatic > Freshwater > Lake > Hypolimnion/Profundal zone | place: USA: Wisconsin... | reverse complement strand
CGATCGTCACCCCCGATGCGTTCCATGCGCCGGTCGCCCTGCTCTGCCTCAAGGCCGGCAAGCATGTGCTCTGCGAGAAGCCGCTCGCGGTGAACCACGCGGACGCAAAGAAAATGGCCGCTGCCGCCAAGCGCGCCGGCGTCGTGAACATGGTCAATTTCTCGTATCGCAACTGGCCGTGCATCCAGGCTGCCGTGGCGGCCATCCGCCGGGGGGAGATCGGAGAAGTTCGCCACGTCGAGGCCAGCTACCTCCAATCTTGGCTGGCTTCGAAATCCTGGGGCGACTGGCGGAAAACTCCCGCCTGGCTCTGGAGGCTGTCCTCCTCCCATGGCAGCAAGGGAGCCCTGGGCGATGTCGGCGTTCACATCGTCGATTTCGCCACGTTCCCCTGCGGCCCGGTGAAGGAAGTTTATTGCCGGATGCGCGCGTTCCACAAAGCCCCCGGCGACCGCATCGGAGATTACAAACTCGACGCCAATGACTCGGCAGTTCTCAATGTCGAGTTCGCCAACGGCGCGCTCGGGACGATCCACACCAGCCGCTGGGTCGGCGGCCACGGCAACCGGCTCGCCCTGAAAATCGCCGGCAGCAAAGGCACGGTTTCCATTGACTCGGATCTCTCGACGACCTCCTACAAAATTTGCAATGGCAAAGGGCTCGACAAAAACGAGTGGCGCGAGGTCGCCTGTAAGCCGGTCCCCACAAACTACCAGCGCTTCATCTCCGCCATCCGGTCGGGCACACCCGGCGAGGCCGACTTCGCGCGCGGGGCCGAGGTGCAGAAAGTTCTCGACGCCTGCTTCGAATCCGAGGCAAAAAAACGCCCCGTCCGGGTCTGAGTTTCTAAATCAAATTCGGATCCGTGATGACGGAGAGGCCAGGGATTTCGCGAAAATGCCGGTCAAATGTCAGCACCGCCGCCCCGATCCGTTGCGCGCAGCAGGCGATCACCGCGTCGGGCAGCGGAATCTGCAAGCCCGCGCGATCCATCTGCCACAGTAATTTCTCGACCTCGTTCCAGACCGCGTTGTCGGTCGGCACATTAACCATCACGTCCCAGAATTTCCGCAGGCGGTTCAAGGCGGGTTCCTCCCGGATGCCGCGCGCGACTTCGCAGCGCACCACCCCGCAGATCGCCAGCTCGCGCCCGTAGGAGGCGGCTGTCAAAAACGCCATCGGATCCAGCTTCCGGCGCGCCAGCCCGATCCAGTAGCTGCTGTCCACAAGAAGCGGTTTCATTTCCGCTTCCCGGCGCGATACAGTCCCGCCCCTTCCGCGGCCCGCGCTGCCATGAGGTCGTAGGACGGATCAAACATCGCGCCCAGCTCTTCCGGGCTCATCCCCATTCCCTCCGCCGCCAGGGTCTGGAGCTTGGTCCTGCGGTCCGCTTCCCTCAGGACATGCTCGATCGCCCGCGTCTTGTTCGTCGTGCCCATCGCCGCCATCACACGCTTGAGCACCGGGCCGTCCACATTGAGTGTGATTTTCATGCTGTCCAAAGTATGGTGTGACAACCATACTTTGTCTAGCCCAAACTAAAAAATGGAGTTTTCTTCCGGCCTCCGCACGACCGGCACCCCGTCGCGGAGCATCTGCTCGACGAACCCGGTGTGGTATTTTCCCTTGCGGAAATCCGAGTTGCGCATGACGGCCTGCTGGAACGGGATCGTCGTCTTGATGCCGGTGATCATGTATTCTCCGAGCGCCCGGGACATGCGGCGGATGCAGGCCTCGCGGCTGGAGGCGATGGCGATGACCTTGGCGACCAACGAATCGTAGTGCGGGGGGATCGGGTAGCCGGCGTAGGCGTGGGAATCGATCCGGATCCCGCGTCCGCCGGGCGCGTAGTAGAGTTCGATGTTGCCCGGGCACGGCTGGAATCCTTTTTCGGGGTCCTCGGCGTTGATCCGGCATTCCATGGCATGGTGCCGGGGCTGGGCGTTGACGACGTGATCGCTGAGGTGTTCGCCGGCGGCGACATGGAGCTGCTGCTTCACGAGATCGCACCCGTAAACCTCCTCGGTGATCGGGTGCTCGACCTGGATGCGCGTGTTCATTTCCATGAAATAGAAATTTCCGGAGTCATCCACGAGATATTCGATCGTCCCGGCGTTCGCGTAGCCGACTTTTTCGCAGAGCCTGATCGAGGCCTCGCCCATCCTTTTCCGGAGGTCCGGCGTCATGAGCGGGGACGGGCATTCCTCGACAATCTTCTGGTTCCGGCGCTGGAGCGAACAGTCGCGCTCGCCGAGGTGGACGACCCTCCCGTGCTCGTCGCCGAAGACCTGGAACTCGATGTGGTGCGGGTTGACGATGAATTTCTCGATATAGACCGCGCCGTTGCCGAACGCCTTCTCCGCTTCCATCCGCGCGGCGTGGTAGCCTTGCACGAGGCTGCCTTCGTTGCTGGCGATCCGCATCCCGCGCCCGCCTCCGCCGGCCACCGCTTTGATCATCACGGGATACCCGATCTTGCGCGCGATTTTTACCGCCTCCGCCTCCGAGTCCACCGTCCCATCGCTGCCGGGCGAGATCGGGACCCCGGCGTTGCGGGCGCACTCGCGCGCCGAGTTTTTGTCGCCCATCAGGCGGATCGCCTGCGCCGAGGGGCCGATGAACTTGATGTTGCAGCTCGCGCACACCTCGGCGAAGTGGGCGTTCTCGGCCAGAAACCCGTAGCCGGGGTGGATGCCGTCCACATCCGAGATTTCGGCCGCGCTGATGATGCGGTCGATTTTCAGATAGCTGGCCGAACTGGCGGCGGGGCCGATGCAGATCGCTTCGTCGGCGAGCTGCACGTGGAGGCTGTCGAGATCCGGCTCGGAATAGACCGCCACGGTCTGGACGCCGAGTTCCTTGCACGCCCGGATGATGCGCAGCGCGATCTCGCCCCGGTTGGCGATCAGGATTTTTTTGAACATGGGACTATTTCAGCCGGAACAGGGGCTGCCCGAACTCGACCGACTTCCCGTTTTCCGCCAGGACCTCGACGACGGTTCCGGAAACCTCGGCCTTGATTTCGTTCATCACCTTCATGGCTTCAATGATGCAGACCACTGTCTCCGGGGTCACCTCCTGCCCGGGACTCACAAACGGAGGATTTTCGGGAGACGGGGACCCGTAGAATGTCCCGACCATCGGGGATTTGATTTCGATGCCGTCCACGATGGCCGGCGTCGAAGCGGGTGCCGCCACGGCAGCGGGAAGTGGGGCGGAAACCGCAGGTGCGGGGGCCGATGTGACATATTGAACCGGGCCGCCGGCCTCGCCGGTCTTCATCGTGATTTTGAATCCTTCTTTCTCCATTTTGAAAACGGCGATGCCGTTTTTCTTCATGAGATCGACCAGCGTGCGAATTTCTTTGAGGTCCACGGTTTTTATTTATAATTGACTGAACGCATAATTCTGACACACGGCAGTCGGCAGGGTCAAGACATTGGATATGACGATTTGGTGGAGCCCGGTCGACATCAGTAGAGTCTTGGCGGCGTTTTTGACCCCCGCCTGGAAAATCTATGAACACTCCCCACCTGCCTGTGGTCCTTCCGCCCGGCAAATAATGTCGGTGTCGTGCGCGGCGCGTTTTCTGTGTCGCGTTTTCTGTGTGGTGCGTTTTCTGTTGCCAAACCCGGCAAACCCCACTAAATCTCTCTTACTAATATGGACATCAAGCACATCACCAGCGATTCCCTGCGCCGTCTGCTCAGCCTGACGACCAAAAAGGATCAACTCATCAAAGCTGTCTCTGACGTCGAAAACGAAATCGCCAGAGCGCTCAAGGGCGCTGCCACGGCGGCCGTCGATGTGGCGGAGGCTGTCACCCCGTTTAAACCGAACAAAAAGAAGTCCAAGGGGAGCAAACCCGGCGGCCTCAAGGATCGGATCCTCGCCCTCCTCGAAGCGGCCGGAGACGAGGGCGTTCGCGTGAAGGACATCGCCGAAAAGCTCGCCACCAAGCCCGGCAACATTGCCGTCTGGTTCAGCACGACCGGGAAGGCCATCACCAGGAAGGTCGCACCCGGACGTTTCGCCAAAAAGGGAGCCGCGCCCTCTGCTTCGGCAAAGCCCGCCAAGGCACACAAGGCTGCCAAGAAGCTGGGCAAAGCGAAAAGGAAGAGCGGTCTCACCCCCCAGGGGCGCGCGAAACTCGCGGCCAACATGAAGGCCCGCTGGGCTGCCAAGAAGGCAGGGAAATCCGCTGCCAAGGTCGGCAGCGGCAGGCCCGCAAAGAAGGGGTTCAAACTTTCCAAGAAATCCTGAATCTTATGCCAACCAAAAAGAAACCCGCCCAGAAACCAGTCAAGAAACCCGCAAAGGCACCCGTCAAAAAGGTCGCCGCGAAACCCGCAAAGAAGGCGAAACGGAAGCTCAACCCGGCGCTCATGAAACCCATCCAGCCGGATGCCGTGCTCGGCGTGATCGTCGGCTCAAAGCCTCTGCCCCGCAGCCAGATGACCAAGAAACTCTGGGACTACATCAAAAAGAACAACCTCCAGGATGCCAAGAAGCGGACCCTGATCAACGCGGACGACGCGCTCAAGGCGGTCTTCGGCGGCAAGAAGCAGGTCAGCATGTTCGAGATGACGAAGCTCGTCTCCAAGCACGTCAAGTAACCGCCCGTTTTTTGCGGGCGGCGAGTTCGGGTTTCAAGCGCTTGATTATGCCGCGATGGCGGCTGCTTCGTTGTGGCATTGGGCGTCCCGCCTGCGAAGCGATCCTGAACGCAGGCGGGACGCCCGCGCCACTTTGCGCGAAGGGAACAGCATGGGGGCTAACCCCCTGCGATGGCCGGAACGATGCTGATTTCGTCGCCGTCCTTGACGGCGGTCGCCTTCTCTTCGAGGAAGCGGATGTCCTCGTCGTTGACGAAGATGTTGACGAAGCGGCGGACGTTGCCCTGCTCGTCGCAGATCCGCTCGATGAGGCCGGGAAAAGCCCTGTCGAGGTTGGCGAGGATCTCGCCGATGTTCGTTCCCTCGGCGGGGACGACCTCCTGGTCGCCGGTCAGTTTGCGGAGCGGTGCGGGGATGCGGACTTGGATGTTCATGAGAAGTATTAAGGTTAAAGGTTTAAGTATTAAGTTGGTGGAGTTGATGCGGGTTGCGATTTTGGTAGTCTTAAAACTTAATTCTTAAACCTTAAAACTCCCCGCGACAGCGGGGTCATGGGCGATGAGGGCTTCGAACTCGCGGAGGCTGGGGTTGATGAGGCGCGGTTCGCCGCAGCGTCCGTGGATCGCCTCCTGGGTCTTGAGACCGTGGCCGGTGATGCACAGCACGATGCTCTCGTCGCGCGGAATTTTCCCGGTCTCGATGAGTTTTCTGGCGCACGATACGGTGACCCCGCCGGCGGTCTCCGCGAAGATGCCCGCATACTCGGCCAAGAGGCGGATCCCCTCGACGACCTCGTCATCGGTGCAATCCTCGGCGCTGCCGCCGGTCTCCTGCATGGTGCGGAGCGCGTAGTAGCCGTCGGCGGGCGTTCCGATCGCGAGCGATTTCACGATCGTCTTCGGGTTCGGAACCGGCTTGACGATGTCGGTCGCTTTTTTTTGCGCGGCGGAAATCGGCGAGCAGCCGGTGGCCTGGGCACCATGAACCGAGATGGGCGTATCGTCCAGAATGCCCACGCGGACGAATTCCTTGTAGGCCTTGTGGATTTTTGTGAGCAGCGACCCGCTGGCCATCGGGACGACCGTGTGGCGGGGGAGTTTCCAGCCGAGCTGTTCGGCGATCTCGAAGCCCATGCTCTTCGATCCCTCGGCGTAGTAGGGCCGCAGGTTCACGTTGACGAATCCCCAGCCGTATTTTCCGGCGATTTCGGAACACAGCCGGTTCACCTGGTCGTAGGCGCCGTGGATGCCGATGACCTGGGTGCCATAGACGAGTGATCCCACGACTTTGCTTCGCTCGAGATCGGCGGGAATGAGGACGTAGCTGGCCAGGCCGGCGGCGGCGGCATTCGCGGCGACCGAGTTCGCGAGATTTCCGGTCGAGGCGCAGGCTACGATCTGGAACCCGAGCTCGCGGGCGCGGCTCAACGCTACCGAAACCACACGGTCTTTGAACGACAGCGTCGGGTAATTCACCGTGTCGTTCTTGATGTAGAGTTCCTCGACGCCGAGCTTCGCCGCCAGGCGGTCGGCCCGGACCAGCGGGGTGAACCCGACCTGCTCGCCCACAGTGGGAAGACCATCAATCGGGAGCAGTTCGCGGTAGCGCCACATCGTTTGCGCCCGCGAGGAAATGATGTCGCGGCTGATGTTCTTCGAGATCAGGTCGTAATCGTAGGCCGCCTCGAGCGGCCCGAAATCGAACTCGCAGATGTGGATCGCTTCCTTCGGGTAGAGGCGCCCGCATTCCCGGCACTTCAGGTTGGAAAAATAGGTTTGTTGGTCGCTCATGGCTGGTTTTGCCCCATCGAGAGCGAACGAAGAAACGGGCCGGTTCCTGCCAGGGAACCGACTCACCTCATCTTTTCCCCTGACTTTCGCTTTCGCGGAAACCCGGAGCTGGATTTGGCACCTGGACCCGGAAGTTTCCGCCTGCATCAAACAGTCGGCCATTCCCAGCGGTTGCCGTGGCTTCACAGGGCCAGTCCCTCTGCCACTCTCGATAAGATTTGCGGAAATAATCGCCGGGAATTGATTTTCGTCAAGGGCAAATCTCTCTCTCGAAGACCGAATTGACCCCTTCCCTCCTTCCCAGGGTTTCCAGAGTGTTTTTCGCGAGGGCGAAAAACTGGAGGCGAGGGGAGTCGAACCCCTGTCCTTAAAGCGATCTGCACAACCTTCTACATGCTTATACGGTCTTTGTTCTCGGGGCGAAGCTGCGAACCGTCACGCCACCCACCCCAGAGCGGCCACGAAATCGATTCACTTCCCGCCGCGGCCACCCCGGCTGGAAATTAGCCTGCTGTCGTCGTTTCCCGGAGTAGCAGGCGTTCGCCGGGAAACGTCGCGGTCAATTAAGCCGCGAGAGCGAGATCTTCGTAATCTGCATTTAGTTTTTTTGATCCGATTTTTTACGAGGCCAACGAATCATCCTCGGCATGCGGGCCGGGCTTCACACCTCAAGTCGAAACCAGTACGCCCCCAATAAAATGGAAGATAGCCGGATTTTCCGGAAACGCAACCCCGGGTTCTCAGAAACAAACAGCCGGAATGTGGAACCACGAAAGTCACGAAAAGCACGAAAGGAAACAAGTCGCTGATTCCAGAGCTTCTTTTGGCTTATGATTTCGTGGTTTTTGTGTTTTTCGTGGTTAATCCTCCCCAGTGGGCGGAGGTCAGAAGACGCTTTTGAGGGCCTCGGACATGACGCGTGCTGTTTCGTTGATGTCCGTGCTTGCGTGGGCGAGAGAGAGGAAGCCGGCTTCAAACTGCGAGGGAGCGAAATAGACGCCCGCATCGAGGCAGTGGTGGAAGAATTTCGCGAATCGCTCCCGGTCGCTCTGCATGGCATCCGAGAGGCGGAGAACTGGGCCCTCGCGGAAGTAGAGGCAGAACATCGAGCCGATGCGTTGAAAGGTGAGGGGGAGTCCGCGTATCGCATGCCTCGCGAGCGATTCGAAAGACAGGCCGATTTCTTCCAGCTGCGACCACCCCTGACAACGTTCGAGTTCCCGGAGTTGGGCGAGACCGGCCGCCATGGCGACCGGGTTGCCGGAGAGGGTTCCGGCCTGGTAAACCGGGCCATCGGGCGAGAGTTGGTCCATGATCTCGGCGCGACCTCCGAATGCGCCGACCGGGAGGCCGCCACCGATGACCTTGCCCAGGGCGGTGAGGTCGGGATGGATCCCGTAAATCTCCTGCGCGCCTCCTCGCGCGAGGCGGAACCCGGTCATCACTTCGTCGAAGATCAGCAGGGAATCCGATTCCGAACAGAGGGCTCGCAGCGCTTCGAGGAATCCGGGTTCGGGGAGATAGAGCCCGGCATTGGCGGGAACGGGTTCCAAGATGACCGCCGCGATCTCGCCGGGATTGGCGGCAAAGGCCGCGCGGACGGCCTGGATGTTGTTGAAGGGGACGGCGATTGTCAGCCTTGCCAAAGCCTTCGGCACGCCGGCGCTGTCCGGGGTGCCGTGGGTGAGGGCGCCGCTTCCGGCTTTGACGAGCAGGGAATCGACGTGCCCGTGGTAACAGCCTTCAAATTTGATGATTTTGTCGCGCCCGGTGAATCCGCGAGCCAGGCGGACGCAGCTCATGGTGGCCTCGGTCCCGCTGTTGACCATGCGGACTTTTTCCACCGAAGGAACAAACCGGCAGATCGTCTCGGCCATCTCGACTTCGAGAGGATTCGGGGTTCCGAAACTCAGCCCGTGCTGCGCGGTTTCACGGACGGCGTTGGTCACGACGCTCGGGGCATGGCCGAGAATGGCCGGCCCCCATGTTCCGACGTAATCGATCAGTTCCCGGTTGTCCGCGGTGATCAGGCGGCAGCCGTTGGCGGATTTGACGAAGAACGGTTCTCCCCCCACACCGCGGAACGCGCGGACCGGCGAGTTGACCCCGCCGGGAATCCTGCGGCGGGCGGCATCGAAGAGCTCGTGGGAGATATTCATCTCTCTGCTACCGCTCGGTTTTCGGAGGAAAAAATTTCGGGGGGTTCGGATTGATCGCCAGCGGGGTCATGGCTTCCTTGTCATGAAGGGACTGAGCCTTCGCTTTCATTTCGTTGAAGCCGGGGACGGTCTGGTAATCCGGGTGCTTTTCGCATCCGGCTCCGATGAGGGCGGCGGCGATCGTCAGTGACGACAGGAGCGGCCTCGTCATTCGATGATCTCGAGAGCCGCCTTCGTGCCGCGCTTGTGGGCGGCCGCGTTCAGGAGGGTGCGGAGGGATTGGATCGTGTTCCCGCCTTTGCCGATGATTTTGGGAAGGTCGGTTTTCCTCATCGCCACGTGGAAGATCGTGCGCTCCGGCGTCTCGGTCTTCGTGAAGACGACCTCGTCGGGAAATTCCACGAGGTTGCAGATCACATAGCGCAGGAACTCTTCCATGGCGGAAATCAGGCCGCGATTTTTTTGCGGGCTTTCGTCATGATGTTGCCGACCGTCTGGGACGGACGGGCGCCGACACCGACCCAGTAATCGGCGCGTTCGAGTTGGATGGAGAAGTTTTCGCCTTCCTTCCTCGGATCGTAAGTGCCGATGATTTCGATGAATTTGCCATCGCGCGCCCGGCGCTGGTCGGCGACGACGATTTTGTAATAGGGACTGTTTTTCGCGCCTTCGCGGCGGAGTCGGATTGCTACGGCCATGGAGTAGAGACTTAAGTATTAAGTTTTAAGGATTCAGTTTTCAGTTGAGGGAGTGCCCTCTCCAAGATCGACTTCCGCCTCAGAATCCCCCGGGGACCTGAAGGCCGAAATTTTTCCCGGCACGGGACATCATTTTTTTCATCTGCCCCGCATTTTTCATCATCTTGCGCATCTGGGAGAAGCGCAGGATCAGGTTGTTCACCTCGGTGACGGTCGTGCCGCTGCCCCGGGCGACCCGCTGGCGGCGGCGCGCGTTCAGGATGTCTGGCCGCGCCCGCTCCTGCGGCGTCATGGAGAGGACAATCGCCTCCACCCGCTTCAGTTGCTTCTCGTCAATCGAGGAATCTTTCAATTTATCCATTCCGGGGATCATGCCAAGGATATTTTCGAGGGGGCCCATGCGTTTGAGCATTTTGAACTGCTGGAGGAAGTCCTCGAGGTCGAAGCTGGCGGTGCGGAGTTTTTGTTCCATCCGGAGGGCGTCCGCCTCGGTGATGGACTCGGCGGCTTTCTCCACGAGGCTGACGACATCGCCCATGCCGAGGATGCGCCCGGCCAAGCGGTCGGGGTGGAAAGGTTCGAACTGGTCGGGTTTTTCTCCGATGCCGGCGAACTTGATCGGGCGTCCGGTGACAGCGCGCAGCGAGAGGGCGGCACCGCCGCGGGCGTCGCCGTCGAGCTTGGTGAGGACGATCCCGGTGAGGCCGAGCGCCGAGTGGAAGTGCTCGGCCACGCTGACCGCCTGCTGCCCGGTGGCGGCGTCGCACACGAGGAGGATTTCCTGCGGCTGCAGAAAATCGCGGAGCCGCTGGAGTTCTTTGACGAGCGTCTCGTCGATTTCCTGGCGTCCGGCGGTATCGAAGATCTGGACGTTGCCGCCGGTGGATTCGCACCAGTCGAGAGATTTTTTGCAGGAGCGGACGACGTCCGTCTCCCCGGCATCCGGGCGAAACACCGGCACGGAGACCTGGTCGCCGAGAACGGCGAGCTGCTCGATGGCTGCCGGGCGGTAAAGGTCGGCGGCGATGAGGAGAGGGGAGCGGCCCTGGGATTTCAGCCAGCGTGCGAGCTTTGCGGACGAGGTGGTTTTTCCGGCGCCGTTGAGGCCGACCATCACGATTCTGGCGGGCTTGTCGAGATTGAGCGGAGACGCGTCGCCGCCGAGAAGCAAGCAGAGTTCCTCGTGGAAAATTTTGACGATCTGCTGTCCGGGAGTGACGCTGCGGAGGACCTCCTCGCCGAGGGCCTTTTCCCGGACGCGCGCGATGAAATCCTTCGCGACCTGGAAATGCACGTCCGCATCCAGCAGGGCCATGCGGACCTCGCGCAGCGAATCGGTCACGTTGGACTCGGTGATTTTTCCGTGACCGCGAAGATCCTTGAAAACGTCCTGGAGTTTGTCTGAAAGCCGGCTGAACATGGGCCGACAAATCTAGGCGGGTTCCGCCGGATGAAAAGGGATTTTCGTTGCCGGATCGCGGATGGAGGTGGAGCCGAAGCGCGAAGTTTGTCGGCGCTTGGACGCGTTCAATCCGCGAGTTTGATGGACCTGACCTTGCGGTTAGGCTTGGTCATCACGTCGATCCTCTTTAGAACCTCGACTCTCACGGGGGCGACGCCGGAATTGATCATGTCGATTTTTTGGGCGGCAACCGTGCTCAGGTCGATAATGCGGCCGCGGACGTAGGGCCCCCGGTCGTTGATCCTGACAATCACGCTTTTCCCGTTCCTGAGGTTGACGACACGGACGACGCTGTGCAGGGGCAAGGATTTGTGGGCGGCGGTGAATTTTTTTGGGTCAAACCGCTCGCCGCTGGCGGTTTTCTGAGGCTTCCCGTAGAAGGACGCCTTTCCGTTCAGGACCTTGATCGGGTTCGGGGAGAAGAGCGAGGGAAGTTGCTCCGTGTCCCCGGCTTTTCCCCCGGGGGCCGGGTCGGTGACGAGTTGGCGCGGCGTGGCGCATCCGGAGATCCAGAGCACGCAGGCGAGGGACAGAATGGGGAGGAGGGAGCGGATCGGGTTCATCCGGTTTCCCTTCGAAGTAAACCCTGCGGGGGTTTTGGGAAAGAAAAACATCTGCCGGGTTACGGCGGGCCTCCCGCAGTGTGAATCTTGCTTGGAGGCAACTGCTTCGCCGCCGAGCCCTGCTGAGAAAAAACGACCGCGTGCTATCCCTATGCGCCCGATCGAGTTGCAGTAACGAATTCCGCGGCCGAGCGTGTCACCTCCGACGCCAGATCCGCTCTCGCTTTGGCAAACCGCGGCCGGAACCACGGAAACAGGCCGATCACATCGTGCAGGACCAGAATCTGTCCGTCACACGAGGGGCCGCTGCCGATTCCAATCGTAGGGATTTTTATGGCCTGGGAAATCTTCTCGGCGACGGGAGGATGCACGAGTTCCAAGACCACGGCGCTAGCGCCAGCTTCATCAAGTGCCCTGGCGTCCGCGAGCAGGCTCACGGCTTCGGCCTCCGAGCGTCCTTTGATGTGATACCCTCCTTCTTCGCGCACCCGCTGCGGCAGCATCCCCAGATGACCGATAACCGGAATCCCTGCCGCCCGGATCGCCAGAACGATCCGGAGACACTCCCTGCCGCCCTCGATCTTGACTGCGTCGGCTCCCGCTTCGATCAGGCGAAGCGAGTTCTCCACCGCGGTCTCGGGAGAAGGATAGCTCCTCGCCGGCAGATCGGAGACAATCCATGTCTTGGTCGCACCTCGCGCCACCGCCCGTGTGTGGTGGAGCATGTCCTCCATCCGGACACCCGTCGTATCGGGATGGCCCAAGACCACCATCCCCAAAGAATCGCCCACCAATAAGAAATCCAAATCCGCGTCGTCCAACAGCTTCGCCATCGGATAATCATACGCGGTTAAACAGGCAATTTTCCTCCCGGATTCCTTTGCATTAGCCAGAAAAGTAAATGTCTTTTTCAATAGTATAATATGGATTTAATCGGTTTATCAAAATAATGATATATAATTTAAAGAATCTGAATATCCCGCTTTCGTTTCCAATGCATCGCGTAATTCGCGAATCGAGAGATTCCCGTTTGGGAGAACCCGCTCTGGGCAGATGTCAGCAAGAGGGTTCAAGACAAAAAAGCGATCAGGGATCCCGCGGTGCGGCAAAGTAAGCGTATCAAGCGATACGATCAGGTTTCCATAATAAAGAAAGTCCAAATCGAGCGTGCGTGGGCCGTGGAATTCATGTTTCTGCGGTCTTCCGGATTCGATTTCGATGCGGAGGAGTTCGGCGAGAAGATCGAGTGGCGTGGTCTGGGTGGAGAGTTCGATGGCCGCGTTGAAGAATGGCTGGGAGCCGTGCGGGCAATCGACGGGGGTGGTTTCGTAGATTTTTGAGCAGAGGAACGGGCCGGATCCATCGTGGAGGGCGAGAAGGCGTCTCCGTCCCTCCCTCAGGTGACCGAGGCGGTCGCCGAGGTTGGATCCCAATGCGATGCCGGCTCTCATGGGTTTTGGTTCAGTCGTCACCGGAGACCGAGCACGTCCTGCATGTCATAGAGGCCTGCTGGTTTTGAGACGGCCCATTTGGCGGCGCGGAGGGCCCCTTTCGCAAAGGTTTCACGGCTGGAGGCTTTATGGGTGAGTTCCAGGCGTTCCCCGGTATCGGCAAAGACGACGGTATGGTCTCCTACGACGTCTCCGCCGCGGATGGCATGCATGCCGATCTCTGTCTTGGTTCGTTCGCCCACCATTCCTTCCCTCCCGTGGAGGACATCCTTTTCGTAGGAAAGGTGACGGACTTCGGCAAGGATTTCGGCCAGACGCCTGGCGGTTCCGCTCGGCGAATCCTTCTTCAGCCGGTGGTGCATTTCCACGACCTCCAGGTCGAACCCGTCGCCCAGAATTTCGGCGGCTTTTTGAGTGAGCCAGAAGAGAGTGTTGACCCCGACGCTGAAATTCGGGGCAAAGACGATGGGAATTTTTTTTGAGGAAGCGGAAATCCTGGAGCGGTCTTCCTCCGTGTGGCCGGTGGTTCCGATGACAAGAGTTTTTCCGGCCCCGGCGCAAGCCTCGGCCACGGCGGCTGTTGCCTGTGCATGGGTGAAATCAATGACCGCGTCGCAGCCGGCAAGAGCAGCATGAAAATCATCTCCCACATCGATTTCCGCGGAGACCGCCAGCTCGGGATCCTCCGCCGCGCAGGCCACAAGGGTTTTTCCCATGCGGCCCTTTGCCCCGTTGATCAGAAGCCGGATCATTTCAGCGCCTCCAGGGTTTTGCGGACACGCGCCGCGTTGGCCTCGGACATCTCGCAAAGCGGGAGGCGGACCTCCGAGGACATTTTTCCCCGGAGGGAAAGCCCGTATTTCGCCGGAACCGGGTTGGGTTCGATGAAAAGGTCTTTGAAGAGATCATAGAAACGACGGTGCACGGCCTGGGCTCCCGACGTGTCGCCATCCAGCCAGAGCCGGACCATTTCCGAAATCTCGGCGGGGAAGAGATTCGAGGCCACGCTGATCACCCCGACGGCACCCACCGACAGGAACGGGAGAGTGAGGGAATCGTCGCCGGACAGGATTTCGAAATCGTGGTCCAGGGCGGCGCGCAGTTGGCTGACCCGTTCGACAGAGCCGCCGGACTCTTTGATGGTCCGGATATTCGGGCAATCTTTGGCGAGTCGGGCAACGGTCTCCACCGCGATCTCGACGCCGCAGCGACCAGGGATGCTGTAGAGCACCAGCGGGATTTTCACCGCCTCCGCGATCGCCCGGAAGTGCCGGTAGATCCCCTCCTGCGAGGGCTTGTTGTAGTAGGGCGCAACCAGGAGGGCCGCATCCGCGCCGAGTTTCTCGGCCTCCGCGGTCAAGGCAATCGCTTCCGACGTGGCGTTCGATCCGGTGCCGGCCACCACAAGGCACCTTCCGGCGGCGGCTTCGATGGCGGTGCGGATCACCTCGTTGTGCTCGTCGTAATCCAAGGTCGGCGATTCGCCTGTCGTGCCCACGGGCACAACCCCGGTGATTCCTCCGGCAATCTGGTCCTCGATATGCGAACGGAAGGCGTCCGCATCAAGCTTGCCGCCGCGGAACGGCGTGACAAGAGCGGTATGGGTTCCTGCAAATGACATGAAAAATTCCTACAATGAATCCTGCGATTCGGAAGCAAAAACCGCCGCGAGACGACTCCGGGTCGAACTGGCTCAGAACCCGATTTCTCCGTCAAAGACGAAATCTGCCGGTCCCGCGAGCGTCACATTCCACGGTGTGCCGGAGGCATCGAACCCGACTTCGAGCGTCTCGCCTCCGCGGACTTGCACGGCCACCGGCGAAGCGGCTCCGGTAGCCAGGTGGTGCAGAAGAGCGGTCGCGCAAACCCCGGTGCCGCACGCGAGCGTTTCGGCCTCGACGCCGCGTTCAAAAGTTCGGAGCACAAGGGATCCCTGCGGGAGGATCTGCGCGAAATTGGCATTGGCACCCTGTGGAGCAAAGGCCGGGTTCCACCTGAGCGAAGAGCCGGACATGGCGACATCCACCGCTTCGATATCCCCGACAAATACCACCGCGTGGGGCACGCCGGTGTTGAGAAAATGGACCCGGCAGGATCCCATCCCGGCCACCTCGATGGCGGCCGGTTCGCGCAGGTCGCGGGGTTCGCTCATGGTGATGGTGACAACATCTCCCGAGAAGCGCGCGCGGATCACCCCCGCCGGCGTCTCGAAGGAAACGGTTTCCGGCCGCGAAGGCATAAGACGTGCGGCAAATCTCGCAAAGCACCTTGCCCCGTTGCCGCACATGTCGGCCTCCCCGCCGTCCGCGTTGTAATAGCGCATGCGGAAGTCGGCGCCGGCCTGCGACGACGGTTCCACCGCGAGCACGCCATCGGCCCCGACGCCGCGGTGGCGGTCGCAAAGCCGCGCGATGGCCGCCTTGGAAAGCGCGAGCGAACCGTCGAGGTTATCCACCACGACAAAGTCGTTTCCCGCCCCGTTCATCTTCGTGAATTTCATCTTCGTGCCCGCACCTTCGGACATGGCCGGGAACTCTGGCAATGAATATTTATCCGGGATCCGCCGGCGAATTTCCGGGCGGCTGTCCGGGCGGTTCAGGCCGAAGGGGGGGGCCGGCGAATATGCTCGAATATCAATGGGGTTTGTATGTAGATACTTTCATGGAGCCGCCAGATTCAGAAAAACCGTTTTTTCCGGTTTCCATCCGGGCACAGATCGGGAAATCGGGCAAGAACAAGGCGAAGCACGCTTCGACCGGCGGCCCGCTGTCGATTGTCAAATCGTCGGACGAACGGGAAGAGTTCGAGAGGGAGCATGCGAAACAGGAACACGGCCAGAGATGGGAGGCCGATGCCGGGGATGGCGACAGCCCGCTGTTCTGGCAGGTCGCCGGACGCGCTTCCTCGCATGTTTCCACCGGGATCCGGCACCGCCGCCGCCGGCGTTCTTCCAGGGCGGGATTTCGGAGACGGGTCCGCCTTCTCCGGTTTTATTGGAAATCCGCGCGGCGGGAGGTCCGCCGATTTCACGCCCGCTTCGCGCCGAGGCAGGTGATCGGGTTTTACCTGGGTGTTACGTCCGCCGTGTCCCTGATTTTGTGCCTGTCTTTTTTTCTGATGAAACCTCCCCGGGGAGTGACTCCCGACACGGTGTCGCGGCGCAAGCCCTCAGCCGTCGAACTGATCCAACAGATTCAGGCGGACCTGCAGGGCCATGATCAGCGGGCGGCACTTTCGAGCGTGGCGGCGCTCGAGAAATATTACCCGGACGATCCGAGAACCTTCGTGGCCAAGGGCACGGTTTTCGCGCACCAGAAAGGTTATGACGAGGCGCGCAACTCCTACATCCATGCCCTGGAGTTGGTCAAAGGCCTCCCGCCGGCGTTGATCAATCTTGGGGAGATCGAGTTCGCCGTGGGGAATTACGGGCTGGCGGCCGGCTATTTCGAGCAGGCCGGGCAGCGGCTCCCGAGCAATTCTCTCATTTTGTTCCGTCGCTACCTCTGTTACTCGCTGCTCAACGAGCGAGCGAAGACCGAGAGCGTGATGAAAGAACTGGCCTCCCGCCCCGATTCCGTCGAATGGTATTTCGTCCAGGCTTCCGAGGCCCTCCACGCCGGGAAGAAGGCGGAAGCCCAGCGGCTTGTCACAGCGGCGTCGGCCCTGTTCGGCGAACAGGCGGCAGCGTATCAGGAGTCGCTCAGGAAAATCGGCTGGCTCAAGTAGGGTTTCTGGCGGCCGGCCACCCTTCCCGCATCGCGGCGCTCGCGACGGAAGCCACGCCCGCATCGAGGCTCCAGCGGGGGGTCCAGCCGGTCGCGGATTCAAATTTTTCCCGGGAGAGCATGCTCGACTGAACGTCCCACCCGGCCGCCGGCACGGAAACGACCGGAACGTTTCGCCCGATGGCGGCCTCGATGGTCGCCAGCATCTCCGCGATCGCGATCGACCGGCCGGAGCAGATGTTAAAACACCCGGTCGGCCGCTTTTCGATGACCGCCCGGATCGCGGACGCGAGATCCTCCACATGCAGAAAATCCTTTTTCGAGACGCCGGCACCGAGGAGGTCCATCGGGCGTCCGGTCTTCACGGCATGCAGGGCGGCCCCCACGATCCCTTGGGGTTTTTCCGGCGCGAAAGAGAACCCGTAGGGGTTCGAAATCCTGAGCGTGCAGGTCTCGATGCCGGACCGTTCGGCGAACGAATGCAGGAGATGTTCGCCCGCGAGCTTTCCAACCCCATACCATCCGTGCGGCGCGGGTTCGTCGGTCTCAACCGCCGGAGTCCGCCTTTCGCCATAGATCGCCCCTCCCGACGAGAAAAACACAAAAAGCGGGCGCGACTTTGCGGGGGCCTTCGCCATCTCGGAAAGCAGCTTTGCCATCAGTGGCAGATCCTCGGTCCATGTGCTTTCCGGATGGCTCTCCGCGGTGGTGGGAACGGAGCTCCATGCGCAGTGCAGCAGAACACCGGATCGCGCCAGCAGACCGGATTGGAACAAATCCTCATAAAGGATGCAGTTTCCGCCTCCTGTTCTGGACACGGAGACCACGTTACCCCCAAGCTCCTGTGCGAGCACGGACGACAGGCGGCCCCGGGCACCGGTCAGGATGATTGTCTCAGGTTCCATTGAGTTCAACGGCGGAAGCCTGCCCCGGCAGGATTTCCGGGCTCCCGCAGATTGGAACTACTTTTTCCTGGCGGCCTCGGCCTTGAGTTGGCGCTCGGCTTCGACCCAGTCTCCGGTCGAATCCCCGTGCCATCCCATCTTGGCGCGGCGCTCGGCGATGAAATACGCGCGCAGGCCGATGTCGTCGTTCGAGATTTCTACCGCTGCCTTCTTGCCGGGAGCTTCCTTGGTTTTTTTCGCTTTCGTCTTCGATTCCTTCAACGCCACAACTCCGGCTTCTCCGGAAGTTCCGGTTGCGGGCAGCGGCTTCGCGGGTTCTTTCTTCGCGGGGTGCTTTTTCACTTTTGCTTCTTTTTCGGATTTTTTCTTGGACATGGTGAACTTGTTTGTGCAACCGAAACGGCCACGGTTGCAAAATAAATCTTCAAAAAGTTTTCCGATAAAATACGATGCCGGCATGGTTGCGTTTCTCATCCGGTGGTTTGTGACGACGGTTGCCGTCTATGTCGCCACGAAGCTTGTTCCGGGAATCAAGTGCGAACCGGCCGGGGCACTGCTCGGGGCATCCCTGCTGCTCGGGATCATCAATGCGTTTGTCCGCCCCATCCTGCTGCTTCTCAGCCTGCCGTTTATTATCGTGACGATGGGGCTGTTTATCTTTGTGGTGAACGCACTCCTCATCCTGCTGGTTTCCAAGATCATCCCCTCGTTCTACGTGGCGGGATTCTGGAGCGCGTTTTTCGGCGCGATCATCATCAGCCTGGTGAGTTGGATACTGAGCTCGTTTTTCCGGACCAGCGACGGAAAGATCCATGCCATCACCCACCATCCCGCCATGAAAAAGGCGGTTGCCCGCACGCTCGAATGACGGATTCGCCGGGCCTGTCATGAGTTTCCTCGACTCCGGCGGAGTGAAAATCTGCGGCATCACCAACCCCGAGGACGCCTCCCTGTGCGTGTCGGCGGGCGCGGATGCCGTCGGGTTCAATTTCTTTCCGGGTTCCTCAAGGTATATCGATCCCGTGGAATCGATCCCGTGGATCCTGGATCTTGGAAACAAGGCCGACCGGGTGGCTGTTGTCGTGAACGCCCCGGAGGAATTGCTGGAAAAACTCCGGGCTGCCGGATGCTTCGAGGCGGTCCAATTTCACGGGGACGAAAGCCCGGAATTCTGCGCGCGGGCGGGGTTCGCCCGCTGGATCAAAGCCATCCGGGTCTCCGGGCCGGATGTTGTCTCCGGCGCGCTCGCTTTTCCGACGCCGAACATCCTCTTCGACGGATGGACCGCCAAGGCTTATGGGGGGACCGGCCAGCGGCTGGACTGGGATATCGTCCGCGATTTCGTCCTCTCCCATCCCGCCCGCCGCTTCATTCTCGCCGGCGGTCTCACCGCGCAGAATGTGCGCCAAGCCATCCGGACCGTGCGCCCTCACGCCGTCGATGTCGCCAGCGGAGTCGAGTTGAACCCACGAAAAAAAGACGAATATTTGGTCCGGCAGTTCATCCTCGAAGCAAAACACCAGCGCCCCTGAATCCGGTTTCCTGCGGAACTCCGGTGCATCCGGCCGAACGGCTTCTGCTCAATTCCGTTCCGGATGGTCCGGGGCCTCGGAAAGCAGGTGCAGCAGCGGGCCCGAGTTTTTCATGATGTTTTTCCAGACGTCGTTGGGAGAGTTCATCTCAATGACCTCGCGCGTGGGAGGAATGACGATCCACGCGTGCTCGGCGATTTCCCCTTCCAACTGGCCCCTGCTCCATCCGGCGTAGCCCGCGAACGCCCGGAGGCCGGGAAGCCATTCTTCGTCGATCATCTCTTCTCCGGTGCGCCCAACAAAGGCCCGAAATGCCACGACTGTTGGGTGGTCCCTCCATTGCAGGCTGGCGAGCAGAATGCGGTCCACCTCGACAGGCCCTCCGTAGAAAACGGGAACATCGGGCACTCCCGGTATCTGCGACAGCGTCTGGTCCAAGGGGCGGTTCAGCACGAATCCGGTCGCCCCCTCTTCCGCGCTGTGGTGGGAGAGAAACAGAACGGTCCTGCGGAACTGCGGGTCGCGCAGCGATGGGTGGGAGACCAGGATGGATCCTGTCAGGTTGTTTTCCGAACTCATGGTGAGGGTTTGGCTTCCGGTTCGCCCCGGCGGACAAGGTTGAAAGCCGGGGTGGCCATCAGAGTGGTGACGATTGCCATGACGACGAGCATGGTGAAAAGTGTGGGCGTGATGACGCCGCGTTCAAGCCCGATGTTGAGGATGATCAGCTCCATGAGCCCCCTCGCATTCATCAGCGTCCCGATGGCGAGCGCCTCGCGGGGGGATTCCCCGTTCAGCCAAGCGGCAGTGGCACAGGCCACGCCCTTGCCTGCAATCGCCAGGAAGAGCAGCAGGAGCGTCACCCCGAACAGATTCGGCGAAACGATCAGTCCGATCTTCGTGTTCAGCCCGGAATAGACGAAAAACAGCGGCAGCAGGAAGGCCGTCGTCATTTTCTCGAGGTGCATGTGCAGTGCCTTCGCGAAAAATCCTTTCGGCACGGCGACGCCGAGGATGAACGCGCCGAAGACGGCGTAGATTCCGATCCTGTCCGTGAACCATGCTCCCAGCATGACGAGCGAGAGCGTCATGCCGAGCATCGCGTGCGTCATCCCGCCGCGCTTCTCGGTTCTCCGGGCCATGAATTTGAAGAGGGGAACGCCCAGCAGCCAGACCGCGAGGACGTAAGCCAGCCCGCCGCCGATCGCCACCACCGCAACCGAAGGGTCGCCCGCGAAGCTCGCCATCACGACCGCCAGCACACACCAGGCCGCGGCGTCGTCGATCGATCCGGCCGCGAGCGCCAGCGTGCCGAGCGAGGTTCCCGTGAGCCCTCGCTCGTAAATGATCCGGGCCAGCATCGGAAACGCGGTGATCGACATCGCCGCCCCCATGAAAAGCATGCTTTCCCAGATGCCGGTTTTCTCGGAGAACAGCGGCCAGTGAGGGGCCAGAAACCACGCGGCTGCAGCACCGAGCACGAACGGAGTCAAAATCCCCGAGACCGAAACCGCGGCGGCGCTCCGGAGCCTCGATCGGATCAGCCCCGCGTCGAATTCGACGCCCACCAGGAACATGAAAACCGAGAGTCCGACCTGGCAGACCGCAAACAGCACCGGTTTCGAGGCCGCCGGAAACAGAGCCGCCTGCAGCCCGGGAGCCAGCGCCCCGAAGACCGACGGGCCGAGGATCACTCCCGCGATCATCTCTCCCACCACCTGCGGCTGGCCGAGCCTTGCTGCGAGCCAGCCCACCATGCGGCAGAAGCCGAGAATCACGGCGAGCTGCAGGAAAAACAGAATCGATATTTCGAATGGGCCCACGCGCCGAGGAGATTAACCTATCCCTGCATCGCGAGGAAAGCCCGCATCTACGACATATCGATAACACGAGGGAGGGTGAGGCTCCGTCCGAACCCAAATATCACGGTTCGGACGGAGCCTCGCCTCCCACCATTGTCGTGACGTTCGGATCTTCCCCGGTGCCGCTGTTGTCATCATCCGGGCATCGTGATAACCTCTCGGTTGTCTTATGAGACCCGACAAATTCACCGCCAAGATGCAGGAGGCGCTGAATGCAGCGCTCGACCTCGCATCCAAAAACGACAACCCGGAAATCACCAATGACCACTTCCTTCTCGCCCTTGTCGGCCAGACCGATGGCCTGACTCGGCCGCTGATCGAGAAGCTCGGGGTTTCTGTCTCCGCGCTTGATGCCAGGCTGCACGATGTGATCGCCGGGTTTTCGAAAGCCCGTGGCGGCGCTCAGCCACAGCTTTCCAACGAGCTTCGCAAGACGCTCGATTCCGCCGAGGGCGAGATGGCGAAGCTCAAGGACGAGTTCCTGAGCGCCGAGCATTATCTGATCGCGCTGATCGGCTCCGGATCATCTGCCGCAAAGCTTCTCAAGGAAAGCGGAGTCACTCGCGACAAGCTGATGAAGGCGCTGGTCGAGATCCGCGGCAACCAGCGGGTCACCGACCAGGACCCGGAGGGAAAATACCAGACGCTCGAAAAATACGGCCGCGACCTCACCGACCTGGCGCGCAAGGGGAAGATCGACCCCGTGATCGGCCGCGACGAGGAAATCCGCCGGGTGATGCAGGTCCTCTCCCGCCGCACGAAGAACAACCCGGTCCTCATCGGTGAGCCGGGCGTGGGCAAGACAGCGATCGTCGAGGGCCTCGCCCGCCGGATCGTGAGCGGGGACGTGCCGGAGTCGCTCAAAAACAAGCGGCTGGTCGCGATGGATATCGGCGCGATGGTGGCGGGCGCGAAATTTCGCGGGGAATTCGAGGACCGGCTCAAGGCGTTTTTGAAAGAGGTCACGTCCAGCGAGGGCGAAGTGATCCTCTTCATCGACGAGCTCCACACGATTGTCGGTGCGGGGGCCGCCGAGGGTTCGATGGACGCCTCGAACCTTCTCAAGCCCCAGCTCGCGCGTGGCGAACTCCGCACGATCGGGGCGACGACGCTCGACGAATACCGGAAGTATATCGAAAAGGATGCCGCCCTCGAACGCCGGTTCCAGCCGGTGATGGTCAACGAGCCGAGCGTCGAGGACACGATCGCGATCCTCCGCGGGCTCAAGGAACGCTACGAAGTCCACCACGGGGTCCGGATTCAGGACTCCGCGCTGGTGGCCGCCGCAGTCCTCAGCCACCGCTACATCAGCGACCGGTTCCTGCCCGACAAAGCGGTCGATCTCATCGACGAGGCGGCTTCGCGGCTAAAGATCGAGCTCGACTCGATGCCGACCGAGATCGACCAGCTCGAACGCCAGATCATGCAGTTCGAAATGGAGCGCACCGCCCTCAAAAAAGAAAAAGACGCCGCCAGCCGCGCCCGGCTTTCGAAGATCGAAAAAGAACTCGCCGACATCAAAGAAGAGGCCGGACAACTCAAGGCCCGCTGGCTCAAGGAAAAAGAGGAGCACGGGAAATCCCGCAAGATCGCCGAGGAGATCGAGCGGCTGAAAGCCGAACTCGAACAGGCCCAGCGGAAGGGCGACCTCCAGCGAGCGAGCGAAATCCAATACGGTCGGCTCCCCGAACTCCAGCGCCAGCAGGAGTCCCCGCACAAGCCGGATGGATCGACGATGATCCAAGAGGAAGTGACCGAGGAAGACATCGCGAAAGTCGTCGCGAGCTGGACCGGCATCCCGGTCTCGCGCCTGCAGGAGGGCGAGCGCGCGAAGCTGGTCAAAATGGAGGAGCGTCTCATGGAGCGCGTGGTCGGCCAGCAGCAGGCGATCAAGGCGGTCTCGAATGCCGTCCGCCGCGCACGCGCCGGGCTCCAGGACGAAAACCGCCCGATCGGGTCGTTCCTCTTTCTCGGCCCCACCGGCGTCGGCAAGACCGAGCTCTCGAAGGCGCTGGCGGAATTCCTTTTCGACGACGAGGGCGCAATCATCCGCCTCGACATGTCGGAATACATGGAGAAGCACACGGTCGCCCGCCTGATCGGCGCGCCTCCGGGATACGTCGGCTACGAGGAAGGAGGCCAGCTCAGCGAAGCGGTCCGCCGCAAGCCCTACAGCGTCGTTCTTTTCGACGAGGTGGAAAAAGCCCACGGCGACGTCTTCAACGTCCTGCTCCAGGTCCTCGATGACGGGCGCATCACCGACGGACAGGGCCGCACGGTGGATTTCAAAAACACGGTCATCATCCTCACGTCAAACATCGGCAGCCAGTTCATCATGGAGGACCTCGCCGTCGAGGAACGCAACCGCCGGGTGATGGAGGCGCTTCGCGGGCACTTTCGCCCGGAATTCCTCAACCGGATCGACGAGACCATCATCTTCGACCGGCTCGACGAAAAGCAGATCACCCGGATCGTGGACATCCAGCTCAAGCGCCTGCTCGAACGGCTCGCCAAACAGAACATCCAGCTCGCGCTCACCGATGCCGCAAAGACCCACATCGCCCGCGAAGGCTACGACCCGGCCTACGGCGCCCGCCCGCTCAAACGCGTGATCCAAAAAGAAATCCTCGACCCCCTCAGCCTCGAAATCCTCGACGGCCACTTCGGCGACGGCGACAAAATCCAGGTCGGGGTGGAAAAAGGGAAGCTCATCATCTCGAAAGGCTGAGGAGGAATTTATCCTGGGCAAACGCATCAAAATGCGCGTGCTCCCCGGCAAAAGAACCTCGCGCCATCAGCGCCCCTTTTTTCATTCCTTTCAAAATGGGACGGCACGGCGGCCGTCCCTCCAGGCGGGGAGCTTTTTTGAGGGACTGCCGGGGAAAATTCGTTTTAGATCCCAATATGAGAGGAATCGCCGCAGCGCTATTGTTTCCAGCCGTCCTTGCGGCGGAGACACTGGACTTCGACCAGGCGCAGAAATACGCGCTCGGGCACAACCCGTCGATCCGGGCCGCGTATTCGACGATCGGGCAGGCGCGGGGCAAGCTCCTGCAGGCGGGGCTCTGGCCAAACCCGGAGATCGACCTTTCGTATCGGTCGGATGTCTTATTCGGCGGGGAGGGGCAGAACAAGGCGATGGCGTCGCTGATGCAGCGGTTTCCGTGGAGCGGGCGCCTGGCCCGCGCCCAGACTGTTTCGCGCGTGGAAGTGGCGGTGGCGCTGGCCGATGTCCGTGATGCCGAGCGCAAGCTGATCCTTGATGTCCAGCGGACGTTTATCCAGGCCCGGGCGGCGGCGGAGAAAGCCGCGGCGCTCAAAAAGTTGATCGTCTCGATGGATTCGCTGATCGCGCTGAACGAAGCCAGGCGGCAATCCGGCCAGGCCACCGCGATGACGGTCAATCTCGCGAAGGTGGAAAAGGAAGGAGTCCGGCAGCAACTTCTGTCACTCGAAGCCGACGAGGGGGCCGCGGTGGCGACGCTGAAAGGTTCGCTGGGGACGAAGGCGGCGGAGACCCTGACCTTGACGGGCTCGCTGGCCGAGATTATCGGGCGATTGAAGTCCGGCACGAACGGAACTTCCCTCTATCGCCCGGATCTCGTCCGCGCATCCCTGGAATCGGACGCCGCACGGGCGGAAATCGCCCTCGCGCGAGCGGAAGCGTGGGAGGACATCACCGTGGGCGTCGAATACGAATTCATGAAGACGCTCAACGGGACCGACCTCATGAATGACGATTTTCTCGGGGCGCGGGTCATCGTGCCGCTTCCGGTGTGGAACCGCAACCAGGGCTCGGTCGCCGAAAAGACGGCCGGACTCGAGAAGGCGGGCGGAATGTTCGAAGCCGCGAGGCTCACGGCGGAAGCCGAGATCGGAACCGCCCGCGTGCGCGCCGCGAAAACCGCCTCCATCGCCTCCCAGATTTCGGTAGATTCCCTGCCGCTCCTAGACGAAACGCGAGGGGTTCTGGAATCCTCGATCCAGACGGGGGAGGCGAATACCCCCGAGGCCATCACGCTCACGAACCAGGAGATCAACCAGCGGCTCTTCTACGTCGATTCGCTGATGAACCAGGCGCAGGCGCTCAGCGATCTCGAAGCCGCCCTCGGCTCGAACCGCTACCTCAACCGCGACATTTTCACGAACACGATCCATGACAAGAAACCGCCGGCCAAACGCTGAGAGCCTCAGATCATCATATGAAACGCATATTGGTTGTTAGTCTTGTTTGTATCGGGATCGTCGGAGGCCTCTTCTTGCTCTTCGGTTCGCCCTTTAAGCATGGATGGCCAACGTTGGGGATCGAAACCACATCTCTGACCTTTGGGTTTGGCCTGGCATCGAAACCGGCAGCCGACAAGCAACTCTACACGTGCGGGATGCATCCGCAGATCATCCAGGACCATCCCGGCAACTGCCCGATTTGCGGCATGAAGCTCGAACCGGTGCGCAAGCAGGCCGCCCAGACGTCGGAGCAGTCATCCGGTGGAGACAACGCGACGATCACGGTCGATCCGGTGACCATTCAGACGATGGGTGTGCGGGTCGGGGAGGTGACCGAAGGGCCGCTCGAAAAGTCGATCCGAACTGTCGGCGTGGTGGATTTCAACGAGACGGCGCTCGCCGACGTGACCGCGAAATTCAAAGGGTGGATCGACAAACTCTTCGTTGATGCCACCGGCCAGGCCGTGAAGAAAGGGGAGCCGCTTTTCGAGACGTATTCTCCGGACGTCTATAATGCGGAGCTGGAATTCGCCTCGCTGACGCGCAGCGGGAACACAGCGCTTGCGAAGACGACCCTCGAACGCCTGAGCCTGCTCGGTGTGGCGGATACCGAGCTGGAGAAATTGAAATCGAACCCGCAGCCGTCGCGGACGATCACGGTGTTTTCGCCGGCCGACGGGGTCGTGGTCGAAAAGACGGCGGTGCAGGGGATGATGTTCGAGCCGGGCATGAACCTCTACCGCCTCGCCGATCTTTCGCTCGTCTGGCTCAAGGCGCAGATCTACGAGCAGGACATGCCGTTCGTCCAACTCGGGCAGGAAGCCGTCGCCACCATCGATTCGTTCCCGGGCCAGAAATTCCTCGGCCGGGTGACCTACGTTTACCCCACGCTCGATTCCAAAACCCGGACCGCCCAAGTCCGGATGGAGTTCCACAACCCCGGTCTTCTTCTGAAACCCGGCATGTTCGCAAAGGTGGAGATGAAATCCCGGATCAGCCCGTCGGTGGCGCTCGTTCCGGAAAGCGCGGTGTTGAGAAGCGGCGACCGGGCGACGGTTTTCGTGGCGCTGGACGGCGGGAAATTTGACCCCCGCGAAGTGATTCTGGGGCCGCGCGACAGCAGCGCTCGCTACCAGGTCCTGCAGGGGGTGACTCCAGGCGAAAAGGTCGTCACCTCCGCGCAGTTCATGTTCGACTCCGAAAGCCAGCTCCGCGAGGCGATCCAGAAGATGATGAGCCCGGATGCGAAATCCCGTCCCGCCGAGCAGCCAGCCGCCCCGATGGCGGTGGCGCAGCCCGCCGCGCCGGCACCCCCGAAGACATTTGTGTGCCCGATGCCCGAGCATGCGAACATCGAATACCAGCACGGCGGGAAGTGCCCGATTTGCGGCATGACCCTGATCCCGGGCACCGCCACCGCCCAGCCGACCGCCACGCCTCATCCCGCCGACCATGCTCCGGGCAATCATTGATTTTTCACTGAGGAACCGGTTCCTGATCCTGATCGGGACCGTCGTGCTGGTCGTCGCCGGCTGGCTGGCGCTGCACACGATCCCGCTCGACGCGATCCCGGACCTCTCGGACACGCAGGTCATCATCTACACCGAGTGGCCGGGGCAGGCCCCCCAGCTCGTCCAGGACCAGGTCACATACCCGATCACGACAAAGATGCTTTCCGTGCCGAAAGCGAAAGCCGTGCGCGGGTATTCGTTTTACGGGTTCTCGTTCGTCTATGTTATTTTTGAGGACGGCACGGATCCGTATTGGGCGCGGAGCAGGATTTTGGAATATCTCAGCGGGCTGACCTCCCGCCTGCCGCAAGGGGTCGCCCCAACGCTCGGCCCCGATGCCACCGGCGTTGGCTGGGCGTTCATGTATTCGCTGAATTCCAAGGAACGCAGCCTCGCCGAATTGCGCTCGATGCAGGATTGGTATCTCAAATACCAGCTCTCGTCGGTGGAAGGAGTCGCCGAAGTCGCGTCCGTGGGCGGCTTCGTCAAGCAATACCAGGTCACCGTCGATCCGGTGAAACTCCGGGCTTACGACGTTTCGATCCGAGACGTGGGTGACGCCATCAAGAAGAGCAATGGTGAAGTCGGCGGAAGGTCGATCGAACTTGCCGAAAAGGAATTCATCGTGCGCGTGAAAGGCTATGTCGAGCAGGTCTCCGATCTCGAGAAGGTGGCGGTCGGTGTCGGGGAAAATGGCGCCCCTGTCCTCCTGCGCGATGTGGCGACCGTCCAACTCGGCCCGGACATGCGCCGCGGCATCGCCGAGCTGAACGGGGAGGGGGAAACCGTGGGCGGCATCGTCGTCGTCCGCTACGGGGCGAACGCCCGCCAGGTCATCAACGATGTCAAAGCCAGGCTCGACGAGGCGATGAAGGGGCTCCCGAAGGATGTTTCCTACACCGTGGCCTACGACCGTACCGCCCTGATTGACCGGGCCGTCAAAACGCTCGAAGAAAAGCTGGTCGAGGAAAGCATCGTCGTCGCGCTGGTCTGCCTGATTTTCCTGCTCCACTTCCGGAGCGCGCTCGTGGCCATCATCATCCTGCCCATTGCCGTGCTCGCTTCCTTCGTGATCATGCGGGCGCAGGGGCTCAGCGCGAACATCATGTCGCTCGGCGGAATCGCGATCGCGATCGGTGCCATGGTCGATGCCGTGATCATCATGGTCGAAAACGCGCACAAGCACCTCGAGCATGACGGCGGGAAGAAGGACCACTGGCAGATCATCCGGGATGCTGCCGTCGAGGTCGGCCCCACGCTGTTTTATTCGCTCTTGGTCATCACGGTTTCGTTCATCCCTGTCTTCACTTTGCAGGCGCAGGAAGGCCGGCTGTTCAAGCCGCTCGCGTTCACAAAGACCTACTCGATGGCGGCGGCCGCCCTCCTTTCGATCACCCTGGCACCTGTCCTCATGGGGTATTTCATCCGGGGAAAAATTCCGGCGGAGGAGAAGAACCCGGTCAACCGCTTCCTGATCTGGGCCTACCATCCCTGCATCGATTTCGTGATCCGTTTCCGCTGGCAAGTGATCGGCGCGGCGCTCGGAATCGTTGTCTGGGTCTTCATTCCCTGGGATTTTCTGGTCACGTCGCGTCTCCCGGAGGGGCCGCTCAGGAACGTCGCCGCGACGATAGGGAAAGCGTTTCCGTTCCAGCATATCGGCTCGGAATTCATGCCGCCGCTTTACGAGGGCGACCTCCTCTACATGCCGACGACATTTCCGGGCATCTCGCCGACGAAGGCCCGGGAAATCGTCCAGGTCACCGACCGGATCATCAAAAGCTTCCCGGAGGTCCAGCGCGCGTTCGGAAAAATCGGCCGGGCCGAAACCGCCACCGACCCCGCCCCGTTCGACATGATCGAGACCACGATCATGCTCAAGGACGAAAAAGACTGGCCCGTGGTCGACATCAAAGACATGTCCGGGAATGTCATCGCCCACCGCCGGCGCACCGTGGATGAGCTTGTCGATGCCCTCAACTCCTCGATCCAGATCCCCGGGCTGACCAACGCCTGGACGATGCCGATCAAGACCCGCATCGACATGCTGGCCACGGGCATCAAGACGCCGGTCGGCATCAAGGTGGCCGGCCCGAACCTTGCCGAACTGGAGCGCATCGCGTCTGAAATCGAGGCTGTGGTGCGCAATGTGCCCGGCACATCCAGCGTGTTTGCCGAGCGTGTCATGGGCGGGAACTACATCGAATTCAACATCCGCCGGGACGAGATCGCCCGCTACGGGCTCACTCTCGGCGACGTGCAGGAAGTCCTCGAGGTCGCGCTCGGCGGCATGCCGCTGACGACGACCGTCGAAGGCCTCGAACGCTACGCGATCACCCTGCGCTACGACCGCGACTTCCGTGAAAACCTCGACGCACTCAAAGAAATCGTCGTCCCGACACCGGCCGGCGCGCAGATTCCGCTCGGCCAGCTCGCCGATCTAAAAGTCGTCCGTGCCCCGATGGGGATCAAAAGCGAAAACGCGGTTCCGAACGCGTGGATCTACGTCGATGTGAAGAACATGGACATCGGCACCTATGTCCAGATGGCCCGGCGGGCAGTCGATGAGGCGGGGAGCAGCGGGAAAATCTCCGTGCCCAACGGCTACAACATTCTCTGGAGCGGCCAATACGAATACATGCTGCGCGCCCAGCACCGCCTCCTGCTCGTCATCCCCGCCACGCTTTTGCTGATTATCCTGATCATTTACCTCAACACCCAGTCCGCGATCAAAACGGCGATCGTCCTCCTCGCGGTCCCGTTCTCGCTCGTCGGCGCATTCTGGGCGATCTACCTCCTCGGCTACAACCTCAGCGTGGCCGTCTGGGTCGGAATCATCGCGCTGGCCGGGCTCGATGCCGAGACCGGCGTCGTCATGCTCCTCTACCTCGACCTCGCCTACGAGCAGTGGAAGAAAAACGGCGCCATGCGGAATTTGGACGACCTCCGCGACGCCATCTACCACGGTGCCGTCAAGCGCGTCCGCCCGAAGGCCATGACCGCCGCGGTCATTATCGCGGGTCTTGCGCCGATCCTCTGGAGCCACGGGGCGGGAGCCGACGTGATGAAACGCATCGCCACCCCGATGGTCGGCGGCGTCGTCACCTCCACGCTCATGGAACTGCTCGTGTATCCCGCGATCTTCTTCATTTGGAGGTCGCGTGCGATCAGAAATACGCCGTCTCCCGCCTGACTGTTCCGGCATCGCCCACGGGAAATCGTCAACGGCTTCGATGTCTGCCAAGTGTTGTGGTGTCAGGCGAGATGCCCAAAATGTCAACGAGCAAGACCCCTTCGAATATTGCGGGGATGCGGCCCCCTTCTTACAGGTTTTTGAATTCCTCCTCGTCCATCTCGGCCTGCTTGAGGATGGAACGAAACGTCCCCTTGGGCACGTCTCCGGGGGTGCATCGCAACTAAGTCTGTCTTCCGTCGGCATGTCGTAGGAGCAAATGGGAGCCGCTTTCCCCGCGGCCCTCATTTCCTCGACCCAGAGCGAAATGAGATCCCGTGCGGCAGCCATCGCCCCCTCAATGCCTCCGCCGTGGGTGGTAATCCCCAGCGATGGCACATGGGCGTAGTAGAACCCAGGCATCCCTTCCGATTCCTCAACGGGCTCGATCAAGACGGCGTATTTCATGGCCGAAAAGTCACACCGGAATGCCGATCTGTCGAGATGCAGCACGGATTTCCGCTCCCTCACCGGTATCGGACGAACCTTTCGGGAAAAAGGAAAAATTCCCTCGCCCGAGGCCGCGGCACTGAACGACGAGCCCGCCCCTTACGCCAAGCCGGAATAGGGACGGACAAATACCGGGGAGCAAAGTCTGTTCGGACCGCAAGCCCTCGCGTCAATACGTGGGACCGACCATTTTTCTACCGGAGCAAGGCCATTTGCGCTGTGCAGCAACAGCCTGCCGATCAAAAATGCGTCAATATGCGGGACTGCATCCGAGAAGCGATTTCCTATCGGATGGGCTATTGCATGTTACCCCTTCGGGGCTTAGCTTCGTGCCATCCATGACATCAGTGGAACGCGTCCGCCGCGCCTTGCGCCATGAAGAGACCGACCGGGTGCCACGCCTACTTTACGGCGAGGCTATCGGTTACGTCCCCACAATCGAAGCGCTGCTCAAAGAACGCTGCGCACCCCAACTCCCACGCGGATACTTCGACATGGATATCACGGGCGTGGCCCCCTCGCCTGCAAACCGCGACCGCTCGTGCTTCGCCGAATGGCACGGGGCGGAGTTTGCGGCGGCGGACGCAGATGGCGAGATCGACGAGTGGGGGGTGCGTTGGAAGCAAGGGAACTTTTTCCATTTCGCCCATATCGAGTCCCCGCTTCGCGAGGCTGATGGTCTGGAAGATTTGCGGAAGTATCCCTGGCCCGACATCGATGACCCGGCCCGCTACAGCGCGATGGCTGTCGAGGTGGCGGTCCGGCACAAGGAGGGGTTTGCGACCTGTGCGTTTGCGGGGTCAGTATTCGAGCAGGCGTGGTATCTGCGCGGCATGGAGCCGCTCATGATGGACATGCTTTCTGAGCCGAAAGCGGCGCATTTCCTTCTGGAGCGGACCGCTTATTTCCAGCGTTGCGCCGCAGTGCAGATGGCGAGGGCGGGCGTCGATATTGTCATTTTGGGTGACGATATGGCCGGGCAGCAGGGGCTCCTGATGAGCAAGGAAGCGTGGGCCGAATTTTTTCGAGACCGCCTGGCGGCGACCTGTCGTGCGGTGCACGAAACGTCGGATCAGGCGAGTGTGTTTTATCACTCGGACGGCCATATCGTTCCGCTCATCCCTGAGCTGATCGAATGCGGGGTGGATATCTTGAATCCGCTCCAGCCTGAATGCCTCGACCCGGCAGCGGTCAAGCGCGAGTTTGGCGAGCGCCTTTGCTTCTGGGGGGCGGTGAGTGTCCAGCGCACGATGTCCTTCGGTTCTCCCGACCAGGTGCGGGCGGAGGTGCGGGAGCGGGTGCGGACTCTGGGGGTCGGGGGCGGCTATATCCTTGCGCCGGCCCATGTTCTCGGCCCAGAAACTCCATGGGAGAACATTGTCGCGTTTTTCGATGCAGCCAACGAACCGCCGCCAGCCAGAACAAAGACCATCCGATGAACTTACAAAAATCGCGTTTTGATCACCGGTGCCACGGGGGCAGCACGGGCGATGCTGCCGCAGTGCAGCGACCTCTTCGGCAAGAAGCTGGCGCTGATGATATTTTCAGGAGTCTGCAGTCAGGGAATCCGGGTGAAAAAAAGCCCGGGCGATTTCGGCCCGGCTGATTTTTCCGCGGGCGGTCCTGGGAATTTCCGGGACAAACACGAAACGCTGCGGGACCATCCACGAGGCGATATGAGCGGCGCAATGGTGGCGGAGCGAAGGGATTTCCGGAGCCTCTTCAGCGGCGATCAAGGCGCAGATTTTCTGGCCCCGCGCGGGATCGGCCACGCCGCAAACGACGGCCTCGTGCACCCCGGGGAATCTCGCGAGAACCCGTTCGATTTCCAGCGGGTTCACTTTCTTGCCGGCCACGTTGATCACGTCCGATTCGCGGCCGACAATCCGAAATCCCCCTGGTCCGCGGACCAGCAAATCCGCCGGCTGAAAACCTCCCTCCTCGTTGATCATCCCAATCCCGACCGCCGGAGAGCGGACGAGGATCTTCGCGCCCTCCGCGTCATCGCGAGCCCTGATATCCACCCCTTGGAGTGGCATTCCGACAAACCCAGGCGATTCGACGGTTTCCTCCGACGAGTCGTAGCAGATCCCCCCGCATTCAGAGGCCCCGTAGAACGCGTGGATTTTGCGCCCGAATTTTTCGGAGAACTCCTTGGCCAGAGCCGGATCCAGAAGCGCCCCCGCAGAAACGCAAAGTCGCAGGCTATCCGGGAGGGACTCGGCGGAAAGCAATCCCCGGAACATCGCCGGCACGGCCGCAAGAACTGTCGCGCCGGTCATCCTCAAACCGCTCTCGATCGCGCGGGGGAGCGGATCGCTCGCCATCACGAGGCGGACGCCACGGCAGAGGAGAGGGGTCACAAGATTGCTGAAGCCGTAGGAGTGAGTCACAGCAATGACCCCGTAGTTCAAATCGTCCGCACGGATCCCCATCGTCCCGCAGACCTGATCGCAATCGGCGAGCAACTGGTCCGCGGTGAACCCGATGGTTTCCGCCAGAGCGGTGGTGCCCGAGGTGAGTTTATACAGGCAGACGCGGCCCCCTTTCGTTTTGTTGGCCCGCCGCGCACACACTTCGAAGGTGATCTTTCCATCGGGGGCTGTCACCCGGAGAGCCACCCCCAACTTCTCCTCGATCTGCGATCTCGCCGCGCCGAAAAAACCGGAGTCAAAGAGGCTCGCCGCCTGCCCCGCGCGCAGGCAGGCAAGCACCAGGGCGGGGAAGGATGGATGGTTGCCGGTCTGCAGGGCCGCGCGGTTGCCGGAAATCGCGGTTTCAAAATCCCGGGCTTCGGCTTCGATATCCGCCCACGTCCGCAAACACTCGCCGGATGGCGAATAGATCGCGCCCCCGCTGCGGGTGGAAAGAACCTCCGTCCATCGTTCAATTATCCGGTTCGACATTTCTTTGTTGCTTCCGAAGACAATCGCGGTATTCTGACTCACTTTTCAAGAATGAAGCCAGATATTCATCCCAACTACCGCGAGACCGTCATCCTTTGTGCCTGTGGCGCCGCTTACCGCACCCGGTCCACCCGCGAAAACATCAAGATCGGCATCTGCGCCGCGTGCCACCCTTTCTTTACCGGAGAACAAAAGTTTGTCGACACCGCCGGACGCGTGGACAAATTCAAGCGCCGCTACGGCACGGTGCGCGCCCCGAGGCTCGTCAAGAAGCCCTAGATTTTCCCCGCCAAAAAACGGTGAATGCACACCCTGCATTCACCGTTTTTGTTTCATATGGACTTCGAACCTTTGGTCGAACGGAAGCGCGCGCGCTTCGAGGAGCTCGAACGCGAGATCTCGTCGCCGGGCCTCTTTGACAACGCCCGTCACGCCAGGGAAGTCCTGCGCGAACACGCTGCGACGAAAGGCCTGCTCGACCTCTGGGCCCGCCTGGTCAAGGCGAGGAGAGAATATTCGGGAAACCGCGATCTGGCTTCCTCGGACGACAAAGAAATGGCCGAACTCGCCGCTTTGGAAATCCCGGAACTCGAGGCGCTGATCCCGGAGCTCGAACGCGCGGTCCAGGTCTCGCTTCTTCCGCCAGAGCCAGACGAGGACCGCGATGCCATTGTGGAAATCCGGGCCGGCACCGGCGGGACCGAGGCCGCCCTCTTCGCGGCCGATCTTTTCCGGATGTATTCCCGATACGCCGATTCGCTCGGCCTCAAGGTTGAAGAAATGGACTCGAGCGCGGCCGACCTCGGAGGGTTTCGCGAGATGGTTTTCCGGGTATCCGGGACATCGGTTTTCCGGCGTTTCCGCTACGAGAGCGGGGTCCACCGCGTGCAGCGCGTGCCGGCGACCGAGGCCCAGGGCCGGATCCACACTTCCACCGCGACCGTCGCCGTGCTGCCGGAAGCCGAAGAGGTGGACATCGATCTCAAACCCGAGGATCTCCGGATCGAAGTCTGCCGCGCGGGCGGCCCCGGCGGCCAAGGGGTGAACACGACAGACTCCGCCGTCCAGGTCATGCACATCCCGACAGGGCGGATCGTCCGCTGCCAGGACGGGCGCAGCCAGCAGAAGAACAAGGAAGCAGCCATCAAGATCATGCGCTCGCGCCTGCTCGAGGACAAACGCCGGGAAGAGGAGGAGAAATATTCCGCCCACCGGAAGAGCCTGATCGGCGGCGGCGGCCGGGAGGAAAAAATCCGGACGTATAATTTCGCGGAGAACCGCGTGACCGACCACCGGATCAAGCTCTCGCTTTACAACCTCGACCGGTTCCTGGGCGGGGACATCGGCGAAATGGTCGAGGCGCTTCAAAAAAGCGACATCGAGGACCGCCTGAAAGAAGCCGGGATCCAAAATTTTTAACCCATCTCGTGGAAATAAGCAGGCGATAAGCGGCCGGAGCAAAACAGGGAGCACAGGCGTCCCGCCTGTGAAAGACGCTCGCCGGCGCTTGCAAAACCAGTGCCAAAACAGGCGGGACGCCCGTTCTCCCTTGATGCTGCCAAGGTCCAGTTATCTCCAAGAGGCGGCCTCAGGCGCGGTCGATGCTGTATTTTCCGGCGCCGATGATGACGAGCGAGAGGCAGACGATGCCGATTTCTGCGGGGTGGCTCCACTCGTTGAATGAGCCGTGGCTGACGTGATACGTCATGATTGTGGCGACGGCCATGGTGAAGGTGATGAAGAGCGCTGCGTATCTGGTGAGAAAGCCGGCAGCCAGAAGGGCACCTCCCAAGGTTTCGCTCATGGCGGCGAGAAACCCCCAGAACACCGGCCATAATGCGATGCCGAGATGCCCCATGGCACCCCCGACTTTTTCCCAGGCCTGCTGGCCGCCCGCGAGCTTCGGCCACCCGTGGAGCACCATCATGACTCCGATGCCGGCGCGGAGAAACAGGATTCCCAAGTCACGGTATTGACCGAGCCAAGAGAGATTCATACGGGGGAAATCACTTCATCAAGAGTGCGGCGCGCGCACGCTTGATTTCGCCGGTGATCTTGCGGTGGAGACGGGCGGACATGCCGGTGACCCGGCGGGGAAGGATTTTTCCGCTTTCGGTGACGAAGCGCTTGAGGAGGTCGGGGTTTTTGTAATCGATCGCCTCGAGGTTGAGGTCCACGCGGCGGCGCGGCATCGAGCGGTTGGCTTTGCGGAAATTGGTCCGGCGTTGAGGAGTTTTCGGCTGCATGGCGTGTTATTTGATTTCGCGGTGGAGCGTGTGGCGCTTGAGGAAGGGGTTGTATTTCTTCTTCTCCAGGCGGTTCGGCGTCTGCGGGCTCTTTTTGTTGCGGGTGGTGATGTAACGCGAAGCGGGTTTCCCCTCGGCTTTTGCCTCGGTGCATTCGAGAGTGATGTTTTCCTGTGCCATGTGCTTATTCCTTGCTGTCTGTTGATGAATCGTCGTCGTCGCCGTCGCCGCCTTCGTCCTCGCCCAGCCCGAAGAGCGAGGCCACCGGCTGGCGGACCCGGCTGTAGCGGTTCTTTTTTTCGATCTCGGACTGGCACTCGACGGTGTAGCGGGTGAAGGGCAGGGCCTCGAGGCGGGCGTGGAGGATGGGTTTGCCGGAAATCTCACAGATCCCGTAGGAGCCGGTATCGATCCGCTTGAGCGCCTCGTCAATTTCGTAGAGCGAATCCTGTTCCTGGGAAAGGAGGCTGAGGGCGAAGTCGCGGTCGTAGGCGTCGCTGCCGGCATCGGCCTGATGCATTCCAAAAGCCGAGGCCTCGCTGCCTTCCGCGCGGGAGCGAAGGCTGTCTTTGGCCACACCGTTCATCGAATCCAGAAGCGTGTCTTTAAGAGTCAAAAGCCGGTTGCGTTGTTTGGCGAGAAAGCCGACCGGTTGGAGCGGTGGTATTTTCGCCGCGATTTTCCCGGGAGGCGAGATTTTCCTCGGCGGGACAATGATTTTTTTGGCGGTTTTGACAACCGGAGCCGGCTTGGCTTTCTTGACGGATTTGGCGGCCGGAGCGGCGGGCTTATTCGCTTTTTTCGGGGCGGGCGCTGGCGCGGGCTTTTTGGCGGGTTTCGCTTTCTTAGCAGGCGCGACCTTTTTTATTGCCTTTTTTGCGGGCTTTTTCGCCTTGCGCACCGGGGCGGCAGCTTTTTTAGCCGGTTTGACAGGCGGCTTCTTTGACGCCTTTTTGGGGGCAGGTCTTGGGGATTTTTTGGATTTGGTCGCCATGTGATCGCTGAAGAGAAAGGGGGCGATATGTAGCGCCTCAAATCCCGGTGTGCAAGGGTAATCTTGGAAAAAATCTCGGGTGGCGCGGCGGCTCGCCGCGACGGGAGCACCGGCGGTTACTTTCCGACGAGCACAAGCCCCGACCATTCCCGGAGGACATATTGCTTCTGGATCGGCAGAGGCTGTTCCCCGCCGGGGCTGCAAACGTCATCCGGAGCGGGCAGACCGGTATCGATCAACCGGTGCCAAGACATGCCCCGCGGGAGCACCGGAAGCGCGAACGGCAGCGGCTTGAAAAACATGTTGAAGGCCACGTAAAAAAAATGCGGTGGACCTCCCGCCGCCTCGCCGTGCCGGCCGCAGAGCATGAAAGCCAGGGAGTGGCTGGAAGGCGACCAGTCCGGCCGCCAGGGCAGCACGCCGTGCCAACTGACATCCGGGTAGCCGCTCCCGACCTGGTCGCGGGAGGTGAGGAATTCCGGCTGGCGGAAGGCGGGGTTCGCTTTCCGGAAAGCGATCGCCGCCTTGGTGAAGCGCAGCATTTCCCGGCCCTCGTCGTCGAGATCCCAGTTCAGCCAGTTCCAGTCCTCGTCATGGCAGTAGGCATTGTTGTTGCCGCGCTGGGAACGCCCGCATTCATCGCCCATGGAGATCATCGGAACCCCCTGGCTGGTGAGCAGGAGCAGCATCGCGTTCTTGCACTGGCGCAGGCGCAGGGCGCGCACTTTCGGGTCGCCGGTTTCCCCCTCGGCCCCGCAATTCCAACTGTTGTTGTCGTCCGCCCCGTCGTTGTTGTTCTCCCCGTTTTCGAGGTTGTGCTTTTCGTTGTAGGAAAACAGATCGCGCAGGGTGAACCCGTCGTGGCAGGTGATGAAGTTGACCGAGGCGGTGGGCTTGCGGCCGGCGGCGGCGTAGAGGTCCGGCGAGCCCATGATGCGCTGGACCATTTCGCCCACGGTGCCGGGTTCGCCTTTGAGGAACCGCCGCGCGCAGTCGCGGAATTTCCCGTTCCACTCCATCCAGCGCCCGTAGGAGGGGAAATTGCCGACCTGGTAGAGGCCGCCCGCATCCCAAGCCTCGGCGATGAGGTCGCACCCAGCGAGGACCGGATCGTAGGCCAGCGATTCGAGCAGGGGCGGGTTGAGGAGCGGTGCCCCTTTGACGTCCCGCCCGAGCACCGAGGCCAGGTCGAAACGGAAACCGTCGATGTGGTATTCCGAAGCCCAATACCTGAGGCAGTTGATCACGAATCCCCGGATGGCCGGATGGTTGCAGTTCACGGTGTTTCCGCACCCGGTGTAGTTCAGGAAGCGGCCTTTCGAGTCGAGGAGGTAGAAAGTTTTGTTGTCGATGCCGCGGAATGAAATGACCGGGCCGTCCGCCCCTCCCTCGGCGGTGTGGTTGAACACGACGTCGAGCACGACCTCGATGCCGTCGGCATGCAACTGCCTGACCATATCCTTGAACTCGTGGACCTGCCGTCCGTCCCGCGCGCTCGCGGCGTAGCTGCATTTCGGCGCGGAGAAGCCGACCGTGCTGTAGCCCCAGTAGTTGCAGAGCCGTTCGCCGGTGGCCGGGTTGGTGCGGGTGTTCTCGGTCTCATCGAACTCGAAGACAGGCATCAGCTCGATGCAGTTGACCCCGAGGTCGCGGAGGTGGGAGGTCTTTTCGGCGAGTCCGGCGAACGTGCCCGGGTGCGCCGCCGAGGAACTGGGGTGGCGAGTAAACCCCCTCACATGCATCTCGTAAATGATCATCTCGCTCTCCGGATGCCTGAGCGGGCGGCTGTGCTCCCAGTGATATTCCTCGTGCGGGATCCGTCCGCGATAGACCGGTTTGTGGCCGGAGGGTTTCCCCATCCAGATTTCCCTCCCGGCGATTTTTCGCGCGTGGGGATCCAGCACGACATTCTTCGGGTCGAAATAATGGCCCTCCTTCGGGTCGAAGGGTCCCTGGAACCGGAACCCATACTCCATTTTTTCGTAATCCAGATCGTAAACCGTCATCGCCCAGACCTGGCCGAGCCGATACTCGGGAGGGAAGGGGATTTCCGCCATCGGATCGGGAGATCCCCTCTCGAAGAGCACCAACGTGCAGGCGGTCGCATGCACGCTGAAGATGGAAAAGTTGACGCCGTGGGGCACATGGCTTGCGCCGAACGGCAGGGGGTGGCCGTAGCGGAGCTTGAACTCTCCATGGGAGTGAGTCGGGTTCGGACGATCGGGCATCTTGAAGGATGCCATCATAACCACCCGGTCAAAATTCACAAGCCATGCCTTATGGCTTGAGATCGGGAGATGTTGGGGCAGATTGAATGACCCGATGCCTGGATGTTACGTTGCCTTTCACAAACAACTGGGAGACCTTGTCCTTCTGGAACCGGCCCTGTCCAGGCTCCGCGCCTATCATGGCCCTCCTGTCAGGCTGATGACGAGGAGCGGCCACGCCGATCTGGCCGCGCTCATGCCGGGAGTGGAGTTCGTGAAGGGGCTTGCGCTGGCTCCGGCCCGCGATCTCTACTGCTTTGACCCGTTGAGCAAATCGGCGTTCCGTTCGATGTTCGCCCCGGTTCTCAGGCGGCACCTGATCCGCCCCGCTCAGAGTGAGCTTCATTGGTATCATCCGCTCGTTTTCTCCCGGCCGGAAAATCCCGAGATCGGGAACGCTTACGTGGCCGAATATTTCTGGGAAAACACGCCCGTGCCCGCGAACGGGCCTTTCCTCCCGCCCGCTCTCTCCAAACCTCCCGACGACTGGGCTCCGGGCGGGTGGAACGCGGGAGATTTCGTCGTGGTGAGCCCGACTTCGGGCTGGAAAAAGAAGATGTGGACCGTTGACGGGTGGACCGCCGTCCTGCGTTCGATCGGATCGCGCTTTGTGCTCACGAACGCGGGCTCCGGATGGCAAAGCGCCCATTGCGAGCAGATCGCCGCCGCGACGGGGGCCGTGATCCAGCCGACGACATTGCGGCAGTTTCTCTGGCTCTGCGCCAACGCTAGGGCGGTCCTGACGGTGGACGGCGCCGCGTCGCATCTGGCCGCGGCATTTGGCGTGAAATGCTTCACCGTTTTCGGGCCGAGCATTCTCGCCAACTGGCACCGCCCCGCACCGGGCCACATCGCTTTTCAGGCACCCCCGGACAATGCCGGATTACGGAGCCTGAAAAAGCTGGCGCCGGGACCGGTGGTCGAGGCGCTCGCCGAGCTCGGTATCTGATTTCGGGATGAGCACTCGCGAGCGGATCTACATTATTCCCCGGTGGGCCGGGATCGTTTTCGCGGTGGCCGTTTTCGCGGTCTTCGTGCTCGGCTATTTTGCGCAGGGTTTCGGCGGGCTGCCGCAAACCCTCGTGATTTCGTTCGTCGTCGCCGGCATCGTCGTCCTCATCCAGACCAACGAAAACCTTCGCGGCGTGGTGCTCGCTGCCTGCCAGTCGCGACCGGTGAGCGCCGGCGACGAGGCGTTCCTCGATGTGACGTTGCGGAATTCCTCCGGCCGCGAGCGTTTCGCGCTGAGAGTCAGGCTCCGCAGCGGATGGACGCTCGTGGGCGATGCCCGGATCCCGGTGCTGAGACCGGGAGGGATGGCGAGTGTCCGGCTCCGCGTTCCCGCCTCTCGCCGAGGGTGTTTCCCGTATCCCCCGCTGTGGGTCTCGAGCGACCATCCGGCCGGGCTTTGCTTCGCGTGGAAGGTTTTGACGGGCGGCGGGCATCTCGTTGTTTATCCGCGCCCGGTCGGGCAATCCTTGGCCGTGCATTTTTCCGGCGGAGGGGAATCCGGCGACGAAGCGAGGAAAGGATCCGAGGATATCAGCGGCCACCGGCCATATGTCGCGGGGGATCCGCTCGCGCGCCTCGACTGGCGGGTGTTTGCCAAAAGCGGAAAACTGGCGGTCAAAACGTTTGAGTCGGAGGCCGGACGCAGGGTCGCGCTGCGCTGGGAGGACACGGCATTTCTCCAAGACCGCGAGGCCCGGCTCGAACAGCTCAGCTTCTGGGTTTCGGAATGCGCCCGCGACAACCAGCCGTTCGAACTCCGCTTGGATCCTTCTTCGCGGCACCTCAACGAAACAAACCTGGACGCCTGCCGCACCGCTCTTGCGGCTTTCCCGTCATGATCATGCAGGAACACAAACGCGAGCGCGCAGCCGGTTGGGCGCTTGCCGGATGGCTGCTCCTCCATCAGTTTTTGACCGGAGATGCGGGCCTGGTCTCCCCTGCTGCGATCCTTCTGCTCATCGCCGGAATTCTGCTCAGGATCTTTTGCGTTTTTCCGCCGGCTCTCGCGGGGCGGCTTTTGCTCGCCGGGGCCGTGGTTTCATCGCTGGTTGTTTTCAAGCCAACCGCCGCGGTTGCCGGCGCGCTGGGAGGGCTGCTCGGTGCGGTGATCCTCCTGCGTCCGCTCACCCCTCGCCGCGGCCGCTGGATTCTGCTTTGCGCGATGTCGGTGCTGGCCTCGATCGCCCTTGGGGAGAGCGGGGCCGCCGGCACCGTGTTTGTCGTCGTGGATGTCGCGGTGCTGGTGTTCCTCGCGCAGCAAATCCATGCGCCTCCCGAGGCCGACACGGCAGCGTGGGATTCGGTGTGGCGTTCGCTTCGTCTCGTCCTTCCCGTGGCCTTGACCGTGACCGTTTTTTTCTGGCTGTTTCCGGCGATCTCCTCGCACGCGAATATGGCCTTTGCGCGGTTCGCGGGCGGCGATCTGCTGAGCCCGGGAGAGGCATCGGAAATCCGGCTGACGCGCCGCGTCGCCTTTGTCGCCAGGTTTCCGGACTCCTCCGCGGCTCCCTCGTTTTCCGACCTGTATTGGCGGGGGCAGGTGCTGGAAAAAAACGATGGCCTCCGCTGGTCCGTCGATCCGGCACGGATCAACTCTGGAACGACGCGCAGGAGCCCGTCGCCGGAGGCCGGGGAGTGGAGGTATTTCCAGCGCCTTGGGCCGGAGCGGATTCTGGCCGCGCTGGATCGCCCGGTTTCTGTCGTCGCCGTCAACGGTGGTGCAACCGTTCTGGAAACCGGCGCGTCCGCCTATTCCGTTTTGGGAGCCGGGGAGGTCGATCTTGAAATTTTGTCCGCCTCCTCTCCGCCTGCTGATCCCCCGCGTCAGGAGATCGCCTCAGCGGGCCTCGATGTCCCGAAAAAAATCCGGGACGACCTCCGCCTGCGCGGTCTGGCCTCGGCGCTTTTTCCACCAGGCGTGGCGCTCTCCACCAACCTCGAATCCCTGGGGCGCTTTTTTGCGGGCGGCGGGTTCTCCTACACCCTGCGTCCAGGAAAAATGCCGCCTGGCCGTGTGGCATGGTTTCTCTTCGAGCACCGGCAAGGCTTCTGCGGCCACTACGCCGCTGCGGCCGCCAACATCCTTCGCATGGGTGGCATCCCCGCGAGGATCGTCACCGGGTTCCGCGGAGGAACATGGAACCCCTGGCTGCGGACGCTCACCTTGCGCGATTCCGATGCCCATGCCTGGGTCGAGGCTTGGGATGAGAATGCCAGCCACTGGATCCGTTTCGATCCCACTTCGTTTGTCGCCCCCGAACTTTCCGCCCTGATCGAGGTCGAAAGAAATCCGGATCGCTGGCCATGGTTTCGGCTGGCAGCAGCTTACGCGGTCGCGCAGGCCGCGCGGGCGGGTGGCGGATTGGCGGCGGCGTTTTCCTCCCTTCCGGTCTTGTGGGTGGTTGTTGCTGCCGTCGTTGTCGTGGCCTGGTGGGTCGCGGCCCGCCGGAAACACAAACCGGATATCGCGGCCGCATGCCTCGCAAAACTCGAAAAGCACGCCGCCTTGAAAAACCGGTCGAGGCTGCCCAGTGAAACACCTCTCGCCTGGCTCGCAAGGCTGGAAACCTTGTCTCAAAGCGGCCCCGAAGCCCACGAACTCGGAAATTTTTCCGCGACCTACGAATGCCTTGTCTACGCCCCGGCCGGCTGGTTCCCGGAAAACGCCTCCGCCCTTAAAACCGCCACCAAACGGCTGGCGCGGATTTGGTGGAAGGGGCGGTAGTCGGCCCCCGCTCACTCGGCGAGCCGCAGCTCTTTCGCGGTCGGAAAGAGTTTTTGAGCGGCGGTTTCGCCGCGGGTCCGGCGGACCATCTCTTCCGTGACCATCGGGGCGGTCACATTCCACCGCGCGTGGAGATCGTTGATGACATCCGCGATCTGCCCGTCCGAGAGGTCGAATTTCCACGAGGGCATGATGCCGCGGTATGTGACGCCATTGCGGGCGATGCCGCCCTTCATGCCGAGGAGCAGGACGCGGATCAGATCTTCGGGCGGACCGCTCAGGCGCGGGGAGTCCGCCAATGGCGGGCAGATGGCGGGGATGCCGCCGCCGTCCGCCTGGTGGCACGCGATGCATCGCGCCATGTAAAGCTGGCGGCCGGAGAACGGGGCGTCGTCGAGGGCGGGTTCGGCCACGGGTTTGCAGGCGAGGGGAACGAAGGCCAACAGCAGCAGAAGACTCCTTTGCATCGCGCCAGCGCTAAGGCTGCTTCTCGGGGGCCGGCATCCCGAGAACCCGCTGGACATCGTCGGCGATCCGGTCTGTTTCCGGCAGTTGCTCGAAGCGGTAGAGGACGCGGAAATTTCCTTCCGGATCGATCAGGTGGGTGTAGGTCGAGTGGTCGATCAGATAATCGTCCTTGTCGCTTCCGGCCGCCGGGGCCTTGCGGAAGAAGGCCCCATAAGCCCGCGCGGTCGTGCCGATATCCGCAGGCGGCCCGGTCAGGCCAAGGAACCGCTCGTTGAAAAACGGGACGTATTCTTTGAGGGATGCCGGGGAATCCCGCTCGTCCACGCTGATGAAGACGACCTTGGTGCGTTCCTGAGCCGCCGGGGGAAGCTTCCGGTAAACTGCGGCGAGGTTGCCCAGCGTGGTGGGACAGATGTTCGGGCACCGGGTGAACCCGAAGCACAGCAGCACCGCCTGGCCGCGCAGGTCCTGGAGCCGCACGGTCTTTCCGTCGTGGTCGGTCAGCGAAAAATTGTAGGCCGGATGCGTGTCGGGATCATACTGGCCGAACCACGGCGACGCCGGCTTTTTGGCGATCGAAAAGAGGATGGCCAGGGTCGGGACCGCCACGACGGCACAGGCCGCAAAGAGGATCAGGGCGATCCGGCGGGAGCGGGCGTCACCGTGTCGGTGCCGGGCCATTTAGCGGACGGGCGCATCCAGGTGGATGTGGCTTTTCACACCTCCGGACTCAGCCGTTAGAACCAGCGGGACCGTGGACCCGGCTTTTGGAACTTCCGTGAGATTCATCAGCATGAGATGGTCTCCCCCGGGCTCAAAAACCCGTTTGCCTTTGGCGGGAATGGCGAAGCTTTCCGCAAGGGCCATGCCCATCACCCCGTTTCCTTGTTTGGTGGTGATCATCGGCCGGATTTCCTGCGCCACCGGGCAGGTTCCACCGGTGATGAGCACGGGCCTGTCGCTTTTGTTGATGATCGTCATGAAGGCCGCAGTCGTCTTGGACGAGGGGGGCACCGCGCGAATCCAAGCGTCCTCGATTTTCAAATCCCCGGCAAAGACCAGGCTGGCGGACAGAAACAGCGGGCAGAGGAATCTGTTCATTCCTGCAGCATGCCCCGTTGCCTGCGGCGAATAAAGGATTTTTCCACCGCGGAGTTGCGCCCGGTCCGGCGGCTTTCTTTGCTGATCACTGAACCGCTGAAAAGCGAACACTGTTTCCTACAGGATCTTTGAGACGAAGGTCTCGCGGTCGAAGGCGGAGAAATCCCCGGGTTTCTCGCCTGTGCCGATGAACCGGGTGGGGATCCCGAACTCGTGCTGGATGGCGACGGCGACGCCGCCTTTTCCGCTGCCGTCGAGCTTGGTCATGATCAGCCCGGTGAGGCCGATGGCCTGGTGGAATTCTTTGGCCTGCACCAGCGCGTTGGAGCCGGTGGTCGCGTCCACCACAAGCCATTTTTCATGGGGGGCGCTCTCGTCGTGTTTGGCCAGCGTTCTGGCGACCTTGGAGAGTTCTTTCATGAGGTTGCTTTTCGTGTGGAGCCGCCCGGCGGTGTCGCAGATCAGGAACTCGATGTCCTTCTTCTGAGCGCTCGTCCACGCGTCGTAGCAAAGGGCCGCGGAATCCCCCTGATACTGGCTTTTGACGACCTCGATGCCGAGGCGTTCGCCCCAGATCACCATCTGCTCGATCGCGGCCGCGCGGAACGTGTCGGCAGCGACGAGGACGCAGGAATGGCGGCGGGATTTGAACCAGTGGGCCAGCTTCGCGGAGGATGTCGTTTTGCCCGTCCCGTTGACCCCGACAACCAGGATGGCTTTCGGTTTCGAGGGGAGGGGACGCAGCGGCGGGATCGCGGCCGGCAGCACGTTCAGGATCTCCTCCCTCGCCACCGCGGCGGCGGTCTCTCCGGTCACCGAATTCCCACGGCCCCGCAGCGATTCCAGAATTCTCAGCGTCATCGGAACGCCGAGGTCCGCCCGGATCAGGGCTTCTTCGAGTTCGTCCCAGTCCACCGGGCGCGAGGTGAATTTTGCGACGAAGGACTTGAGAAAACCCAGGGGCATGAATCAGGGGTTCCTGCGCGCCCGCCGGATGTTGTCGAGGACGCCGTTCACGAATTTCCCGGACTCCCCCGTGCTGAATTTTTTCGCGATTTCTATGGCTTCGTTGATGGCGACAGCCGGGGGGATATCCTCGCAGAAGAGCAGCTCCTGGCAGGCGATCCGGAGGACGTTTCTGTCCACTGCGGAGAGGCGGGCGAACTCGTAGTTGCGCGCGTGTTCGCGGATGGCGGCATCGATGGCCGCCCGGTTTGTCATCCATCCCTTCAAAAGGGTTTCGCAAAATCTCCTCGCGCTCGGGCTCAGGCCGCGGAGGCGGTAGAACTCCTCGAGGAGGGCGTCGCTCTCGTCCGCCTGGAACTCGCGCTGGTAAAGGTATTGGACCGCGGCTTCGCGGGCATCGCGTCGGACTCCCATGGCGTTACTTGATGTCGCGCAGCGTGCGGGCCGAAACCACGGCGGCGCGGGCGGCTTCCACCCCGCGGTTGAATTCCTGGTCGATGCAGCGCGCCCGGGCCTGCTCCTCGTTTTCCACGAGCAAAATCCCTTGGATCACGGGAACCCGGTGCGCCAGCGAAATCTCGAGCAGGGCCGTGGTCACGGATTGCGCGATCAACGTGGCGTGCGCGGTCTCTCCCTGCACGATGAGGCCGAGCGCGATGATCGCATGGTAGCGGTCGAGCTCCGCGACGGATTGGACCATGAGGGGAATTTCGAACGACCCCGGAGCGGAGACGAGAGAAACGGTCGCGCCGGGTTCGAGGACGTTGAGTTCCCGGTAGGCGTTGTCCACAAGGGGCTGCGTGAACTGGGCGTTGTATTGGCTGGCCACGATCGCAAACGAAAGTGTGGCCTTGGGCGCAAGCCTCGGACGCATCGGGACGGATTTCGACATGAACGGGATGTTCGCGAAATTCTCCGTTCAAGCAACAACAACCTCTTGCTCGGAAAATCTTTTTCCGTGGCCGGGGTCAACGGGGGCCCGCGTGTTGCCCGACCGGTTTTGGAATTTGCAGAGCGAACCGCAGTTTCGTAGGCTGCCGGACTCTGTGAGCGCTCGGACTTTTACTTTGGGAATAGAGGGTGGTGGAACGAAGACGACGTGGTGCCTGGTCGGCAAGGATGGGACGGTTGCTGCCGAGGGCGTGCTGGGGTCCGGTAACGTGGCGGTAATGACCGACGAGGAGCTGAGAAGCCTGTTTCAGGCGATCGCCCAGGCGTTGCCAAGCCCGCCGGCAGCGATCGGGGCCGGATTGGCGGGCGTGGTGAATCCCGAGGCGGGAGCACGCGCCAAGACGCTGCTGGGAGAGGTGTTTCCGCTGGTGCGGACGATTGTGGTGGATCACGATGCGCGCTCGGGATTTTTGGCGGCGCACCCGTCGGGCACCGGTGTCTTGGTGATCGCGGGCACCGGGAGTTTCGTGCTCGGGTGTTGCCGGGGGCGCTGGGCGCGCGCCCACGGCCGCGGGCATGTTGCCGGCGACGCGGGGAGCGCCTATCATCTGGCCGAACGCGGGCTGCGGGCGGTGTTCACGCACTACGACGAGACCGGCATGGTTTCCGCGCTCGGCGGGGCGCTGTTGGCGGCCACCTGCTCGAATTCCTTGGAAGACCTGAGCGCCTGGGTGACGCGGACTACCGTGAGCAAGAAGACGATTGCCGGGCTGGCGCGGACTGTGGTCGAAGCCGCGGAGGCGGGATCTCCGCTCGCGTTGGCGTGTGTCGTGGAGTGCGCCGAGGCACTCGTGCGCAGCGTGGCAAGCGTGATGCGCCGGCTGGAGATGGAACGGCCGTCCGTGGCGTTGAGCGGCGGGCTGCTGACGAACTCGAAGCTTTACCGGGAAGCGTTTTCCCGCCAGCTCACAGCGCGGCTGACCCCGTCGGAAATCCGTGTCAGCACCACGCCGGGAGCGTGGGGCGCGGCGCGTCTGGCTGCGGCGGTGGCCGTGTCGCGGCCGGCGGTCGGTCCGCCGGTCGTCGCGGTGCGTTCCGGCAACACCGAGCAACGCAACCCGCGGACCCGATATCTGGAGCTGCGCACCGTGCCCGAGTTGGTGGGGTTGTTTCTCGACGAGAGCGAGCTCGTGGTGCCGGCCCTGCGCGCCGTAACCCAGCAACTGGTAAAAGCCACGGAGCTGATTGTCGCGTCATTGCAAAAAGGCGGACGGATGTTTTACGTCGGGGCGGGCACGAGCGGGCGGCTCGGGGTTTTGGACGCCAGCGAGTTGCCTCCCACATTCGGGGTGCCGCCCACGATGGTGCAGGGTATCATCGCGGGCGGGGTGACGGCTCTGGCGCTTGGCGTCGAGGATGTCGAAGACAACGTGGCTGCCGGCGCGGAAGCCATGCGGCAGCGCGGGGTTGGTGGCCCGGATGTGGTGGTGGGCATCGCGGCCAGCGGACGGACGCCTTTTGTGACCGCCGCATTGGAGGAAGCGCAGCGCCGTGGAGCAAAGACGGTGTTCCTGACGTGCAACCCGCTGCGGCCCGCGTTGACCATGGTGCCGGACGTGGCCGTGGATATCCCGACCGCCCCGGAGTTCTTGACCGGCTCGACGAGGCTGGCCGCAGGCACGGCCACGAAGATCGCATTAAACTTGCTGTCCACGCTCGCGATGGTACGGCTGGGAAAAGTGCGCGACAATCTGATGATCGATGTGCGGGCCGCCAATGCGAAGCTGCGCGACCGGGCGACGCGCATCGTGATGGATCTGACCGGCTGGGACGAGCCGCAGGCGGCGGCCGCCTTAACGCGGCATGGCTGGAATATCCGCGGCGTCCTGGCAGCGGGGGGGAGAAAGGCATGAAGCCGGACTACCCGGTGATCGCCGGGCCGTTGGATGAAATCACCCGCGTGTTCGCGGAAGCGCACGGGCTGGACATCTCCCGATATGAGGAGGCGTTTTTGCGGAAGACGATATCCAAGCGGATGGCGGCGACCGGGGCCGAGACCATCGCGGCCTACGGAGGAAAAGTGGCGGGGGACCGGGCCGAAGCGGAAATGTTTTTCTATTCTCTGCGGATCAACCACAGCGAGTTTTTTCGTAATCCGCTCACGTTTGCCGTGATCGAGCAACTGATCCTGCCCGGGCTGGTGAAAGTAAAAAAGGAGTCCGGCGGCGAGATCCGGGTCTGGTCGGCCGGCTGCGCGTCCGGCCAGGAAGCGTGGTCGCTCGCGATCCTGCTCGAGGAATTGGCCGGGCCGGTTCCCTCTCGGATTTTTGCCACCGATCTGGCGGATCCGGGCGTGGCGCGAGCCGGAGTTTACGGTGCCGAGGCTGTGGGGAACGTCCGCAGCCGCCACCTTCGGGAGTATTTTTCTAGGCAGGGCGAATCGTTTTCGGTCGTCCCCCGGCTGCGGGCGCGGGTGGATTTTTCCGCTTGCGATCTGCTGGACCGTTCGTCCGCGAGTCCGGCGGCAAGCATTTACGGGGGCTTCGACCTGATCCTCTGCTGCAATCTCTTGTTCTATTACCGCCAAGAGGCGAGGCACCAGATCCTGGACAAGATTTGCCAGGCCCTGTCGCCCGGCGGTTATTTCGTGACCGGCGAGGTGGAAAAGGACATGGTGCAGGGGCACAAAGGGTTTCGCGCCGTGATGTCCCCGGCGGCAGTTTTCGAAAAACCAAAGGGTTCCCCATGAAACTCCATGACCTGAAAATCAGCACGCAACTGCGCCTCGGCCTGGGCGTCATCTTGCTGCTCGTCGTTGTCCTCGGCGTCCTGGCGTGGAGGCAGGGAAATGAACTCTGGCTCCAGACCACCACGCTCTATCAGCATCCCTACCTGGTCCGCGTGGCCCTCGACGATCTCGAAAACGACATCCTGAGCATGCGCCTGGAGTTCCGGAACATGGTCTTGGCCAAAACCGATGAGGAAAGAAAGGCCGCGGGCCAGGCCAGCGATGTCAAGCAAGCCGATGCCGAGCGGCAATTCCCGATTCTTTTTGCCGATTACCTGGGGCCTCGCGCCGACGTTGAAGCCGCCCACGATCACTTCGTGAGGTGGTTGTCCGCGCGGAAAGAAAACCTCGAAATGCTGCGGGCGGGGAATGCCCTCGAGGCGATGGATCGTGTCCGGGATACCGGGGATGTCGGGAATATGAGGGAGGACCTGATGGGGGCCATTGCGAAGATCGACAATTTTGCCCGGGACAAGGCCGAGCAGATTTACCGCGATGCCGCCGAGCAACACGACTCGCTCACACGTCAGTTGGCCGTCGTCGGCACCGGCATTCTGTTGCTGTCCCTCTTCATCATCTGGCACCTGCTGCGGGCGATCGCCCGCCCGCTCCGGCAACTGGCGGCAGCGGCGGCCCAGTTGCGCCAGGGGAGGATGGACGCGCGCAGCCGGTATGTTTCCGCCAACGAGTTCGGCGTGCTCTCCGCATCGTTCAACGCGATGGCCGACTCCATCCAGAAGGAAATGATGATCGAGCAGAACGCCGCCGCGCTCGCGCACGTCATGCTCCGCGAGGATGAGGTCCATGCGTTCTGCCGCGAGATGCTCAAGGCGCTGCTCCAGCATACCGGCTCGCAGGTGGGGGCGGTGTATTTCCTGAACGCAGACAAGACCGCGTTAGAGCATTTCGAGTCGATCGGCCTTGGGGCCGGCGCCCGCGCCTCCTTCTCCGCCACGGACCTCGAGGGCGAGTTGGGCGCGGCCCTGGCCACGCGCCAGATCCAGCGGATCACCAATATTCCCGCGGATTCGCGGTTCACCTTCGCCGCGGTGAGCGGGCAGTTCACCCCGCGCGAAATCCTGACCATCCCGGTGCTCTCCGACCAGACGGTGGTGGCGGTGATTTCGCTGGCCAGCGTCTGCGCCTACGACGCGCCGTCGGTCCGGCTGGTCAACGACATCTGGAGCGTGCTGATCGCCCGCGTGAACGGCGTGCTCGCTTTCCGGAAGATCCAAAACCTCGCGGAGCGGCTCGATCGCCAGAACCACGAGCTGGACGCGCAGAAGGAGGAGCTGTCGATACAGGCCGACGAGTTGACCAGCCAGAACGCCGAGCTGGAAATGCAGAAGCGGGAGCTCGACGAGGCCAGCCGGTTGAAGAGCGCCTTCCTTTCGAACATGAGCCACGAGCTGCGCACGCCGCTGAACTCCGTGATCGCGCTCACGGGCGTCCTGAGCCGCCGGCTGGCGAAGACCATCCCCGCCGAGGAACGCGGCTACCTCGAGGTTATCGTGCGCAACGGCAAAAACCTCCTCGCCCTGATCAACGCCCTCCTCGACATCTCGCGAATCGAGGCGGGCTGCGAGGACATCATCAGCAGCCGTTTTTCAGTCCGCGATCTGGCCGGCGAGATCGTCGCCATGATCGAACCTCAGGCGGCGGAAAAGAAAATCGCGCTCCTCAACGAGGTGCCCGGCGACCTTCCGCTCCTCGCATCCGACCAGGACAAGTGCCGGCACATCCTCCAGAACCTTGTCGGCAACGCGGTCAAGTTCACCGATCATGGCCGGGTCACGGTCACCGCGGAGTTCCAAGATCGGAAATCGGAGAGCGGAGAGCAGAAAGCCGTATCGCATCTCCCATTCCGCATTTCGGTAAAAGACACCGGCATCGGCATCGCCGCCGACCAGCTTTCCTATATCTTCGACGAGTTCCGCCAGGCCGATGCAAGCAACACCCGCAAATACGGAGGCACCGGGCTGGGTCTGGCCATCGCCAGGAAATACGCCGAGATGCTCGGCGGCGACATTTCCGTGGAGAGCGTGCCCGGCGAAGGCTCGACCTTCACTCTCAGGCTGCCGTTGGAGAGCAGTGGAGCAGGCGTCCCGCCTGCTATTCCCTTAGCAATCAGGCAGCCGGGACGGCCGCCCCACGTTCCCTCCGGCCAAACCATCCTGCTGGTCGAGGACAACGAGTCGGCCATCATCCAGTTGAAAGACATCCTCGAAGCCGAGGGCTACCGGGTCCAGGTGGCGCACAACGGCCAGGAGGCCCTGGCGCAAATTGAACAGACAGTGCCCTCCGCCATGATCCTCGACCTGATGATGCCGCAAGTGGACGGATTTCAAGTGCTCGAGGCCATCCGTGGCGAAGAACGGACCGCGTATTTGCCCGTCGTCATCCTGACCGCGAAGCATGTGAGCAAAGAGGAGTTGAGCTTCCTCAAGGCAAACCATATTCACCAGTTGATCCAGAAGGGCGACATCAACAAACACGAATTGCTGGCCGCGGTGGCCGCGATGGTCGCGCCGCCACCGGTGGAGAAACCGACGGCTCCTCCGCGCCGCTCTCGCCGTCCCGCTCGCCCCGGAAAACCCGTCGTTCTGGTGGTGGAAGACAACCCCGACAACCTGCGCACGATCAAAGCCCTGCTGGGCGACCGCTACCAGATCGTCGAGGCGGCGGATGGGCGCTCCGGCGTCGAGCTCACGCGCACGCACCTCCCCGATCTCATCCTCACGGACATCGCGCTGCCCGGACTGGACGGGATTCAGGCCCTCCGGGAGATCCGCGATGACGAGGCATTGCGGCACATCCCGGTGATCGCCGTGACGGCCAGCGCCATGAAAGGAGACCGGGAGGAAATCTTGGCTCACGGCTTCGATGGATACCTCTCGAAACCGCTGGATCACGAGGCGCTGCAGAATATGCTGCGGGAATTTCTGGAGGAATATGAAAATTCTGGCGATTGACGACAAGGCGGACAACCTGACGGTGCTGCAGGCGGTCTTGGCAGATCGCCTGCCCAAGGCTTCACTCCTGACTGCCCTGAGCGGCCCCCGAGGCCTCGAACTGGCTGCGGCCGAAGAACCGGACGTGATCCTGCTCGACATCATCATGCCGGGCATGGACGGGTATGAGGTCTGCCGGAAGCTGAAGGAGGACGTGATCCTGAAGATGATTCCTGTCCTGTTTCTGACCGCCCATACCGACCGGGACAGCCGCGTCAAGGCGGTGGAGGCAGGGGCGGACGGGTTTCTTTCCAAGCCGTTCGACGAACTCGAACTAACTGTCCAGCTTCTGGCCATGACCAAGCTCAAGGCAGCCAACCGGATGCAGCGGCTTGAAAAGGAGCAACTGTCCGCGCTCGTCGCCGAACGCACCCGTGCGCTGGAACAGGAACTGGCGGAACGCAAGCGGGCGGAAAGGGAAATCCAGACGATTCTTCGCACGACGATCGATGGTTTTTATCTGCTTGATACCGACGGGCGTTTTTTGGACACCAACGATTCTTATTGCCGGATGAGCGGCTTCAGCCGCGACGAATTGCTCAAGATGGGGGTGGAAGATGTGGATGCCATTGATACTGCCGCAGCCATCAAAAAGCGGATCCGGCAGATCAGGGAGGCGGGCCATGTCCGCTTCGAGACGAAACACCAGCGCAAAGATGGCAGCACCTATAATCTCGAAGCCAGTTGCAGTTTCATCAGAGAAGAAAAAAAGGAGAAGATTGTTGTTTTCATGCGCGACATCACCGGCCGCAAGCGGGGTGAGGCGTATCGGGAAATGGGCCGGCAGGTCCTGCAGATCCTCAACGAGCCCGGCGATTTTCAGGCCTGCCTGCGCAGCGTGCTTTCCGTCCTGAAGGCGAGGACCGGTGTCGATGCCATAGGCATTCGCCTGAAGGACGGGGAGGACTTCCCCTATATCGTCCATGACGGCTTCTCCAAAGATTTTCTGAGGACGGAAAATACGTTGATCGGGCGGGACGCGGAGGGATGTGTTTGCTGGGGCGATGACGGGAACCCCTGCCTGGAATGCACCTGCGGTCTGGTTGTTTCCGGCAAGACGCCGCCTGCCAGCGCGCTCTTCACACCGGGTGGCAGTTTTTGGGCCAACGATTTCTCCGCGCTGCTGGAAATCCCGCCCGACAAGGATCCCCGGTTCCATCCGCGCAACCTGTGCATCCGCACCGGCTATGCCTCCGTGGCTCTGATCCCGATCCGCACCCAGGATGAGATCGTGGGTCTGATCCAGTTCAGCGACCGGCGGAAAGACCGTTTCACCCTCGAAACGGTCGAGCTCGTGGAAGCCGTCGCATCGCATGTCGGAGAGGCGCTGATCCGCAAGCGTGCGGAGTCGAAGTTGAACGAGGCCCTCGACCGCGCCGAGTCCGCCAACCGCGCGAAGAGCGATTTCCTCGCCGTGATGAGCCACGAGCTCCGCACCCCGCTCAACGGCGTGCTCGGTTTTGCGGAACTCCTTGCCAATTGCCCTCTCGACGACGAGCACAAGGAATACGCGCGGATCATCAGCAATAGCGGCGAGCATCTGCTGGGCATCGTCAACGACATCCTCGATTTCTCGAGCATCGAGAAAGGCAGCATGAGGCTTGAATCCGACCCTGTCGTCATCTCGGCCCTTTTGGATTCCTCCTGCGATTCGATCAGGAGAACGGCAGCCGAAAAAGGGATTGGGTTTCGTTGCAAGGTGGTTGCCGGCACTCCTGGGCGGATTACGGGAGACTCACGCCGGATGCGCCAGATCCTCATCAACCTTCTCGGCAACGCCATCAAATTCACCGACCGGGGATCCGTTGTTCTTCTCGTGGCGCCCGCCGTGGATGGGGGCCGGGAGTTTCTGGATTTCTCGGTGCAGGATACCGGCCCGGGGATTCCGCCCGAGACGCTGGGGTTTCTTTTCAAACCATTCACGCAGGCAGACTCGACACTGAGCCGCCAATTCCAAGGGACCGGCCTCGGGCTTGCCATCTCGCAGCGTCTGGCTGCAGCCATGGATGGCACGATCACCGTTGACTCCACTCCTGGCAAAGGCAGCACCTTTACGTTCCGCCTCCCTTTGGCAAGAACAGACGTCCCGCCCGCCGGAGCACAAAACTTCGCCATCGAAAGCATTTTACCTCACACGGGCGGGACGCCCGCGACTCTTGGTGGCGATCTCGTGCTCGTTGTCGAGGACGATCCTGGAAACAGCTACCTCGCCGTGAAAGTGCTTGAGGCCATCGGCTATCGGGCGGAAACCGCGTTCAACGGGCAAGAGGCGATCCATGCCTATTCGCCGGGGAAATTTGCCGCCATCCTTATGGACATGCAGATGCCTGTCATGAACGGGCTCGAAGCCGCGCAAAAAATCCGCGAAATCGAGGGGAAGGCAGGCGGTCACGTTCCGATCATCGCGCTGACCGCCAACGTGATGCCTGGCGACAGCGACCGGTGCCTCGCAGCCGGCATGGACGATTTTCTCTCCAAGCCGTTCAGCAAAGCCGATCTTGCCTCCAAACTGGCTCGCGCCTCGCAAGAGCGGTGAGTGGTCGCGCACCAAGAAAAATTGGGCCTTGATTTGGGCGGCGGGAAGTGGAGAATGCCTGTCATGATAGAACTGGAGGTGTATGCGGCGGGAGTCCGCCGCCCGGACAAGATGATGGGGCTGGCGCTCGAGCTCGATGTGCTGCCCGGCCTCCGCTACAAGGTGGATACGAACCACGACATCATTTATCTCGAATTCAGCGGGGCGGTGCCCGCGCAGCACGACATCGAGTCCTTCTTTCGCAAACTCGGCCTCGAGGCCAAATTCGTCGGGCAGTTGCCGCCCGAGGTGAGTTCGAAGAAGAAAACCGAACGGATCGCTTGAGTTCCGGCCGCCACCAGCCGCTCCGGCTGTCGTTTCCGATGCTGCCGCTCTTCGCCGGGCTGTTTTCCACTCTCATCACGCTTCTGGGCGAACTGGCGATGCTGGCCGGGGAGACGATTTCCTCGATTGCCCGGGGAAGGGTTCGCGTGTGGCTGACGCTGAGGCAAATTGCGGAGATCGGATTCGGCTCGCAGCTCGTCGTCGTGGTCACGGGCGCGTTCACTGGGGCGGTCTTCACGGCGCAGGCTTATTTCCAGTTTGCCGCCCTCAACATGGAGACCGCCGTCGGCCCGGTGGTGGTGCTGGCGATGTTCCGGGAACTGGGGCCTGCTTTGACGGGATTGATGGTCGCCGGCCGGGTCGGCGCGGCGATGACCGCGGAAATCGGCACGATGAAAGTGACCCAGCAGATCGACGCGTTGCGTGCGCTTGCGGTGAACCCCGTCGATTACCTCGTCGTCCCGCGCGCGCTGGCCATGTTCATCTCGATGCCGTTGCTCGTGGTCGAGTGCGTCGGGCTCGGGGTTCTGGCGAGCTACTATGTCGGGGTCCATGTGCTCAACATCAACGGCGTTTACTTTTTCGGGAACGTGCAGAAATGGACCCAGTGGAGCGATATCATGATGTCGCTGATCAAGGGCTTTGTCTTCGGCGGGCTCATCGTTTTCATCAGTTGCCGCGAGGGGTTGAATGCCAAAGACGGCGCTGTGGGCGTCGGGCGCGCGACGACCGCCACCGTCGTCACCTCGTCGCTCGCCATCCTGATCGCCAATTTTTTCCTGACCATGGCGCTGAATATCTTCTTCCCGGCCGGACAGCGATGAACGAGCCCCTCATCCATGTGCAGAACCTCGTCCAGCGGCTCGGGTCGCAGGACATCCTGCGCGGGCTCACGCTGGATGTTCTCCCGGGCGAGACGCTGGTCCTGCTGGGCAAAAGCGGAGGCGGGAAAAGCGTGTTCCTGCGCCATCTCGTCGGCCTCATGCGCCCGGTCTCCGGCAGCATTGTTTTCGAGGGACAGGAAATCACGAAGCTCAAGGAACGCGAACTCGAACCGGTGAGGCGCAAGATCGGCATGCTTTTTCAGGACGGGGCGCTTTTCGACTCGATGAACGTTTTCGACAACGTGGCCTTTCCCCTGCGCGAGCGAGGAGAAAGGATCCCGGCCGTGGTCCGCGAAAAAGTCGCCCAATCCCTTGCCATGGTGAACATGACCGGGCACGACCATAAAATGCCGGTGAACCTCAGCGGCGGCATGCGCAAGCGCGTGGCGCTCGCCCGCGCGATCATCTCCCCGCCGGATGTCATCCTTTACGACGAGCCGACCGCCGGGCTCGACCCGATCGTCTCCGACAGCATCAACCGCCTGATCCGGCGGCTCCAGAGCCAGTTGCATGTGACGTCGCTGGTTGTCACCCACGACATGACAAGCTGCAACCATGTCGCCGACCGGGTCGCCCTCCTCGACGAGGGCCGCATCCGCTTTCTCGGCACCACTGCCGATCTCCGCGAGGCCCGCGATCCTGTCGTCCGGGATTTTGTGGATGGACGCTCGGGAGAAACCGTTTATTGAGAGTCCATGCCATGACCAGCGAAGACCGCATCATCCAGTCAAAAGTCGGAATATTCATCCTGATCGGCCTTGTCACGATCGGGCTGATGGTCGTGTATTTCGGGCGCGTCGGCGAAGGGATGCGGAGCTGCTACACGCTGCGGGCCGAGTTCCCCAATGCCAGCGGGCTCAGGCGCCAGGCCGATGTGCTGCTGGCCGGGGCCAAGGTCGGGCGCGTGGTGAACGACCCGGTCATCCTGCCGGACATGAACGGGGTCTATGTGGACCTCCGGATTTTCAACAATGTGAAAATCCCGAGCAAGAGCGAATTTTCCATCGGCAGCTCGGGGCTCCTGGGAGACAAATACATCGACATCGGCCTGAAGGGGGATGCCAAGTCCTCGCCGCCGCTAGAACCGGGCAGCACGGTCAAAGGCGTCAACGACGGCGGCGGGATCGCGGGCATGGCCACGGACGCCGGGGCGCTCGTCGCCGAACTCCGCCCCACGGTGGCCAATGTCAACTCGGTCGTCAAAAAACTCGACGGGATCCTCAACGAGGAAGGCGTCGCCTCGCTTCGTGAGACGTTGAAAAATCTCCAGACCACCAGCACCTCGCTTGCCGCCGCTTCCTCGAAGGTGGACAAGGTCGTCGAGCGGGCGGATTCCGCGATCCAGAGCGGCCAGGGCACGATGGATTCCGCGAAAAAAGCGGCCGACGAGCTCCAGCGGGCGCTCGCCGACATCCGGTCGCTCGTCCGCGAGGTCCGGCAGGGCCAGGGGGCGCTGGGAACTCTGATCGCCAATCGCGAGACCGCCGAGAACCTGAAGGCGATCGTGGCCAACCTCCGCCGTTACGGCATCCTCTGGTATCGCGACGGCGAGAAAGGCAAACAGCCCGCGCCGCCGAGGTGACACCGACTCTTGGAAACAAGCAAACGATATGCTGTCGGAGCAAAAAAGGGAGCACAGGCGTCCCGCCTGTGAAGGACGCTCGCCTGCGCTTGCAAGTCAGTGCCCAAACGGGCGAGACGCCTGTTCTCCCTTGCCACTGCTAAGTCCGGCTTATTCTGAGAGATGGTATGACAGGCTTGCCCGCTGAGCAGGTGCTCTTTTCGTGGGTGTTCGAGCCGGTTCCGGCTCTGGGGCTCGTTGCGGTGGCGGCGGTCTATTTTCTCGGCTGGCGGAATCTGCATGCGCAAGTCCCGTGGCGGTTCCCCGTCGAGCGGCTGGTTTCGTTTCTCGGCGGGCTCGCGGTCATTTTTGTCGCGCTCGCCTCGCCGCTCGACGCCTTCGCCGGCTGGCTGCTGGTCGTCCACATGGTGCAGCATTTGCTGCTGACGATGGTGGCCCCTCCGCTCCTGCTGCTGGGCTGGCCGATGCTACCGCTTCTGTCGGGCTTGCCGCGCGGTTTCGCGCGCGAGGGGGTCGCGCCATTTTTGACTTCCCCCGCGATCCAGCGGTTCGGGCGGGTTCTGGTCCATCCGTTTTTTGCAGGGCCGCTGTTCATCCTCTCGAACCTCGCGTGGCACGCGCCGGCACTTTACGAACTCGCGTTGAAGTTTCCCGGATGGCACCAGGTCGAGCACCTTTGTTTCCTTGTCACCGCGATCCTTTTTTGGTGGCCGGTGGTCCAGCCGTGGCCGTCGCGGCCGGCGCTGCCCCGCTGGGCGATGATCCCGTATCTGCTGGCCGCCGACCTCCAGAACACCGCTCTTGCGGCGTTCCTGTCGTTCCAAGGCGGGGTCCTTTACCAGACGTATGCTCTGGCCCCGCGTATTTCCGGACTCTCTGCGGCCGACGACCAAGCGGGCGCGGGGGCCGTGATGTGGGTGCCCGGCTCGCTCGCTTATCTGGTTCCGGCCGGAATCATTGCGATGCGCTACCTCTCGCCGCGCCGCAGCCGGCATCCGCACGAACTGCCGACGCCGCGTGTCCCGGCTCCGCCCCGGCGGAGGTTCGACCTTCTGCGGGTGCCGGTGGTCGGGCGGGTGATGCGGCGGAAATTTTTCCGCCCCGTTCTGCAGTCGGTGATGTTCGTTCTCGCGGCGGCGGTCGTTCTGGATGGTTTGTTCGGCCCGCAAGCGAGTCCGGTGAACTTGGCTGGCGTGCTGCCGTGGCTGCATTGGAGCGGCTTCAGCGCTGTCGCCCTGCTCGCCGTGGGGAACCTTTTCTGCATGGCCTGCCCGTTCACATTCGCCCGCGACCTGGGCAGGAGAATCTTTCCGGCCACGCGCGAGTGGCCGCGGGCGCTGCGCTCGAAATGGTTCGCGGTCGCGCTGCTCGCCGGGTTCTTCTGGGCCTACGAATTCCTGAACCTCTGGGACAGCCCGTGGTGGACGGCCTGGATCATCGTTTTCTATTTTGCGGGGGCGGTTCTGGTGGATGGGATTTTCAAGAACGCGAGCTACTGCAAATACGTCTGCCCGATCGGGCAGTTCAATTTCGTCGCGTCGCTCGTGTCCCCGATGGAGGTGCGGGTCCGGGAGGCGGATGTCTGCTCCGCTTGCGAGACACACGATTGCATCAAGGGCAACGGCTCCTGGCGAGGCTGCGAGCTTCTGCTATTCCAGCCGCGGAAATCCGGCAACATGGACTGCACGTTCTGCCTGGATTGCGTGAGCGCTTGCCCGCACGACAACGTCGGGATTTTGGCCGTCACGCCGGGGCGCGACCTGGTCGCCGACCCTCGCCGCTCGTCGCTCGGGCAGTTCGCGCGCCGCCCGGACCTCGCCGCGCTCGTGCTCGTTTTTGTTTTCGCCGCTTTCGCCAATGTCGCCGCCATGGTCGTTCCCGTGCGGGATCTGGAGGAGGCCGTCCGCCGGAGCGTCGGGCCGCAGGCCGCGGGGTTTCTCTGGTTCGCGGTTTTTGTTTTTTCTGTCGTGGTGCTTCCGCTCGCGCTCGTGCGGGCCTGCGGATGGATCTCGTCCGTCGCATCCGGGCAGAAGCTGCCGAACCTCGCCAGCGGGTTTTCGGTTGCCCTCGCTCCGCTGGGATTCGCGATGTGGGTCGCGCACATTTCCTTCCACCTTTTCTCGGGCGTGCTCACGCCATGGCCGATCCTTCTGCGGATCGCCCGCGACCTCGGCCTGGGAACGGCGGCACCGGATTGGAATGTTCCGGCTCCAGTCTTCGAAGGCCTGCCCGGCCTGCAAATCCTCTTCCTGAACGCCGGCCTGCTCTTTTCCCTCTGGATCCTCTGGCGGAAATCTCTCGCTCTGACCCGGCGGGCGATGCCGGTTTTCCTGCCGTGGGCGCTGCTCGCCGCCGCGCTTTACGCAGCCGGCATCTGGCTGATTTTTCTGCCGATTGACATACCCGGAGCCATCAACCCGCCATGAGAAGAGGCCTGACGCTTGCCCTTCTTCTGGCTGCTTCGGCCCCGCTGCACGCGGACGGCGGCATCACGGTCGGGCAGATCGAGCGGGACGGACTGCGCGTCACCGTGTTTGTCGCGCCCGTTCCCGTTCGTGCCGGCCCGCTTGATGTCACCCTCCTCGTGCAGGAAATCCCGTCCAACCAGCCCGTGACCGATGCGAACATTTCCTGTTCGGTGCAGAAAGTCGGCCCGCCTTCGCCCAGTCCAGTCCGACTGCCCGCATGGTGTTCGTCAATCGCTCCCGGCGCACGCATCCCCGCCACGCCGGCGCATTCCAGAAACAAGCTGCTGTCCGGCGCCTACCTCCCGCTCACCGAACCGGGCCGCTGGGAACTCAATATCCAGTTGACGCGCGGCCCGGCCAGTTTCTCCGTCTCTCTCCCGCTCGACGTGGCGGCTCCCCAACAGCCGCTCTCAACCTGGTGGCCGCTCATCGCGTTGGTGCCCGCCGCCATTCTCCTCTACGCCTGGCGCACGATCCTCCTGCGCGCGAGAAGAAAACACGCGCAGTGAACCCGGACGGCACTATTGCCATTTCTTGGGAAGGGTGGATGCTGCTCAATCACGGCTTGTGCGAAGGCCGTTGCTTGTTACCGCGCGAAGCAAGTTCGGGCATCGCGCCGAACCAGCAGCAGCACGGCACCCAGCGCGAGAAATCCCATCACCCACGTGCTCGTCTCAGGAATGGCCACAGCGATGCCGACAGGACTATGCAACCCTGAGACCAGCGACGCGTTGATCGTGGCCCCAGTAGTGGCGTCGTATTTTCCAATCGTGCCGCCAAAATAGTTCGCGACAAAGAGGTCGTTTCCCGTGATGGCGATGCCGAAAGGACCATTCAACCCCGAGATCAGCGAGGCGTTGATCACAGCCCCCGTCGTAGCGTCATACTGTCCGATCAATCCGTTTGTCCTGCTCGATACATAGAGATCATTTCCCGAGATGGCGATATAGGAGGGGTTGGTCAGCCCCGAGATCAGCGAAACATTGATCGCTGCGCCGGTGGTGGTGTTGTATACGCCAATCGTGCCGGCATACCAGTTCGCGACAAAGAGATTGTTTCCCCCGATGGCGATGCCTATGGGACTGTGCACCCCCGAGACCAAAGGCGTGTTGATCGCGACTCCGGTGAAGGCGTTGTATTCACCGATCGTGCCGAAGTTGACGTTTGCGGCAAAGAGTCCATTTCCCGAGACGGCGAGGCCGTAGGGGCTGCTCACCCCCGTGATGAAGGCGGCGTTGATCGCGGCTCCCGTGGTGGCGTTGTATCTGCCGATGTTGTCGTTGTTGCTTCCGGCATAGTTCGCGACATAGAGGTCGTTTCCCGAGAGGGCGATGCCGAGAGGATTAGTTAACCCTGAGACCAATGCGGTGTTGATCGAGGCTCCGGTTGTGCCGTCGTATTCGCCGATCGTGCCACTGCCCTCGTTTGTGACATAGATGATTTCCGCCCGGGCCGCGCCGGTCGACAGCAGGGCTACTAGCGCGATACACAGACATGCGATCAACTGGTTGCAACACTTGTTTGAGACAGTTTTCATGGTTTTTATTGTCGGTTGACAATCCTCCGCTTCTTTCCAATCGAAATATTATTTCCCGGCCGGGGCGGTGTCCACTATTTCATTTCTCCATAAAGGAGAGTCACTTGCTTCGATCTTCGTCGCGGAATGGGCAGCGATGCCGGTCCGGGCAGAAGAAATGCTGGATGGGAATTCCTGTGTAGCGGGAGAGAGCGACAAGATTCTTCAACGTCGGAAGCCTGACTCCTTCCTCCCAATGGCCCCAAGTTGCCGCGCCAACACCAAGCTCCTCGGCAGCTGCGGTTTCCTTGACCCCATGGTCTTTCCGCCACTGCCGCAACATGTCGGACAAATTTTTCAATGTGTCATCCATATGCTTTCCGGGAACACCGCATCCGCACGACGGGTCATTATTAATCCGAAATGCGACAAAAGAAAAGCCGCGTCTTCACATGTTTTCGCTTTGGTACCCCGGCAGCGAATTTCTCCAAGCTGCCGCTCGCGACGGCCTTGCGAACCCCGGCTTCCTGATACGCTGGCGAGAGGTATTTTGCGTTTCGTTCTTGTCGTGGGCGGGGGTTCGCGGGAACAATCCGGCGTTTATGATCCCAGTCGCCATCGTCGGTGCCAACGGCTACTCCGGGGAGGAACTCTGCGCGATTCTCGCGCGGCATCCCTCCGCCCGGGTTGTTGCCCTGACCTCGCGCCAGCACGCGGGGAAAAGGGTGGGGGAGGTTTTGCCGCGGCTGGCGGGGCACGGGGATTTTTCCGAACTGGTTTTCAGCGAGCCGGGAGTGCCGGCGCTTCTGGCATCCGGCGCGGAGTTTTTCTTTCTGGCGCTGCCGCACGGGCTGGCGGCGGAATTTGCCGGGCCGCTGGTCGAGGCCGGGCGGAGGGTGGTGGACTTGAGCGCGGATTTCCGTTTGCGGGATGCGGCGACGTATCGGGAATTTTACGGCGAAAGCCACGGGGCCGAGCATCTTCTTCCGCTGGCGGTTTACGGTCTTCCGGAGTTGCATCGCGACGAGATCCGGCAGGCCGGGCTTGTCGCCTCGGCGGGGTGCTACCCCACGAGCATCCTGCTTCCGCTCGTGCCCTTGTTGAGGAACGGGCTGATCCAAGCGGATGACATCTCTGTTTCCAGCGCCAGCGGGGTGAGCGGGGCGGGCCGGAAGGCGGAGACGGCGCTCCTCTACGGCGAGTGCAACGAAAGCCTCCGGGCCTACGGGCTTCCGAAGCACCGGCATCTTTCCGAGATCGAGCAGGAGCTTTCCCTCGCCGCGAAAAGGCCGGTTGTGATTTCCTTTGTGCCGCACCTTGCGCCGATGACGCGGGGGATCCACACGACGATTTTCGCCCGGCTTGCGGACGGGGTTGCGGCGGAGGCGATCCTTCCCGCGCTGGAATCGTCTTATGCGCGCGAACCTTTCGTGCGGGTCTCCCGGAGCCTTCCCGACACAAAAAACGTGAACGGCACAAACTTCTGCGACATCTCGGCGCGGCATGATGGTCGGGCCGGGCGGCTGGTTCTGCTTTCCGCCGAGGACAATTTGGGCAAAGGGGCGGCTGGACAGGCGGTGCAGAATTTCAATTTGATGGCGGGGGTCGGGGAGACGGAGGGACTTCTATGAACAAGATGCGAAAAATCCATGGGGGTGTCTGCGCGGCGAAGGGGTTCGTTGCGGGAGCCACGGGCTGCGGGATCAAAACCGGCAAGATCACCCGAGACGACCTGGCGGTTGTTTTTTCAGAAGCCGCCGCCACGGCTGCAGCCACGTTCACGACCAACAAGGTGAAGGCCGCCCCGGTGCGGATTTCCGCCGAGCACCTGCGCGCGGGCCGTGTGCGTGCGGTGGTTCTCAACAGCGGGAATGCCAATGCCTGCACCGGCCCGACAGGGCTGGCCGATGCCCGTGCGATGGCGGCGGCGACCGCAAAGATGCTGGCTTTGAAAAGCCCGCAGGTGCTGGTCTGCTCGACCGGACGGATCGGCGTCCCGATGCCGATGCCGGTTATTTTAAATGGGATCTCCGCCATCAAACTGACCCGCGCGGGATCCGGAAAAGCCGCGAAGGCGATCATGACGAGCGATACATTCGCCAAGGAAACCGCGCTCGAGGTGACCACCCACGACGGAAAATTCCGCATCGGGGGAATGGCCAAGGGGGCTGGCATGATCGACCCGAACATGGCCACGATGCTTTGCGTGGTGACGACCGATGCGATTGTTCCGGCCGATGCCCTGCGCAAAACGCTGCGGGGCTCGGTCGAGGATTCTTTCAACCGGATCACCATCGACGGGGACATGAGCACGAACGACACGGTCGTTCTTCTGGCCAACGGCGCGAGCGGGATCTCTCCTTCTCCGGCGATTTTCCGCAGCGCGCTCGATTTCATCACCCGCGGGCTGGCCCGGATGATTGTCGGTGATGGCGAGGGGGTTTCGCGTTTTGTCGAGGTGGAGGTCCGCCGCGCCGCGAGCCAGGCCGATGCGCGCCGGTCGGCCGAGGCGATCGCCAACTCCACTCTCGTCAAATGTGCATGGGCCGGGGGGGATCCGAACTGGGGGCGCATCCTCGATGCCGTCGGCTACAGCGGGGCAAAAATCAAGGAGGCTTCCGCCGATATCTTTTACGACGCGCTTCCGTCCGCGGTGAACGGGATGGTTTCCCGGACCCCGATAAGAAAGCTCCGGCAGATCGCGGCGAAGAAGGCCTTTCGCGTCACGGTGGACCTCAAGCTCGGCAAGGCCTCCCACGTGGTTTGGACCACGGATTTGACGGAGGAGTATGTCCGTCTCAACCTCGGCGAATAAATGAGCGACCACCTGAGCCCCGGGGCGCGTTCGGAGAGCCTGATCGAGGCGCTGCCACACATCCAGGAATTCCGCGGCCACACGTTCGTCATCAAATATGGAGGAGCCGCGATGGAGGACGAACATGTTGTCGAGAAGTTCCTGCGGGATGTCGTTTTCCTCGAGGCGGTCGGGATCAACCCGGTCCTCGTGCATGGCGGAGGCAAGGCGATCACGGCGAGGATGCGGGATGCGGGACTCAAGGCGCAGTTTGTCAACGGGCTGCGTGTCACGGACGGGGCCGCCATCCGGATTGTCGAGGAGACCCTGGACGGCGAGATCAATCCGGCGATTGTCCGGGCGCTTCAGGAATTTGGCGGACGCGCCACCGGGTTTTCCGGGAAAACGGTATTTCAGGCGAGGCGCCTGCCGCCGCAGACGGGCGAGGCCGGCGAGGTTGTGGACATCGGGTTCGTGGGAGAGGCGGCCGGGATGAACATCAAGGAGATCGAAGCCGCGATCTGCCGGGAGATCGTGCCGGTGATCAGCCCGATCGGAGCCGCCGATGACGGCACGGTGCTCAACATCAACGCCGATGTCGCCGCCTCCGCACTGGCCGCCAAACTCAAAGCCACAAAGCTCATCTTCGTGAGCGACGTGCAGGGAATCATGCGCGACCAGAACGACAAAAACTCCCTGATCCCTTCGGTCACCGCCGGGCAGGTCGAATCGCTCATCAAGCAAAAAGTGATCGCGGGCGGGATGATCCCGAAAGTCCAATCCGCCGCCGCCGCGCTCAACAACGGAGTGAAGAAAACCCACCTGATCGGCGGGCAGGTCCAGCATTGCCTCCTTTTGGAGATTTTCACAAACGCGGGAATCGGCACCGAGATCGTGCCCTGAGACTCGCTTTCCCCCGTGGCTTCGCGCCTTCCCGGAGGCCGGTGCGCGGCCATTTCGAGGCGCATGGAAATCCGGCGCCGGGAATAATTCTTCTTAGTTTTTCGGGATCCGGCGTGGTAGGGTTCCGCAATGCCGATGCGGAATTTCTTTGGAGCCAAGCTGAAGCGAAGCGAGAGGATCACGGTTTTCCTGATTCTTCCTTTGGTTTCGCTCGCGACGCTCGCTTGTATTTGGATCCTGGTCCGTGAAGCAACCAAACCGCTCCCGCGCGAGGCTGTTCCGGCGATCCAGTTTCCCCTGCCACACACGACCTCCCAGACTGCGCTTGAACCCGCAATTCTGCTCCGGAAACTGGCCGAGGCCGAGGCGTTGGAATCGCAAGGATCCTTTGATGCGGCTGAAGCGGCGTTTGCGGCGATCACAATGACAAACCCGGAGAACGACCGGGGATGGGGAGGTCTCGGAAGAATGCTGGTCGCCGCCAAGAAGTATCGGGAGGCGATCGCCTCCCTCGATCAAGCCTGCCGTCTGAATCTCCTTTGTGCCAGGCATTTTGCGGCACGGGGTGCCGCCCGCCGGGCGCTCAACGACCTGAAACATGCCATCCGGGATTACCGGGATGCGTTGAGCCTCGAACCGGGGAATGTGCTCACCTCGAACGCCCTTCTTTTCGTCGCTCTGGAATTGGGCGACGCGAATTTGTTTGATCGGGACCTGGAAAAAATCAGGCAGCCAAACCCGGGATTCGAGGCCGCTTGGGACATGGCATTGGCGGTCTCCGAAATGTGGGCCGGAAACAGCCAGAATGCGGTGGAGATCCTGAAGAGGGCCTCGCAAATCCTTCCAGCCGACCAATACAAGGAGCTTCTTTCCGACCGGATCTTCGAGGAAAAACGCAGCCAGGAATTGATCAAAAAACTGGACCAGGGTGGTTCTCCGTGAGCTTTCCTGGCGGCATCGGTTCTGCGGTCGCATGTTCCGCGGCATCATGAAAATCCAAATCCTCACGATTTTCCCAGAGGTTTGCCGTGCCGTGATGGGCGAAAGCATCCTTAAGCGGGCGCAGGAAAAGCGGCTTGTGGAACTTGATGCGCGGGACCTTCGCGACTGGACGTCGGACAGGCACAGGAGCACGGACGACGCGCCTTACGGGGGAGGGCCCGGGATGGTCATGAAAATCGAGCCCATCGACCGGGCGCTCGCGGACCTCCGCAGCCCGGATGCCCGGGTGATTTTTCTGTCGCCCCAAGGGCGGCGATTTTCGCACAAAATCGCGGAAGACCTCGCGCGCGAACAACACCTCATTCTTCTGTGCGGACATTACGAAGGGGTGGACCAGCGTGTGTCCGACCATTTGGTGGACGACGAGATTTCCATCGGGGACTATGTTCTGACAAGTGGCGTCCTTCCCGCGCTGGTCGTTACCGATGCCATCGTCAGGCTCATTCCCGGCGTTCTTGGCGATCTGCAGTCCGCCGTGCAGGAATCATTTGTCGCGGGACAACTCGACCACCCCCACTACACGCGGCCGGAGGTTTTCCGGGGTTGGGA
>Ga0316228_1000325_pt1 | contig 66824 bp, 56 predicted proteins | sample TBH18021metaG_FD_206005 | JGI IMG/M metagenome (GOLD analysis project Ga0316228, IMG submission 206005) | Freshwater microbial communities from Trout Bog Lake, Wisconsin, USA - TBH18021 | ecosystem: Environmental > Aquatic > Freshwater > Lake > Hypolimnion/Profundal zone | place: USA: Wisconsin... | reverse complement strand
CTGCTCGCTCCTGGCGCGCGAGCGCGGTTGAAGACGCGGCCGCAAAACCTTGATGGCGTCCCGATGGTCGCCGGTCCTGCGGCCCAGCGCCGGGCGCACCGGATGGCTTCAGGCCTGACGAGAATCGGCTCTATCGGGCCGACGGCGGCCGATAGGCTTCAGGCGGAAGGTCGCGGAAGAAGGTCTCGCCGGGCGCCTGGCCCGGTGCCGGCTTGGGTGCGATCCCGGTACCGCCGTCCGTGATGTAGCGCTGGTTGCCGGCCTCCGGCAGGACGGGGGCGGGAGACTGCGGGGTCGGCGGCACGATGTAGCGCTTCTGATCGGGCGAAGCGATTGGCGGAGGAGCGGGCGGCGGCGCGACAGGCGTCTGCGGCGGGGACGGCGGCGGAGCCGGTGGTTGCTTCCGCGGCGACGGAGTCTCGGGCGTCTCCGCCTCGGCGGCGACCGGCTTGCCGGGGCGGCGGGCGACCGCCTTGGGCGCGGGCCTCCGGGGCCGGATGCGCGCGGCCGCCGGCGGGAGGCGCGTTCCCGGCAGGGCGATCCGAAGACCCTCCACCGCGCGGACGAGGTCGCCGAGGCTCGCCTCGGCGGTGCGGCACAGCCGGATCCTCAGGGAGATCGCCCGGCGCCGTGCGATCGGCTCGGCCTGGAACAGCGCGGGCGGCTGCCCGCCGGAGGCGCTGTCGCTGCGGCCGCCCTCGATCCATTGCCACGCGTAGAGACAATCGGCGCCGAGGGCGATCCCGATCGGACCGTAGGCATTCCGCAGCGGCGGCCGCACCGTCATCGCCTGCCCCGGAAACCGGACGGCGATTTCCCCGGCGATCCCGAACTCGCTGGGCTTGGCCAGCCGCGGCGGGAAGGCGAGGAGCAGATCGGCGGTCTCCCGGCGCAGGGCAATCTCGGCATGGTTGCGGCCGTCGCCGCCGGCGTAGCGCAGCCGCTGATCGAACCCGTCGCGTTCGCGCGTGTCGATCACCGCGGTGACGGCCCCGGCCCCGGGCAGCAGCAGGACGGGAGCCGGCTGCGCGGTGGCCGCGCCGCAGGCGAGGAGCCACATGACGGGGCCGAGCCGAGCAGCGAGGCTTGCGGCGCGCCTCACGGGGCGGTCCGCTCGGTCGTGCCGGTCGTGTCGTAGGCCGAGCGCGCGGGCAGCTGGAACCGCTTCGCCTCGGAATTCTCGGGGCGTCCCCGCTCGGCCTGCTGGTCTTGCCACAACGTTCCCTGGGCAGGAGGCGCGAGGAGTTCCGGCTTATCGACCCCGCGATAATCCGGCAGCAGGGCGTAGCCGAAGCGCTCATAGGGCATCGGCCCCGCACCGGGCACGCGCCGTGCCACCAGGGGCGGCGCCGGGGCCGTGGGCTCTCTCGCGTAGGTTCCGGCGGGAACAGGCTCGGCCAGGATCCGCGCGAGCCCCGGCGGCGGGTAGCGCAGGCCGTTCTCCATCGAAACCGCCAGGGGGAACTCGTTGCGCTGAACCGCGAGGGGCTTTGCATCGGCCGCGGCGGCCGGGAGATCCGGCCGCGGCACCCGGGTGAGGGGCGGCGCCTCGGTTCTGCTCGGAACGGCCGCGTGGCGCCCGGACGCCACGGGGGCGGCGGCCGGCGCGGGGTCGCAGGGCAGCGGCGTGCCGGCGGTCGCGTCCCGGAACAGCAGGTCGACCACCTTGGGGAAGAGGCCGTCGTAGCGATTCACCGTCTCGAGATAGGGGCGCTGCCGCTTCAGCCGCTGCAGCGTCAGGGCGTAGCCGAAGACCGTGCCCTCGCTCGGCATCCACGCGACGGCCCGCTGAAACCACTCCAGGGCCGTGTCGAACTGGCAGGAATTGTAGGCGTACCAGGCGAGCCCCTGGGCACCTTCGCCGGAGGTGGTCGCCGTGACGACCTGGGCGTAGCGGGCGATGCGCGCGGGTTCGATCGCGGGCGGGCGCGGCAGGGTCAGCTTCTGCTCCAGGATGTCGATGTAGAGCAGCTCGTTGCCGACGAACCGGTCGCGCCACGCATAGGCGACCTCCTCCGCCTCGCGCTGCATGTCGAGCTGGCGCAGGGTGAGGGCGAGCCCGTGGGCGACCATGGCGTCGCCGCCGCGGGCGATCGCCTGTTTGAACCATTCGAGCGCCTCCCGGAACTGGCGCCGCTTGTAGGCATACCAGCCGAGCAGGCTGGTCTGGCTGGGATCGCCGCTCTTGCGGGCGACGGTCTGGAAGGCCGCGAGATCGGCGGGGCTTGGGGTCTCCGCGCTCTCCTCGTGCAGGAAGGCGGCGATGCGCGCGCGGGTGATGTCGAGGCGTATCGCGTCGAACTCGGAGGCCCCGTTCGCGCCGCGGTGTCCCATCTCGATCAGGCGCTCCGCCTGCGCCATGCGCAGATGCGCCATCGCCTTCTGGATGGTGGCGAGGCGGACGCCGGAATCGGCATTTCCGTCGAGGATCGACTTGTAGAGTTCGAACGCCTCGTCCCCCGAGCCGGAATCGCCGAGGGTGTCGGCGACCGTCCAGATGCTCTGGACGTCGAGGGGATCGAGGGCGCCGGGATCGGCCCGGTAGAGGTCGATGATCGCGTTGGCGTCCTTGCCGGTGAGCGCCGTCATCCGGGACCGGAACTCGGCCCGGCGGAGCTTGCGTGCCAGCTCCTCGGAGGGCTGCCAGGCGGGATCGATCGAGCGGCGGGCCGCGATCGCCGCGCGCAGGTCGTCGAAGCGCCCGGCGGTGAACAGATCCCAGAGGGGCGCCTCCTCGGGCGGGCTCGGCTGCAGGGCGTTGAGATCCGGGGGCTCGGTCCAGCCCGGATAGAGCCGCTTGAGACGGGCGATCTCGGCCTTCATCCGCGCCGTCTGCTTCTGGGCGGCGTAGTAGCGCAGGGCGCTCTCGTCGACCATGTCGGTGGTGCGGGACGTGGCGGGGTCGGCCAGGATCGCGGGCGCGCGCGGCCCGTCGCCATAGACGATGCGGGGCTCGGTCCTGGCCGCAGGCGCCGCGTTCTGGGCGGCCGGCCCGGGCCGGGGATCGCCCTGCGCCGCGGCGGGGGCGGTCGCGAGCGCCAGCAGCAGAAGACAGGGCGCAGCCTGCCGAATGCGGGCCGGCAAACGACCGGTCAGGACTTCAGGCATGACGGGTAGCGCATGCGGGCCGCGGTGAGGGCGAGAAGGCTCAGGGTCGCCGGATAGTAGTTCTGATTGCCGATATCGCCCTGTGCATCCTCGGGGAAGGGCGTGCCGTCGAGGGCGCAGGCCACCAGCGCCGGGATCCCCAAATAGCCGGCCTCGGTGAGCCATTCGACCTTGCGCCCGTCGCCGGTATCGACGATCGGCAGCCGCTCCCGGTCGGCGCCCGACCACAGGGCCTGGAACGGGGCAAGGTCGTCGGGCCGCACCAGCCCGGCCCAGGCGAGGTAGAGCGGGATGCGGATGGCGTTGTAGGAGAACAGAGGCGGGAAGCCGGTGGCCGGATGCGGCGCGTCCTTGGCGGAGATCCATTCGGTGGGCAGGCTGCTCGGGCCGAAGCGGGACTGGCGAAGCAGGGCGAGGCCGCTGCGCGTCAGGGCTGCCCAATCGTATTCCGGCGCCACGAGGGCGAGGCGCGGGAAGGCGGGAAAGATCCAGTAGGACAGGTTGACCAGCGGCCCGTCCGGCCGCTCCCTTGCGGAGAAGCCGGAGACCGCCGGCAGCAGCAGCGCCCCGTGCGGATCCTTGAACAGGATGGTCTTGCGCCCGAACTCGATGGCGATCCGCCGGGCGGCTGTGCGGTAGCTCGGCTCGTTCCAGGCCTCGGCCGCCTCGGTCAGCGCCCAGGCGACGAGGACGTCGCCGTCGGTGGCGTTGTTCATGTCGCTCACCGCCGGCCTCTTGTCCGGCGACCAGCGCCACGCCAGCAATTCGTCGCCGCGGACCATCAGGTTCGCCCGGGTCCAGCCCCAGATCCGCTCGAAGGTCACCCGGTCGCCCGCCGCCACGGCGAGCAGCATGCCGTAGCCCTGGCCTTCGCTGTGGCTGATCTGGCCGTTGGCGGTGTCGACCACCCGGCCCTGGTCGGTGATGAACCGGCTGCGGTAGGCGCGCCACGCGGCATCGTTGCCGAGCTTGCCGACGAGCGCCGGGCTTCCCGGGCGCGTGGCCGCAGCGGGCTGCGTCCCCGGTTGCGCCGTGCTCGGCGGTACCATCGGCTGCTCCTGGGCCGAGGCGGGCAGGATGGCCGCGGCGAGGATGGCCGCGGCGAGGGGGGCGCGGGCGCGGCGGCTCATGAGTTCTTCCGGCCGACGTTGCGCACGAGGCTCGTGGTGGCAAGGCCGAGGCACAGGGCCATGGCGAGGGTCATGCCGACGTAATATTCCGTGTTGATCGACAGCCACGCCGCGGACACGAGGCGCAGGTTCGCCAGGGAGCGGGGCTGCGTCTCGACGATCTCGATCCGCTCGGCGCGGGACGTCACGAGCGTGCCGGTCGAGGCGTCGAGGAAGGCGGCGCTGCCGCCCAGCCGGGCCCACACCACGGGATCGACGAGGCAGGAGACCGAGGCTTTCAGCAGTGACGCGTTCGGCGCCGTGACGATGACGGTGTTGCTCGACTGGACCGGCGGCCCCTCGGCGATCAGCAGCGAGGCCGTGGCCGGGACCTCGATGGCGTCGTCCGTTCGCATCTGCGCGGTCACCGTCTGGCGCAGGGATCGCACCGTCCCGACGATCTCGTTCCAGACAGCGTCCAGGGCCGCCCAGATCTGGCGCGAGCCGCGCGTCGTGGCTTCCCAGCGGTCGATGAGTTCGCGGTCGGAGGCGAGCGCCGAGGTCTGGGCCGGACCGGCCGCATCGGCCTGGGTCGGCTGGGTCTGAGCGGGCGGAATCTGCGCCTGACGCACCTGCGGGATCAGGGTGGGAAGGGCGCAGCGCATGGGCAGGTTGCGGCGCAGGCGGTCGAGGGTGAGCACGCCCTCGGGGCCGAACTGGCCGGGCGTGGCCATCATGTCGGCGCGGCCCTCCCAGACCCGCTGGACCTGCTGCGGATCGAAGCCGACCGCTTCGAGCAGCGTCGGGTCGAGGGCGCGGGCGGGCGCGACCACGAGCTGGCTGGCATCGGATGCCACCTGCTGCTGGGTGACCGTCTCGAAGTCGATGACCCGCTCGGAGGCCATCGCCAGCCGCGCGGCCAGGGTCGCGGCGGCGTCGGCGCTGTCGCGGTCCGGTGTCGGCAGCACGAGGCGCGGGCGCTGACCCGGGCCGACGAAGGGCACGGCGCCGCCCTTGATCGCCGCGAGGTCGGGGCTGCGTGCCGCCCGGGCGAAATGCGGGATCTCGATCCGCGACCGGTCGAGGAACAGGAAGCGCGCCTGCTTGGCCGCCGGGCTGAGGGTGTCGCAGGTCTGGTCGGCGGCGTTGGGCAGCTGCGCCGAGATCTCGACGTGGTTCACCCCCGGGCGCCACAGGCTGAAGGGCAGGGGGATGGCGCTGTCGTCGAACACCTCGCCGCGTGCGTCCGGGAGCGGAATGCTGGCCGCGTTGCGTCCGTTGATGTCGATGACGATGCGGGCCTCGGAGGACAGCCCGGCCACGTAGGCGCCGGCGAGGTGCAGCATGACCTTGCCGTAATCGGCCGGGACGAAATCCCCGGGGAAGCGCAGGTCGAAGCCGACACGCATCAGGCGTCCGGAGAACTCGCGCGACGTCGCGCCGAGGCGGTCGAGGGTCAGGTTCTCGCCGCCATAGACCATGTAGCCGCGGAAGAGCTGCACGGCCTTGAGCCCGTTCGGCGTCCCGGTCTCGGCGGGAACGGCGAGACTGGCGATCGCCTGCCGGACCTCTTCGTCGCGTGACCCGGTGACCACCAGGGTCGGCGGTGCGTTCGGCCGCGTCGGCAGCAGGGCGAGGCGGGGCCCGGTGATTGGACCCAGGTCGGAGACCCCTTCGATCCCGCCGATCTCGGATGCGGTGCCGACCACCAGGTTGATGCCGTTGCGGCCCTGGAGGGGCGGCCCGAAGGTCACGGTCGGACGGGCGACCCGCCCCACGAGCGCGAGCGCCTGCACGGCCTCGATCATCCGCTCCAGCCGGGCCAGGTTCGGGCGCTCGTTGAGGATCACCTGGATCGGCAGGGCGCCGCTCTCGTCGGGCTCCGCGGCGGCGAGGGAGCGGACATCCATGTCGGTGGCGGTTCCGACCACGAGGCCGGACCGCGACGGGTCGATCTGCGTCCACAATTCGTAGGTGGCCGCCGTCGAGCAATCGACGCGGTGGCGCTGGCTCGCCGTGAAGGTCACGGCGTTGTAGCCGGGCTTGAGCACGCCGTCGCCGATGGCGAATTCCACCACCTTCACCGCGCCGGGCGCCTGGATGCGGGTCCAGCCGACCTTGGTGCCGTTCACGAAGGCGGCGAGTTCGGAACTCTCCGGCGCCACCGAGATCGCGGACAGGTAGGAGAGGCGCAGCCGCGCCGGTCCCCGCGTCTGCGCCTCGGTGAGGTAGACCGGATAGCGCAGGGAATCCTCCTCCCCGCTCAGGCGGAAGCCCCGTGGGCCGGACGGCAGACGGCGCGCCGGCGCGATGGTCGATTGGATCACCGCGCGCGGCGCCGCCTGCGGGGCCGCTGCCCGCGGCGGCTCGGCGGCGCGCGGCACCGCCGGTCGCTGTTCCGCCGCCGCCGCATCCGGGCGCCGCGCCGGACCCGTCCCGTCCTCGGGCGGAACCCGCAGGGCGTTGCCGCTCGGCGGCACCGTCAGCCGCTCGGCAGGGCCCCGGCCGAGAAAGCTCTGGGCCGCAGCGGGACCGCTCGCGAGGGCGAGCAGCAGCCCCAGCGCGGGGAGGCCCAGCCGGATGCCCATCGCCGTCACGCCGCGCTCGTGCGCCGGCCGCGAAGCTCGGCGAGGGTACGCTCGTTCTCGTAATCCATCATCAGGCGGACCCAATCGTCCCCGCTCTCGGAATCGACGCCTTTAGCGGCGGTGGGGAGAGATGCCGCCGGGCTCACCGCCGCCGAAGCCGGTACGGCCGGCACGGCGGGCACGGGGGCGGTCTCGGGCGGTGCATCGTAGACCGGCGCCTCACCGATCTCGACGGGCCGGGGGCGTCGGCTGGCGAGGAGGTAGCGTAGCGCGCGGAACGGCTCGACCAAGCCCCACCACACGAATTGCAGCGTGCCGGTGGGGATGTCCTTGTGCCGCCGCCGCCGGAGCTGGAAGCGGCGCATCGCCTCGGCGTCGCCGTACATCAGCCCGGCGAGCGCCGGGTAGTCGCGGATGGCCAGCGCGCCGAAGCTCAAGCGCAGCACGAGGTCCCGCCCGTCGCGCGTCGCGTCTTCGACATGCACCGGCAGGGGCGCGGTCCGCCTGGCTCCCGCCGCCGGCTCGACGCTCAGCGCCCCGCGCAACGCCGCGCGGGTGAGCCCTTGATCGAACGCGCCACTGAGGAAGCGCACGGTGCAGCTCTCGGCGGAGACGCGCTCGATCGACACGTCGGTGCTGCGCCCTGACAGGGTGAGGACGCCGCTCCGATCGATCGCGAGCGACGGCGTGCGTTCGAGTTGGCGCCGCTCGGCGCAGACGCCGAGCGAGGCGCCCGCGGTGATCAGGTTGAAGAAGTTCCACAGCCCGACCACCAGCATCAGATTGGTCACGCCGGGTTCGAACAGGTAGCGCCATGCCGCGACGGCGCAGCCGAGCATCAAGAGCAGGTAGATCAGGAAGAATGGCAGCGCCAACGACGAGATATGGTCGTGGTCGAGCGTCGCGCCCTTGTTGGTGACGTTGAAGGTCGGCTTGCGCGGCGAAGCGATGACCGAAACGATCGCCTTGGCGAGGTAGACGCCCTGGATGTACTCGTAGAGTTCCGACACGAACGGCCAGCGGAATTTGCCGTAGACGTAGTTCTGGATCATCAGGTTGATGATGATGTAGGTCAGCGTGTAGGCGATCGACTCGTCCACGCTGGCCACGAAGATCTTCAGATCGAAGAAGATGTGCAGCAGCGGCGCGAACATGAAGATCAGCCGCGGGATCGGAAAGAACCAGAAGGTCATGCTGGAGAGGTAGGCGATCTTCTGGATGGGCTTGAGGCCCCTCTGGAAGAGCGGGTTCTTCAAGAGCAGGATCTGGAACATCCCCTGACACCAGCGGGAACGCTGGCCGATGAAGTCCGTCAGCGTGTCCGGCTGCAGGCCGGCGATCAGCGGCCTGTCGACATAGGCGCTGGTCCAGTTGCGGGAATGCAGTTCGAAGGCGGTCTCACAATCCTCCGTGATGGTGATGCCGGAGAACCCGCCGGATTCGTCGAGGGCGGTGCGGCGCAGCAGGGCCGCCGAGCCGCAGAAGAACGAGCCGTTCCACTTGTCGAGGCCGCGCTGCGTCACTGCGTAGAACATCTCGTTCTCCGCGGGCATGCGCTCGAAGGTCCGCAGATTGCGCTCGATCGGGTCCGGATTGAGAAAGGCGTGCGGCGTCTGCACCAGGAAGAGGCGCGGGTCCTGCGCGAAATAGCCCACCGTCTCGGTGAGGAACGAGCGGAACGGGACGTGGTCGGCATCGAGCACCGCCACCAGTTCCCCCCGCGCGTGGGCGAGGCCGTTGTTGAGATTGCCCGCCTTGGCGTGCTCGTTGCGCGCGCGCGTGAGATAGCGGGCGCCGAGCTCGTCGCAGAGTGCCTGGAGCTCGCCCCGGCGCGCCCGCGCTGCCGCAGCCTTGGCCGGGTCGGCGTCGCCGCACTTCTGGTCGGTGCCGCCGTCGTCGAGCAGCCACACGGTCAGCTTGTCGGGCGGGTAGTTCAGTTGCCGCGCCGCCGCCAGGGTCATGGCGAGGATCGCGGCATCCTCGTTGTAGCTCGGCACGAACACGTCGACCGAGGGCAGGTCGGCGGCCGCGGCCTTGGGCGGCGGGTCGCGCTGCAGCGGATCCGCGTTGATGATCAGGCTGACGAACAGGATGAAGACGCAGTACAGCTCCGCCACCAGCAGGATCAGGCCGAAGCTGAAGCTGATCGGATCGCCCGGCGATGGCAGGGTGTTGGTGAGCCGCCACAGGATGTAGCGGAGGACCACGAGGCTGCCGAGCGCCATGAAGACGAACCGCGTCCGCGGCCCGTCGAAGACGGCCCACAGCACGATCATCGCCGCCATGGCGGCGAGGCTCATGGCGAGCTGGGCCTGCGTCCCGACCGGCTGGCTGAGCAGGGCGAGGCTGGCGATCGTCGCCCCAACCCAGGCCAGCCAACGCAACGCCTGCCTCACGCTACAGCCTCCCGGGCCAACAATCCCTCGGATCGAGGTGCAACAGCTCTATGGCCGGGTTTCTACAGCGACGATGGTCAATGGACAAACGCCATCATAATATCCGGCCCGATTTACCAGATCGTAAATTGCGGTTAATTTAGGAATACGCGGCGGCAAGCAGACAGGCATCACGACACAGTCGAGCGCGCTTGAAATGCGCGACCGAGGCCTGGCAACCTGTTGAAAACCCTGTCCGCCCCATTGGAAGCTTTGCGTTAACTGCCGAGAGCGGCGACCGGTGGAGGCTGTTGTTCCGAACCGTTCGGTCACCGCCCCGGACCCGCCGGCTCTGGGGCCATCGCCGCCCCATGCCTCCACCGTCGGGCTTAATCGACCCTTAACGAAAATCGAGCCTCGCTCCGTACAGCTCCGCCGGGCGAACGGATGACCGCAAAGCCGCTCCAGATCTCCCTTGGACTCCTCAACGCGCTGCAGGTGGCGATCGCAGCCGCGGCGGGGTTCGCGGCCGCCGTCCTGATCGTCGTTCCTGCCGCGCAGCCCGGGGCTTCGCAGTCCACGCAGGAGACGGTGGGTCTGGCCTCGCGCGCCTACGTCGCCGCCATCACGGCGCGGCTGCGGCAGACCGTCGACGAGGCCCGCAACGCCGCCCTGGCGCTGCGCGACGAGGAGGGCCTGCTCTCGGCCGATCAGCGTGTCGCACGGCTGCGCGCCTGGCTCGCCCTGAATCCGGTCTATCGGGATGCCCTGCTCGTCGCACCCGACGGCACCGTGCTGATGGCGGGGGATGAGGGGCTGGTGGGCGGCAGCGTCGCCAGGCAGTCCTGGTTCCTGCGCGGCCGTGCAGCCGGCGTCAGCTTGGTGACCGAGGGGGCGGATGCCGAGGCGCCGTTCGCGGCTGCCGTCGCGCTGGGCGAGCGCGCGGAGGGCGGCCTCCTGCGCCTCGACGCCGGACCGCGCTACTTCTCCCGGATCGAGGAGGACGTCCGCCGCACCCTCACCCTGCCTGACACCCTCGGCTTCCTCGTCGCCACCGCGGACAGCCGGGTGCTCGCCGGGACCCCGAGCCCCTTCCGGACGACCAGTGTCTCCGCCACGACGCCGATGCGCGCGGCGGCCGAGATCGGCTCGCCCGGCTGGCTGGTCACCGCGCAGGCCGCCCCTTCCGGGGAGCCTCTGACAGGATCGCCGAACTGGCGGATGCTCGGATTCGGCCTCGCGCTCGTGGCCTGCGCGGCGGCCCTCGGCTTCGTCGCGGGCAAGCGCCTGACGCGACCGCTGCGGCAGCTTCTGAAGGGTGAGGAGGCGGTCGGAACCGCAGGCGAATCCGCCGGCTCCGAGACATGGATCGGCGAGTTCGCAGCGCTCGCGGAGGTCATGGACGGTCACCGCCGCAGCACCGGTCTGCAGATGGCGAGAGCCGGATCGGAAGTGGCTCGGCTGAAGGCGCGGCTGCATACGTTCGAGGCGATCTCGGGCTGGGCCTGCTGCGAGCTCGACCCCGACACCGGCCGAACCCTGCTGCATGCCGGGAACGAGGGGGGCGGCGCGGGAGCCCCGTTCGCCGCCTGCTTCGCAACCGCCGACCGGCCCTGCCTCGAGAGGACGCGCATCGCCGCGCTCGCCGCCGACGGCCCGCACGACGTGGTCCTGCGCCTGCACGAATGGCCGGACCAGCCGGTTCAGGTGAGGATGCTCTGCCTGTCCGAGGCCGGAGAGGACCGCCGGCTCTTCGCCCTCATGCGGAAGCTGCCGGGCAGCGAGGGGGCGAGCCTGCCGCAGCCGGTCGAGCCGCGCCGCAACCTCGTCCTGCGCCGCGTGACCGACGGAATCGTCCACGAGTTCAACGACGTCCTCACCGTCGTTCTGGCAAATCTGGCTCTGCTGACGCGCCGTCACGCGCTCGGCGACGAGCAGGAAAGGCTGGTCGGGCGCGCGATGGTCGGTGCACGCCGGGGCGCGGCGCTCACCCGGCGGATGCTGCACCTCGTGCGCGGCGACGAGACCGGCATCACCCTCGCCGAGACCGATCTCGCCACCACCTTCGAGGCCTATCTGCCGTTCCTGGCCGCGAACGCCCTCGGCGACAGGCCGGTCCTCAACCGCATCCCCGGCGGATTGCCGCCTGTCCTGTGCAGCGAGCGCGTGCTGGAGTTGCTGCTCCTCAACCTGGCGTTCCACATCCGCGACGCCGGCCTCGCCGGCTTCGCCATCGCGGCGGTCGAGGGCGTTCCGGACGAAACAAGCGCCGCTCCGGCTCCCTCGGCCTATGTGCGGGTCCTCGTCAGCAGCGGCCGCCGTCCGGAGGCCGCCTTGCCGCCGGTCCATACCGGGCAGACCCTGGCCTCTGCCGCCGCACTGGTCACCGAGAGCGGCGGTCTATGGCGCCTCATCCGCGACGGCCTCGGCGGAGAGCCCTTCCTGGCCGAGTTCTGGCTGCCGGCGGCGCGCGCGGCCGCGGCCAAGCTCCCCCCGGCTCGGTCCGCATCCCTGAACATCCTGCTCGTGGAGAGCGACGGCCTCGTGCGGGCGAGCGTCGCCGAGGTGCTGGCCGATCTCGGCCACGGGGTCGTGCAGGCGGCCTCCGGGGCGCATGCTCTCGAGGTGCTCGCCCGCGACGCTGGCTTCGACGCGATGATCGTCGATCAGTCGATGCCGGTGATGGCCGGCCTTCAGCTCGCCGCCACCGTCGTCGAGCGGTATCCGGATATCCGGATCATCCTCGCCAGCCCGCACGGCCAGCTGCCATCCTCCGCCGACGCGTTCCTGCGCATCGACAAGCCCTTCCGCAACGAGGATCTGCAGGTCGTCCTCGACGTGGCGGTCAATCGCGCCCGCGCCGCCTGATCGTCATCCGGTCGGACCGTCCCGCGCCAACAGGCGAGGACGGCCGCGCACTCGATCTTGGCTGCGAATGCACGGCTGTAGACCAGTCTTTCCAAAATCCAATCTTAACCATTGTCGGCGAGTGTTGGTTAAAGCGTAAATCGCATCTTAATGGAGCCGGTGCATATGGGCGGGACCGCAGGAGCGACTGCCCGATTGCTGCGCGCACCCGTCACGACGGGGCTCGTCATGTCGTGTGCCTGTGCCGCCTTCGGCACCGTGTCCACCGCGGCAGCAGCCGACCTCGCGGCGCGGGGTGCGGGCGCCGACTGGTACACCGGCGCCTCGCAGCAGGCGGTCGATGACAGTTGGGCCGTGGCCGTCGACGGCTCGACGAGCGTCACCTCGAACAGCTCGGCCTTCGGCTCGGTCACGGTGACCGCCGCGCCCAACGGATCGCCCTCGCGGGATGGCCTGCGGGTCCGCGTCGACGCCATCGGCGGAACCTACTCGTATCCCGGGCGCTCCGTCGCCACGCGGGTCACCGGCTATCAGGAGGAAGGCGCCCTCCAGGCGGGTTACGAGTGGATCTGGAAGGACGCGGCTCTCGCCGGCTATATCGGCTTCAATGTCCGCAGCAACCAGCTGTCCATCCCCGATCCGGGCAACCCGGTGGTGGGCACCGGCGTCGGGCTGAAGGTCGCCGGCAACTTCTATGCGACGCCGACCGACCGGACCATGGTCTCCGCCTACGGTTCGTACTCGACCAAGTTCAACGCCTATTATTCCCGCCTCCGGGTCGGCTACATGGTCGCGGACGGCGTCTATATCGGGCCGGAGGCGCTGTTCCTCGGCGACGACTTCTTCCGGCAATACCGCATCGGCGCGCATCTGACCGGCGTCCGCTTCGGGCCCGTGCAGATGTCCGTCGCCGCCGGCTACGTCCGCGACCGGATCCAGGGCTCCGGCTATTATTCCAGCGTCGAGGCCCGCTCGACCTTCTAGGGCTTCGCCGACGCGCGATTGGCCCGTGCCCGGGACACTCCGATCCTGTGCGTCCCGACGATCCTCGGCCGGGGCTCTCCGAGGTGCCCAAGGGCGATCAAGGGGCCGGGCTTACCGCGACGGTGCCAGGAGCTGACTGGGCTTCAGGGGATCCCAGACGCCTTCGAAGACCGGCTGCAGCGCGGCGTTGAGCGTCTGCGCTTGCGAGACCGGCGATGGGATCACCCGAGGCTGGAAGCCGATGACGGCGGCGGACACACCGACGAGGCCGGTCACGCACAGACCAACGATGATCCACCGGGGCGCCCGCCAAGTGTGAAGGACCCCGGCAAGAGTGGCGAAAATCGCAATGAGACCAATAAACTGATGCATTAGACACCTCTAGACGGTGCCTAGTGCGAGAATAGCGCCAATAATCTTGTTTCAAAATGGAGCAGGCCCGCGGAGACAGGCCGGTCATTCCCGGACGCCACGTTGCGGCGGGATGCACCACCTGCGGCGCTTGCGATCCGCCATGTCTCTCCTGGCCGGGCAGCCGGATCGTCACGCCCGGAAGGCACCAAGGTGCTGAGAGAATGAACTTTTTCCCGGCCTCCTCGCGGAAAGGAGTGCGCATAGCCGCCGGAGCCGCAGGACGATCGCAGCCTGCGCGGAATCGTGCCGCGCGCCGGGCGGATTCACGCCATCCCGGATGCGATCGCCGCTCACCACCGCGTCGACGCGACGCCGACAAGACGGCGCGCGGCGATGCGGATCAGAGCTTGCTGACGAGAAGGCCCAGACCGAAACCGACCAGACCGGCGACGACCAGGGAGGCGTGGGGCCATTCGGTGGATTTCTGATGGCCCTCCCAGGCGTAGCGGCGGCCCCGGTCGTAGGCATCCGCCGCGTGGTCCGAGACCTCGTCGGCCGCGTGCCGGACAGCGTCCTTGGCCTGGCCATAGAGGTTCTCGGCGTTGCCCTGGGCCTCGCGAAGGCGGCCCGCGACCGAATCGCGATCCGAGCCGGCGAGGTCGCCGGCTACGCCCTGCACCTCTCCGCCCAGCGCCCGGGCGGCGCCCGTGATCCTGTCCGTATCGACCATTGGCCTGCTCTCCCTATCCCGTCTCGGGTCGACGCTGCCGGGCGCCGCGGCGGCTGGACACCCGCGTCCCTGTCGCGACTGAGGCAACAGCGACATCCTCCGCGCGTTCCAAGACCTGATCTGCCGCGGGCTCCGGTCGTTCCGGCCCGCCCTACCGGCTGCACGGCGCGCCCCTAGATAAAGCAGGGCTGGATCGACCACACCGCGCGACCGGCTGGGTTGGGCCAGCCTGTCGTCTGCGCAGCGGAAGTTCCGACGATCTCCACGATAACAACAGGATAGCCCCGAAATGGAATTTCTGCACACCATGGTCCGGGTTGCCGATCTCGACCGGGCGCTGGCCTTCTACGTCGACACGTTCGGCCTGAAGGAGGTCCGTCGCGTCGAGAACGAGAAGGGCCGCTTCACCCTCGTGTTCCTGGCCGCCCCCGGAGACGTCGAGCGGGCCACGGCCACCAAGTCGCCGCTGATCGAGCTGACCTACAACTGGGATCCGGAAACCTACACGGGCGGGCGCAATTTCGGCCATCTCGCCTACCAAGTCGACGATATCTACGCCTTCTGCGCCCGGCTGCAGGAGAAGGGCGTCACCATCAACCGGCCGCCGCGCGACGGCTACATGGCCTTCGTGAAGTCGCCGGACGGTATCTCCATCGAGATCCTGCAGAAGGGCGGCGCCAAGGAGCCGCAGGAGCCTTGGACGTCCATGGCGAACACCGGCACCTGGTGAGGGTCCTGCACCCTTGACCCGGACGGCTCCGCGGGCGCATCTGCCCGCGGATCAGCCGGCCGGGCGGCCGCTCCGGACGCGCGAGCATCCGGGGAGGAAAGTCCGGGCTCCATGGAGAGACGGTGCCGGATAACGTCCGGCGGGGGCGACCCCAGGGACAGTGCCACAGAAAGCAGACCGCCCCGGATCCGTCCGGGGTCAGGGTGAAAGGGTGCGGTAAGAGCGCACCGCGGACGCGGCAACGCGGACGGCACGGCAAACCCCACCGGGAGCAAGACCGAATAGGGGCGGCGCGCCCTTCGCGAGAGGGGCAGGCCGGCTCTCCAGGCCAGTCGCCCGGGTTGGTTGCTCGAGGCGGTCGGCGACGACCGTCCCAGAGGAATGGCCGCCACGTCGGCGCGCGCGAGCGCTCCGGCCCTACAGAACCCGGCTTATAGGCCGGCTGATCCACGCACCGATAAGCCTCGCCAGCGCAACGCCTTACGGCTCGGCGCCGCATCCGAGCCGGCGCGCGATGCGCCGAAGATTCCGGTGCGGCAAAAACCTTCGGTTAACCTTGTCGGGTTCAGATCGGTCGGCGCGGCAGCGCCAAGCTTGTGCGTTGACGATCCTCCGAGGCCCATGATACCCGGCATCCTCCCGTCAACGGCGTGTATCGGATCGCCGGGCGCAACCTGCCATGGTGCAGGTCCCGTCCGTGCGCGGCATCTTGCGCGCTCAGCATCCGGTGCCGTTCCCGTCACGCGCGCCGCGCTCGCGCGGCCCGGCACAGGGCACCATGAGACGCATGAGCCGCATCCGCGTCCGGATCTCCGGAACGCGCCGACATTCCGACCGTCCGCGCCAGGCACGGCGCGCGCCATCGGCGAGGCACCCATGAGCCGGCGTCGCCCCTCTCCCGAGACGGCGCCGCGGCACGACGGCGCCGAGGTGCCGGATCAGCCGCACGTCCCGGTCCTCCTCGCGGAGGTCATCGAGACGCTCGCCACGACGGGCGGGCTTGCGGTCGACGGCACCTTCGGTGCCGGCGGCTACACCCGCGCGCTCCTGGCGGCGGATCCTGCGCTGCAGGTGGTGGCCATCGACCGCGACCCGACGGCGATCGCGGGTGGCCAGGCGCTGGTCGCGGCATCCGGGGGGCGCCTGCGCCTCCTGCACGGTCGCTTCGGCGCGCTCGACACCGTCCTGGCGGAGGCGGGCCTCGCCCAGGTGGACCGGGTGGTGCTCGATATCGGCGTCTCGTCGATGCAGCTCGACGTGCCGGAGCGCGGCTTCTCGTTCCGCAACGACGGGCCCCTCGACATGCGCATGGGCGCCGACGGCCCCAGCGCGGCCGACCTCGTCAACGAGGCCGACGAGACCGTGCTCGCCGACATCATCTACCATTACGGCGAGGAGCGGCGCTCGCGCGCGGTGGCGCGGACCATCCTCGAGGCGCGCCGCCGCGGCCGGATCGAGACCACCGCGCAGCTCGCCGAACTGGTCGCCGGCGTGGTGCGGACCGAGCCCGGCAGCCATATCCACCCGGCGACGCGGACCTTCCAGGGCCTGCGGATCGCCGTGAACGACGAACTCGGCGAGCTGGTGCGCGCCCTGCACGCGGCCGAGCGCGCGCTGAGGCCCGGCGGACGGCTCGCGGTCGTGACGTTCCACTCGCTCGAGGACCGGATCGTCAAGCAGTTCTTCGCGGCCCGCAGCGGTCGTTCCGCGCAGGCCTCGCGCCATCTGCCCGGGGGTCCGGTCGAGACCATCCGCAGCTTCCGTCTCGTCACCAAGGGCCCGGTCCTGCCGGGCGAGGCCGAGACGGCCCGCAACCCGCGCGCCCGCTCGGCCAAGCTCCGGGTCGCGGAGCGCACCGAATCCGACGTTCCCGAACCGCTCGCGGCGCTGACCGCCCTGGCGAGCCTGCCCGACGCGGCCCGCGGAGGCCATCGCCGATGATCCGCCTCCTGAACCTGCTGGCAGTGGCCGGCCTCGTCGCCTCGGCGATCTACGCCTACTCGATCAAGTACGACACGCTCTACCAGGGCGGTCAGGTCTCCAAGCTGCAGACGGCCCTGCACAAGGAGCGGCAGGCGATCGCCGTGCTGCGCGCCGAGTGGCAGCTGCTCACCCGGCCGGACCGCCTCCAGGCGGCCGTCGACAAGCATATCGCCCTGGAGCCGATCGGCACCAGCCATCTGGCGCGCCTCTCCGATCTGCCCGCCCGGCCGGAGCGCGGGGACGAGATCGGCCGGCTGCTCGCCGCCACGGCGACGCCCAAGGACAAGGGGACGATCGAGCCGCGCACGACCGGCTCGATCACCCGCACCGTCACCACGACCCGCACCCCGACGACGGCTTCGAGGTAAACCCCCGTGTCCGATCACGCCGACGAGACCCTAGACCCGGCGGTCGAGCCCGCCGTGTCGGACCACGAGGCGGCGCTGCTGGAAGCCGCCGCGCTGGCGCATGCGGCCGGCGCGCCGCGCCCCCTGGAGGAGGAGGCGCGCGAGCCCGAGCCGCGCGCCGAGCGCGCCAAGGCGCTCCTGCGGAGCATGTTCCGGCTGGCCATCGAGCGCTCGCACATGCGCGTCGCGCTGGTCGGGCTGGTCTTCGTCGGCGTGTTCGGGACGATCTCCGCCAAGCTCCTGATGATGGCGATCTTCGGGGAGCCGCCCAGCCAGGAGCACCGGGTCGCGGCCGCCTCCTCGACGGCGTTCCGGCCCGACATCGTCGACCGCAACGGCGAGATCCTGGCCACCGACATCCGCACGGTCTCGGTCTTTGCCGAGCCGGGCAACATCTACGACAAGGACGAGGCGGTCGAACTCCTCACCGCGGTCCTGCCCGAACTCAACGCCTCGGAGCTGCGGGCCAAGCTCACCCAACGCAAGGACAAGAAGGGCGCGGGCTTCGTCTGGGTGAAGCGCGAGCTGACCCCGAAGCAGCAGGCCGAGGTCCACCGGCTCGGCATCCCGGGCATCGGCTTCCTGCCCGACCACAAGCGGGTCTACCCGAATGGCGTCGCCGCCGCCCACATCCTGGGCGCGACGAACCTCGACGGCATCGGCATCGCCGGCATGGAGAAGTACATCGACTCCACCGGCCTGCAGGCCCTCAACAGCTTCGGGCTGATCAACAAGCAGGCCGACCTGAAGCCGGTGCAGCTGTCGATCGACCTGCGCGCGCAATTCGCCGTGCGCGACGAACTGGCCTGGGGCATCGACCACTTCAAGGCCAAGGCCGGCGCCGCGATGATCCTCGACGTGAAGACCGGCGAGGTCATCGCCCTGGTCTCCATGCCGGATTTCGATCCGAACGATCCCAAGGACGCGCTGTCGCCCGACCGCATCAACCGGATGAATGTCGGCGTCTACGAGATGGGCTCGACCTTCAAGGCGATGACTCTCGCCATGGCGCTCGATTCCGGCAAGTACAACGTCAACTCGACCTTCGACACCCGCGGCGGCGTGCTGAACTGGGGCCGGCAGAAGATCCACGAGTATCACGGCACCAACCGGGTCATCACCATGCCGGAGGTGTTCACGCACTCGTCGAATATCGGCTCGGCCAAGATGGCGCTCGGCGTCGGCGTGCCCGGCCACAAGGCCTTCCTGAAGAAGATGGGCCTGCTGGACCGGCTGCGCACCGAGCTGCCCGAGAGCGCGGCGCCGATCGTCCCGTCCCGCTGGACCGAGATCAACACCATCACCATCGCGTTCGGCCACGGCATCGCGGTGGCGCCGATCCAGGCGGCGGCCGCGGTGGCGGCCATCGCGAATGGCGGCGACCTGATGATCCCGACCTTCCTGAAGGCGACCCCGGACTCGGCCAAGGCCCGCGCCACCCACGTGCTCTCGGCCCAGACCTCCGAGGCGATGCGCTACATCATGCGGCTCAACGCGGCCGAAGGCTCGGCCAAGAAGGCGGCGGTCCCCTATTACTTCGTCGGCGGCAAGACCGGCACGGCCGAGAAGGTCATCGGCGGCCGCTACATCCACAACCGCCTGTTCACGACCTTCATGGCGGCGGCGCCGATGAACGATCCGAAGTACCTGTTCGTGACGATCATGGACGAGCCGCAGGGCCTGCCGGAATCCGGCGGCTACGCCACGGCGGCCTGGAATTCCGGCGTGGTCACCGGCAAGGTGATCGAGCGCGTGGCGCCGATCCTTGGCCTGCCGCCGCAATTCGAGCCGCCGGTGAGGCCGTTCCCGCAGATGGTCAAGCTCAACGCCTACCACATCAACCAGCTCGGCGGCCCGTGATGGTGGCGTCATGAGCGCGCGGCTCGCCGACCTCTTCCCCGAGGTCACCGGCCCCGCCGCGGATCTGTCCGTGTCGGACCTGACCGCCGACAGCCGGCAGGTCGCCACCGGCACGGTCTTCGTGGCCGTGCCCGGCACGAAGGCCGACGGTCGGCGCTTCGCCGCGCAGGCAGCCCAGCGGGGCGCAGCCGCAGTGGCGGGGGAGGGGACCCGTCCCGCCGACCTGCCCGACACGGTGACCTGGATCCCGGTCGCCGATGCGCGCCGGTCGCTCGCCCACGCCGCGGCCCGGCTCGCCGGGGCGCAGCCCGGGACCGTGGTGGCGGTCACCGGAACGGCCGGCAAGAGTTCGGTGGCCGACTTCGTGCGCCAGATCCTGGCCCGGCTCGGCCGCGACGCCGCGAGCCTCGGCACGGTCGGAATCGTCACGAATCGCGGGGCCCAGTACGGTTCGCTGACCACCCCGGACCCGGTCACGCTGCACCGGACGCTGGCGCGTCTCGCCGCCGAGGGCGTCACCGACCTCGCCATGGAGGCCTCCTCGCACGGGATCGAGCAGCGCCGGCTCGACGGCGTCCGCCTCGACGCGGCCGGCTTCACCAATCTCGGCCGGGACCATCTCGATTATCACGCGAGCATTGAGGACTATCTCGCGGCCAAGCTGCGCCTGTTCACCGACCTGCTGCCGCCGGGCCGCCCGGCCATCGTCAATGCCGACGGCGCCTATGCCGAGCGGGTGATCGCCGCCGCGGAGGCCGCCGGCCGGCCGGTCCGCACGGTCGGCCGGGGCGGACGGGACCTGCGGGTCGCCTCCGTCCGGACCGAGGGCTTCGCGCAGGCCGCCCGCATCCTGTTCGAGGGCCGGGCCCGGGATCTGCGCCTGCCGCTCGTCGGGGAGTTCCAGGTCGAGAACGCCCTGGTGGCGGCCGGCCTCGCCCTCGCCACGCCGGCGGGCGCCGCCGATCCCGACGGCGTCTTCGCGGCGCTCGACCATCTCACCGGCGTCCCCGGGCGCATGGAGCGGATTGGCGAGGCGCGGGGTGGCCTCTGCCTCGTCGACTACGCCCACAAGCCGGAGGCCCTTGAGAGCGTGCTCGCCGCGCTCCGCCCGTTCGCGTCGGGTCGGCTGATCGTGGTCTTTGGCTGCGGCGGCGACCGTGACCGGGGCAAGCGGCCGCTGATGGGCGCGATCGCGAAGCGGCTTGCCGACGTCGTCATCGTCACGGACGACAACCCGCGCACCGAGGATCCCGCCGCCATCCGCCGGGCGATCCTGGACGCGGCTCCGGGCGCGGAGGAGATCGGCGACCGGTCCGAGGCAATTCACAGCGCCGTCGCCCGGCTCGGACCGGGCGACGTGCTGGTCGTGGCCGGCAAGGGCCATGAAACCGGCCAGATCGTGGGGGATCGCACGCTCCCGTTCTCGGACCATGCGGTCCTGCGCGCCGCGATCGCCGCGGCGGCCTGAGGACGACGGGGGACCGACGATGACCGCACTCTGGACGCGGGAGGAGCTGGAATCCGCGACGGGCGGACGCCTGACCGGCGCCGAGCGCGCGATCGGGGGCGCCTCGATCGACACCCGCACGCTCCAGCCCGGCGACCTGTTCTTCGCGATCCGCGGCGATACCCGCGACGGCCACGACTTCGTTCCCGATGCCCTGGGCCGCGGGGCCGGTGCCGCTGTGGTGAGCGCGGGCCGCGCCGAGGACCTCGCGTCTCACGGCCCCGTCCTGGCGGTGCCCGAGGCGGGTCCCGACCCGGTCCTGACCGCGATGGTGCGCCTCGGTGCCGCCGCGCGCGCCCGGACCCGCGCGCAGGTCGTGGCGGTCACCGGCTCGGTCGGCAAGACCGGAACCAAGGAGGCTTTGCGCCACGTCCTATCCGAGCAGGGCGAAACCCACGCCTCGGCGGCCTCCTACAACAATCACTGGGGCGTGCCTCTGACCTTGGCGCGGATGCCGCGCACCACCCGCTACGGCGTGTTCGAGATCGGCATGAACCACGGCGCCGAGATCGTGCCGCTGACCGCCCAGGTCCGGCCCGACATCGCCCTGATCACCACGATCGCGCCCGCCCATATCGAGCATTTCGCCTCGCTCGCCGCGATCGCGGACGCCAAGGGCGAGATCTTCTCCGGGCTCCAGCCCGGCGGCGTCGCGATCCTCAACCGCGACGTCCAGCATTTCGACCGGCTCGCGGCCCACGCGCAGGCCTCCCGGGCGGGACGGGTGGTGACCTTCGGCGAGCATCCCGAATCCGACGTGCGCGCCCTGAAGATCGTGCTCCGTCCCGACCTGTCGGTGATCGACGCGCTGGTGATGGGCCAGCCCGTCACCTACAAGCTCGGCACCGCCGGGCGGCACGCGGCGCTGAACTCGCTGGGCGTCATGGCGGTGGTCCACAGCCTCGGGGCCGACCTCGCCCGCGCCGCCCTGTCGCTCGGTGGGCTGACGCCGCCGGCGGGCCGCGGCGAGCGCACCGCCCTCGAGATCGGCGGCGGCACGGCCTATCTCGTGGACGAGAGCTACAACGCCAATCCCGTCGCGGTTCGGGCCGCGCTGGCGACGCTGGCCGGAATCGAGACCGGGCCACGCGGGCGTCGGATCGCGGTGCTGGGCGACATGCTGGAACTCGGCGCCGCCGCGCCCGACCTGCATCGCGACCTCGCGGAGGCGATCGAGGCGGCCCGGATCGACCTCGTCTTCGCGGCCGGTCCGCTGATGCGTCATCTGTTCGAGGCCCTGCCGGTGAGCCGCCGCGGCGGCGTGGCCGACACGGCCGCCGACCTGATCGAGCCGCTCGCCCGGACTCTCAGGTCCGGCGATGCGGTCATGGTGAAGGGATCCAACGGCAGCCGCATGGGCCGGATTGTCGAGGCCCTGAAAGCCCGCTACGCGGTCGATCCGGCCCGGCGGACCCAGACCGTCCCATGACCGGCACGCCCGCGCGTTCGGCGCGACCGGCGCCGTCCCCCGAAACCTGAGCCTGAACAAGGGGGCCGAGCGCCCGGATGCTGTACCTTCTCTCGGACCTGAGCAGCGCCTTCACGCCGCTCAACGTGTTCCGCTACATCACCTTCCGCACCGGCGGCGCGCTGTTCACGGCGGGCCTGTTCGTGTTCTGGTTCGGGCCCTGGATCATCTCGCTGCTGCGGATCCGCCAGGGCAAGGGTCAGCCGATCCGCGAGGACGGGCCGCAGACCCATCTGCTGACCAAGCGCGGCACGCCGACCATGGGCGGCCTGATGATCCTGGCCGGCGCCGTCGTGGCGATCCTGCTCTGGGCCAATCCGCGCAACCACTATGTCTGGGTGACGCTGACCGTCACCCTCGGCTTCGGCGCGATCGGCTTCTACGACGACTACCTCAAGGTGACGAAGCAGTCGCACAAGGGGTTCTCGGGCAAGTTCCGCCTCACCCTGGAGGCGGTGATCGCCATGGCGGCCTGCGTCACCATCGCGGTCTATTCGCCCGCCACGCTCCAGAATCAGCTCGCCTTCCCGGTGTTCAAGGACGCGCTCCTCAACCTCGGCTGGTTCTATCCCCTGTTCGGCGCCTTCGTGATCGTCGGCGCGGGCAATTCCGTGAACATGACCGACGGCCTCGACGGCCTCGCGATCGTGCCGGTGATGATCGCCTGCGGCACCTTCGGCTTCATCGCCTACCTCGTCGGCAACTCGTTCACCGCCAGCTACCTGCAGGTGAACTACGTCCGCGACACCGGCGAACTCGCCGTGGTCTGCGGCGCGGTGATCGGCGCCGGTCTCGGCTTCCTCTGGTTCAACGCGCCGCCGGCCCAGATCTTCATGGGCGATACCGGCTCCCTGGCGCTCGGCGGCCTGCTGGGCTCCATCGCGGTGGCGACGAAGCACGAGATCGTCCTGGCGATCGTCGGCGGCCTGTTCGTCCTGGAGATGATGTCGGTGATCATCCAGGTCGCCTCGTTCAAGCTCACCGGCAAGCGCGTCTTCCGCATGGCGCCGATCCACCACCATTTCGAGCAGAAGGGCTGGAAGGAGCCGCAGGTCGTCATCCGCTTCTGGATCATCGCGGTGATCCTGGCGATGGCGGGTCTGGCGACGCTGAAGCTGCGCTGATCGAAGAGTGTGCTAGACGGGTGACCCAAGGGGGCGATCCCACGCTCGCCCTCATCCTGAGGTGCAGCCGCCCGGCGGGTGCCTCGAAGGAGGCTTCCAGTCGGCCGCGCGAGTTCTGGAGCCCTCCTTCGAGGCCCGCCGATGCGGGCACCTCAGGATGAGGGCGCGGGTCGGATCGGCCGGGTTCGGCTGCCGCATCCAGAGTTTCGCATGACACCGATCACGACCTTCGCCGACCGCACCGTCGCCCTGTTCGGACTCGGCGGCTCCGGGCTTGCCACCGCGCTGGCGCTGAAGGCGGGTGGGGCGGGCGTGCAGGCCTGGGACGACAATGCCGACAGCCTCGCCCGCGCCCGGGAGGCCGGAATCGAGACGCGGGACCTGCGCGAGGCCGACTGGTCCGACTTCGCCGCGTTCGTGCTCAGCCCGGGTGTGCCGTTGACCCATCCCGAGCCGCACTGGAGCGTCCGGCTCGCCCGGGACGCGGGCGTCGCGATCATCGGCGACATCGAGCTGTTCTGCCGGGAGCGACGGGCGCAGGCGCCGGGGGCGCCGTTCGTGGCGATCACCGGCACCAACGGCAAGTCGACCACCACGGCGCTGATCGCCCACGTGCTCGCGCAGGGAGGCCGCGACGTGCAGATGGGCGGCAATATCGGAACCGCGATCCTGTCGCTGGAGCCGCCGGCCGCGGACCGCGTCCACGTGATCGAGATGTCGTCGTTCCAGATCGACCTGACGCCGAGCCTCGATCCGAGCGTCGGCGTGCTGATGAACATCACGCCCGACCATCTCGACCGCCACGGCACGATGGAGCAGTACGCGGCCATCAAGGAGCGCCTGATCCAGGGTGCCGGCCTCGCGGTGGTCGGCGTCGATGATGCGCCCAGCCGCGCCATCGCCGACCGGCGCGGTGTGGACCTCGTGCGCGTCCACGTGCCCCACGGCGACGTGCTGTGCACCGACGCGCTGACGGTGCGCGACGGGATCGTCCGGGAGCCGGACGGGACGGCCCTCGCCGACGTCAACGGCATCGGCTCGCTCCGGGGGGCTCACAACTGGCAGAACGCGGCGGTAGCTGTGGCCGTGGCGCGGGCCCTCGGCCTGTCGCCGGAGCAGATCCAGGCCGGGCTGACCACGTTCCCGGGCCTGCCGCACCGGATGGAGGAGGTCGGACGGCGCGGCCACGTGCTGTTCGTCAACGATTCCAAGGCGACGAACGCGGATTCCACCGAGAAGGCCCTCACCGCCTTCCGCGACATCCACTGGATCCTCGGCGGCAAGGCCAAGGAGGGCGGGATCTTCCCGCTCGTGCCGTATTTCGAGCGGGTCGCCCACGCCTACCTGATCGGCGCGGCCTCGGATGCGTTCGCGGCGACCCTGGAGGGTGCCGTGCCGTATACCCGTTGCGAGACCCTCGAGAACGCCGTCCCGACAGCCGCCGCGAACGCCGCCGCCTCGGGCGCGCCGGAGCCGGTGGTGCTGCTGTCGCCGGCCTGCGCCTCCTACGACCAGTTCCGCAACTTCGAGATCCGCGGCAACCGCTTCCGCGAACTGGTGCAGGCGCTGCCCTGAGGCAGCGCCGTCCTCAGCGCGCCAGAACCTTGGCGGCGTCGCGGGTGGTGTCGACCGCCTGGGAGACGTTGGCCACCGACTGGACGATCGCCCCGATATTGCCGGTGATCGCCGTGACGGCGCCGGCGGCGCTCTGCATGTTCTCGGCGAGATCCCGGGTCACGGCGCTCTGCTCCTCGATGGCGGCCGCGGTGGCCACCACGGTCTCGCGCATCACCGAGACCGAGGACCCGATCGAGCTGAGAGCCTGCACGACCTCCTGCGAGACGCGCTGGACGCTGGCGATCTCGCCGTTGATCTGGCCGGTGGCGCGCGCCGCCTGGTCGGCCAGAGCCTTGACCTCCGAGGCGACGACCGCGAAGCCGCGGCCCGCCGCGCCGGCGCGGGCGGCCTCGATGGTGGCGTTCAGCGCCAGCAGGTTGATCTGGCCGGCGATGTCCTGGATCAGACCGACGATGCCGGTCATGGCGGTGGCGGTCTCGGCGAGCCGCTTGGTGTGGCCGTCCGCATCCTGGACGCAGGCATAGGCGGTGTCGGTGGCGCTCTGGGAGCGCACGATGCTCTGGGACATCTCCGCCACCGAGGCCGCGAGCTCCTCGGCCGCCGCCGCGACGGTCTGGACGTTGCCGGATGTCGAATCCGCCGCCGAGGACGCCAGCGCGGCTGCCTTGGTCGAATGCGTCACCGCCTGCTCGATCTCACCGAAATTCTGGTCGATGAGTGTCCGGAGATTGGCGAAGAGCCGGACCTGATCGCTGATGTCGGTGGCGAATTTCACCACCTTGTAGGGCCGGCCGGCGGCGTCGAGGATCGGATTGTAGGAGGCCTGGATCCAGACCTCGCGCCCGTCCTTGCCGATCCGCCGGAACTGGGCTGCCTGGAAAGTGCCGTTCCGCAGGGCCGCCCAGAAGGCCCGGTAGGCCTCGCTCTCGCGGTAGGCGGGCTCCACGAACAGGCTGTGATGCTGCCCGATCACCTCGGCGCGGGTGTAGCCCATCACGCCGAGAAAGTTGTCGTTCACGGAAATCACCGTGCCGTCGAGGTCGAAGGCGATGACCGCCTGTACCTTGTCGATCGCCGCGATCTGGCCGGCGCGGTCGGCCTCCTCGGTCCGCTGCTGCGTGATGTCGGTGGCGAATTTCACGACCTTGTAGGGCCGGCCGCGCACGTCGAGCATCGGATTGTAGGAGGCCTGGATCCAGATCGGCCTGCCGCCGCGGCCGACCCGCTGGAACTGGCCGGACTCGAAGGCGCCGGACCGCAGGCGCTCCCAGAAGGCTTTGTATTGCGGCGCGTCCCGCTGGGCCGGATCCATGAACAGACTGTGATGCTGACCGACGATCTCGGGCAGCGTGTAGCCGACCACGTCGAGGAAATTCCGGTTCGCCGACAGGATCCGTCCCGCGAGGTCGAACTCGATCACGCCCTGGACCCGGTCGAGGGCCGCGAGCTTCGCATGCGCTTCACGGGCGTTCAGGGTAGAAAACATGGCGCGACGGCTTCCGCTGGGCCGACCGGGCGCGGCGACGCCGCTCTCCGGACGTCACGGCTCGATCCGCCGGGGCATACATCCAACGGTTGCAATAAGAGGATTAACATAGAGTATCGTTTTACCATTACAGTGCCGTCGAATACTGCAATACCGCTCCGACGGCCGGCGCTCGGCCGTTGCCGACCCGGCCGGGACCATAAGGCTCCGTTTACCATTCCTGCACAGGATCGGGCCCGACCCGCGCGGATCGGCATCCGCGCGGCCTGGAGTCGTTGCCCGGCATGATGTCACGCGCGGAACGCACCCCCCTGACGGATTGGTGGTGGACGGTCGATCGCGGGCTGCTCGCGGCCCTGTTCGCGCTCATGGTCGCGGGCCTGGTCTTCCTGATGGGCGGCGGCCCGCCGGTGGCCGAGCGGATCGGCCTGCCGACCTTCTACTTCCTCAACCGGCAGGCGATGTACCTCGCGCCGACCATCCTGCTGATCTGCGCGGTCTCGTTCCTGTCGCTGCGCGGCATCCGTCGGCTGGCGCTGGTCACCTGGATCTGCGGCGTCGTCCTGTGCCTGCTCGCCGGCAAGTTCGGCCCCGAGATCAAGGGCGCGCACCGCTGGATCCAGTTCGGCTCCTTCGGCCTGCAGCCCTCGGAATTCGTGAAGCCGGCCTTCGTGGTGGTCGCCGCCTGGGCCTTCTCGGAGGGCGCCCAGCGCCGCGACATGCCGGGCGGCATCCTGGCGCTGCTGCTCCTGCCGATCACCATCGTGCCGCTGCTGCTGCAGCCCGATTTCGGCCAGACCATGCTGATTACCATGGTGTGGTGCGCGCTGTTCTTCGTGGCCGGCCTCCATCTGATCTGGGTGGCCGTCCTCGGCGTGCTCGGCCTCGGAGGTGTGTTCGCTGCCTATCTGTTCTTCCATCACGTGCGTGAGCGCTTCAACAAGTTCCTCGACAAGGATTCGGGGGGCGGCTTCCAGGATTTCTGGTCGCGGGAATCCTTCCGCTCGGGCGGCTGGTTCGGCACCGGGCCGGGGGAGGGCGTGGCCAAGCGCCACCTGCCGGACGCGCATACCGACTTCATCTTCTCGGTCACCGGCGAGGAATTCGGCGTGATCGTCTGCCTGTGCCTCGTGGCCCTGTTCGCCTTCATCGTGCTGCGCGGCCTCAAGCTCGCCCGGCGCACCGACGACACCTTCTCGCGCCTGGCGATCACCGGCCTGACCACCCTGTTCGGCCTCCAGGCCTCCATCAACATGGCGGTGAACACCCAGCTGATGCCCGCCAAGGGCATGACGCTGCCCTTCGTCTCCTACGGCGGCTCGTCGCTGATCTCGCTGGCGCTCGGCACCGGCTTTCTCGTCGCCCTGACCCGCAAGCGGCCGCGCACCGTGATGCTCAGCCAGAAGCCCCCCGGCACCGCGCCGGCCACCGTCGCCGGAGTGATGCGGTGACGGTCTTCACCCCCACGATCCTGCTCTGCGCGGGTGGCACGGGTGGCCACCTGTTCCCGGCCGAGAGCCTCGCCCACGCGCTGCGCGCCCGCGGCATCCGGGTGGCGCTGGCCACCGATGCCCGCGTCGACGCGATCGCGTCGGAGTTCCCGGCCTCGGAGGTGGTGACCATCGCGTCGGCGACGCCGTCCGGCCGCTCGCCCCTGAAGCGGGCGAGCGCCGTGCTGACGCTCGGCCGCGGCTTCGGCGTCGCCGCGAAGGAGATCCGCCGGATCAATCCGGCCGCCATCGTGGGCTTCGGCGGCTACCCGACCGTCCCGCCGGTGCTCGCCGGCCAGATCCTGCGCGTGCCGACGATCCTGCACGAGCAGAACGCCGTGATGGGCCGGGCCAACGCCTTCCTGGCGCGGGGCGCCCGCACCATCGCCACCGGCTTCAAGGTCGTGCGCGGCGTGCCCGACAAGGCCAAGGCCCCGCGTATCCACACCGGCAACCCGCTCCGCCCGGCGGTGATCGAGGCGGCCAAGATCCCGTACCCCGCCTTCGGTCCGGACGACGCCCTCCGGCTCCTGGTATTCGGCGGCAGCCAGGGCGCCCGGGTCATGGGCGAGGTCGTGCCCGAGGCAATCGCCCGCCTGCCGGCGGCGCTGCGCGCCCGGCTGCACCTCGTCCAGCAGGTCCGTCCCGAGGACCTGACGGCGGTGCAGAACCGCTACCTCGCCATGGGGCTCGCGGGGATCGAGGCGGCGCCGTTCTTCAAGGACCTGCCGGCCCGCATGGCCGCGAGCCACCTCGTGGTCTCGCGATCGGGGGCCTCGACGGTCTCGGAACTCGCGGCGATCGGCCGGCCGGCGATCCTCGTGCCGCTTCCCGGCTCGCTGGATCAGGACCAGGCCGCCAACGCCGCGACCCTCGATGCGATCGGCGCCGCACGGGCGGTGAAACAGGCCGACTTCACCCCGGATCGCCTCGCGGCGGACCTCATCGCCTGCTTCGAGACGCCGGCAAAATTGACCGCGGCGGCCGATGCGGCCAGAAGCGCGGGCATCCACGACGCCGCCGAGCGGCTGGCCGAGGTCGTCGTCGAGACGGCCGCCCGCACCTGATCCTCACGGGATTGCGCACCGGCGATCCCGCCACCAGACGGTTCGACCCATGAAGCTGCCCGACAAGCTCGGACCCATCCACTTCATCGGCATCGGCGGCATCGGCATGTCCGGCATCGCCGAGGTGATGCACAATCTCGGCTACACGGTGCAGGGGTCGGATGCGTCCGACAACGCCAATGTCCGCCGGCTGGCCGAGAAGGGCATGCGGACCTTCGTGGGCCACGACGCCGAGAACGTCGCGGACGCGGCCCTGGTCGTGGTCTCGACGGCGATCCAGCGCGACAATCCGGAGCTGCAATCCGCCCGGGAGCGCCGCCTCCCGGTGGTCCGCCGGGCCGAGATGCTGGCCGAGCTGATGCGCTTCAAGTCCTGCGTCGCCATCGCGGGCACCCATGGCAAGACCACGACGACCTCGCTGGTCGCGACCCTGCTCGACGCCGGCAACCTCGATCCGACCGTGATCAACGGCGGCATCATTAACGCCTACGGCACCAATGCCCGCATGGGCGCCGGCGAGTGGATGGTGGTGGAGGCCGACGAATCCGACGGCACCTTCCTGAAGCTGCCCGCGGACGTCGCGATCGTCACCAACATCGACCCCGAGCATCTCGACCATTTCGGCTCGTTCGACGCGATCAAGGACGCGTTCCGGCGGTTCATCGACAACATCCCGTTCTACGGATTCGCGGTGATGTGCATCGACCACCCGGTGGTGCAGGACCTCGTCGGCCATATCGAGGACCGGCGGATCATCACTTATGGCGAGAACCCACAGGCCGACGTGCGCCTGATCGACGTGGACCTCCGCGGTGGCCAGAGCCGCTTCCGGGTGATGATCCGCGACCGCCGCCCGGGCTACCGGATGGAGATGGAGGATCTCGTCCTGCCGATGCCCGGCAAGCACAACGCGCTCAACGCCACCGCGGCGCTCGCCGTCGCGCACGAACTCGGCGTGAAGCCCGACGCGATCCGCAATGCGCTCGCCGGTTTCGGCGGCGTGAAGCGGCGCTTCACCCGCACAGGCGCGTGGAACGGTGCCACGATCTTCGACGACTACGGGCACCATCCGGTGGAGATCAAGGCGGTGCTCAAGGCCGCCCGCGCCTCGACGGAGCACGGCGTGATCGCCGTCGTGCAGCCCCACCGCTACACCCGGCTGCAATCTTTGTTCGACGATTTCTGCACCTGCTTCAACGATGCCGATACGGTCATCGTCGCCCCGGTCTACGCGGCCGGCGAGCAGCCGATCGAGGGCTTCGACCGCGACAGTCTCGTGGCGGGCCTGCGCTCGCGCGGACATCGCGACGCACGGGCACTGGAGCGGCCGGAGGAGCTCGCCGGGATCATCGCGGATCTCGCCAAGCCGGGCGACTACGTGGTGTGCCTCGGCGCCGGCACGATCACCCAATGGGCCTACGCCCTGCCGGACGAACTCGCCGCGCGGGGGCGGTAAGCGCGGTGCGTGATCGGGCCCTGGGAGACGTTCCGGGCCGGAGGCGCCTTCCACCGTCGACACTGGGCTGCGCTTTGAGGATGGATTCGGCGGTGCATCTCCGGACCCAGGCCTCACAGCGTCCGCTGCCACCCCGATGCGACGACACCCGGGTCGTCGCATCCCTCTCCCCGCAGGCGGGGCGAGGGGAGAGACACCCATGACCGAATCTCTGCACGATCGCATCCGGGCCGCCGCGCCCGACCTCCGCGGGCGCCTGCTCGCCGACCAGCCGCTCGCCGACCTCACGTGGTTCCGGGTCGGCGGCCCGGCCGAGGTGCTGTTCACCCCCGCCGACGAGGAGGATCTCGCCCGGCTTCTCGCCGCTCTCGAGCCCGACGTGCCGGTCACGGTGATCGGGCTCGGCTCGAACCTCATCGTCCGCGACGGCGGCGTGCCGGGCGTCGTGGTGCGCCTCGGCGGCAGGGCCTTCGGCAGCATCGCGGTCGACGGCGACACGCTGGCGGTGGGCACCGCGGTACCGGACATGCGACTCGCCAAGGCGGCAGCCGAGGCGGGAATCGACGGCCTCGCCTTCTATCGCGGCATCCCGGGATCCATCGGCGGCGCGCTGCGCATGAACGCAGGCGCGCATGGCGGAGAGACGACCGACGTGCTGGTGGAGGCCCGCGGCGTCGATCGGCGAGGCAACCCGCGCACCTTCACCCACGCCGAGATGGGCTTCGCCTACCGCCATTCGGGCGCGCCGGAGGACGTGATCTTCACGCGCGCCCTGTTCCGCGGCAGGCCCGGCGACCGGGCCGCCATCGAGGCCGAGATGGAGCGGGTCACGGCCGCCCGCGAGGCGGCTCAGCCGATCCGCGAGCGGACCGGCGGTTCGACCTTCGCCAATCCCCCGGGCGGCAAGGCGTGGCAGCTCATCGACGCCGCCGGTTGCCGGGGCCTGACCCGCGGCGGCGCTCAGGTCAGCGCAATGCACTGCAACTTCCTGATCAACACCGGCACCGCGACCGCAGCCGATATCGAGGGGCTCGGCGAGGAAGTCCGCCGGCGCGTCCGCGACACCAGCGGGGTCGAACTGCGCTGGGAGATCCGGCGGATCGGATCGGCGGCCGGGGCGACGTGAGAGCGGTCTTCCCGACATGCCGGCGCGGGCGGGATCCGGTGCTCGTCAGCCACCGGTGACCGTTCGGGCCCATGCAAATTCTGTTTGAAGCCGACCTATTCGAGGTGCCCTGATGTCCAAGCACGTCGCCGTCCTGCTGGGCGGCACCTCCGCCGAGCGCGAAGTCTCGCTCAATTCCGGCAAGGCCTGCGCCGACGCGCTCGAAGGCGAGGGCTACCGGGTCACGCGGGTCGATGTCGGTCCCGACATCGCCTCCGTGCTGACGGCGCTCAGGCCGGACGTGGCCTTCAACGCGCTGCACGGCCCGGACGGCGAGGACGGCACGATCCAGGGTCTCCTGGAGATCCTCAAGATCCCCTACACCCATTCCGGCGTCCTCGCCTCGGCGCTCGCGATGAACAAGGAGCGGGCCAAGACCGTCATGCGCGCCGCCGGCGTCGACGTGCCGGAGGGCCGGATCGTTAACCGTCATGAGGCCGCCAGGACACACCCGCTGCCGCCACCTTACGTGGTGAAACCCATCGCGGAGGGCTCCTCGGTGGGTGTGATCATCGTGCGCGACGGACGCTCGCATCCGCCCCAGATCCTCGCCTCCGCGGACTGGACCTTCGGCGAGCAAGTCCTTGTAGAACCTTACATAGCCGGCCGCGAACTCACCTGCGGGGTGATGGGCGACAGGGCCCTCGGCGTCATCGAGGTGAAGGCCGCCAACGGCGACTGGTACGACTACGACGCGAAATATGCTCCAGGCGGCTCGGTGCACGTGCTCCCGGCCGAACTTAAACCAAATGTTTACCAGCGTGTCCAAGAACTGTCGTTAACGGCGCATCAAGCACTGGGCTGCCGGGGCGTCAGCCGTGCCGACCTTCGATTCGACGACACGCCGGGTGGAACCGGTCTGCTCGTGGTGCTGGAGGTCAACACGCAACCCGGCATGACCCAGACGAGCCTTGTGCCGGAGATGGCGGCCCATGCGGGCCTGAGTTTCGGTGAGCTCGTCCGATGGATGGTGGAGGACGCTTCCCTGAATCGCTGAGCGGCGATGCCGCCGGCCGGAGCGGTCCCGCGCGCCTCGTCGGTGCGGTCCTGGGTCGGCTCTTCGGCCGGGTCTCGTCCCGGTCCCTCTCGGTGCGTCGGGCCCGCTCGGGTCAGCGCCTGAGCGAGCGCCTGCCGCGCGGGGCCGGTGTCGTGGCGGTCTCCGTATCCGCCGCTGCCGTGGCGCTCGCCGGTTTCGTGGCGAGCGGCCGCTACGATTCTTTCGTGGCCGAGCAGGGCCGCCCCCTCGACATCGCCGCGCGGATCACCGGCTTCGGCGTCGAGCGCGTGACCATCTCGGGCATCTCCCGGATGTACGAGCGCGAGGTGCTGGCCGCCGCCGGGATCGACTGGCGCTCCTCGGTCCCGTTCCTCGACGTCAACGACGTGCGCGAGCGCCTGCTCCGCGTGCCGCTGATCGCGCAGGCCTCCGTCCGCAAGATCTATCCCAACGAGATCGCCATCACCCAGGTGGAGCGCGAGCCCGCGGCCCTCTGGCAGAAGAACGGCGAGATCAGCGTGATCGCGGCCGACGGCACCGTCATCGACGCCATGCGGGACGACCGCTATGCGAGCCTGCCCCTGGTGGTCGGCGAGGATGCCAACACCAAGCTTCCGGAATATCTCGCCCTCGTCGCCGCCGCGGGGCTGCTCGCCGAGCGGATCAAGGCCGGCACCTACGTGTCCGGCCGGCGCTGGACCCTCAAGTTCGACGGCATCGACGTGCGGCTCCCCGAGGCCGATCCGGCCTTGGCGCTCGCCCGCCTCGTCCGGTTCGAGCGCGAGGCCGGCCTGCTCGAGAAGGACATCATCGCGGTGGACCTGCGCATGCCGGACCGCCTCGTGGTGCGCCTGACCGAGGAGGCGGCCGCCGCCCGTGCGGAAGCCCAGAAGGCGAAGAAGAAGGGCGCGGCCAGCTGATGCCCTTCCTGTCGATCTCCGCCCGTCCCGCACCCCGCGCCCGGTAGCGTCAATGCACAGCCAACACGGCCTCACGCCGCGCTTGAAGCCGCTCTCCGCCCGGCGCTCGACCACCCTCTCGGTGCTCGATATCGGCACGAGCAAGGTGGTCTGCCTGATCGCCGAGCTTCAGCCCGCCGAGGCGCTCACGACGCTCCGCGGACGCACGCACCTCGCGCGCATCATCGGGATCGGCCACCAGCGCTCGCTGGGCCTGAAGGGCGGCGCCATCGTCGACCTCGCCGCGGCCGAGAGCGCGATCCGCCAGGCGGTGCATGCCGCCGAGCGGATGGCCAAGGTCGAGGTCCAGTCGGTCATCGTGAACATGTCGGGTGGTCGGCTCGCCTCGCAGCACTTCCAGGCGCGTGTGAACGTCCGCTCGGGCGCAGTCACGGGCAGCGACGTCGAGCGGGTGCTCGAGACCGCGAGCGCCCACGGCGTGAGCCCCGGCCGAGCCGTTCTGCACGCCCTGCCCACCGGCTACGCCCTGGACGGCCAGGGCGCGGTGATCGACCCGTCCGGCATGATCGGCGAGGCGCTCAGCGTCGACATGCACGTGGTCACCAGCGAGTTGGCCGCCGCCCGCAACGTGATGCTGGCGGTCGAGCATTGCCACCTCGGGGTCGAGGCGGTGATCGCCACGCCCTACGCGGCAGGCCTCTCGGCCCTGGTCGACGACGAGGCCGAGATGGGCGTCTGCGTCGTCGACATGGGCGGCGGCACCACCAGCGTCGGCGTGTTCTCGGGCGGCCACCTCGTCCACGTGGACGCCCTGGCGGTCGGCGGCCACCACGTCACCATGGACATCGCCCGCGGCCTCTCCACCCGCATGGCGGCGGCCGAGCGGCTGAAGACCCTCTACGGCTCGGCCCTCTCCACCCCCTCCGACGACCGCGACATGATCGCCGTGCACGGCGTCGGCGAGGACGAGGGCGAGGCGCCGGCTCACATCCCGCGTTCGCAGCTCGTGCGGATCATCAAGCCGCGCGTCGAGGAGGTGGTCGAGCTGGTGCGGGACCGCCTGCGCGACGCGGGCTTCGCCGCCCAGGCCGGGCGGCGCGTGGTCCTGACCGGCGGCGCCAGCCAGCTCGTCGGTCTGCCCGAGGTCGCCCGCCGCGTCCTCCAGGGCCAGGTGCGGATCGGGCGGCCCCTCGGCATCCGGGGCCTGCCGGAAGCCGCCAAGGGGCCGGCCTTCTCGGCGGCGGTCGGCCTGCTCGTCTACCCGCAGGTGGCGCATGCCGAGCATTTCGAGCCGCGGGGGCACGGCGCCTTCGCGGCGACCGGAACCGACAACTACCTGAACCGGGTCGGCCGCTGGCTCCGGGACAGCTTCTAGAGTTTCGCATCCGCCCCACAGACGGGCGGGTCGAAGTGAATCCGGCGCCCCGGCGTCGCACGGAAAGCATAGTTAGCGAGAGGCTCGACACCATGGCCATCACACTCCAGGCGCCGGACATCCGGGAACTCAAGCCCCGCATCACCGTCTTCGGCGTCGGTGGCGCCGGCGGCAACGCCGTCAACAACATGATCGAGTCGGGCCTGCTCGGCTGCGAGTTCGTCGTGGCCAACACCGACGCCCAGGCGCTCACCTCCTCGAAAGCCGAGCGGGTGATCCAGATGGGCCTGGGCGTGACGCAGGGCCTCGGCGCCGGCTCGCACCCGGAGGTCGGCTCGGCCGCCGCCGACGAGGTGATCGACGAGATCCGCGACCAGCTGTCCGGCGCCCACATGTGCTTCATCACCGCCGGCATGGGCGGCGGCACCGGCACCGGCGCGGCCCCGGTCATCGCCCGCGCGGCCCGCGACATGGGTATCCTGACCGTCGGCGTCGTGACCAAGCCGTTCCAGTTCGAGGGCATGCGCCGCATGCGCACCGCCGAGTCCGGCATCCAGGAGCTGCAGGCCGCGGTCGACACGCTGATCGTGATCCCGAACCAGAACCTGTTCCGGGTCGCCAACGAGAAGACCACCTTCGCCGACGCCTTCGCGATGGCCGACCAGGTGCTCTACTCCGGCGTCGCCTGCATCACTGACCTGATGGTGAAGGAGGGCCTCATCAACCTCGACTTCGCCGACGTCCGGGCGATCATGCGCGGCATGGGCAAGGCCATGATGGGAACCGGCGAGGCGTCCGGCGAGAAGCGCGCCAACCGCGCCGCCGAGGCGGCCATCGCCAACCCGCTCCTCGACGACGTGTCGATGAAGGGCGCCCGCGGCCTGCTGATCTCGATCACGGGCGGCTCGGACCTGACCCTCTACGAACTCGACGAGGCCGCCACCCGCATCCGCGAGGAGGTCGACCAGGACGCCAACATCATCCTGGGCGCCACCTTCGACGAGAGCCTCGACGGCATCATCCGCGTGTCCGTGGTCGCCACCGGCATCGAGCCGCTGCTGATCTCGGCGAATTCGCCGAACAACCCGGCCATCGCCGAGACCGAGCAGCGCATCGCCGAGGTCGCGGAGCGGTTGCGCGCCGAGGCCCGCGCTCGCGCCTCCTCGCCGGTCCCGAGCATCCGCACCGAATCGGTCGCCCAGGCCCCCGCGCCGCAGCCCGCCGCCGAGATGCGGCCCGAGCCACGGATCGAGAGCCGCATCGAGGCCGCCGCGCCGGTCACCCGCGACGACGTCGTGCTCGCCCCGGCCCAGGCGCGCGCCGCGGCGCCGTTCGTCCCGGCCCCCGCGCCGCAGCGGGCGGAGCCGGCCGCTGCCATCGAGGCCGGCCCGTTCGTCCCGCCGCGTCCCGCCGCCCCGACCGGCACGCCGCTCGCCCGCGCCCCCCGGATGCCGCAGATCCACGAGCTGCCGCCGATCGCCCAGACCCAGATCATGGCGAACCGCGCTGCCGAGGAGGCCGCTCCGGAATCCAAGCGGACCTCGCTGCTGCGCCGGCTCGCCACGGTGGGCTTCGGCGGTCGCCGCGAGGATATGGAGAGCGCCCCGGCGGCTCGGCCGGCGACTCCCGTCGCCCAGCCGCCGCATATGGGCCACCCCCAGATGGCCCAGCCTCACGTGCCGCCGGCGCCCCGCGCACCGGCCGCGCCCGCGGTGCCGCAATACCGCCCGGCGCAGGGCAACCTCGACGCCCAGGGCCGGGTCTCGCCGCAGTCCCGGATGATGGACGACGATCAGCTCGAGATCCCGGCCTTCCTTCGCCGCCAGGCGAACTGACCGACGCGAGTCTCGGACACGACAGCAGGGCCGGCGGGACACCGCCGGCCCTCGCGCTGCAGCAAAGCAACTCATGGTTGTTGCACCTGCGGATACCGCTCCGCGGGCCGGCGCACAGCGGGTATCGAGGCCGTTCGCGTGGTGCATCCGCGCCACAGAACGGCCGCCGGTTAGTCACGCATTAACCAACCTTTAAGCCTTTGCTGCAGCAGGATTTTGCGGTCACGGATCGGTAAGCGTGTCTGTAACAGACCGTAAGAATCCGTGATTTGGCTGCCCTGTGCGGCGCAGCTATAGAAACCATGTGATCGAGACGACACGCATCAGGACACAACCTGATCGCGTGGGCTAGGGCATCAAGCAGCGGACGGATCAGTCAGTTTTCTCCTCACCCTCAGTCGGGGTGTCGGGATCTGGTCGCGCCCGGGGGCTAAGGAATGCGAACGCACAAACAGACGACCCTCAAAGGGCCGGCGACTCTCTCGGGCATCGGGGTCCACTCCGGTAATCCCGCAGAGATCACGATCCGACCCGCTCCAGCCAATCACGGCATCGCCTTCCTTCGCACCGGTACCACCCACGGCAATGACCGCCTGATCAAGGCGCATCACGCCCTCGTCTCCGCGACCGAACTCTGCACCGTCCTGGGTGATGTCGAGACCGGCGCCGTCGCCACCGTCGAGCACCTGATGTCCGCCCTGTACGGTCTGGGCGTCGACAATGCCCTGATCGAGATCGACGGCCCCGAGATGCCGATCCTCGACGGATCCGCGCTCCCCTTCGTCCAGGCGATCGACCAGGTCGGGATCGCCACCTGCGACACCCCGCGGCGCTGGCTCAAGATCCTCCGCCACGTGCGCATCGAGACCGGCACGTCCTTCGCGGAACTGCGCCCGATCGACCGGGGCTTCCGCGTCGACGTCGAGATCGACTTCGAGAGCCCGGTGATCGGCCGCTCTCGCAAGGCGATGGACCTGTCGCCCGCTTCCTATCGCCGCGAGATCGCCGGTGCCCGGACCTTCGGGATGATGCGGGACGTGGAGCGTTACTGGAAGGCGGGCTTCGCCCTCGGCGCCTCGCTGGACAACACGGTGGCGGTCGGCGAGACCGCGGTGGTGAATCCGGAGGGCCTGCGCTTCCAGGACGAGTTCGTCCGCCACAAGATCCTCGACGCGATCGGCGATCTTGCGCTGGCCGGCCTGCCGATCCAGGGCGCCTACCGCTCCTATTGCGGCGGCCACCGGATGAATGTCGGGGTGCTCTCGGCCCTCTTCGCCGACCGGGCGAACTACGCCATCGTCGAGGCCCAGGGCTCGCGCCGCGAGACCGTGCTGGCCGAACTGGGCGTCGGCCTCAGCATCGCCGCCTTCGCGGGCGACCTGTAGAAAACCCTCTGTGACCGTTAGGACACAGCTGGCAACCGATCCTAGCGGCCGCAGCCTTGCCGCTTTCGTGCCCGAATCGAACGGCAGGGTTTAACGGTCCGTGAACGGCGGGCACGGCCCGAGGCGGGCCGGATCCACCCACGCGATGGCATGACGGCGCGAAACAGCGCCGGTTCCGGGAAAGAGCGCCAGATGCCTGTCACCATTCGTCATCGCCGGGCAGCGGCCTTCGCGGCGCCCTTCGTGGCCCTCCTCGGCCTCGGCCTCGGCGGCTGCGACTTCGATCCGACCAGCATCTTCGCCGAGAAGTACAAGCCCGAGGTCGTTCCCGATGTTCCGGCCGACAAGCTGTACAGCGACGGCTTAGCCAAGCTCGAGGACAGCGACTACGAGGGCGCCGTCAAGAAATTCGACAGCCTGGACAAGCAGTACCAGTATTCGGAGTGGTCCCGGAAGGCGCTGTTGATGACGGCCTACGCCAATTACGAGGGCCAGAAATACGACGACGCGATCAGCGCCTCGAAGCGCTACCTGCAGCGGCATCCGGCCAGCAAGGATGCCGCCTACGCGCAGTACCTGATGGCGATGTCGAACTATAAGCAGATCCCGGACGTCACCCGCGATCAGGAGCGGTCCGAGAAGGCGCTCGCCGCTCTTCAGGAGCTGGTTCAGAAGTATCCGACCTCGGAATACGCCACGGACGCGAAGGCGAAGATCCAGATCACCCGCGATCAGCTCGCCGGCAAGGAGATGGAGATCGGGCGCTTCTACCTGGAGAAGCGCAATTTCCCGGCGGCGATCAACCGCTTCCGCGACGTGGTCGCCAAGTACCAGACCACCCGCCACGCCGAGGAGGCGCTCGAGCGCCTGACCGAGGCCTATTGGGCGCTGGGCATCACCCAGGAAGCGCAGAACGCCGCCGCGGTGCTCGGCCACAACTTCCCGGAAAGCCCCTGGTACAAGGACGCGCACGCGCTCCTGGCTCAAGGTGGCCTTGAGCCCCGCGAGGAGAAGACCTCCTTCCTCTCGAAGATCTACCGCACGGTCACCGGCAAGACCGCCTCGGCCGAGTAAGCGTCCGGGTCCGCGCAGGGCCGGCCCACAAAACGATCGAGGCCCGGAGCCGCCGCTCCGGGCCTTTTCCATTGCGGCGCCCCTTGCGGCACACCGACTGAGCGGTGCGACGCATTTTTGGGGTGAATCCGCGCCGCAGCAGCCTTATGTCTGCGGTCCCATCCTGAGGAATCCCCGTCGCCGCATGCTGGCGCAGCTCGCGATCCGCGACATCGTCCTGATCGATAGGCTCGAACTGAATTTCCGATCGGGGCTCAGCGTCCTGACCGGAGAGACGGGCGCGGGCAAATCGATCCTGCTCGACGCCTTCGCCCTGGCGCTCGGCGGCCGAGGCGATGGCCGCTTGGTGCGACACGGCGAGCCACAGGGCGTCGTCACGGCGGTGTTCGATCTGCCCGTCGACCATCCCGCGCGCCGGATCGCGGCCGACGCCGAGATCGACACCGAGGGCGAGCTGATCCTGCGCCGGACACAGATGGCGGACGGCCGCACCCGCGCCTTCGTCAACGACCAGCCGGTGGGCGTGCAGGTCCTCCGGGCGATCGGCGCGGCCCTGGTGGAGATCCACGGGCAGCACGACGACCGGGCGCTCGCAGACCCCGCCTCGCACCGGGCGATCCTCGATGCATTCGGTGGGCTTCAGGCCCAGCTCGCCAAGGTCGCGGCTGCGTCGCGGGCCGTGAGGACGGCCCGCACCGAACTCGCCGAGCACCGCGCCCGCGTGGAGACGGCCCGCAAGGAGGCCGACTTCCTGCGCCATGCCGTGGAGGAACTCGCCGAACTCGCGCCGCTTCCCGGTGAGGAGGCCCAGCTCGCCGAGCGCCGCACGATCATGCAGCAATCCGAGAAGGTCGCGCGCGAGCTCAACGAAGCTCTGGAAGCGGTCGCCGGTCCCCATTCCGGCGCGTCGCATCTCTCCGCAGCCCTGCGCAAGCTGGAGCGCCGCGCCGCGCAGCTTCCGGCTCTCGTGGAGCCGTGCGTGACGGCCCTCGACGCCGCGATGGTCGCCCTCGACGAGGCCCGTGCAATCCTCGATGCGGCGGTGGCCGAGACGGAGTTTGATCCCCGCGACCTGGAGCGCGTGGAGGAGCGGCTCTTCGCCCTGCGCGCCGCCTCGCGGAAATACGACGTTCCGGCCGACGACCTCGCGGCCCTGGCGCAGCGCTACGCCGACGACGTTGCGGCCATCGATGCCGGCGAGGCGGCTCTGGCCGGGCTCGAGCAGGCGCTCGCGGCGGCCGAGGCCGCCTATGCCGAGGCCGCGGAGAGGCTCAGTGCCGGGCGCCGCCGCGCAGCCAAGCAGCTCGACGCTGCCGTGAAGGCCGAGTTGCCGCCCCTCAAGCTGGAGCGGGCCCGGTTCATCACCGAGATCGTCACGGATCCGGAATCCCGCGATCCGGCCGGCACCGACCGGGTCGAGTTCTGGGCCCAGACCAATCCGGGGACCAAGCCCGGCCCGATGATGAAGGTCGCCTCGGGCGGTGAGCTGTCGCGCTTCATGCTGGCCCTCAAGGTGGTGCTGGCCGACAAGGGCTCCGCCCCGACCCTGATCTTCGACGAGATCGATACCGGAGTCGGCGGTGCGGTGGCGGATGCGATCGGGATGCGGCTCGCCCGGCTGGCGGCGACCGTGCAGGTGGTCGCGGTGACCCATGCCCCCCAGGTCGCCGCCCGCGCCGAGACGCATTTCCTGATCGCCAAGACGCCTGTGAAAGGAGCCGGCCGCGTCGCCACCCGGGTGGCGAGCCTGCCCGTCGCCGAGCGCCGGGAGGAGATCGCCCGGATGCTGGCGGGCGCCATCGTCACCGACGAGGCCCGCGCGGCCGCGGCCCGGCTCCTCCAGGGCGCCGATGCATAAGCTGCCGGCAACCTTAACCGTTGGTTGCATGCAACGATTCGTTAACCATTCATAGTGAGAGTGATGGCATCCCGGTGCCGCGACAGGTTTGGGCGGTCGAAGGGCGGGAGGGAGCCATGAAGCCGTCACTCGTCGAGTCCGATGCGCACCTGTCTGCGGGGCGACCGCTGAAGCGCGCGGTCGACACCCGCCAGCTCGGCCTCACCCTCCGCACGGTCTACGAGGGCAGCGTCGACACGCAGCCCATCACTGATACGCACGTGGAGCTGCTCCTGCGCCTGCGCCAGAAGGAGCGGGAGTTGCGCCGGGCGATCTGACCCGACCCCGCGTCGCTACCAGCAGCGCGCGCCCGGCCGTCGCCGGTACTCGGCAGCCCGAATCAGCGTCAGCACGCGGTCGAGGCTGACCAGCAATTCCGCCTCCTCGCACCGCGCCGCGCTGGCGGCCGCCGGATCGGCGCTGAATTTCTGACGTGCCTGTGCCAGCGTCAGCGCACGCTCCACAGCTTCCCGCTCCGCGTGCAGGGCCAACCAGGCCGGATCGGCTTCCGCCGCTGTATCGACCTCCTCGCCGCCCACGATTCCGATATCCTTCCATCGCCGTTGCCGAAGAGGAACGCGCGAGATCCCGGAACCGTGCCGCGGGAACCGCGGCGCGATGTCATGCCGGTGTCATCTACCTGTCGTAACCGCCCGTCCATCGGGCGGCCGGCGCTGGGTCTCTTCGGAAGATCGGCCGCAGAGCTCTGCCGCGGGCATGGGCTTGCCGGCAGGGCAGCGCAGGCTCTTGCCCGACGGCAACGGAGAATCCCTTGAGACCCTTCGCTTACGCGCTCGCCGTCGGCCTCGCGACGGTTCAGCTGGCGTCCGCGGCGCTCGCCGCCGATATCACCGGCGCCGGGGCCACGTTCCCCTTCCCGGTCTATTCCAAGTGGGCCGAGGCCTATCGCAAGGAGACCGGCGCGGGCCTCAACTATCAGTCGATCGGCTCCGGCGGCGGCATCAAGCAGATCCAGGCCAAGACGGTCGATTTCGGCGCCACCGACGCGCCCCTGAAGCCCGAGCAGCTTGCCAAAGACGGCCTCGTCCAGTTCCCGACCGTCATGGGCGGCGTCGTGCCGGTGGTGAACATTCCCGGGATCGAGCCGGGCAAGCTCAAGCTCACGGGCGACGTGCTGGCCGACATCTACGCCGGCAAGATCGCGAAGTGGAGCGATCCTCGGATCGCCAAGCTCAATGACGGGCTGAAGCTCCCCGACGCGAACATCACCCCGGTCTACCGCTCCGATGCGTCGGGCACGACCAACATCTTCACCACCTACCTGGCTCAGGTCTCCGAGCCCTGGAAGAAGGAATACGGTGCGGCCACCACGATCTCCTGGCCGGTGGGCCAGGGCGGCAAGGGCAACGAGGGCGTCACCGCGACCGTGAAGCAGGTTCCGAACGCGGTCGGCTACGTCGAGTCCGCCTACGCCAAGCAGAACAAGCTCTCCTACGCCCTCCTGCAGAACAAGGCCGGCAAGTATCCGCAGCCCGACGACAAGGCGTTCCAGGCCGCGGCGGCGAGCGCCGACTGGAAGTCGACCCCGGGCTTCGGCATCTCGCTGACCAATCAGCCGGGTGAGGATGCGTGGCCGATCACGGCGGCGACCTTCATCCTGGTCCACAAGGATGCCGCGGATCCGGCCAAGGCCGCCGATGTGCTCAAGTTCTTCGACTGGGCCTACAAGAATGGCGACAAGCTTGCCACCGACCTCGACTATGTCCCGCTGCCGGACAACGTCGTCGAGCTCATCCACCAGGAGTGGAAAGACGTGAAGGGCAAGGACGGTAAGCCTGTCTTCAACATGTGAGCGTGGCCGGGAGGAGGTGACAACCTCCTCCCTCGCTTCCGGGAACGCAGCGCGCTACCACGCCACCCTTCGCAGAGAACCGCGGATGCCCGCTTTGACAGAATCGATCGCCGTCGGCCGAACCCGTTCCGCGACCGCGCGGAAGGCGCCGAGCCGGAGCCTCGACACCCTGTTCCGGACCTTCTCGTACGGCGCCGCGCTGCTGGTGCTACTCGTCCTCGCCGGCATCCTCGGCTCGATCCTGTACGGCGGCTGGCCCGCCTTCCGCGAGTTCGGCTTCGGCTTCCTGACCTCGAGCGCCTGGAACGTCGGGACCGAGCAGTACGGCGCGCTGGTCGCGGTGCTCGGGACCGTCACCTCCGCCTTCCTGGCGCTGCTGATCGGCGTCCCGGTCTCCCTCGGGATCGCGGTCTACCTGACGCAGCTCTGCCCGGGCTGGGCGCGCAAGCCGGTCGCCATGACGATCGAGCTGCTCGCCGCCGTGCCGAGCATCATCTACGGCATGTGGGGCCTGTTCGTGTTCGCGCCGCTGTTCGCGCGCTACGTCCAGATGCCGGTCTCGAACCTCGTCGAGGGCATGCCGATCATCGGCACGCTGTTCTATGCCCGGGTTCCCTCGGGCGTCGGCGTGTTCACCGCCGGGATCATCCTGGCGATCATGATCGTGCCGTTCATCGCCTCGATCGCCCGCGACATGCTCGACCAGATCCCCACGGTCCTGCGCGAGAGCGCCTACGGGATCGGCTGCACCACCTGGGAGGTGGTGCGCCACGTGCTGGTGCCGCAGGCCGCGGTCTCGATCATCGGTGCGATCATGCTCGGCCTCGGCCGCGCTCTCGGCGAGACGATGGCGGTGACCTTCGTGATCGGCAACGCCAACCGCCTCTCGGCCTCGATCTTCGACCCGAGTTCGACCATCGCGTCGCGCATCGCCAACGAGTTCAACGAGGCGGACGGCCTCCAGCTCAACGCGCTGATGGCTTTGGGCTGCATCCTGTTCGTGATCACCTTCGTGGTGCTCATCATCGCCCGGCTGCTGACGCGCCGCGTCCAGTCCGCCTGAGGAACCCGCGCGATGGACGCTTCCAACACGATCACCACGACCACCGGGCGCCGTTCCGGCCGAGTCCGCCACGGCCGCCGCGTCGCCGACCGGGTCCTGCGGATCGCCTGTACCGGCGCGACCCTGGTGGGCGCCCTGGTCCTGGGCTCGATCCTGGTGATGCTGATCGTCCAGGGCGTGCGCGGCTTCACGCCGACCCTGTTCACCAACCCGACTCCGGGTCCGGGTTCCGAGGGCGGCGGCATCGCCAACGCGATCCTCGGCAGCCTCGTCCTGACCGGGATCGGCATCCTGATCGCCACGCCCATCGGCGTCATGGCCGGCACTTATCTCGCCGAATACGGGCGCGGCTCGAAGCTGGCTGCCCTGATCCGTTTCCTCAACGACATCCTGCTCTCGGCACCGTCGATCCTCATCGGCCTGTTCGTCTACACGCTGATGGTGCGGCCAATGGGGACCTATTCGGGCTGGGCCGGCGGCGTGGCGCTCGCGATCATCGCGGTTCCGGTGATCGTGCGCACCACCGAGGACATGCTGCGCCTCGTCCCCGGCACCCTGCGGGAGGCCGGCGCGGCCCTTGGCGCGCCGCCCTCGACGGTGATCATGAGCGTGACGTGGCGGGCGGCCTCGGCCGGCATCGTGACCGGCATCATCCTGGCGCTCGCCCGCATCGCCGGCGAGACGGCGCCGCTGCTGTTCACCGCGCTCAACAACAATTCCTGGTTCTCCGCCAACCTGATGGGCGGCGTCGCGAACCTGCCGGTGATGATCTACCAGTTCGCCCTCTCGCCCTACCCGAACTGGCAGGGCCTCGCCTGGGCGGGCGCGCTCCTGATCACCGCGACCATCCTGGCGCTGTCGATCATCGCGCGCCTCGTGATCAAGCCGCAGGCCTCGCGCTGAGACCCCTTTCGAGGACACGACGATGAACGCCGCCTCCGCGATCCCCACGGTCGAGCTGAACCGCAACCGCGCCGACGAGGGCGGCCCCGTGCGGATCGCCGTGAAGGACCTGAACTTCTACTACGGAAGCTTCCACGGGCTGAAGGACGTCAACCTCGACTTCCACGACCGGCAGGTGACGGCGCTGATCGGACCGTCCGGCTGCGGGAAGTCGACCCTGCTGCGCTGCTTCAACCGGATCTACAGCCTCTACCCGGAGCAGCGGGCGGAGGGCGAGATCCTGCTCGACGGCGAGAACATCCTCAGCCCGTCCATCGACCTGAACGAGCTGCGCTCGCGCATCGGCATGGTGTTCCAGAAGCCGACGCCGTTCCCGATGTCGATCTACGACAACGTCGCCTTCGGCCTGCGCCTCTACGAGAAGCTGCCGAAATCCGAGCTGGACGGCCGGATCGAGGAATCCCTGCGCAAGGCCGCCCTGTGGGACGAGGTGAAGGACAAGCTTCGGCAGCAGGGGACCGGCCTGTCCGGCGGTCAGCAGCAGCGCCTGTGCATCGCCCGGACGGTGGCGCAGAAACCGGAGGTGATCCTGTTCGACGAGCCGACCTCGGCCCTCGACCCGATCTCCACCGGCCGCATCGAGGAGCTGATCGAGCAGCTGCGCGACGAGTTCACCATCGTGATCGTCACTCACAACATGCAGCAGGCGGCGCGCATCTCGCAATTCACCGCCTTCATGTATCTGGGGCAGCTCGTCGAGTTCGGTCCGACCAATCGGATGTTCATGAACCCGACGGAACGCCGCACGCAGGACTACATCACCGGCCGCTTCGGCTAGTCTGCCGGGCCGCTCCGGTCCCGGGACCGCCGCTCGCGTCTCCGGCGCGCCGGCAGATCCCGCAAGCCTCCCGGAGGGCCGTCCCCGGGACCCCATCGAAGGATCCGCCATGCCCGGCCATATCGTCACCTCCTACGACACCGACCTGGAGAACCTGCGTCGCTCGATCTCGGAGATGGGCGGCGTCGCCGAGAAGATGACCGCGGAGGCGACCGACGCCCTCGTGCGCCGGGACGACACCCTCGCCCAGGCGGTGATCCTCGCCGACAAGCGCCTCGACGCGCTGCAGCGGGACATCGAGGAGCGCGCGGTCCTGCTGATCGCCCGGCGCCAGCCCCTGGCGATCGACCTGCGCGAGACCATCTCGGCGATCCGCGTCTCCGGCGATCTCGAGCGGATCGGCGACCTCGCCAAGAACGTCGCCAAGCGGGTGGTGGCGATCTCCGACCAGGCGCCGGCCCAGAAGATCGTGCTCGGCGTGCGCCACATGAGCGACCTCGCCGAGGGCCAGCTCAAGGACGTGCTCGACGCCTATGCGAGCCGCGACGTCCAGGCGGCCCACGACGTCTGGGAGCGCGACGGCGAGATCGACGCCCTGTACAACTCCCTGTTCCGCGAACTCCTGACCTACATGATGGAGGATCCGCGCAATATTTCGTTCTGCACACATCTGCTGTTCTGCGCCAAGAACGTCGAGCGCATCGGCGACCACACCACCAACATCGCCGAGACGATCCACTATCTCGCCACCGGCGAGACCCTGGCGGGCGACCGGCCCAAGAACGATGCGTCGAACTATGTGACGGTGGACGGTGTCCAGGCTCCGTGAGCGCCCGGCCGCGGCCCCGGCGCCGCATGGCGCGCCTTCCCGCGGGGCGCGGCCGGAGTGACCGTACGTATGGGTTGAGGCGCGGCGGCGCCTCCTGCAGCATCCGCCGGACCGCCGGTAGAACGGATCTTCGAACGTGAGCATGCAAGTCCTGATCGTCGAGGACGAGGAGGCGCTGACCACGCTGCTGCGCTACAACCTGGAAGCCGAGGGCTTCCTGGTGGATTCGGCGGCGCGCGGCGACGATGCCGAAGTGCTCCTGGCGGAGCGGATCCCGGACCTCGTCCTGCTCGACTGGATGCTGCCGGGCCTCTCGGGGATCGAGCTCTGCCGCCGGATCCGGGCGCGCCGCGAGACCGAGCGGCTGCCGGTGATCATGCTCACCGCCCGGGGCGAGGAGGGCGACCGGATCCGCGGTCTCGGCACCGGCGCCGACGACTACATCGTCAAGCCGTTTTCCGTGCCGGAACTGCTCGCCCGGATCCGCGCGCTGCTGCGTCGGGCCAAGCCCGCCCATGTCTCGGACCGGCTGGCGGCGGGCGACCTGGAACTCGACCGGACCGGCCACCGCGTCCGGCGCGGCGGCGAAGAGCTGCATCTGGGCCCCACGGAGTTCCGGCTCCTGGAATTCCTGATGCTGGCGCCCGGCCGGGTCTTCTCCCGCGAGCAGCTTCTCGACGGGGTCTGGGGGCACGACGTCTACATCGACGAGCGCACCGTCGACGTCCATGTCGGGCGGCTGCGCAAGGCGCTGAACGGCCCGCGCCAAGCCGATCCGATCCGCACGGTTCGCGGCTCGGGCTATGCCTTCGACGAGACCTTCTCGCTGGAAGCCTGAGGCGGGATCGAAGCGTACCGGAACGAGGATCGGTCGGCCGCGGCCTCAGTACGCGCGCGGGGCCGTGCCGCTCGGCCATACGACGTCGGCGGGTGCGGCGCCGCCGGATTGCGCCGCTCCGCTCGCACGGACGGCGGGCCGGGCGTTTCGACGCGCGTGCGGCTTCAGGACCCTCTCGACCTTTCAGCGGGCCAGCGCCGCGCTCCGGCCGGACACGGCTGGCACCGCCTCCAGCGCCGCCAGAACCGTCCCCTCGGTGAGGATCTGCGGGAGAACCTGGGGTTCCCCGGTTCCGGTGTAGAGCAGGTAGAGCGGGACGCCGCTGCGCCCGTGCTTCTCCAGGAGTCGGGTGATCTCGGGATTCTGGTTGGTCCAGTCGCCCTTCATGTAGGTCACGCCGCGCTCGGCCATCGCGGCGCGGACGGCCTTGGTGTTGAGCGAGGTCGCCTCGTTCACCGCGCAGGTGATGCACCACGCGGCCGTCATGTCGATGAAGACGGGGCGATGCGCGTCGACCAGGGCGTCGAGGCGCGCCTGGGTGAACGGCTCGACCCCGTCGGCGGCGGCCTGCGCCGACGGCACGGCGCGGTCCCGCGACAGGGTCACCGCAAGGGCGGCCACGGCGATCAGCGCGAGAGCCGCGGCGACCTGCGCGATCCGGCCGACCTTGGGCGCGGCGGCGCGGCCATGCTCCCAGGCCCAGGCGGCGAAGCCCACCAGCACCAGGCCGATCAGCGCCGCCAGCAGGCCGCGCGGATCCACCTGCTGCGCCAGCACCCAGATCAGCCACGCCACGGTGGCGTAGACCGGGAAGGCGAGGACCTGCTTCAGGGTCTCCATCCAGGCGCCCGGCCGCGGCAGCGCACGCAGGGCCCGCGGCCAGAGGGTGAGCACCAGGAAGGGTAGGGCGAGCCCGAAGCCGAGGCTCGCGAAGACGGCGAGCGCGACGCCGGCGCTCTGGGTCAGTGCGAAGCCCACAGCCGAGCCCATGAACGGCGCCGTGCAGGGCGTCGCCACCAGGGTCGCGAGCACGCCCGTGAAGAACGAGCCGCTCAGGCCGGCACGGTGGGTAAGGCCGTCGCCGAGGCCGGCGAGTCGGCCGCCGACATGGACTGCACCCGACAGGCTCAGGCCCATCGCGAACAGCAGATAGGCGAGCCCCGCCACCATGGCGGGCGATTGCAGCTGGAACCCCCAGCCGATCGCGGCCCCGCCACCCTTCAGGGCGATCAGCAGGGCGGCAAGACCCAGGAAGCTCGCCAGAACGCCCGCCGTATAGGCGAGGCCGTGCATCCGCAGCCGGGCCGGCCCCTCGCCGGCATGCCGCACGAGGCTCAGCACCTTGATGGACAAAACCGGGAAGACGCAGGGCATCAGGTTGAGGATCAGCCCGCCCAGGAAGGCGAAGACCGCGGCGGTCGCGAGGGTCAACGCGTCGAAGTCGGCGGCGACCGGCGGGGCTGCGACCGGACTCGGAGCGCTCGAGGCCGCCGCGGCGGCCGGGAGCACGGGCTCGTCCCCATACGCGAAGGCGAGGCGGCGGCTTCCGGCGGTGCCGACCTCGTCGAGCGTCAGGACGCCCGGGAGTGTGGCGGGAGCCGGATCGGTCGGGCTGCTCCGCCCGACGGTCAGGTGCAGGCCGGTCTCGTCGACGGACATCACCTGTGCGGCGGCGTTGTCGATCGCCGTCTCGGCATAGGGAAAATACGCGGCGTTCCGGATGGAGTCGGCCTTGAGGCCGGTCGCGGCGAAATCGAGGCGCAGGGTGTCGCCCTGGCTCGACAGGCGCAGGGGCCAGAGCGCCGGCACGGGCAGCGCGGCGCGGGCGCGCGCGAACAGAGCGGCGTTGGCCGGGTCCGGCTCGGCCTTGCCCACCGGTAGGGTGAGAGCGAGATCGGCCGAACCCGGGACGCACTCGGTCTCGCAGACGAGATAGGTCAGCTTCGCCTGGATCTGCACGGGATCGGCCGGGTCGAGGCTCGGCGGCGGCGTCACGGGCACGAGGAGCGTGACCTCGCCCTCGTAACCGTAATTCATGAGCGTCGCGATCGGGATGCGCTCCGGCGCCGGCCACCGGATCGCGCCGGCGTTGAAGCCGGCCGGCAGGGTCCAGGTCACCTCCGGGGGCAGGCCGGAATCGCCCGGATTGCGCCAGTAGACGTGCCAGCCCGACTTGATCTGCATCCGCACCGCCAGCGTGAAAGGCTGCGCGCCAGCAACCGCCGCGGGCTCCGCCACGAGGCTCGCCCGCACGAGGTCCGGCGGCGTGCGGAAGCCTTGCGGGAGACCCTGCGCCGCAGCGGCCGAGAGGCTCGCGGCGAAGGCCAGGATCAGAATGGCGAGACGGCGGATCATACTGTCCCTTCGCGCGCAGGACGATCGCGGTTTCATGCGCGGCGTGTCCGGTCCGGGGCGGGCATTTTCATGGTCCCGGGTCTTACCACGGGCCGCGCCCGGGGTCCTGCGCCGGGGCCTCAAGTGTCAAGCGGTGCCGTCGCCCGCTCCAGCCAGTCGCGGGTCCCGGCATCGAGCCCGGACGCCAGGGCGTCGCGTACCCGGGCATGATAGGCGTCGATCCAGGCGCGCTCCTCCGGTTCGAGAAGGTCCGGCTCGATCAGCCGCCGGTCGTAGGGGGCGAGCGTCAACGTCTCGAAGCCGAGCATCGGGCGCTCGCCGCCCGCGATCGCGCGGGGCTCGACCAGGACAAGGTTCTCGATCCGGATGCCGTAGGCGCCGCGGGCGTAATAGCCGGGCTCGTTCGACAGGATCATGCCGGGCTCCAGCGCCACCGTGCCGGTCTTGGCGATCCGCTGTGGCCCCTCGTGCACAGACAGGAAGGCGCCGACGCCGTGGCCGGTGCCGTGATCGAAGTCGAGGCCCGCCTGCCAGAGCGGTGCCCGTGCGAAGGCGTCGATCTGTGCGCCGGTCGTGCCGACCGGGAACACCGCCCGGGCGATCGCGACATGTCCCTTCAGCACCCGTGTGAAGCGGTCGCGCATTTCAGCGCTCGGCACACCCACCGCGACCGTGCGGGTGATGTCGGTGGTGCCGTCTGCATATTGCGCACCGGAATCGATCAGGAACAGCTCGCCGGTCTGGACCGCCCGGTTGGTGGTGCGGCTGACCCGGTAATGGACGATCGCCCCGTTCGGCCCGGATCCCGAGATCGTCGGGAACGACACCTCGCGCAGATCGCCGCCCGCGGCCCGGAAATCCTCGAGCGCCTCGACGGCGGCGATCTCGGTGAGGCCGCCGCCCTGGGCGACGCCGTCGAGCCAGGCGAGGAAGCGCACGACACTCGTCCCATCGCGGATATGGGCGGCCCGCGCGCCGGCGATCTCGGCGGCGTTCTTGACCGCCTTCATGCCGGTGATCGGATCCTTGCCGACATCGGCGGTGCCGCCGGCGGCTTCGATCTTCTCCTTCAGGGCGACTGCACCGGTGGCCGCATCGAGGCGGACGCGCACGCCGGCCAGGGATGCCAGCCCGTCGTCCAGCTCTGCCCGGGGCAGGATCTCGGCGATCGGGGCGAGCGCCGCGCGCAGGGCCGGATCGACGTTCGGCGAGACGAGGAAAAGTCGCGCCAGCCCCGCGCGCGGCAGGATGGCGTAGCCCAACGCCAGCGGCGTATGCGCGACATCGGCGCCGCGCAGGTTGAAGGCCCAGGCGAGATTGTGCGGATCCGAGATCACCAGGGCATCGCAGCCGCCCTCGGCGAGGGCTGCCCGAACCCGGCCGAGCTTGTCGGCGGATGACTCGCCGCACAGCGTGTCCGGATGGACCACCACGGGTCCGGCGGGCGGCCGCGGGCGGCCGGCCCAGACCGCGTCGACGAGGTTCGGCACCGCCCGCACCGCGCCGCCGGCCCGGGTCACGACCCGCTCCAGGCGCGCCAGACTATCCGGCGTATGCAGCCAGGGATCGTAACCCAGCACCTGATCCCGCCTGAGGTTGGCGGCGATCCAGGCCTCCGGCGTCGACTCGGCCAGCGGCACCACCGCGAGGATGCCGGTATCGACCTGCTCGGGCGCCTGCAGGGTGTAGCGCCCATCGACGACCAGCGCCGCGGATTCCATCAGGATCACGGCCGTCCCGGCCGAGCCGGTGAAGCCGGTGAGCCAGGCCAGACGCTCGGCATCGGCCGGAACGTATTCGGATTGATGCTCATCGGCCCGCGGCACGACAAAGCCGTCGAGCCCGTTCTCGCGCAGAGCGGCCCGCAGGGCCTCGATCCGCTCCGCGCCCTTCCGGTGGCTCGGGTCCTCGAAGCTCTGGAAGCGCGGGCGCGGCCGGGACGGGCTGGTCTCTGTCATGCGGCGAGCCTAGCGCCCGCCACTCCCGCGTCGCAACACCCCACCCGCACGACGAGGAGCAGGATGCGGTGGTTAAAGATCGTCAACAATCTTATCACGCCGCCGGATTTGGCCTATTCCTCGGACATGCCACGCCGCGTTTACTACCGGATCTGCGACAGACCCGATGGCCGCTTCGACGCCGTCGTGACGATCGAGCCCGACACGGTGATCCGCCGCGACGGATTCGACTCGCTCGCCGAACTTGAGGAATGGATCGGCGGTCTGCGCGTGCTGATGGCGGCGCTCGGCGCGCCGGTGGCGCAGGGAGAGCCGGCGGGATCGTCGAATCCGGAAAAACCGGTCGGGCCGAGCCGGCCGGGTCGGCTGCGCACCGCGCGCTGATCAGGCGTCGGTCATCGGCAGGTCCGGAGCCCGCTCGCTGGGCGCGCCGTCATACCCTTCCAGCCACGCCTTGCGGGCTGCCGAATTGACCGGATAGGGACAGGCATCCTTCGGACGTCCCTGCGCCCGGGCGCGGGCGCCCTCGGCGATGGGGTCCGCGGGCGGATCGTGGAGCGACCTCTGGCTCATGACCGGATAACGCGCCGGCGGGCGGGCGGTTCGGAGCGGTTCAGCGCCGCGGGCGTCGGGCCGCGCCGCCGCGCATCAGGACCAGGGCGACCCACCCTTCGATGACGCCACGGCGCACCAGCGAGAAGCCCTGGAGGCGGTAGGCCGAGAGGACGCCGGGCACGTCGCGCTCGATCAGGCCCGACAGGACCAGCACGCCCTCGGCGGCGACCACCCGCGACAGGGTCGGCGCGAGGAGCCTCAGCGGCCGGGCCAGGATATTGGCGAAGACGAGATCGAAATGGCGCGGCCGGTCGGCGAGGCGGTGGCGCACCCCCGGCCCCTCGTAGAGCTTGAGATAGGGTCCGAGCCCGTTGGACCGGGCATTCTCGCGCGCCGTGCGCACGGCCTCCGCGTCGAGGTCGCCGGCCACCACGGGCTGCCGCAGTGCCTTGGCGGCCGCAAAGGCCAGGATTCCGGTTCCGGTGCCGACATCGAGGATATGGGCCGGGCGTCGGCGCTTGAGCTCCGAGACCAGAGCCCGGAGACACCCCAGCGTCGTGCCGTGATGGCCGGTGCCGAAGGCCAGAGCCGCCTCGATCTCGATGGACAGATCGTTGCCCCGCACGGCCTCGCGGTCATGCGACCCGTGCACGACGAAGCGTCCCGCCCGGACCGGCTTCAGCCCCTCGAGCGACGCGCGCACCCAATCCTGCTGCGCGATCGTGCGGAACTCGGCCGCGTCGGCCGCGTCGCCGATCACCGGCCGGATCAGCGCGCGGACGTAATCCTCGTCGGGCTCATCCGCGAAATAGGCCTCGAGGCGCCATGTGCGCCCGTCCTCGTCCTCGAAGGCCGCCACCGCGGTCTGCGTCGGATCGAACATCTCGCCCAGGAGATCGGTCATCGCGCGGGCCGAGCGTTCGTCGGTCAGCAGGCGCAGGACATGGGACGGGCGGTGGGGCGGCAGGCCTTCGAGCATGATTCCGGGCTCTAACGCCCGGGCGCGCCGCAGCCCAGGGGCTAGCGCGAAAAAAAACGCGCTCGGTCGAGCGGGCGGCACCGCCGACGTGCCGTCCCACCCTTTGTGGCCGGGCAGACACAAGCGCCAATACTTATCTTATCCCCGACCTAAATCAGTACGTCGTGCCATCCTGTGTGCTTAAACAATCTCGGCTTCCTCAAGGCCAGACCCTTAACTCAGGCGCGCCGCACTTCGTGAGGCGGCGCGCCGGTTTTGACAGACAATCGCACCGCCATGATCTCGCCCCTCCTGATCAGCGTCTTCTTCGCGGTGGTCACCACCGCCGCGGCAACGCTCTGGGCGCTGCTGCTCGCGAATGGCATGAGCGGTCTCCCGGAAGGGCGCTCAGCCGAGCGGCACGATATCCGAACGTGGTAGGTCGCATATCCCGATTCGTGCTTGGAACTGCCCAGAAATACGGCAGAATGATCGCGATTTGACCACATCATCCACCTTCGCAATGGAACCCGCCGCTGCCGACGGCGTTTTTGCCAGCTTTTTACGTGAATCACGATTGAGCAGGGTGCGTACAGCGTGACCAAGTCCCGGCGTTCCGGCCCCCGCGGGCCCGTGGTCGTCACCGGTACGGCCGTGCAGGCCCGGCCGCGTGAACGGATTTTCGGCGGTCCCGCACCGGACGGGCCGCTCCCCGGCCACCTCCTGGTTCTCCTGAGCCGCCTGCACCGGGCGGAAGCCGAGCCGAAGGACGGTCCCGAGGCCAAGCTCGGCTGACGTGAACGGGTCTCCACGATCCCGCGTCGGCGACGGGCCCTTGGCCGGTGGCCGCCGGGCCCGTATGATCCCCGTCGTTCCCCGCCGTATATAGCGGGTCGCGACGGGGAGACCCCATTCATGTGCCTGACGCGACGGATCCTCCTCGCTGCGCTTTTCCTCGCGTCGCTCGCGCTTGCCCCTCTCGGCCGCGCCGCGCGGGCGGACGAGCCCATCGTGGTGTTCGCGGCCGCAAGCCTCAAGAACGCGCTGGACGATGCCGCCACCGCCTGGACCAGGGCGACCGGCAAGACCGCGCGGATCTCCTATGCCGGCTCGAACGCCCTCGCCAAGCAGATCGAGGCGGGCGCGCCGGCGGACCTGTTCATCTCGGCCGACCGCGCCTGGATGGACTACGCCGACCGGGCCGGGCTGCTGAAGGCAGGCTCGCGCATCGATCTCCTGCGCAACGCCCTGGTGCTGATCGCCCCCAGGCCGAAAGACGGCACCGCGGATCCGCAGATCGCCCTGGCACCGGATCCCGGCAGCACGCTGACGCGGATCCTCGGCGGCGGCCGCCTGGCGGTGGCGACGATCGACGCCGTCCCGGCCGGCAAGTATGGCAGGGCGGCCCTGGAGAAGCTCGGCGCCTGGGAGGCCGTGAAGAGACAGGTCGCCCAGGCCGAGAACGTGCGCGCCGCCTTGCTGCTCGTCGCCCGGGGCGAAGCGCCGCTCGGCATCGTCTACGCCACCGATGCGGCCGCCGAGCCGAGCGTACACGTGCTGGCGACCTTTCCGGCCGACAGCCACCCGCCGATCGTCTATCCTGCGGCCGTGACCAAGGAATCGCGCAACCCGGATGCCGGCACCCTGCTCGCCTACCTGCGCGGCCCGGATGCCCGGGGCTTCTTCGAGCGCCAGGGCTTCACGGTGGTCGCGCAGCCCGGCGCCAGCCAGTAGCGGCGCGCCGATCCCTTGCTCGGCCTGACACCGGAGGAATGGACCGCCGTCGGCCTCAGCCTTCGGGTAGCCACGGTGGCCACGCTCGCGAGCGTCGTGCCCGGCCTCGCCGTGGCCTGGCTGCTCGCGCGCCGTCGCTTTCCAGGCCGCGCTCTGCTCGACGGACTGGTCCACCTTCCGCTGATCCTGCCCCCGGTGGTCACCGGCTACCTGCTGCTGCTGGCCTTCGGCCGGCGGGGTCTGCTCGGCGCCCCCCTCGCCGAGATCGGCGTGGTCTTCTCCTTCCGCTGGACGGGGGCGGCGCTCGCCTGCGCGGTGATGGGCTTCCCACTCATGGTGCGGGCGATGCGGCTATCGATCGAGGCGGTGGACCGGCGGCTGGAGCAGGCGGCCGGGACGCTGGGCGCGCATCCCGTCGCGGTGTTCCTGACGATCACGCTGCCGCTCAGCCTGCCCGGCTGCCTCGCGGGAGCGGTGCTGGCCTTCGCCAAGGCGATGGGCGAGTTCGGCGCGACCATCACCTTCGTGTCGAACATCCCGGGCGAGACCCAGACGCTGCCGTCGGCAATCTACACGCTGACGCAGGTTCCTGGCGGGGAGGGGCCGGCCCTGCGCCTCACCCTGATCTCGATCGCGCTGTCGGTCACGGCCCTGCTGGTCTCGGAAGTCCTGGCCGCGCGGGTCGGGAGACGGCTGGGGGCCGGCTGAATGGCCGACACCCCGAAGCGGAAGACCGGCTCAGGCATACGCGTAGGGGCCGCCCTGCTGCAGCGCCCTCTGATAGGCCGGACGGGCGTGGATGCGTGCGAGCCAGTCCCTCACGCGCGGGCCCGCGCCCGTGCCGCGCGCCGCGAAGGCCTCCAGCGGGAAGCTCATCAGGATGTCGGCCGCGGTGAAGTCGGCGCCGCAGAAATACGGCTGGCCGGCGAGTTCCGTCTCCCAGAAAGCCGCATGCCGGCGCAGATCCGGATCGACGAACCCCCGCACCACCGTGTCGGCGATGCGGCGGACGAGGGGACGCAGCGGCCACGGGCTGCTCGGCGCCAGCCGCCCGAAGACCAGCTTCAGCAGCAGCGGCGGCATCGCCGAGCCTTCCGCGTAATGCGACCAGTAGACGTAGCGCCGTCGGGCCTCCGACCCGTGTTCGGGCACCAGCCGCTCGCTGGCCAGGCCCGTGAGATAGGCGACGATCGCGCCGGTCTCCGCGACAACCGTCGCGCCGTCGGTGATCACCGGCGCCTTGCCGAGCGGGTGCACGGCCACGAGTTCGGGGGGCGCGCGCAGGGTCCGGGGATCGCGGGCATAGCGCGTCACACGGTAGGGCAGCCCGAGTTCCTCCAGCAGCCAGAGCACGCGCTGCGAGCGGCTGTTCTCAAGATGGTGGACCGTCATCATCGCGGGCAAGTCCGGGCCGGCGCCGGGACGCGCCGGGGCCCCTGTTACCCGAGTCCCGCCACGTGAGCATCCAGGTCGATGTCCAGCTCCGGCGCGGCGCCTTCGCGCTCGACGCCACCTTCGAGGCGGGGTCCGGGCTCACCGCCCTGTTCGGGCGCTCCGGCTCCGGAAAGACCACGCTGATCGACCTGATCGCCGGCCTCGCCCGGCCGGACCGGGGCCGGATCGTCGCCGGGGGGTCTCCGTGGGTCGACACCGCGACCGGGCTGATCCTGCCGCCGCATCGGCGGCAGGTCGGCGTGGTGTTCCAGGATGCGCGGTTGTTCCCGCATCTCAGCGTCCGGAGCAATCTCGGCTACGGCCGCGTCTTCGCGCGCCGCCGTGCCGATCCCGCGGCCTTCTCGGCGGTGACGGGGATGCTCGGCATCGACCATCTCCTCGAGCGGCGACCCGCGGGCCTCTCGGGGGGTGAGCGCCAACGGGTGGCGATCGGGCGGGCGCTACTGGCCAAGCCGCGCCTGCTGCTAATGGACGAACCCCTCGCGGCCCTCGACGAGGCCCGCAAGGCCGAGATCCTCCCCTACATCGAGCGGCTGCGCGACGAGGTCGGCGTCCCGATTATCTATGTCAGCCACGCCGTGTCCGAGGTGGCGCGGCTCGCCACCACGGTGATCGTGCTGGAATCCGGGCGGGTGGCCGCCATCGGCCCAGCGGAAACGATCCTGCGCCGGGCCGATCTCGTGCCGATCCACGAGGCCGAGGCCGGCGCGCTCCTCGACATGGTCGTCGAAGCCGTCGATGGTGCGACGGGGCTCACATGCCTCACCGGCACCGCCGGGCGCCTCCTGGTGCCGGGGCTGTCGCGCCCCCCCGGGACGCGGCTGCGCGTCCGGATTCCCGCCCGCGACGTGCTCGTCGCCATCGAGCGCCCCCGCGGGCTCAGCGCCCGCAACGTGCTGGCCGGCCGGATCTGCGCATCGGCTCCCGTGGGCGCCGAGACGGCGCTGGAGATCGACTGCAACGGCGCACGCATCGTGGCGCGCGTGACGACGGCGGCTGTCCGTGAACTCGGGCTCACGCCGGGTTGCGACGTCCACGCCATCATCAAGAGTGCGGCCTTCGATCCCGCCGGGATCGGTCTGCTGCGGCCGCCGAGGGCGATCTGAGCGCCGCCGCGACCGACGATGTCGGGGCGGCGGGCGCCGCAGCGAGCGCCATCATCGAGCAGCGTCGCACTGCCTGCCGCGCCTTACCCGAGCTGCGTGAGCAGCGTGAAGGCGCCAAAAATCAGGACCGCTCCTACCGAAGTGGCTAGCAGGATAAGCGCCGCGCGCGATTCCCGTATCTCCGGTGACATTGCCTCCTCCCGTCGAGGCCCGCGTTGGTTCGCGGGCCTGGTCTGTCAGGATTCGCACCGTTCGGCCGGCCTGTCGACGGCCGCCCTGGCAGACGGGGCGACATCGCCCGCCATCCGGAAAGCCCGGCTGGCGCGGGAGGCCGGCACCTCAGGCGGCGGTGCGGCGCTCGACCATCCGCGCGAGGAAGGCGCTGCCGATCGGGATGATCGAATCGTCGAAATTGTAGGCGGCATTATGCAGCCCCGGTCCGGGATTGGCGCCGAGCCAGACATAGGCACCGGGCACCGCCATGGTCATGTCGGCGAAGTCCTCGCTGCCCATCTTCGGCACGACGTTGGCCTCGACCTTGTCCGCCCCCAACAGCTCGGTGGCGACCTTCGTGGCGGCGGCCGCCTGCTCGGGGGCGTTCTCCAGCACGGAGAACACGTCCTGCAGATCGACCGTGACTTCGGCGCCGTAGGCCGCGCCGAAGCCCGCCGCCAGCTCGCGCATGCGGGTGCCGGCGAGCGCCCGGATCTCCTTGTCGAAGGTGCGGATCGTTCCGGCGAGATGGGCCGTCTCCGGAATGACGTTGTAGGCGGAGCCCGCCTCGATCCGGGTGATCGAGAGGACGATGGACTTCAGCGGATCGGCGTTGCGTGAGACGATCGACTGGAGCGCCTGCGCGAGGCCGGTGGCGATGATGATCGGATCGACGCCCCGGTGCGGCTGGGCGGCGTGGATGCCCTTGCCGCGAATATGGATGTCGAAGAAGTCGGCCGCCGCCATGATCGGACCGGGCCGCAGCTTGATCATGCCGTGGCCGCCGCCGGGCTGGTTGTGCAGGCCGTAGATCTCGTCGCAGGGAAAGCGCTCGAACAGCCCGTCCTTCAGCATGGCCCGGGCGCCGCCGCGGCCCTCCTCGGCCGGCTGGAAGACAAACACCGCCGTGCCGTCGAAGTCGCGGGTCTCGGCGAGGTAGCGCGCCGCGCCGACCAGCATCGTGGTGTGGCCGTCATGCCCGCAGGCGTGCATCTTGCCGGCGTAGGTGGAGCGGTAGGGGAGGTTGGTCTCCTCCTCGATTGGCAGGGCGTCCATGTCGGCGCGCAGGCCGATGCGCTTCCCGTTGTCGGTGCGCCCCCTGAGCAGGCCCACCACGCCGGTGCCGCCGACCCCGCGATGCACCTCGCAGCCGAATGTTTCCAGAAGGTCGGCGACGATGCCGGCGGTGCGAACCTCCTCGAAGCCGAGTTCCGGGTGGGCATGCAGGTCGCGGCGCAGCGCCGTCAGCTCGTCGGCATAGGTCTGAATGCGGTCGATCGGGCTCATGTCTCAGGGGCTCTCGGGGGGTGATGGTTTGGAACGCACCGCGCCGTCGCAGGCGTCGCCCTCATCCGTACGCCGGAAGGGCGTCAACGTGTCGAGGACGTCCACCGCCTCGGCGACGTGGGCGCGTTCGCGCTGCAAGTAATCGGCCACCGCGCGGCGCAGCGCCGGGTCGGCGATGTCGTGGGCCGAGTGCATGAGGACGGGCCGGTAGCCGCGGGCGAGCTTGTGCTCCCCCTGGGCGCCGGCCTCGACGCGCTTCAGACCCCGGGCGATCGCGAAATCGATCGCCTGGTAGTAGCAGATCTCGAAATGCAGGAACGGGTGATCCTCGACGCAGCCCCAGTTGCGCCCGTAGAGCGCCGTGTCTCCGATCAGGTTGATCGCGCCGGCGATGTAGGCGCCCGCCCGCTTGGCCATCACGAGGAGCACCCGGTCGGCCATGCGCTCGGACAGAAGCGAGAAGAACCGGCGGTTGAGGTAGGGACGCCCCCATTTCCGGGAACCCGTGTCCATGTAGAAGGCGTAGAACGCGTCCCAATGGGCCTCGGTGATGTCGGCGCCGGTCAGGTGCTCCACGGCGATCCCGGGGGCGAGGGCGTCGCGGCGCTCCTTGCGGATGGTCTTGCGCTTGCGCGAGGCGAGGGCGGCGAGGAAGTCGTCGAAGCCCGCGTAGCCGTCGTTCTGCCAGTGAAACTGCTGATCGGTGCGCTGCAGGAACCCGGCAGCCCCCGCCCTGTCCCACTCCGCCTCGCGCATGAACGTGACGTGGATCGAGGAAGCCTTGGTCTCGCCGCGCAACGCCCGGAGGCCCGCAACGAGCCCGGCGGTGGCCTCATCCGGATCGGCGCCCGGGGCGATCAGGAAGCGCGGACCGGTCACCGGCGTGAACGGCACGCTTACCTGCAGCTTCGGGTAGTACTCGCCGCCGGCCCGCTCGTAGGCGTCGGCCCAGCCGTGATCGAACACGTACTCGCCCTGGCTGTGCGATTTCAGGTAGCAGGGCGCCAGGCCGAGACGCTCGCCGTCGCGCTCCACGGAGACATGGAGCGGCAGCCAGCCGGTCCTGCGCGAGACGCAGCCAGACTCCTCCAGCGCCGAGAGGAAGGCGTACGACACGAAGGGATTGTGGGTCTCGTCGCCGTCGGCCAGGGTCTCGGGTGAGAAGGCGCAGGCATCCCAATCCGCGGCGCCGATCTCCTTCAATCCGGGAAGCGCTCGCACGGTCAGTGCGGCGGTCTCCGGCGTCGGCCCGGGTGCTTGCTTCATGGGCGTGAGTCTAGCCCGTGCCCGGCGCGGAGCAAGCGGGCGGATGCGCGCGGCGGCGGTCGAAGCCTTGTCAGACGGCCGCGGACGTCACTCCGCCGGTTCGCCGAAACCGGATCCGCGGGCCGTCGCCATGACCGGGCCCGCCGCAGAAAATTTACGGCACGAACCCCTCGAACACCATCTGGTCCGCATGCGCGGCGGCACGGGCACGCTGCTCCACGGTCCGGACCGTCCAGGTCATCACCGGGATCCGTCCGAGCAGCCGGCAGAGATGGGTCGGCGCGCAGGGCAGGTCGTCCACCCGCCAGGACAGGAAGTCGGGCCGCGTCTCGGCGAAGTGCAGCAGGTCGGAGAGCGACCTGCGGAGCGAAGGAGTCAGAGCCGCGTAGACCGGATCGTCCTGGGTCGTTTCCGCCACGATCCCCCGCGGGATCGTGGCCGGGCAGAGATCGCGCAGGGCCGCGACCACCTGCGGATCGAAAGATTTCAGCGCCACCGGCCCGGCATAGGCCGCGGCGATTTCGGCGCTGCGGGTCGCGAGCCGCAGGTCGCCGTCGTAGCGGGACTTCACCTCGATCACCACCGGGACCGCCCCGGCCACCGCCGCCAGGAAGGCCGGCAGAGTCGGGATCGTCTCCGCGGATCCCGCCACGGCCAGCGTCCCGAGTTCGGCGGCCGACCTGTCGGCTACTGCCTCGCGCGCGCCCGTGAGACGCCCGAGGGCGACATCGTGGAAGACCATCGCCTCGCCGTCGGCGCTCATCTGGACGTCGCACTCGATGCCGAAACCGCCCGCAACCGCCGCCCGGGCGGCCGCCAGCGTGTTCTCCGGCCGGCCCGCCGCCCGATCGTGCAGACCGCGATGGGCGATCGGCCGCGCCGTGAGCCAGTCGGGGGCGGCCATGGTCAGCGGACCTCGAACAGGGCCTCGACCTCGACGGCGGCGTCGAGGGGCAGCTCCGCGACGCCGACGGTGGAGCGGGCATGGCGTCCGCGGTCGCCCAGCAGCTCGACCATCAGGTCGGAGGCGCCGTTCATCACCCCGGCCACGGCCGAGAAGCCCGGCGCCGCGTTGATGAAGCCACCGAGCCGCACGCACTGGACCACCGCGCGGTCGAGGTCGCCCACCGCCGCCTCGAGCTGGGCGAGGACGTTGAGCGCGCAGAGCCGGGCGGCCGCCTTCCCGGCTTCGGCAGTGACCCCGCCGCCGACCTTACCCTTGTGTTCGGCCGCGATGGCGCCGTCCGCGCCGAAGCAGACCTGACCGGAGATCACCACGAGGTTGCCGGTGCGCACGAACGGCACGTAGTTGGCGACCGGCGCCGCCGCCTTGGGCAGGGTGAGACCCTGCGCTTCCAGGCGTTCCTTGATCGTGCTCATCGGGATCTCCCAGCTTCCGTCGAATCCGCGGGAGCAGGAGCACGGCGGCACCCTGCGGCGCAAGGGCTGGACCGCCCGAAGGCTGGACGCGCGGCGGCGATGGCCTGTCCCGGCGGCGGCCTTCGGGCGTCCGTTCCGCGGGCGGGTGATTCGCCGACGGCGCACGGTGAGGCCCTACAGATCGGCCGCCGAGATCAGCGCTGTGCGAGCCCCGTGCAGGCCTGCCCGGCGGGTCCGCCGGCCATTGAAACGTTGACAGCGGCCGGCTCTTTCATAGTAATCGCGCGCGTGCCGCCCATCCCTGAGGCGGCACTTTCATTTGGAGCCGGCTCAACGCTGGCTCCGAGATCCTGCGTGAAACGGAGATGGGACCCGTGACGTCAGCCCTTCTGCCGACTTACGCCCGCGCGCCGCTCGCCTTCGAGCGCGGCGAGGGCGCTTGGCTCGTGACGGAGGGCGGCGAGCGATACCTCGACTTCGGCGCCGGCATCGCAGTGAACGGCCTCGGCCACGCGCATCCGCACTTGGTCGGCGCGCTGACCGAGCAGGCGGCCAAGATCTGGCACACCTCGAACCTGTTCCAGATCCCGGGCGGCGAGCGCCTCGGGCAGCGCCTCGTCGACGCGACCTTCGCGGACGTGGTCTTCTTCTGCAACTCGGGCGCGGAGGCCAACGAGGCGGCGATCAAGATCGCCCGCAAGTACCATGCGGCCGGCGGGCATCCCGAGCGCTACCGGATCGTCACCTTCGCGGGCGCCTTCCACGGGCGGACGCTGGCGACCCTCGCGGCCGGCGGCCAGCAGAAATACATCGAGGGCTTCGGGCCGAAGGTCGAGGGCTTCGATCAGGTCCCGGCCGGCGACTGGGCGGCCCTGGAGGCGGCGATCGTGCCGGAGACGGCGGCGCTGATGATCGAGCCGATCCAGGGCGAGGGCGGCGTGCGGGTCATTCCCCACGCGGATCTGCGCCGGCTGCGCGAGATCTGCGATGCTCAGGGTCTGCTGCTGATCATGGACGAGGTCCAGACCGGCGTCGGCCGCACCGGCCGGCTGTTCTCGCATGAATGGTCCGGCATCACCCCGGACATCATGAGCGTGGCCAAGGGCATCGGCGGCGGCTTCCCCCTCGGGGCGTGCCTCGCGACCCGAGAGGCCGCCCGCGGCATGACCGCCGGCACGCACGGCACGACCTTCGGCGGCAACCCGCTCGCCATGGCGGTGGGCAACGCCGTGCTGGACGTGGTGCTGGCGGACGGCTTCCTCGAACACGTCGCCCGCTCCGGCCTGCTGCTCAAGCAGAAGCTCGCCGCCCTGCGCGACCGCCATCCGCATGTCATCGAGGAGATCCGCGGCGAGGGGCTGATGCTCGGCCTCAAGCTCGGCGTGCCGAACACGGATTTCGCCGCCGCCGCACGGGACGCGCATCTTCTGGTGATTCCGGCAGGCGACAACATCGTCCGCCTGCTGCCGCCGCTGACCATCGGCGAGCCCGAGATTGACGAGGCGGTCCGGCGCCTGGACGCGACGGCATCCGGTTTCGAGGCCGTGCGCGGCGCGGCCGAGTAGCGCCGAGCCCCGAATTTACGAACACCGCCCTCCGGACCTCGAAGGGCGGCCCGAAGCGTTTCCGGGTGCGGCCGATCCCGCCGCGCCTGACGGAAATGCCCCTGCCAGGAGGTAGAGTGCGGTTCATGATCAGGTGATCGTTGAGCAGACTCTAGTAATTGTGACGCGATGAAAGCCCAGATTGACGGCCGGGCACAGGCCCCGGCCAGGCACCTGAACGGTGCCGGCCCTCGTCATTTCCTCGATCTCAAGGATTTCTCCGGGGCGGAGCTGCGCCGGGTCCTCGATGCCAGCGCCGCCATCAAGGCGCGCCGCCGCAAGGGCGAGTTGGCCACCGAGCGCCCGCTGGCGGGCAAGACCCTCGCCATGGTGTTCGACCGGCCCTCGACCCGCACCCGCGTGTCCTTCGACGTCGCCATGCGCGAACTCGGCGGCGAGACCCTGATGCTCACCGGCTCCGAGATGCAGCTCGGCCGTGGCGAGACGATCGGCGACACCGCGCAGGTGCTCTCGCGCTTCGTCGACGCGATCATGATCCGCATCCTCGACCACGGTCAGATGCTGGAACTGGCCGAATACGCCACCGTCCCGGTGATCAACGCCCTCACCAAGGTCTCGCACCCGTGCCAGATCATGGCCGACGTGCTGACCTTCGAGGAGCATCGCGGGCCGATCCGGGGACGGAAGGTCGCGTGGTCGGGCGATTCGAACAACGTGCTGGCGAGCTGGGTTCATGCGGCCGCCCGCTTCGGCTTCACGCTCAACGTCGCGAGCCCGCCCGAACTCGCGCCGCCGCCCGCGCTCCTCGCCTGGGCGCAGCAGGAGGGCGCCGACGTCCACGTCACCACCGACGCCTTCGCGGCGGTGGACGGCGTCGATGCCGTGGTCACCGATTGCTGGGTGTCGATGGGCGACGACGACGAGGCCCACCGCCACAACCTGCTCAGCCCCTATCAGGTCAACGACAAGCTGATGGCGGCGGCAAATCCGGGCGCGATCTTCATGCACTGCCTCCCGGCTCATCGCGGCGAGGAGGTGACGGCCGAGGTGATGGACGGGCCGCGCTCGGTGGTGTTCGACGAGGCCGAGAACCGTCTGCACGCGCAGAAGGGCATCCTGGCCTGGTGCCTGGGCGCGAACGGGCTCTGATTCCGTCGCCACACGTCGCCGGGTCCGACCGCACCCTGTCCGGCCTCGCGCTGGCGGGGTCGGCGCACCATATAGGCGTGAGCGGGCGGCCCGTGCCGTCCGCCTCCCCATCACGGCTGCCGGAAGGCGGCATCCCGGCGACGAACGGAGCGCGCTGCGCCGCCGCTCCCGCTCCGGGCCGGACGGGGTGAGGGATCCGATCGCTCCGCCAAGGTCATCGCCTCACGCCGCCCGGCCGCCGGGAAGACGGATCCCCGCCTTGCCGGCATGAGCCGCCGGACGCATCGATCGGAGAGGGCATGACCTCAGGAACGCAGTCGCACCCCCAGTCGCCATCGCAGCCGCAGGCCCAGAACGCCGGTAACGGCCATGCCGCTGCGGACGACGCCGTGCTGCCCTTTGCCGTCGAGGCGCTCGACGTGCGCGGGCGCGTCGTCCGGCTCGGTCCCGCCGTGGACACGATCCTGCGCCGCCACGGCTATCCCGACCCGGTGGCGCGGCTCCTCGGCGAGGCCGCGGCGCTGACGGTGCTGCTCGGCTCCTCCCTCAAATTCGAGGGCCGGTTCCAGCTCCAGACCAAGACCGACGGCCCGGTCACGATGATCGTGGTCGATTTCGAGGCCCCCGATCGGCTGCGCGCCACGGCCCGCTTCGACGCGGAGCGGGTCGCCGCCCTCGGCACCGGCCCGCTCCGGGATTCCGACCTGATCGGCACCGGCCATCTGGCCATGACCATCGACCAGGGTACCGCCGCCAGCCGCTATCAGGGCGTCGTGGCGCTGGAGGGCCAGAGCCTGGAGGAGGCCGCACACCAGTATTTCCGCCAGTCGGAACAGATCCCCACGCAGGTGCGCCTCGCCGTGGCCGAGGCCGTGGAGGAGGGGGCCGGGCACTGGCGGGCCGGCGGGCTGCTCGTGCAGTTCCTGCCCCAGTCGGTGGACCGGGCACGCCTCGCCGACCTGCCGCCGGGGGATATCCCGGAAGGCCACGCGCATCTCTCCGGCGGGGCGCCGGAGGACGATGCCTGGGTCGAGGCGCGCTCGCTGGTCACCACCGTCGAGGATCACGAGCTGGTCGATCCGCACGTGTCGAGCGAGCGGCTGCTCTACCGGCTGTTCCACGAGCGCGGGGTGCGGGTGTTCGATCGGCAGCCGGTCCACGAGACCTGCCGCTGCTCGCGCGAGCGCGTGATGGGCATGATCCGCTCGTTCTCGCCGCAGGAGCGGCACGACATGGTGGCGGATGACGGCCGCATCGTCATCACCTGCGAGTTCTGCTCCCGGCGCTACGATCTCGATCCGCAGGAGATCGAGGCGGAGATCGCCGGACAGCCGAGCCAGTAGAGAGCCGCTCCGCGGGCGCAGCGGACAGCATAGCTGCGCTTACGGCCAAGCTTTTTCGCGCGAAACGCCCGAAGTTCGGTATTCGTTGCGTAAATTTTTGGGCCCTCCAGGCTGAACCGTTTCGCGACCTTTGACGTTGCGTGGCAGATTCAACATTGGAGGATTCGCTATGCGGACATTGTCGATCGGGTTGGCCGCGCTGCTGATCAGCACCTCGGCCTATGCCCAGCAGGGTGGGGCCGAGCGCGGCGCCGGGATGGGTGGACGCGGCGGCCAGGGCGCCGCCGAGTCCGGCATGAAGGCCGGCGGCGAGCGCGGCGGCATGCAGGGGGACATGAAGGGCGATCGCCAGGCGGCGTCCGACCGCTCCGGCGCCGATGCGGGCCGGGCCGCACAGGGACGCGACGCCGGCAACGAGGGCCGCATGGCCCAGGATCGAGATCAGAATCGCGATCGTGCCGGAGCCGAGCGCGGCGGTCGCGACGGTGCCCGCGCCGACCGGGCCGAGCGCGGCGACCGTGACGGCGCCCGGGCCGAGCGTGACGACCGCCGCGGTGACCGCCGCGCCGACCGCACCGATTTCCGCGGCCGGACCGATGTCAGCCGGACGGACGTCCGGTCCGAGCGGGTCGAGGGCGGCTTCCGCCGCGAGGGCCGCTACGTGTTCATCGGCGGCCGCCGGGTCGTGTACGGCTCGCCGGAATATCGCCGCCTGATCGTCACCGAGAACCGTGGTCCGCGCGCGCGCTACGTCGTCATCCGCGGCCAGCGCGTTCTGTACGGCTCGCCCGAGTACCGGCGTCTCGTCAGTGTCCGCGAGACGGGGCCGCGCGAGCGCTACGTGGTCATCCGCGGCCAGCGGGTCGTCTACGGGTCACCCGAGTACCGGCGCCTCGTCTCCGTCCGGGAGGACCGCTTCGTGACGATCCGCGGCCAGCGGGTGCGCTACGGCTCCGACGAGTATCGTCGCCTGAGCGGCGGCGGCGCGGTCAGCGCAAGCTTCCGCTCCGAGCAGCGCGCCGGGGCGCGCTTCGACAAGCGCGAAGGGCGGGACGGCGTCCGCGATGTGTCGCGGAAGGAAGGCCGCAACGACGGCCGCATGGACCGCACCGACCGTGGTCAAGACCGCGGGATGGATCGGGCGTCCGGCCGGGACGGCAAGAATGACGGCATGCGCAACAGCGACATGCGCGGCGGTCAGCAGGACGGCATCCGCAACGCGTCGGATCGCGGCGGCCAGCAGGGCGGCATGAAGTCCGGCGCCGAGGGCGGCCGGATGGGCGGCGCGGAGCGCGG
>Ga0316228_1000321_pt1 | contig 67037 bp, 71 predicted proteins | sample TBH18021metaG_FD_206005 | JGI IMG/M metagenome (GOLD analysis project Ga0316228, IMG submission 206005) | Freshwater microbial communities from Trout Bog Lake, Wisconsin, USA - TBH18021 | ecosystem: Environmental > Aquatic > Freshwater > Lake > Hypolimnion/Profundal zone | place: USA: Wisconsin... | reverse complement strand
TCGGAGGGATCGGGCCGCGAGATCCTGGAAAAGCGGAAAGCCGGCTACATCTTCGCGTATGAACCCGAGCGGGTGATCTCGAATTCCGCCCAGATCCTCGGGCGGCCAGCGCCATCAAACCCGCTCGTCAGGCGGCTCTACGAGCATCCGAACGGCGCGGGATATCCTCTGCTCTACGCGAACCGGTATTTCAAGGTGTTCGAGCAATAAACTCGTGAAATCCCCGGATGATCTGGCATGGTCGGGCGGTGAAAATCTGTTTTCCGGTTCTCTGTCTTGTTCTTCTTGTTGCAACCGCCCGTGCGGACACTGAAGCGGAGGAGATCCTCAAAGCCGCGCGCACGAACCCGCTCGGGCAACCGGTGGTGTTGAGCGCGCAGCTCCGCGCCAACGGGCATAAAGTCCCGTTCCAGATCGCCGTCCGGGACGGGAAGATTTCCTATCTGTTCGAGAATCCGTCCCAGGAAATTCTTCTCGGGCTTGGCGAGACCAGTTCGACGCTTGAGGAGCGCAAAGGCGGCAAAACCCAGCCGCTTGCCCCCGCGCGCTACGATGATTCCGTGCGGGGAGGATTGTTGACCTACGAGGATCTGGCGATGCGGTTTCTCTACTGGAAAAACCCGAAGCTTTTGGGCGAGGAAAAAGTCGGCCCGAGCACCGCCTATAAAATTGAAATCCCCGCCCCGCCCACCGCCACCGAATATGGAGTGGTGCGCGTCTGGGTCGATAAAAACACGGGCGCGCTGACGAAGATCGAAGGCTATGACCGCAACGGTCGGCTCTCAAAAAAATTCACGGTGGTTTCGGTCCAGCAGATTGACGGGCAGTGGATGCTGAAATCCATGAGCGTCGAACGAGTGGACCCCGAGACCGGCAAAGCCGTGCTCCGAACCTATCTCGATATTCTCGGCAAATCCTCCCCGTCTGCCGCGGTCAGCGAACGTCCAGCGGGCGGTAAACAATGATCCCGTAGTGGTCGCTCGAGCGGTTGAGATATTCCGAAATCCGTCCATCCAAAATGACCTTGCGGCCGGAGCTGCGGCGCGATGAGGCATGCATGAAGTGGACGCCGTCCGGTTTGCGGACAGCGATGCCCACGTGCGAGGTGTATCCGCTTTTGTCCCGCGAGGTGATCGCGATGATGTCGCCTGTCTGGATCAGCCGCTCCGCCCCGGCCACGCGGTCGCGGGGGATGTGATAAACCGGCAGGGACGAGACGCGATCCTGGATCCTGGCCATCTCGGGAAGCAATCCGGGGTTGTGGTGGAGATACCGGTAGCTTTTCCATGCGGCGGTCATTTCGGTGATATTCCGGCTGAGCCGGACGCCACCCATCTGGCTGGTCGGATTGACCGAAAGCCCGCGGGCCCCGTTGTTGGCGAACACCTCCTCGAGAAAATGCATCCTCGACAGGAAGCTGCCCGTGCAATGCCCGCCCCTGTAACGTTCGAGTTCGATCAGCGCGAGAAGATCCTCCGGACTGTAGTCTCCGTCTTTGACTCTGAGCATCCGGGCGAACGCCAGCGAGACCTCGTAGAATGTCCAGCAGTCGAGCCCGTTGAAGTTTGCCGATGGCGATTCGATCCGGTCGTCGAGTTCGAGGGTGTAGTTGACGTAGGGCGTCCCCAGCAATGCGGCACCAACCCGCGCGGTCCGTTCGCCGATCGGCAATTCCCGCCAGTTTTGCCGCACGGCCTTGGCGACGAGCCGGTCGAATTTGTCTTTTCCCTTGAAGACCGTCGAGAACGGCAGCCGGGGCTGGAATGTCGGTATCACGACCTCGCCGGAGGCAGGAGATGGGAGAGCCGCGAGAAGAATCCAGGCCACGACGGCGGGAATCGATTTATTGAGCATTCCAAAACCTCTACGCCCCCGCGAATAAATCAAATCCCAAAATGCGGACATGGAGAGGGCCCTCGTCCCCTGGGGGCTGCGGGACCGCGAACGGCTGCCTGATCGGGCCGGGGGCGACCCGACTCCCTTGGAAGAAGCGAACGGAATGGGGTGCGCACCTTTCCCGTCATACACCCGGCGCATGGGCACCCAGCACCTTAGGCAATGGCGAGGAAAACCGCATTTCTTCGCGCGTGGCGGGATGGGAAAATTTCAGAAACGTGGCGTGGAGGCCGAGGCGTCCGGCGGGATCGGTGGCCGCACCGTATTTTTCGTCCCCGATGATCGGGCATCCCTCGGCGGCGAGTTGGACGCGGATTTGGTGTCGCCTCCCGGTTTCCAAGCGGAGGTGGACGAGCGAGACCTTCGAATCTTCCGAGAGGACTTTGAAATGGGTGATCGCGTGGCGGGTCAGCGCGGAGGCTCTGGCGATGCGGACCTTGAACTTGTTGCTCTCGTCGAGATCGCACGACATGACGCCATCTTTGTTCTGGAGCCGGCCCTCGATCACCGCCTCGTAGTGCTTTTCATTCTCCTCCCAGTGGCTTTGGAGAAATTCTTTGGCCTCCGGTGTTTTTGCGAAGACCATGAGCCCGGAGGTTTCCTTGTCCAGCCGGTGGACGATCCAGACCCGCTCGCGACCTCTCTGATTGTTGCCACGAAGGTAGTTCGTGAGCAGGAAATAGGCGGTTTTTTCCTCCTCGGCATTGCTGGCGATGCTCAACAGGCCCGACGGCTTGTCGATCACCATCAGGTGCTCGTCCTCGAACCACACTTTGATCCCCGCGGAAATCGAGGTCTTCGGAGCCGCGTAGCGGACGGGCCGGACCCCGACAACATCCCCGGGCTGCAGGGGATGGTTGAATTGCGTGACCGGTTCCCCGTTCACCGTCACCGACTGGTGCTTCAGCAGGCTGCGGATCTTGGTTTTCTTCGTCTCCGGCCAGGTCGAGAACAGAAAGGCGAGCAATTCGTCCGGCGCTTTGACAGTAACCGGCCTGGTCATTGCCTGCGCTCGACGAGGGAGAACTCCTGCCGGAGCTTCGCGATGTGATTGGCCGGCAGGAAGCCCCGCCACTGGGAGCCGGGATACAAAATCGAATTCTTCCCGATCAGAGACCCGGGACTCAGGACGCTGTTGCAGCCAACCTCGGCGTGGTCGCCCACGATCGCCCCGAATTTCCTCAGGCCTGTCGGGAGAAGTCCTTCCGGCCACGGGACTGTGACATCCGATTTGTCGAGCTTCACATTCGAGAGGATCACCCCGGCTCCCAGGTGCGATTTGTAGCCAAGGATCGAATCTCCCACGTAGTTGTAATGCGGGACTTGCGCGCCGTCGAAAACCAAGCAATTCTTGAATTCACAGGAATTTCCAGCGACAACCCCGTTCCCAATGATCACATTCTCGCGGATGTAGCAACCGTTGCGAATCTCGCAGTTCTCGCCGATCCATGCCGGGCCTTTGATCATCGCCCCCTGTTCGACGACCGTTCCTTTTCCTATAAATACTGCACTGCTGATAAACGGTTTACCTATTGTATTTCCCAATATTGCGGGTTTTAGCCGGAACTGAAGATAGGGGGCAATTTTCGAGAGGGCCTGCCAGACGTATTCCACATTTTCAAAGATCACCCGGTGTTCGGTGTGCTGGAGATCAAAAAAGTCGGTCGGTGCGTGCATGGGATTATGTGCGGGTGATTTTTTGGCCGTTCTTGCCATCCTTGACCGTCCATCCAATGGCTTGGATTTGATCCCGAAGAGAGTCGCTGGATTTCCAATCCTTGGCAAAACGAGCTTGGGCGCGCTGTTCGACGAGTGCGTGGACCGCTTGAGGAATCTCTTCGGGTTCGGGTTCCATGGCAAGGACAGATTGAACCCCTTGCAGCCAGTCGAGCAACCCTTTGGCTGCTTCCGGGGTCAGCTCGCTGAGGTCCATCCTTCGGTTCGTTTCTCGGATCACATCAAAAACTGCTGCCAATGCCGCAGAGATGTTTAGATCATCATCCAAGGAAGATCCAAACCCCTCAAGTCCAAGGAGGTTTAATTGATCTGCACACTTCGCATTCTCCGACAGTTCGCGAATCCTGCGAGTCCATTCGTCCAATCGAGCGAGGGCATTGCGGGCTGCGGAAAGTCCATCGATGGTGAAGTTGAGCGGTTCCCGGTATTTGACCGAAAGGAGGGCATAGCGGACCTCGCGTCCGGTCCAGCCTTTTTCCATGGTCAAGTCGCGCAGGGTGAAAAAGTTGCCGGCGCTTTTGGCCATTTTCGATCCCTCGACCTGCAGGTGCTTGCAATGAAGCCAGTAGCGGGAGAACTGGAGTCCGGTGACGCACTCGCTTTGGGCGATTTCCGCTTCGTGATGGGGAAAAATGTTGTCCTCTCCTCCGCAATGAATATCGATCTGGGGTCCGAGGATTCCGGTCGCCATGGCGCTGCATTCGATGTGCCATCCTGGGCGCCCGCGTCCCCAGGGGCTCTCCCACCAGACATCGCCATCGGCCTCGTCCCAAGCTTTCCAAAGCGCGAAATCCCCGATGTTTTCTTTTTCGTATTCGTCGCTCTGGACGCGGACACCGGCCTGGAGCTCGTCTAGCACGATGTGGGCGAGTTGGCCGTAGGCCGGGAATGATCGGATCCTAAAATAGACCGAGCCGTCATCCGCCCGGTAGGCGTGGCCTTTTTCGATGAGTGTCGAAATCATCGAAACCATCCGGGTGATGTGGTCGGCGGCGGTGGCCTCGGGAAAATGCTGCGCGCGCTTGATGCGCAGGGCGTCGAGATCCTCGAAGAACGCGTCCTTGAACGGCCTGGTGAATTCCGCGAGGGGAAGCCCCGCCGCCCGGCACCCGCGGATGGTTTTGTCATCGACATCGGTCAGGTTCATGACGCGGATGACGCGGAATCCCCGGAACTCCAGATGCCTCTGGAGCAGGTCCTCGAAGATGTAGGCCCGGAAGTTTCCGATATGGGCAAAATTATAGACCGTCGGACCGCACGTGTAGAGGCGGACGATTCCCGGTTCCAGCGGCACGAAGTCCTCGATCCGGCGGGAATAGGTGTTGAAGAAGCGAATCGGCATGAACCGGTCAGTTAAATGCCCATCTCCCGAAAATGCAATCTCCTCATTGCCCGCAGGGCGTGATGATTGCGAGTTCCCGGCGGGTGCGCGTGAAGGATTTCAATAATCCACGCCCTTCTGGCGCGGGTGGCCGAGGAGGCGGTCGATGTAGTCCTCGGGCGAGAGCTTCAACGGCACGGGCCCGTCGGGTTCTCCCTTGATGAATTGCTGGACCTCCGGGTCCCGGTGGTTGCGGATTTCGTCCGGCGTTCCCTGGGCGATGATCGTGCCCGCTCGTTTGCCGGCACCGAGCATGATCATCGTGGTCCCGATGCGGAACGCGCTCGTCATGTCGTGTGTGACGACCACGGCGGTCATGTCGAGCTTGCGCGTCAGGTCCAGGGTGAGCCGGTCGATGACCGCGGTCATGATGGGATCGAGCCCGGAGGTCGGCTCGTCGCTGAAGAGGAGTTCGGGATCGAGCGCGACCGCGCGGGCGAGGCCGACGCGCTTGCGCATGCCGCCGCTGATCTCGGCGGGCTTGAGGTTTTCGAAACCGGTGAGCCCGACGAGTTCGAGTTTCATCTTGACGATGAGGTCCACGATTTCGGGATCGACCGTGCTGTTTTCGACGAGCGGGAGCGCCACGTTTTCGCCGACCGTGAGCGACTGGAGGAGGGCGCCGAACTGAAAGTTCATCCCGAAGCGGAGGCGCAGCTGTTCGAGTTTCGTCTGCGGCATGGTGGTGATCTCCTCGCCGAAGAGTTTGATCGATCCCGAGGTGGGTTTCATCGCTCCGATGATGTGGCGAAGGAGCGTGCTTTTCCCGCATCCCGACCCACCCATGATGATCATGGTGTCCCCTTTGTTCACGGAAAAACTCACCCCGTCGAGCACGGTGCGCGGCCCGAATTTTCTGACCAGATCGCGGACTTCGATGACGGGGCCGGACATTTTAGAGGAAGAAGAAAAGTGCCGTGAGGATCGCGTTGGCCACGAGCATCGCCAAGATCGAGGTGACGACCGACGAGGTGGTGGCCTGCCCGACACCTTCGGCCCCGCCCGAGACCCCGAGCCCGGCCTGGCAGGAGATCAGGATGATCAGCCACGCGAACACGAAGCTCTTGATGATCCCCGAATAGAGGTCCATGGGGTGCCCGGCTTCGAGCAGGCGCTGGATGTAAGCGGCCGTGTTCATGTCGAGCGTGAAATGGCAGATCGTCCACCCGCCGGCCATGCCGATGTAATTTCCAAAAACCGTGAGGACCGGCAGCATGATCAACATCGCCAGGAAACGCGGGACCACCAGGAACCGGACGGGGTTGATCGCCATCACCTCGAGCGCTTCGATCTCCTCGCCGACCTTCATGGTGCCGAGTTCCGCCGTCACCGCCGACCCGCTGCGCCCGATGACCACGACGCCCACAAGCAGAGGGCCGAGCTCGCGGAGGATCGTCACGGCAACGAGGTTGGGCACGTAGGACGAGGCCCCCATCCGCGAGAGTTCTTGGGCTCCCTGCATGGCGAGCGTCAGCCCGATGCTCAGCGAGGTGAGCGTTGTCATCGGGAAAGCCTGCACGCCGATGCGGACCATCTGCTGGAACACCGCCGACAACCGGATCGGCTGGCCGTGGAGCGGGCCCACGAAAAGCCAGTACAGGATGCTCCCGTTCAGGGAAAAAAACGTGCGGAATTCCTCCGGCAGGCTCATTTTTTTGCCGCGAGCGCCGCGGCGGCTTCGTCGGCCGTCCCGCTGATCACAAAGAGTTCGTTCAGCCGGACCAGGTCAAAGATTGTCCGGACTTTTTTCTGGAGGCCGAACAGCGCGAGCCGGCCGTTGAACCCGGCGCTTTCGCGGACGTATTCGATCAGGGTCGCGAGCCCGCTCGAATCGATGTAGTCCACGGCACTGAAATCCAGGAGCAGAGCGGACGTCTTGGAATGCGCGCACTTCTGAAGTTCGCTCCTCAGCGCGGGAGAGGCGTGCAAATCGATTTCCCCCGACAACTTGAGCGTCGTAATGCCACCCGCGTCCGATTTCTCGATTTGCATTCCCTGTGACTAGCGGCTCCGCGTCGCGGATGGAAGCGCGGAGTTTTGATCTCCTTGAAAAATCTATGTTCTGCTTGGCGGCCTGCACTAGGCGGTCGGGGTCGGCAGAGTCCGGTGGGTCCGCACCCAATGCCGGATCGACTCCCGCAACTGGTCGGCCGCCTCGCGGACATCGCGTTTCAGTTCCCGCATTTCGCGACGCGACATCTCCCCTCTGCGGTCTGCGGCTTCGCGGTATTGGACGAGGAGGGTTTCCCATTTCTCCATGGCGGTGTTCAAGCGGGTCCTGGCATTTTCCAAAACGGCGTGGATCGAGTCGGTCAGCGGGTGCCGGTCGATGTGCGCCTGCAGCCGGCGTTCCTGCTCTGCGATCTGGGCCTTCAGGATTTTCTCTTCCGGCACGGTGCGGAGGCCGCGGACGAGACCGACCTTGCTGAGAAGCCAGATCGTCCATTTTGTCGGGTCGAATTGCCAGGGTTTCACGCCGTTGCGGTAGTCGTGCTGAAACTCGTGATGAAAGTTATGGTAGCCTTCCCCGAATGTGCAAACCGCCATCAGGATGCTGTCCCTTGCCGTGCAGTCGCTCGAATAGGGACGGTCGCCGATCCAATGGCAGAGGGAGTTGATGCAAAAGGTCATGTGGTGCACGACCACGATGCGCGCCACCCCGGCAATCAGGAAAGCCCCCAATGCCGCAACCGGCCCTCCCCAGATCCAGCCGATGGCAGCCGGAAGCGCGAAAGCGGTCGTGACCGCGACCGGAACGTAATACTTGTGCTGCCACCATGCCAGGCGGTCTTTTTGAAGGTCGCGCACCCAGGTGAGCGGGGTGTCGGGGCCGGTGCGAAAAAGCAGCCAGCCGATGTGGGCATGGAAGAGGCCTTTCGAAATATCGTAGGGATCCTCCTCGTGATCCACAAACTTGTGGTGGCGGCGGTGGTCGGCGGACCATTCGAGGGCGGACCCTTCAAAAGCCGCCGCCCCAAACAGCAGGGTGAACAACTTCACCGGCCAGCCCGCCTGGAATGTCAGGTGGGAAAAGAGCCTGTGGTATCCGAGCGTGATGCTCAGCCCGGTCGAAATGAGGAAGAAAAAGAAAAGCGCGATCTGGAATCCGCTCAGCCCGTCATGCCAGATGTAGAGCGGCACGGCGGCGAGGGTCGTCAATAATGTTCCGATGAGGAATATCGAGTTGGTCAGGCGGATGTGGTTCCAGAAGGTTTTCATATTGGTCGCGGCGCGCGCTCCTGGAAAACATTGATCCCGGTCACGCTTCCTGCAAACGTGGGGCCATCTGCGGTTCTTGTCAACCAGAACACGCTGGACTGGGGGGGGCGGAAACTGGCAGAATGGTTATCCATGAAATTCCCCCGACTTGTTGGCATTGGTGTTTTTCTGTCGATCTCCCTTCTGCGCGCGCAGCAGCAGGATGTTGCCGCTCCGAACACAGAATCTGTTTTGAAGGAGATCGATGGCTTGGAACAAAAGCAGAAGCAAGGCAAAGCATCCGAGAAGAACACGATCATCAAACAGATTCAAAGCGCCTCCGCGAGCGGTCCGACGGCAGCAAATTTTTACACCCAGGCGGTTGAAGACGTGCAGTTCAAGGGCAAGAAAGACAAGGTCGAGGCGTTCATCGCATGGAAAAAAGCGCACTCGGATCTTCTGCGATCAAGGGAAATGCAGGCAGCCCTGCTGCTGCATTTTAAATATCTCCTTCTTTCGCTTCAGCGGAAAGGCATGGAAAAACCTGAAACCCAGACTCCCGCCGTGATGGCTTATGTCAACGAGCTGGTTTCATACGACGACCTTTTCGCGAACCAAAAGCCGCCCACGGACGAAACGAGAAGCCTCTTGGACAAACCGGTCGGCCAGTCGGTGATTGCGCAGTGGCTGCCGCTCGGGGAATGGCTGCCCGCCGATGCCACCTGGGAATCCCAGCCGGGGAACGTCCCGGGGATCCTGGAAAAAAATATCCGTTCGGTCATGCGGGAGAAGAAAGACCCCCAGCTCATCCAGACATGGGATCTGGAGATGAATGTCGAGGCCGCACGGATCACCGCCGGACATTCGGAACACAAGGCGGACCAGTTCAACACGGTGAACCGCCCGAGGCTGCAATTCAAGCAGGCGCAGGATATGATCCTCATCGGCCAGCCCAACCGGGGGCTCACCGCGATGATCGCCCTGGTGCGGCAAAATCCGTGGCACCCGGATTTTGGCATTTGGGTGGCGAGGATCCGCGAGCTGGTCAAGCCGGCTTCTGCGCAAACATCTCCGCCAGCAGCTCCGGATACCGCTCAGTGATGACGTGCCGTTTGAGCTTGTAGGTGTTCGTCAGTTCATCGCCCACCTCGAACGGCCTCGGCACGAAACGCCAGTCCGCAATCCTCTCGAACGCCTTGAACCCGGTCTCGGCGCTCACGAGCCTGCGGATTTCGGCATCCATGAGCCGGTGGGCGTCTTCGCGCGGAAGGATGTCCGCGAGGCGTGCCACCTTCAGGCCGGCGGCACGAAACCCGTCCACGGCCGGCACAACCAGGGCGCCGAGGTTTTTCTGATCCTGTCCGACGACCATGCATTGCTCGATGAGCGGGGAGCCGACCAGCCGGGCCTCGATAGGAACCGGCTCCACGTTTTCCCCGCTCAGAAGCACGATCGTGTCTTTTGAGCGGCCAAGAATCTTCAGGCATTTGTTGAACGTGACCATCCCGATGTCGCCCGTGTTGAACCAGCCGTCCCGCAGGACGTGGTCGGTCCCCGCCGGATCCTTGTGGTAGCCGCTCATGATTTGCGGGCCGCGCACATGGATCTCGCCCCGAAGACCGTGCCCGTGCCCGCGCTTCCAAGTATTCGGGTAAAGGATGTCTCCCGTATGCAAATCCACGATCCGGACTTCCGTGCCGGGATAGGGGTGGCCGACGGTTCCGATGACGAGGTTCTTCCAGGTGCGGACGGCGAGGACCGGTGAGGTCTCGGTCAAACCATATCCCTCGAGGACCGGGATCCCGATGAAATTGAAAAACTCATCCACGTGCGGTTGCAGTGCTCCTCCGCCTGAGATCGTTCCGCGGAACCTCCCCCCGACGATGCCGCGAAGCTTCGAGAGCACGAGTCTGTCAAGAATCCGGTGCGGCACGACCGACACCAGCCAGCCTGCGGCACGCGACACCGCAAGGCCGATGCTCTCGGGCAGGGAGCGTCCGGCCATGTCGAGTTCCTGGCCGAGAAAAAAACGTTCGGCGCGGTGGACATTCCGGGCGCAGGCGTAGGCCGCGTGGAACAGGATCCGCCGCGGGAACGGCGCGGATTTTACGTTTGCGAGGATTTTTTGGTAGAGGCTTTCCCAGAGCCGGGGAGCCGAGGCCATCAGGGTCGGGCGGACGACCTTGAGGTCCTCCCCGATGGCTCGAAGGCTTGTGTAATACGTGCAGGCACCCATCGCGATGGCCACCATTTCAAAGATCCTTTCGTAGCTGTGCCACACGGGCAGGATCGACAGCGTCCGGTCTCCCGGCTCGAGGTCGAACGGCAGGTTGGCGATCTGCGAGCACATGTTCGCGTGGGTGAGCTCGACTCCCTTCGGCGTTCCCGTCGTGCCGGATGTGTAGATGATCGTGAAGAGGTCGTCCGGCTTCACGGCGGCAGCCCGGGCGGCCGCGGAACGGTCGCCTTCCTTTCTGCGGTGCGCACCCTCCAGAATGAGGTCCTCGAGGCGCAGCACGCCGCGCGGGGCCTCGCCGCCGGCAGACATCAGGATGACTTTCTCGTGCCGCTTCAGGCGGTGCTGGCATCGCTGGAGTTTCTCGAGCGCGGTCAGGTTCTCGACGAAAACCACGCGCGCGTCGGCGTGGGTCAGGATGTAAACTAGCTCGTCATCCGTGATGTCGGTCCCTCTGGGAACATCCGCTGCTCCCGCGAGCAGCACCCCATAATCGCAAATGATCCACTCCAAGCGGTTGTCGGCGATGAGCCCGACATGGTCCCCTGCCTGGACGCCGAGCGAGGCCAGCGCCGTGGCGAGGTCGAGCCCGGTTTCGTAAAGCTCCCGGAAGCTGAACGGGAGAAATTTTCCCGAGGCGTCCTTTCTGGCGAAGGCGGGAAGATCGCCGAAACGTTCCGCGGCTCCGGCAAAAATTTTCGTGAGGGTGGGGGCGATGATCCGGTTCTCCGACATGGCGGCAAGGCGACCCAAGAGAACCGTTTCTGGCGGCTTGCGCAAACAGATTTCTTTGCTAGGTTGCGGATATCATGAAATCGCTCTCCACCCTCCTGACCGTCGCCTGCCTTGCAACCATCGGGTTCACCGGATGCACCACAACCGCCAAGCAGTGCCCGAAGAAGCCCTGCCCGATGATGACAAAAAAATGTGTTGGCGACAAAAACTGCTGTTGCTCGTCCTCCTCGGCGGCCTGCCCGACGAAAAAGAACGCCCCTTCGCAGCAGTAATCGTTACTTCGAAGATCCCGCAGTGAGGTTTCCCCGTGGCATGGGCATCCTGCCCATGTCTTGCTGGAGGTTACGTATGGGCAGGATGCCCATGCCACGGGTTGATTTAGAGCAGTTTAAAAAATGTCGTGGCCGCTGGGAATTGTAGCCGCCTTGCTGTGTCAAGGCGTTCTCCCGGCGCCCCGGCACAGCGGGGCGGCTACAGTAAAACGGAAACTGCTCTAGCAGGCAAAGAGGATCGTTTTTCCAGGAGCTTTTTCACCAGCGGTAGTAACGGTATGGGTCATCGCCCAACGGGAAGTCGCTTCGATAATCCGGGTAATAGAAGATGTCCGGGGGTTGCTCATGTTTTTGGCCGGACAGTTCCAGGAAAAGCTGCGAATCTTGGCCTTTCAGTCCGCCGGTGCCCATATGGTCGAAGACCCGCACCGCGATTACCGCCTTGCCTGCCTTCACCAGCTCCGCCGGAATGGTGTAGAGCCTCGGCTTGCTCGAGACCTCCGGGGTGGTGATGTCCATGGAGCCGACCTTGACCCCGTTGAAATAGGTCGAGTCGAAGTCGTCCACCGGGCCGAGGTTCAAGGTCACCGCCTTGCCGCTCCAGGCCTCCGGGATGTTCACTGTCTTCCGGAAGACCGCCTCCCCGTCCGCATTCTCCCAGGCACCGCCATACAATTCCCAAATACCGGGCACGACCACTTTATCGAATCCGGTTTCCGGGGCCTCCGCCGCCAGGAGCGGCATTGCGGTGGCGCTGATCCCGGGATCGGGATGTTGGCCGCCATCAGGCAAGGGGTCGAGCCGCATGGTCAGCCGCGCCCGCCATTCGCCTGCCAGCGGGACGCGCTCCCCTTGGGCGGCGGCGACATGGAAGATGCCGCTGTCCGACTGGAAGGTCGCGCCGAGGTTGGCCAGCAATTGGGAAAGTGCCCTGGTTTCCCGCCAGCGGGTGAAACGCATATAAGTCTTCACGTCCGCATCCAGCAACGACGGGTCGAGCTGGCAATAGACGATCTCGCCTTTGCCGACCTGCTTGCGGCCGAGCAGGCCGCCGGCAGCGGTGTCGCAGCCGCCGGTGAGCAGATAGGCCAAGCCAGTAGTCCGCCAGCGCAGGTCGGAGGCGCTCAGTCCGCGGCAGACCGGCCAATCCGGGACTTCCAGTGAACCGGTAAACTTGTCGTTCTTTCGCAGAGTCACTCCTTGGGCGGTCTGGCCTTCCTGGCGGGCCGCCATGACCAGCACCCGTCCGCCGCTCCGCGCGAAGTTGTCCAGCGCCTCCGGGGTCACCGCCGCGTCGGCGGAGAGGACCCCCAACGACTTGCCGGCAGGGAGAGCCGTCGCCTTTTGATAGAGCAGGCCGGACTTTTTCAGCAGAGCTTCGTCGGCCGCATTGCCGATGAACGTGGTTGCCCGCCGTGGTTCGATCGCGGTGTCGCGGGTGTATTGGATCACTTGGGCGAGAGCCTGTTTCGCCGCCGGGTCAAGTTTGGAGTGATCCTCCAGGTCGAGGCCGCAGAAGACCAGCAGGCCTTTGCCGTAGGCCAACTGCATGAGCGGGGAGTAGGCCAGGTCAAACTCGCATTCCAGCAGAGGGGTCCAGCCGCCATAATGCGGCTTCTCGACGGCGCAGCTGCTCACCGCCCCTCGGCCGCCCCAGCGCCAGCCAAACTTGCGGGCGTGCAGCATCTGATCCACATTCTTGATCGCGGTGTCGGTGGGCGGGAGCAGCTTGCTGTCGCCGCGCCAGTCGCGGAGCGATTCCGCGTCGAAACCGCCCCAGGCCGGCGCGGCGGAGGCGAGCGGGAAGACCCTCCGCGCCATGTGCAGGGCCGCCCGCCAGCCGATGTTGTCGCGCAACCACTGCGGGTCTTGCGCCATCAGCAGCGCCCGGCCGCCGTTGCGCACATGTTTTTCCAGCCGCTGCGACAAGGCCGGATCTTGCTCCAGTGCCCGGCGGCCAACCACCACCAGGCCAGCTTCGTCACGCCACGGGCGCAATTTCCAGCCGGCGTCGGATAGCATGGCGCTGGTCTCGCCCGCCGGGTCGGCGACCCACAACTCGCCCTTCGCTGGCGCGACTGGCTTGACGACGTCGAAACGGAAGGTGTCGGTGTGGCTGTTCCCGGCGATGTGGGCCTCGAGGACGATCTCGCCGGAGGCTTTGGCGTCGAAGGAGAATTTTTGGAGCAATGTCTGGGCGGGCTCGATCGTTCCGGTCTCGCTGGCGGTGTCGGTCACTTCGCCGCCGCAGAGGATTTTCGCCTTCCAGCTATAGGCCTGGGGATGGCGGGTGTCGTTGAGGAGAGCGACCTGCTTGACGACCTTTTCGCCGGGCGAGAAGAGGTGGGCCTTGTCGGTGAAAGATTCGCCCGCCCCGGCGATCCAGGCGAGCGTCTCCTGGTTGTTGGCCAACAGCGTCTGGGCGGCTGGGCTGGTCACTGTGCTGGCGCTCTGGCGTGGGTAGAGAATCTGACGCGGCAGGACGCTGTGGTAGGTGCCACGCTGCCCCGGACGGAATGGCGCGGGGTTTTTCTCCATCAGGTAAAAGTTTTGCCAGGGCTGGGTGGTGGTCTCCACCGTGAGCCTGGGAACTTCGCCCGTGCCCCAGGGCACCATGCCGCCGGAGATTCCGTAGGTGCGCCAACTGCGCCAGGTGTTGCGATTGAATAGCTCCGTCAAGGCCGACAGAGTTGGGGTTCGGCAGCCTAGCGGCGTATAGAAGTGAGTGCCCTGATACTGGAAGTCTTTGATGAAGCTGTCGCGGAGGAAGTCGCGGTAAGTCTGGTCCTCCAGGCGGTAGGCCTGCGGGCCGAAATAGATGGCGGCGTATTCTGTGGCCAAGGGCTCGGACTCGGGGAACCCCCTGCGGCCGCGGAAGAAGGTGCCGGAGAACGGCAGGCCGAACTCGCAGGCCATGTACGGCATGTCCCCGTGCTCGGCCCAGGCGCTGAGCCAGTCCTCGCGCTCCTGGAGGGGAGTGAGGCAGAGGTAGTTGTTCGCGGTGTAGAGGTCGCCGACGAAGCTGCCTGCGTGTGAAAAGGCCGGCCGGGTGGGATCGAGATCCTTGAGGGCGGCCAGCGCCGCAAAGGGGCTGCGGAGCGAGCGCAGCCATGTCTCGCCGCCCAGCTTGCCGAGCGCGGCGCGGTTGCCGATCAGCTCCGGGTTCTGGTCTTCGCCCAGACCAAAGTGGTTCCCTGCAAAAATCCACAGGACGATGGACGGATGGTTGACCAGCCCGTTGAGACGCTGGCTGACCAGATCTTTCCAGACCTGGGTCATGCGGGGGGTGACAAGCTTGTCGGTGATGAGTTCGTTAGCGTCCAGGGCGGAGGCGGCCAGCAGGATGCCGACACGGTCGGCCTCGGTCGCCCAGATCTCGTCGAACTCGAAGGTTCCCCGCGCATGCTTGTCGTTCCAGGGGAGCTCGGCGAGGTTGTAGCCTTGGGCCTTCAGGGCTTGCAGCTCGGCTTTGATCTCATTCACGCTGCCGCAGACCCAACCGCTGTTCGGGACGCCGGGCCGGAGCCGGATGGGCACGCCGTTCAAGAAAAATCCCTTGCCCTCGACCCAGAACTCGCGGAAGCCGAAGCTCTGGCTGAGTTGGTCCGCGATTCCTGCGCCGGAGACGCGCAAGTCCATGTGGTAGAGATAAGGCTGATCGATGTCCCAGAGTGTCGGGTCGGCCCATGGCCAGGACGCCTGCGCCTTGCCGCCGGGGCCGACTTTCACGTTTGCCGTGAACGACTTTTCCAGCACGCCCGTGGCATTGCGCAGGTCCGCCGTCACTGCCAATTCCGCGCCGGGGGCAACCCCATTCAGGGTCAGGTCCAGCGTGATGGTTTTTTTCCGGGTCGAGGTCTGGATTTTCAGGCTGGCGACGTGGCCATTCGCTGGCAGGGAGCGCAGCAGGACGTCCCCGATGATCCCCTTGGAGTTGAGGCTGGCGCTGCCTTTGGTGATCTGCTCAGGGGCGGGGCCCATGTAGTTGACGACCTCCGTGTTGAGCAGCTTGGCCTCCACCAGCATTGTCAGGCGTGCGGTCTTGCCGGGGGTGCAAAACGCGGTGATGTCCAGCTCGCCGCCGGGCCATTTGAGTTGCCCCGCCCGCTTGCCGTCCACATAGACCAAGGCGTCGGTGGAAATGCGTTTACAATCCAGGACAACCCGCCGACCCGCCCATTCGGCGGGGACGCTGATCTCGCGTTCATACCAGGCGTGGAAGGATTCCGACCATTTGGCGGGCCAGCCTTGCCCATTGGCTCGGATGCCCGGCATCCCCCCCCAGCTTATCCAACTGCCCGGCACCTGGATCACGCCCCAGTAGTCGGGTTTTTCCGCCGCCTTCTCCGGGGAGAAGCGCCAGAGGCCGTTCAAGCAGATTGTCGCCCGGACAGCGGACTCACGTTCCACGGGCTCCTGACCCCAGCCGAGCTCGGCGGCGTTGGGCGTCGTCCCTGCCACCGGGAGCTGCTCCGGGGGCGTGGCGGAGGGGGCGGCAGGCACGTCGGCAGTGGCAGGCAGGGCCTCGACGGTGAAATCGTCAAAGGCCGCGGAGCCGACAGCGCAAAAGAGGGCGATGCTGAAATTCGCCGTTTTGGCCCCTGCGGGGATGTCCACGATTTTCGTGTAAGTCGTCCATTCCGGCGCCGCCGTCTTCCACACAAATGGCGTGCCATAGACTGTCGCCCCCTTGTCGATAGGAAAGGCCAGCGCCACCCGGCAGTCGTGCCAGCCCTCCTTGCCCGGAGTGACGGCGTCGATCTTCGCACGGACACTCACCTTGAGTTGCTTCCACTCCGGCCGCAATTCGAGGATTTGGCCACATGCCGCCGACTCGGTCGGAACGGCGTTGGCGATGGCGAGGTAAGCGGTGCCGTCGGCGTGGCGCTTGATGTCGCATTTCCCGTCATTCCCCCCCCAGCAGGGGATGCTGCTGGACTCGTCGGCATCCAGCTCGAAGTCGCCGTTCCGGATCAGGTTGCGTGCGGATGGCGCCACTCCCACAGGGTGCAGCGCCGGGCCGGCACCGGAAGCCGGTTGCGGATTCGCTGTCGTGGGGGAGTTCGATTCTGCGTGCAGCAGGCATCCGGCACATAGAACAGCGAATATTAGGGAAGTGATCTTAAACATGCTGGTCCTTTATCGGGTATTTTGTTAGTGGCGGTCAATGCGCAACGCCCAACGGAGGCAATGTCGAGCCAGCCCCGGAGACGTCCATTCCGTAAACCAGGCTGCCTGCGGTGGCTGGCCTCGCGTCCGAGACGTTGACATACCATGCGCCGGTTTTTGTGATTTTGTCGGCTGGGATTGTCACGGCGAACTTCTTTTCTCCAGCAGGTTGGGCAGCAATCGGCTCCCAGGGGCTTTTCACCCAACTCTCGCCGCCAGGGGTGACAAACGCTGTGGCCGTCGCAATCGGCAAGGCGGATTGCACGGAAAACGAGATTTTCTTCGCTCCATCGGGCAGGTTCTCGCAGCTCTCGACGGTGACGTTGGGGAAAGGTTCGCCTTCGCCCTTCAGCCAATAAGCAAAGTAGAGCAGGGAGAGGTTATCCGCCTCGGGGATCCCTTTCAGGCTGTGGTTTGCCGGGGCGAACGCTTGATTGCGGGCTCCCGGTATCGCACAGAGGGTTGAATTGACAGCCGGCGGCCAAAAAAAGCGATCGCTGGCGGCGGCTGCGATAAAATACGGTGCCTGGATTCCTGGGGCCCGGCGGCCGGCATCGAAGTGATGGAGCCAGGCTTCGCGCTGGTCATCAGGAAGATCCTTGAGAGATGTGCTCCACTCGCTCCCGCGATCATAAAACCCGCAGCCGAATATGGAATAGGCCGCGCGCACCCGCTTGCCGAGCAGACCAGTGATCATGGTCGTGGAGTAGCCGCCCATAGAGATGCCGGACACCCCGATGCGATCCTTCATCACACCGGGCTGTGCGGCGAGCAGGTCAAACGATTGCAGTGCGGCTACCACAGGATCAAACGTCCCATCGGCCGTAGGATCGTGCTTTGATGACCCAGTGCCGCCAACAAAGTGGGCCCAAGGACCAACGGAATTGGGGCATTTTTTTGGGTCGGCAATTCCCGGGAGGTCGGGGGAAATTGCCACATATCCGGCCTTGGCAAAGAGGATTGCTTTGCTGGCTTCTGCACATCCCTGGCCGCCATGCAGCCAAAGCACGCCAGGAAATGGGCCGTCGCCGGGAGGCCGCGCGATGACCGCATAGACATCCTGAGTTTCGCCGCCCACCGTCATCGAGCGGAAGACCACCTTGTGCACCTGTACTCCATCAACTGTCTCCGTGCCTAGGTCTTTCACGATTTTTGGCGCGATTCCTTTCAGGTAAAGAGAGAAAATATTGCCATCCAGCGGCGAGCGTTCGCCCTCCGGGCTCAGCTTTTCGCCAGGCGTCGAGATGTATTCCAGGGCTGCCAGGGCAGAGGGGGAGAGCGTTAATGCCGTGTTCCCATCGTTCGACTTCAACTCGACCGATTTGATGTCCAATGTTCCTTTGCGGTTCTGTTGGCGGATGCTCAAGAACACCTTTTCTGCTCCGGTCGGAGGCTTGAGGGGAAAGGACTTGATCGCCCAAGAATCTGTCTTTTCGAGAAGTTTGAACTCCTCGCCGACCCCCTTGTCCTTGGCATCTCTAAAAGCGAGATAGATCCACGACCCGTTGTCCCTGGCAGAGACCTCATCGCTGGACTGATATTCGACTTTCATCTCATAGGTATGCTCCGGCTCCAGCTTGACCGTATTGTTCAGAGACGCATTGCCCCGATCCACTTCCAGTTGCAGTCTGACAAAGAGCTCTCCCTGCAGGCCTTTGACAAGTTCAGCTTTGGAAGTGCTCCAGCCTTCCGGATTGACTGGTGGCAAGAGAGGAGCGCAGAGAGCGGTTGATGCTGCAAGAGCCATGACGAGAATTGTGAGGAGTTTCATAGGGATTTTAACTATTTGTAAGTTCATAGAACTTCGGTTTTCAGAGGGGCTAATTATGAGCGGCGAATGCTGCTATTCCATCGGAGGGAGTCCCGGCTGCGAGGAATCGCGCGCGGCAGGAACACCTGCGGAACGCAGGGAGACCATGTAGGCGACCACGGCATCGACCTGGTCGGGAGAGAGGTTTTTTCCGTAGGCGGGCATGTTGCCGCCGCCCTGGATCACCTGCCGGACGAGCTGGTCCTTGGTCAGCCTCGCTCCGACATCGGCGAGGTCGGGGCCGCGCTGGCCGCCGATCCCGTCAATGGCGTGGCAATTGCGGCACTGCATCGACTGGATGACGACCGAGCCTTGGAGTTCGAGCGGCGCGCGTCCAACGAGAAATTGTTTCGGCGTATGGGCGGTTTTCCACGCGTTCATGTCGGGCGACCAAGGCGAGGTGTGGCCGAGGTAGGTCAGCAGGCCCAGCGAGACATACGTGAGGATGACGGTCATCACAGCGACCGGGCGGCGGCGCCAGCTCTTCTCGCCGGTCCCGTTGAAGAACGGCAAGGCAAAAAGCACGAGGCCGATGACCGCCGGTCCCCCCAGCAGGACGGCGGTCTCCATCCAGTCAGGCATCAGGGCCGCGATGGCGAAGATCCAGAGAAAGAAGAAATCCGGGCGAGGGAGGGTGTCAATCTGGATGGGATTGGGCGGGCCGAGCGGGCCTTTGGGGCCGAAGAAACACGCGCAGGCCACGATCCCGAAGATGACAATCGAGGCGGCGACGAGGTCCTTGCTGATAGCTTTCGGGAAAAACGGGACACCTTCTTTTTTCAGGATGGCCGCATATTCTTTGTCGTAGGTTTCTCGGCGGACGAGCATGCCCGGTTGGGGATATTCGTTGATGCCTTTGGTGAGGACCATCCGCAGGTGGATGCTGACGAGGGCGAGAATTCCGCCCGGCAGCACGAAGACGTGCAGGGCAAAGAACCGGGACAATGTCTCGGAAGCGATGATCGGGCCGCCGAGCATCATGTTCACCAGATGCTCGCCGAGAAACGGGACCCGCCCCATGATCGCGACCCCGATTCCCAAGCCCCAGTAGGCGTCCTCGTCGAACCGCATCACCTGCCCGGTGAAAGCGAGTCCGAGGGTGAGGACCATGAGGACGATTCCGGAGATCCAGGTGATTTCGCGCGGGTATTTGTAGGCGCCGAAAAGAAAAACCTGCGTCATGTGCAAGAGCATGATGCCGACCATGAAATTCGACCCCCAGTAATGGACGCCGCGCAGGAACCATCCGAGGTGCTGCTGGAATGTCAGGTATTCGAGCGTCGTGTAGGCCTCGGCGGCGGACGGCACATAGACCATGGCCAGCATGATGCCGGTCGCGAGCTGGATCATGAAGCAGAGCAGGGTCGCGCTGCCGAAGACATAGAACCAGCTTCCCGAGCTCTGCGGGACATGGTGTCCGGCCGTGGACTCATACAGCTTCGTGAGATGCAAGCGGTCGTCCACCCACAGGAAGACTCCCCGCGCCGCGTTGGTGAGATTCTTCAGGTTCATGCGGTCTGGTTCGAGAGGTTCGGGATGACACCGCCCATGATGAAGAGTTCTCCGTTTTCGACTTTCACCTCGTAGGTGTAGAGCCCGCGCGGAGGCGGCCCCGCCGCATGGCTGCCATCCTCGTAGAACGCCCCGCCGTGGCACGGGCACATGAAGAGTTTGGATTCCTCGAACCAGCGCACCGGGCAGCCGAGGTGGGTGCAGTTGATGGCGAAGACCTGAAATTCGTTTCCTTTGATGCGGCGGACCCAGCACGGGATGTCGGCGGTCTGGCCATCCCATTCGCGGTGCATCGGATTTTTGTAGCTGGCAAACCGGGTTTTGCCCTCGGGGAAATTCTCGACCGGCCCGAGCGGGATCCTCGCCAGTTTGTTCTTCTTGAAAAACGGGGTGAGGAGATAGCCGATCAGCGGGAGCCCGATCATGGCGCCCGCGATGGCGTTGAGCCCGAATCCGGCGGCGAGAAGAAAATCGCGGCGGGAGGTTTTTTTCGGCGCGTCCTGGCAGGCGCAGGTGGTTTGGGGATCTTCGTTCATGGCAGTGGTGGCTTGGCCGGCGCGAACGGCTTGCCGAATTCGTTTTTCCGGTTCGAGACCAGCCAGGCGGTTACGTCGGCGATGTCCTCGTTCGTCATCGGGTGGCCGGGCGTCCTGTTTGCAAAGTCCGGGCAGCCGAGTTCCGGGCGGCCCGCGATAATGATCGTGCGGAGGTATTGGTTGCTGACCAGCCCGAGGTAGGCGGGACTGACGACCGATCCGGCTTTTTCGCTCCCGTTGCCGCTTTTGCCATGACAGGAGGCGCAGGAGGCGGCGAAGACCACGGCCCCGCGCACGGGATCACCGATGTCTGCAGCATAGGGCGGAAGCGGCCCCTGGTGCTTCGCGGACTTTTTCGCGACGATGCCGTTGGCCAGGATTTCGATCTGATCGCCCGTCAGGGTGCCGCCTGCCGCCGCCGAGAACCCGGGCATCGCGGTCGCGGGGACCCCATTGGAAATCACGTCCAGCAGAGTTCCCCGGGGCACGACCGTAAGGAAAGCCGGAGTGTCCATGGCGATCGATCCGGAGACAACCTGGCCGAGGCCATGGCAGCCGATGCAGTTCTGGCGGTAGAGGGTTGCAAAACCGATCGTATCTGAAGCCGGTTTCCACTTGGAATCCGGTTTCGGTTTTCCGGTCAAGTGACAGCCGCCGAGCGCAAGCAGGGAAACGAGGAGAAGGCGGGTCATGGTTCCTTTCGCTGGGCTTCGACGCCAAGTTTTGCCGCGAGCGGGAGGCTCTGGATGGTTTCCACTTTCTCCGACTTGAAGACAACGTAGCCGCCGACCATGCCGAACGCGACCTGGCAGACGACGAACCACGGCCAGTCAACATACTCGGCGAGCATGGGATTGATCATGCGCAACGAAGCCGCCACGAGCGCGGTCCAAATGATCGGGGGCACGATCCCTCCCCAAAACCACTCGAAGCGCGCCGGAAGCATCGGGAGCAGGACGACATAGAGAAGCCCGATGAGGATGGCCATGGTCAGATGGGTTACGGTCGCGACCAACAGGCCCAGGGCGCTGAACTCGTGGAGCGACTGCACTCCTGCAATGGCCAGACTTGGCACTCCCGCGGCCGCAAGCAAGTTGATCGGATACCAGATGCTGTGGTATTTGCAGAAGCCCCAGGCGCACGCTAAGACAGCCATCGCAAAGCCCCCGGCCAACCCTCCTTTTACTCCCGAGAGATAAGGATGGACGGCCACCGGGAGATGGAGCCTGTGCCCGTGGTCCCCGAAATGCAGATGTTCGACATGGCGCTCGGAGCGTTTGGTGGCAACGGCTCTGTCCTGGAGAGGAACGATCTCGACATATTCGTGCTTCGGATGCGGGAAAACATCACGGAACCAACCGATGGCACCGATCAATCCGGTGAGGAAGCCCACGGCGGAGACGATCAGGCTGGTGACGAGACCGGCAAATACCAGGCAGAGCCCGAAGGCGGCGACGATCGGCCAGCAGGTCGGCGCGGGAAGTTCGATTTTGTTGGGATCTTCGGACATGTCAGAATCGGGTGCTGATGATGTAAACGGCGGTGACGACAACAACCCAGATCGCGTCCACGAAATGCCAATACCAGGAAATCATCTCGATGTGCTCGGTGTGGTCTGCGGGGATCTTGCCCAGCAGGCTGAGGACGAGGACGAGGGTCAGGAGAAAAAGCCCGATGACCACATGGCTCGCATGGAGCCCGACGAGCGAGTAGAACGTGGTGCCGAAGACGTTCGTCGCCAGGGTGAGATGGTCGGTGAAGATGAGATGGTTCCATTCCGTCCCGGTGAACCAGAGGAAGTAGGTGCCGAGGGCGATCGTGACCGCCCACCACAGGTGAAACGCGCCTTTATTTCCGCGGTGCAACGCCATTTCGGACAAGACGACCGTCGCGCTGCTGGAGAGGAGCGCGGCAGTAGCCAGAAGAGGGAACTTCAGAACCTGCGACGGGAAGGGCCCGTTCAGGCTTTTCCCCATGTAGAAACAATAGGCTGCGAGGAAAATCGTGAACAGCGCCGACTCGGTGAGGATGAGCGAAATCACCGCGACCTTGCGGGTCGAAGGCATTTTCCATTCCAGGGATTGGGCGGGCGCGGCGGTCATGTCATTCGTATTTCCAATCCGGGTCATCCGGGTGTTTCAAATCCCAAAGCGGACGCCGGCTGCGAACCTCCGGGATCGTTTCGAAATTGTAGCTCGGCGGAGGCGACGAGGTCGCCCATTCGAGCGACCAGGCATCCCACGGGTCGTCCCCGGCCTTTTTGCCTTTGACGTAGGAGTAGATCAGGTTGAAGACAAAGAAAAGAATGCCGGCCACCTGGAAGATCACGCCGATGCTCGAGAGGAGGTTCCACAGATCCCAGCCCCGCCCGGCATCGTAGGTGTAGATCCGGCGAGGCATCCCCAAAGCCCCGGAAACATGCTGGGGAAGAAACGTGAGGTGGAACCCGACGGTGAAGAGGACGAGATGCCAGATCCCCAGCTTGAAATCCGGCATCTTCCCGAGGGCCTTCGGATACCAGTAGTAGATCCCGGCAAAGATCGTGTAGAGGAGCCCGCCGATCAGGACGTAGTGGAAATGCGCGACCACGAAATACGAGTTGTTGAGCTGCCAGTCGAACGGCGCGATCGCCAGCATCACGCCCGTGAGGCCGGCGATCAAGAACTGGAAAAGAAAGCCGATGCAGAAGAGCATGGGCAGCTCGAAGCGCAGTTTCCCGCCATACATCGTGCCGAGCCAGTTGAAGATCTTGATGCCGGTCGGAATCGCCACAAGGAGGGTCGAGATCGCGAAGAACGTGTTGGTGATCGAGGACATCCCGACGGTGAACATGTGGTGCGCCCAGACCCCTAAGCTGATGAACGCGATCATCACGCTGGCCGCGACCATCACCGGATACCCGAAAATCGGCTTGCGCGAAAAAACCGGGATCACCTCGGAGGTGATCGCGAATCCCGGGAGGATCAGGATGTAAACTTCCGGATGCCCGAAAATCCAGAAGAAGTGCTGCCAGAGGACCGCCGAGCCCCCTGCTTGGGTGTCGAAGAAATGCGCCCCGCAATACCGGTCGAGGATCAGCATGATCTGGCATGCAGAGAGCGGCGGCATGGCGATGATCACCATAAACGCCACCACCAAAAAGAGCCAGACGAAGAGCGGCATCCGGCCGAGAATCATCCCTTTGCACCGCAGGCAAGCGACAGTCACGATGATGTTGATCGAGGTCGCGATGCTCCCGATGCCTCCCAGCAGCAGCGAGAGCGTCCAGTAGTCCGTGCTGTGCCCGCGCGAGAAGGCCTTGGCGGTGAGTGGCGAGTAGGCAAACCACCCGATGTCCGGTGCCGAGCCCGCCGCATAAAGGCCGGGGGCGCCCAGGTAGCTGAAGTAGAGCAGGACGCCACTGAAAAAGAACACCCAGAACCCGAAGGCGTTCATTCTCGGGAACGCCATGTCGCGGGCGCCGATCATCAGGGGCACGAGATAATTGGCGAACCCGAAAATGATCGGCATGCCGACCAGAAAAACCATCGCCGTGCCGTGCATGGTGAACAGCCGGTTGAACGTGTCCGGATCCACAAAGTGGTTGCGCGGGCCGGAAAGCTGGATGCGGATCACGACCGCCATGAGCCCGGACACCACGAAGAACAGGAGCCCGGACGCGATATACATGAGGCCGAGTTTTTTGTGGTCCACGGTGAAAACCATTTCCTGAACGATTCGGGTGAGCGATCCCCGCTCCTCCCCGATGCGTTCAGGCGGCGGGATTTGAAAGTTTTCGTCGGGCGTGTCGTGGTTCATTTCAACGTGAGGAGGTAGGCGGTGATCGAGTCCACTTCGTTGTCGGGGAGCTGCATGTCGGGCATGAGGCATCCGGTTTTGATGCTCTGGGGATCCCTCACCCATGCGCGCAGGGTCTCGGGGGTGAGCGGCGCGACGCCGGCACCGATGGTCTGCCGCGTCATGAGCTTGGTGAGGTTCGGGCCAAAGACGCCCGCCGCCACCGTCCCGTCCACCTTGTGGCAATTGACGCAGGAGTGGGAGAAAAAGGCATCGTGGCCCTTGCCTGCCAGTCCGGGCTGTGCCGCCACCACAGGCTGTTTCATCTCCTTCACCCACCGGTCGTAATCCTCCGGTTCATGCACGATCACCCGCAGGAGCATGTTGGCGTGCTGGGTGCCGCAGAACGCCGCGCAGCTCCCAAAAAATGTCCCCGTGGCAAACGGCTCGATCCACGCGTGGTTTTTCCTGTTCGGAATCAGATCCGTCTTTCCAGCAAGCTGGGGAACCCAGAAGCTGTGGATGACATCCGCGGACTCCAGGGTCAATTCGGTCGGACGTTCGCCCGGGCCGTTGCGGCGGCTCACCGGCACGTGGATCTCATTCGCGGTCACGATTCCCTCCTTCGGATACTGGACCTCCCACCACCACTGGTGGCCGACGAGCCGGATTTGCACCGCATTTGCCGGCATCTTCCTGTTCTGGATTTCCCCGATCGTCCGGCTGGTCACGAGGATCAGAACAAAGGTGATGATGATCGGAACGACCGTCCATGCGAGCTCGATGTGCGTGCTGCCGTAGATCTGCGGCGGCTCCCGGAGGTCGTCCTCCGGTCCCTTGCGGCGGAATTTCCACACCACATAAACAAGCAGCGCCGTGACCACGACAAAAATTCCCGCGGTGATCGCGAGCACGAGCAGCGACGAGTTGTGGATCATCTCCGCCGGGCGCGATAACGGATCGAACATGTCCGACACCGGGCGCATGACGCCTCCGGCCTGCGGATACGCCGGCGTGGACAAAAGGAAAAAAAGAATCAGGAATGGGGTGGCACCCAGGAGCCGTCGGCAGGCATGGTTGAAAATTCTCTTTGATCCCGGAAGCATGGCCTTCATCGAACTAGACGAAAACTTTGAAAAGTGCCACGCCTTTTTTGAGATGGGTCAAATTACTTCATGAGTAAATGCCTGTTTAGCATACTCCGGTATAGTTCCGGTTCGGGAAAAAACCGCGTCCAATAAATTGCTGTTGCTCAACACTATTCCTTGTGGTGATAACTTGGATGGCAATCGTAACAACCACGTATATTGTTCTTCCTTAACAACGCGCTGCGGGCGGCGTAAAAGAGATTCTGGCCGTCCACAAATACAACGGCACGTTTCAATGCGGGTTCTGCGAGCATGCGGCAAAAAATAACCCCGTCCGGGCCTTTCGGCAAGTCGGACGGGGATTAGTTGATGGGCACCATTACACCGGGTGGTATTCTGCGTCAACAGTTTCTTTCCCGGATTGTCGGGAATTGCACCTCCTTGTTCCGGTTTCCGTAAATCCCGCATGGCGAGGCCGTCAATGCGCGAGTCTCCGGTGATCCGGGTCATCAACTGGCTGTGACGCGCCCGCCTTGGCATGGGACCTGCTGAAATTTTATTGAAAAAAGCACTTTGCGCTTCGAAGAATTGTGCTTTGTTCTGTATCTTGAACACCATGGATCCGAATCTGATTACCATTCCACGCCGGCGCCTGATGGGCCTGATCCTGTGCGCGGGAGCAGGAATGCTCGTGGGCGCGGGCAAAGCGGACGCGATGTGGAGCGTGCTCGATGTTCTCAAAGGCGAGTCCGGGGAGACTCCCGACACGGGCGCAGTCCCGCCCTCGTTGCGCGGGGTGCTGGGATACAACGGCGAGGTTTACAGAAAATTTCTCGACCGGATGGGCCTGCATAGAATCTCGATCCAGCAGATCATGGATTCTCACGCGAAGGCGCACGGACGGATTCACAACACGCTTCCCCCCCGCCAACTCTGGGGAAACATCCGCAGCACGCTTCTTGCGGTGGACAAAGTTTCGGCCCGTCTCGGCGAGCCGGTCCACGAGGTGGTCTCGGTTTATCGCTGCCCCGCCTACAACGCGACATGCCCGGGAGCGAAGAGCCATTCCTTCCATCTCCGCAACAATGCCGTCGATATGCGCTTCAACGCCTCGCCGCGCAAGGTGGCCGCAACGGCCCGCGACATGCGCAAAGCCGGCCTCTTCAAAGGCGGGGTGGGCCAATACCCCGGCTTTACCCACGTGGATACCCGCGGCTCGAACGCCGACTGGTAGATCCGGGAGGGTGAGGCTCCGCCCGAACCCATATATTTCGGCTCTTTACGAAGCGCTCGGGGTGTGATCAAGAGTGGGTGCGGTAGAAAAGTCCCCGCCATTCAGGCTGGCAGACAGGAGCGCGGACATCTTGCCCGCTTCCCTGAGCGGGCAAGATGCCCACGCTCCCAGCGAAGAACCGCACCCACTTTTGATCACACCCAAGCGCTCGCGTGCTGGTTTTCCGTTCTTGTCGCCTCATCCCTCCGCGGGTATCCTAACAAACGTCCATGCACAAAGGCTCACTTGCTCTCCTTCTCCACGCCCATTTGCCGTGGGTCCGCCATCCGGAGCACGACGAATTTTTTGAAGAGGACTGGCTCTACGAGGCGATCACAGAAACCTACATCCCGCTGCTGAAAATCCTCCGTCGGCTGGCGTTTGAAAAGGTGTCGGTGAAAGTCACGTTCACGATAACGCCGACTCTCTGCGCGATGCTTCGGGACCGGCTGTTGCAGGACCGGGCGGAGAGGTATTTGCAGCGGGTAGTCGAACTGGCCCGGAGGGAGATCGACCGCACCGCCGACAACGCCGCCATCAACGACTTGGCGCGCCTCTACCACGCGTCGCTCGCCGATGCGCTGGACTTCTATACGAAGGAAATCTCCCGCGATGTGGTCGGGGCATTCGCGCAGTTGCAGGAAGACGGGATGATCGAGATCATTACCTGCGCCGCCACGCACGGGTTTCTCCCGCTCATGGAGTCTTTTCCCGAGGCGATGCGCGCGCAGATATTTATCGGGAGGGATTACCACCGCGATTGCTTCGGGCGCGACCCCGCCGGGATCTGGCTGCCCGAATGCGGGTATGTGCCGGGGATCGACCGGATCCTGCAGGAGGCGAACCTGCGGTGGTTCGTCGTCGATGCCCACGGGCTCATGTATGGCGAGCCGCGTCCGCGGTTTGCGATCTATTCGCCCTACTTCACGCCGGCCGGGCCGGCGGTGATCGCGCGCGACCGCGAGTCGAGCAAACAGGTCTGGAGCGCCCGCGACGGTTATCCCGGAGATCCCGCTTATCGCGATTTCTACCGCGACATCGGGAACGAGCTTCCCGAGGACTACCTGCATCAGGTTTTCCCGAATGTCGGGCACCGAAGAAACACCGGGATCAAATATCACCGGATCACCGGGTCCGAACACAAGGAGATCTACAACCGCGGCTGGGCGATGGGGGCCGCGGATTCCCATGCCGGCGACTTCATGCGCAACCGCGAGCGCCAGATCGAACACCTCCGCTCGATCCTGCCGGTCGAACCGCTCGTCCTCAGCCCGTTTGATGCCGAGCTGTTCGGCCACTGGTGGTTCGAGGGGCCTGAGTTTCTCAACCTGTTCCTGCGGAAGGCGGCCTTCGACCAGAGCGTCTTCCGGCTCACCACGCCGAGCATCTATCTGTCGGAAAATCCGACGCTCCAGATGGTCTCCCCCTCGCCGTCGAGCTGGGGAAACAAGGGTTACTGGGAGGTTTGGCTCGACCGCTGCAATTCGTGGATCTACCCGCACCTCCATGCCGCCGCGGCCCGCATGACCGCGGATGCGCGGAAGCACGCGAAGACCCGCTCGAAATTCGTCGGCCGTGCGCTCAAGCAGATGGCCCGCGAGCTTCTCCTCGCGCAGTCGAGCGACTGGGCTTTCCTCATGAAAACCGGGACCGCGGCCGAGTATGCGACGCAGCGCACGAAGGACCACCTGCTGCGCTTCACCCGGCTCCACGAAACGCTCGAGCAGGATAACAAAGACGAGGCGTTCCTGCTCGCCTGCGAAGCCCGCGACAACCTCTTCCCGGACATCAACTGGAAATATTACATCTGACCGCACGTGAGAACGGCATGGATTCTTCTCGTCGTGGTGCTTCTCGTGGCGTCCTCTCTGCGGGCGAGTGATGAATTCGAATTCGCGGTGCCGGACGAGGGGCGGATCACGCTCGGGGTTTTTGACGGTTCCGGAAAGCTCGTGCGCCTGTTGCACCGGCTCGCCAAGGAGGAAGATTTCCGCGCCGGCCTCAACGGGCTCATCACCTCGTGGGATGGAAAAAATGACGCCGGGGAACACGTGACGTCCGGCCATTATCACATGCGCGGCTACCTGGTCGGCGACGGCGTGCGCGTCTCGGGCGAAAATTTCCTCTTCAACGACTGGGCGGCGGATAATGCATTCCCCGGTTTCAATAGCATCAAAGATTATTCCCTGCTCGAAAACGGGGATGTCGTCCTGCTCGCGGGTGCTGGCCCCAATGGCACGAGCACTGGAGGGATGGCCGCCGTGCCGTCCCATATTTCGGATCGCGCCGAGAACAAATGGGCGCTGACGGCGCAGCGCCCTCCAGACGACGCCGATGGGGTGCCCACCCAAAATCCCGATAAGGCAGCGCCATTCAGGGATGTCCCATCCGGCCATGTGCTGGCGAGGTTCTCTCCGGACAAAGGTTTTGCTTGGTCTAGCGAGATCAGGCCAACAGCGGCTGTGCCAACTCGCCCGGGAACCGACCCCGTTGGGCGTCCATTGGAGCGTCGGATTATTTTAGGGCCTATGCCGTTTCATCCTCAGCACTCGCTGCTGCTTGCGGCAAACTCTTCAAATGCGTTTGTCATCACCGAAGAAGGGATGAACCTCTTCGCGCTCGACGATGGGAAAACTGGGGATCGGATCCCCCGAGGATCTCAACTCGCGCCAACGGCTGTTGCGGCAAACGAATCCAGGGTGTTCATCAGTTCCAGAGATGGGGTGACCGAGGCCACCCTGCCTGATCTCTCACAAGAAAAAATCACATTACGAGAATTCAAATTCACGTCGATGGATGCCGATGCTTCCACGCTTATCGGTTTGTCTAAGGACGACGTTTTTATCCGGCAAGACTCGTTCGCTCATGTTCCCCTGCCGGTTCCTGTCAAGAGCGTGGCGCTCGGTATGCCCGGGACATTTTGGTTTGTCGGCGTCGAGAAGGATGTGCCGTTCGTCAGCCAAGCATCGTTCAGCGGCGAGATCCTCCGCACCCTCCGCCCGGCGGCGGAGGACCCGAAACCGGAAAAAATCCGGGCATCGCAGACGGCGGAAAAATTTGCGGTGATCGAGTCGCTTCCCGGGCTCCAGCGCCTGCGGGTGATGGCGCGCGCGGAGAGCGGCGGGTGGACGATCGAGTGGGAGCGGACGCTCCGCGAGTCCGCGAATTTCGGCTTCGTCGATGGAAAGCCTGCCGCCGATGCCGGAGGCGCGGCGCAGGAAAAAGAAATCCGGGTCCGGCTCAAGGAAAACCCGCTGACCGGGAAGCACGACTTCCTCACTGTTCGCGTGGAGTTCGACGCCTCCGGCTCGCGGCTCGTCTCGCCGGACAGGCTCCCGCTGGTGGAGGTCAGCACCCGGAACGATATCCGCCGCACAGCCATCCACGGCGGCGACAACCCCGACAGCCTCCGCCTCCTCCAGGGCAACGGCTCGTTTGTGGAGGAGTTTTCTATTTCTGGCCTCGACGACATCCTGCCGCTCGACGCGGGCGGGATCGATATTCCATGAGCTCCCTCAACGGTCCGGGATCGGTTGACGGGATTGCAGGATTTCCTGCTGGCTGGGGAGCGCGGGGGGCTTGCCTCCGCCCCAGATCAGCCGGCTGGGCCGCTCGGCGAGATCCTTGAGCAGAAACTTCGAGTAGGTCGAGGTCACTTTCAGGTTGTCCGATGTCACACGGAATCCCGAGATCGTAGCGGAGAGGTTTTTCGTGTTGTCCTGGATGAACGACTCGCCTTTTTTTGCGAGGGATTCCATCGAGGCGGCGGCGTTGTCGAGGCGTGTGATGGCTTGCCCGACGCGTTCTTTGTTGTCCGAGAGGATCGACCGGGCATCGGCCATCGTGGCTTTGGCATCGGACACGACGAGCCCGGCGTCCTTCACCACCGGCTTGAGCTCGGTGAGGAGGCTCTGCGTGTCTTCCACGATCCGGTCGATTTTCGCGAACAAATCCTTGGCGTTTGCGGACGCGTCCCCGCCCATCGCCTTCCGGAGCCCTTCGATCGCGTCATCGACATTTCTGGCGAGCTTGTCGAACGTTGTCGGGGTGATGCCGTTGAGCGCCTCACCATCCGCGAGAAGCGGGGCCCCCGCGCCTTCGTCCTGCACCAGAACAAATTTGTCGCTCAACAGCGTGTCCGCCGCGATGCTCACCCGCGCGTTTTTTGTCAGCGGGGGCACGTCCCGGAAAAGGTTGAGGGTGACCTCGACAAGGTGATCCGGATCCGTCTTGCGCTCGGCGGCGGTGAGCATGCGGGCACCCGAGACCGAACCCGCCGGCGCGCCGGCGAATTTGACGTGGGAGCTGACTTTGATGCCGGTGATATCGTGGAACCTGACGCGGACGGCATGCCCGTCATGCACGAGGACTCTGCCGCTCAGCCCGAGGGCCAGTGCGGCGAACAGCACGATGCTGCTGGCAATCACCGAAACCGCGATCCACGCATCGGACGCTCTCTTTTTCAATGCCTCGAAACCTCCATATCCCGCGATGTCTAGGCCGGGAGAGTCATTGCATCAAGGCAGAACTGGATTGAAATGCGGGAACCTGTGTATGCTGCAAGGGATGCCAGAGGAGAATCCCAATTCAGCACCTGTCCGGCGGATGTTCCGCAAAGTGTGGATTCCCTCCTCGGTCGGGGCGCTTCTGCTCCTCTGGTTCCTGCATCCCCTGATCCTCTCATGGGCTCTCACGAGGGTTCTGGAGACATGGTCCTCCGCCAATCATTTGTCCTTCTCCGCGGAAAAAATTGACGCCCGCTTCGACGGTCCGGTTCTTCTGCGTGGGGTGAAGTTCCGCTCGCTGCCGGGGAGCGGGCTGGCCACGGCGCTGGATATCCCGTATTTCGAATGGCGCTGGGGTGGGCTCTCCAGTCTTTTCTCTGACAAGGAAGGATATGTCCGTGATTTGACGGTGAAGGGTCTTTCGGGGATCTGGGATTTTTCCGCGGGCGAGCCGCCCCGTGACCAGGCCCCGGGATTCTCCCCGCAGCGGTGGCTGCCGCGGGAAATCTTCGTGGAAGCGCCCGCGCTCGAGCTGCTGGGGAAAAATGCAAAATGGCTGCTGCGCGATTTTGCATTGAACTTGAGCGAGAGCGCGGTGGGACAGATGGAGGCAGGGTCATTCTCTCTTTCCCTCGGGGGCTTCTCGAAGACCCTCGGCCCGTTGCGCGCCCGCACCGCATGGAAAAATGGCACCCTTTGGATTGCCGGCATGGAACTGGCCCCGGGGATCACCGTCGAAAATCTCTCGCTGGATTTTCTTCATGCCGATGGTCCAGCGATCTCTCTGGCCGCAGCGTGCTTCGGCGGGTCGCTCCGGAGCGACCTGATGTTCCAGGGACCGGGCGGCCTGCTGGACATGGCTGCCTGGGCTTCCAACATCCCGCTCGACCAGATGGCGGCGCTTCTCGGGGTTCCCGGCGAGATCGGGGGCAAACTTGCCGAAGGAAGATTCACGTATCGAGGGCACACCGACCGCCCGGCCGATGCGGAAGCCTCGCTCCGGCTGATGGCGGATGGGTTCCGGTGGAACAATCGCGGGTGGGAGTCGCTCGAGGTCGGAGCCAGCCTGATCCACCGCAGGCTGGTCGTCACGAATTTCGATCTGCGCCAAAAAGAGAACAGCGCGAGTTTCAACGGGGAAATTTCGCTTGCGGAAGGGTGGTCGCAAATCGCGCAATCCCCCTTCCTCGTCAACTTCCGCGCGGACATCCGAGAACTCGGGGCCTTGGCCGGCTTGCTCGGAGGTCCGCTCGACGAGGCCGCTGGACGGATGACCGCCTCCGGCTCGATGGCCGGTCACCCCGGGGAGCTGGACGGGTATTTGAATATCGAGGCATCGGATCTGGCGTTCCGCTCCCTGCCGCCCAGCTCGCTCCGCATGGAATCCGTCTTCCGGAAAGACGAGATCGACGTCGTGGTCTGCGACCTGTATTCCCGCAAAGACACGGCCTCCCTGCGGGGCACGATCGGCATCGCGGCCCCGCATCAGTATGCGGCCGAACTGGACGCGCGCATCGCGGATCTGGCCGTTTATCTCGCGCCCTTCCACGCTCCCGTCGCAGAGCATATCTATTCGGGAACTCTCGATGTGCGGTGGCAGGGCGACGGAAATTTCAAATCCCACTCGGGAGCATTCGACGTGAAACTCCACGAGTTTGTTTCCGGGTTCACTCCCGACGGGCTCACGGGCGAATTTATCGGCACCTATTCCCCCCAGAACCTCTATTTTTCCAAGCTGGAAATCGAGAACGGCCCGCTCAAGCTGGATTCGCGAGCCACGGTGGCGGGGTCCGGAATCACTTTGAAGGACGTGGAATTGAAAACCGGCAAAACGTCCCTGTTCGAGGGGGCGGCATTTGTTCCCATGGATCTCTTCGCCGTCCTCGGCGGCAAGGATTGGCGGGCGGCCATTGATCCGGGGCGCGAGGCCTACCTCCGTCTGTCCACTCCCAAAGACCTCAACCTGCGCTCGCTTCTCCATTTGGCCGGCCAGGATATTCCGCTGGAAGGGCAGGTGCGGCTGAATGCGGAGGCCGGCGGGCCGCCGGCGCGGCTTTCTGTCACCGGTGATCTTTCCGCCCGCGATCTGCTCTGGAAGCTGCCGGGCATCGATGTCCCGCTTTCATCGCTGAACATGAAATTTGCGGCGCGTGACGGAGCCGCTTCGCTGGAAGGGCTCCTGGAAACAAAGAAACTCCCGCCCGTGACCCTCTCGGCCCGCATGCCGTTCGGCTTGGTCCGGACGGAATCCGGCGACTGGCAGTGGACGAATCCGGACGGGGCATTCGACGCATCGCTGGATTTTCCGCGAACCGACCTGGCGGTTTTCCGGCCGTTCTTTCCCAGGCTCCGGCGGTTGACCGGAGCGGTTTCTGGAAAACTGGCGTTTTCGGGAACAATCGGGGCCCCGAAGACAAACGGGCGGATCGATTTGAAAGGAGGTGGGTTTGAATGGGCTTCCGGAATGCCCGCCATCGCTAAAACAGAAGCGGCGCTGACATTTGATGGGCGCAGCTTGCAGATCGACCACCTCACCGGCGAACTCGGAGAAGGGGCGTTCCGGATCTCCGGCGGCATCGGTCTCACAAACCCTGCAAACCCGTCGTGGAACCTCCAATTGCACGGAGAAAAAGTTCTTCTGACGAGCGATGAGAAGATGAGGCTTGGCGCCAATTTGGACGCCACGTTGAAGGGAGACAATTCCGCGGGAACGGTCAGCGGTGACGTCCGATTCGTGGACTGCCGGATTCACAAGCATCTCGGGATCACCCCGCTGTCGCTCGTCGCCCCCGAGGAGCCTCCAGATGCGGCTGTTCAGCCGCCGATGGCGCCGGGCACGGTTCCTGAGCCCTTTGCGCGTTGGGCGCTGGATCTGAAAATCGAAAACCTGACCCCCTTCCTGATCCCGGGAAAAATTGGTTCCGGAGAAATCGTCCCGGACATCAGCCTGCGGGGAACACTCGGCCAGCCGGTGCCCGTGGGACGCCTCACCCTCAAAAACGTCCAGGCTTTTCTTCCCGCCACAACGATGGACATTTCCGAGGGGCGCGTGGACTTTCTGCCGGACTCGCCCTGGATCCCGCTGCTCGATGTGCGGGCCACGGCGAAGACGGCCGGCGTTGAAGTTCAGGCCTACGCATTCGGGCCGTTGAACGAAAAGAAACTGATCCTGCGTTCCGAACCACCGCTTTCCCAAGCGTCGCTTGTCCGGCTTCTTGCGGGAGAAATCGCGGCCGCCGGGGACCGGACATCCGGGACCGCCGCGCGTCAGGACGCGCTCTTCCCGGAATTCTCTGTTGCCGGGAAATTTGGTTGGCCGGGCGTGGGGGCCGGGGTGGCGCTGGACAGCCTGGATGTTCAGGCGATCGCTCCGCGCTCGCTCGGGGAGAACGCCACCACGCCGCGGAAGCTCCTGCTCGCGGATCCCCCGGATCTCGTTCCGGGGCGCGAGGGCAACGGATTACATAATTCTGCGGCGACCTACACCTGGCAGTTTCGTTGAAGATTTTTGCTCGCCAGCGTTCTTTATTTCACCGGCAGTACGAGCTGAGGAGATGATCCTCCCAGCGGCACATAGACGCGCTCCGCGCCGCGGATGTTTTCCATGCCGAGATACTGGATATAGGCGGGCGTGAGGACGGCGCTGATCGAACTGATCGCCTTCGCCCGCTCCACCGCCTCGGCCGCTGACTTCGCGCCGGCGGCCTCGCCGTTCTTGCGCTCGATTTCGATCATTTTGGCGGCGATCTGCTCTTCGATGGCCTTCTGCTCGAGCGTCTGGTTCAAAGCGACTTTGGTGGCGATGGCGTCGATGACCTGCTGCGGTGGCGAGGCGTTGCCCATCACGACGGAAATGATCTCGAACGGGGTTTTGTTCAGCATTTCCTTCATAATGTCACTGATGGCCGAGGAAATCTCGGGCAGGTATTCATTGACCGAGAGCCCGCCGTATTTGGCGACGACCGACCGGGTGACCGTGCGAAACGGCTCTTGGATGAATTGCGTGTAAGCCTGCTTGGCGATCTCGTCCGGGTTGCTGGAGGTCTCCCAGCCGCCAAATTCCTCCATGAACTTCTTCACCGATGCCTCGTCGGGCCTGAGCCTCCAAACGATGTGCGCCTGGCTGTTGAGCGGCAGTTTGTCCATGGCCAAGATCGCGGTGTTGCCCTCGAATTTCTCGCTGTAGGTGTAGGGCGTGATCGAGACGCTTTGCCCGCTCAACCGCCAGCGCAGGCCGGTCGAGGCCGGCCCGATCAGCACGCTCTTGAACACGCTCCGTCCGAAAATCGGTTTCGAGTAAACGTAGCTCGCGTATCCGGCCGATGCCCGGACGTTCTGGGAATTCGAGAGAAAGACGACGCCGGCCACGCCGAGTGCCATCAACAGGAGAACGATCATTGCTGCGGGAGCTTGTTTCATAAAATTAACTGGTGCCGGCGATTCTAATGGGGCGGATCGAAAAGGGAAGCGTCCAAACATCCGCGGTCACGCCTTGAGCAGTTTTGCGATCCAGAAGCCGTAGTTGTCGCGGGCGTTGAGAGCCCGGAGGACGCCGGATTTGTCGAGGATGAAAACGGTCGGGAGCGCGTTGATCCCGAGCGGTCGAGCGATGGCGTTGTCCCAGCCCCTCCCATCAAAATTCGTCGGCCAATCTTCGATCTGAAATTCCTTGAGCCGCTGGGAAAGAGCTTTTTTGTCGGTATCGAGGCTGACCGTGACGACCCGCACATTGGCTTTCGGGAGTTTTTGAAGCGTGCTCCGGAAACTCTGCAGCCACATCAGGCTGTGGGGGGACTCCGCGGACCAGAACACAATGACGACGACATTTCCCTTCTGCTCGCCGGTGTTGAAATCGGCTCCTTGCACGGTGGAAAACTTCAACTCCAGGGGTTTGTCGAGATGGTTGAGGCGGACAAGATCATCGGCGATCCGGTGGTTGAGCGCATCCTCCTTGGAAAGTGAAGAGGCATCGTTCAAAAGCTTCCGTTTGAGCGCCGGATCGTTGTCGCAAACCGTCGCGGCCTCGACCAGCAGGCGGGGGCCACGCTTGTCGCCGGGATATTTTTCCACAAAGTTCCTCGCGGCTTCGACGATGGAATCCCGCGTTTCCGCTTCGCGTCCGATCGTTCCTTGGAGAAAAAGCGAGACCCGCCGGAACCCGGCGTCCGCCCGCTTCTCCAAGGGGGCGTCGGGCGACTTTTCGAGGGCCGCAAGAATGCGCGTCGCCTCGTCGGTTTGCTGCGGGACACCGTCCATCTTTCCGGTCGCCGCCAGGATCGCGGCCAGCCGGAGCCGGGCGTCAAAAGCCCGAGGGTCGGAGGGATACTGGGCGAGGAAACTCTCGATCAGGGTTTTCTGCTTTGCCAGATGGGTTCTTGCCAGGATCTGGGCCTCGTCGCGGGTCGCCGGCTTCTTCGACGGCCCGGCGTCCATCGCCACGATCACCGTCCAATCGGTGTCCGGCGTCGCAAGCGCGCTGGACGCGCAAACCAGGCAGGCCGCAATCAAATGAAATCTCATTTTTCCGGGACCTTGATCGTGGTGAATATCGCGCGGTGATCGCTGGCCTGATGCCAGATCCGCGAGCTGCTGATCCCGCTTTTGTCCATGTTGATATCCGGCCAGAGCGCCTGGCTGACCATCAGGTAATCGATGCGGGAATAAATGTCGGCTGACGACCAGTAGTGTGTCCAGCGGTAGCCGTAATAATCGGTGAGGAAGAGGTCCTTCATCCGGAGCGGATCCCGCGCCGCGCCCAGCAGCTCCTTGATCGGATACTCGTTTTTCGTGTCGTTCATGTCGCCGAAGAGCAGGAGTTTTTCCTCCGGGTTCGCCCGGAGAATTTTGTCGAGGTGTTCGCGGAGATGCAATGCCTCCTTCGCCCGCATCGCCACCTGGTCGAAATCCGGAACCTCCCGGCGGGATTTCAAATGCGCCCCCACCAAATGAAGCAGGTAGTTGTCCGCAAGCTTTACCGTGACATCCAGAATCCCCCGGCCGATGCGCGTTTGCTTGCCGTTCAGTTCGAAGGGAACCTCGTCCCTCGAGTTCCGGGCAACGATGGGAAAACGGCTCAGCAGCGCGATGTGCCTCGCGGCGTCGGTTCCCTTGACCCATTCTTTGTGCGGATAATCGAGCCTGGCGGCTTTCAGCCTCGCGCGAAATTCCTCGAGCGTCTGCGCGTCGCCCATCTCGATGATGCCCAGAATGTCCGGGTTGATTTCCTTGATGACGTCGATCACCGCGGCGATTTCCTGCTCGGGCTTGGGGGCATCCGGGACGGTTTTGCCATCCACCCTGCGCTCCATCTTGAGATAATTTTCAACGTTGTAGGAAGCCACCACGACATTGCTCGCGGAGAGGTTGCCTGCCAGCAACAAACCCAGCAGCACCGGGCACAACCTGAAAAATATCCGTTTCAAGGAAGAACAGGCGGCTGACGCTCAGGCAGACTTGGGCGGTTCCTTGTCGGTCGTTGATTTCACTTCCGTATCGGCCGTGGACGGGACGTGGGGCTCCTTGCCGGGAGCGTCCTTGATTTGAACGTCGGCTGCGGACTTGTGGATCTCGCGCTCAAATTCGTCGCGCGCCTTCTTGAACTCCCCGAGGCTCTGCCCAAGGCCTCTCGCAAGCTCCGGAAGCTTTTTCGCCCCGAAGACCAGAAGGACGATCACCAAAATGACAATGAGATCCGGCCCGCTCGGCATGCCGAACGCAAATAGTGGATGAATCATAGGATTCTCTATACGCCGCGTTTCCTGCGTGTGCCAGTAATTCTTTCGCGCGTTGCGAGGATCGGGTATCCGAATCCTTGATTTCGCCTCGCGTTCCGTGCAGAGTCCCCGATTAGCTTGATCTCTCCAACCGCCGAAAAATCCAGGGTGCTTCTCCTCACCGCCAGCATGGGGGAAGGCCACAATACCGCAGCACGGAATATCTCCGACGCCATTCTCGCCGAGTGTCCTGAGGGTGCCGAAGTCCTCGTGGCGGACCCGTATACCCGGACAAATCCCATCGTGAACCGCCTGATGCAAAGCGGCTACACCATAGCGATCAACCGGTATCCCAAGGCGTGGAAAGTCGTGTTCGAACTCCTCAGCCGCCGGGGGGTCGTCGAGGGCATGGGACCGATGCTCGCCGAACTCACCGCCGCCGTCCGGTCGCTCGTTCAGGAATTCCGGCCCCATGTGATCGCCTCGACATACCCGGTTTTTTCTTTCTTGAACGCCAAACTCCGGAAGCGCAACCCGTCGATGAAAACCCCGTTTTTCACGGTGATCACGGATTCCACGCAGATCAACTCGGCGTGGTACCGGTGCCCGTGCGACGGCTCGATTGTTGCCGACGAGCACACGGCGGATGTCCTGAGAGCCGACGGGGTGCCGGAGGAAAAGATCCACGTGCTGGGCTTCCCGGTGGGGCTCAGGTTTGAAAAGCTCAAACCCCAGCCCGCATCGCTGCCTTGGAAGGTGCTGTTTTTTCCGGGCGGCACCTCCGCCCGTGCCGTTGCCACGCTCCAACTCCTTTCCGGGTTGGAGAATGTCACCGTGGATGTGGTCTCTGGCCGTCGCAAAGCCACCCGCGACGCCATCGCGGCAGCCAACCTGCCAAAGGATGGCACGCTGACGGGATGGACGGATCAAATGCCGGAACTGATGGCCTCCCATCATCTTTTTGTTGGAAAAGCGGGAGGGGCGACGGTGCAGGAGGCGATCGCCGCGCAAATCCCGTTTCTTGTCAGCCACATTGTTCCCGGGCAGGAGGAGGGAAACATCGCATTTATCGAGCAGATGGGGATCGGAGCCCTCGCGGCCGGTTCGCCCGAGTATATTCTCCATCGCGTGCAGGGGGCGTTCGCGAACGAGGGGAACGTCTGGCATGCGTGGAGAAGGAACCTTGCCGCCATGCAGAAACCCTCCGCTTCCAGAGCCATCGCCCGCTTCCTTCTGGAGCGCGCCTTGAAGGACTGATCCGTTCACCGCCAGGTCAATAACCTTGCGCGGCGACTGAGCCCCGCACAATCGCGATGCCGTTGGATGTGCCGAGGCGCACGGCGCCGGCGTCCAACATGGCCCGCGCGGATGCCGCATCGCGGATTCCGCCGGAGGCTTTCACCTGGCATCTGCCCGCCACAGCGGCGGCCATGAGCCTGACATCCTCGATTGTTGCACCCCCGGTGCTGAAACCCGTGGAAGTCTTGACGAACGCAACTCCCGCTTCGCACGCGATCCGGCAGGCGGCCAGCTTCTCCTCATGATTCAGCAGGCATGCCTCCAAAATGACTTTGACCCGGGCGGCACCTGCGGCTTCGACCACCCCGGCCAGATCATCGAGCACATAACTCTCTTCGCCGCCCTTGAGCCGGCCGACCGCAAGGACCGTGTCGATCTCGCCCGCGCCGCTGTCAATGGCCCGGCGGGTCTCGAAGGCCTTGGCTTTGCTGTCCATCGCACCCAGCGGAAATCCCGTCACCGCCACGACGCGAACCTCCGAACCCTTCAATGCCTCCGCCGCAACCGCAACCCATGTGCTGTTGACGCAGGCGCTGAAAAAGCCGAATTCCCGCGCTTCGGCGCAAAGCCTGAGAATGTCCGAGCAGGTGGCATCCGGCTTGAGAAGCGTGTGATCGATTGCCCGGGCAACATTCATGAGAAGCGAACAAAATCCCTCAGGAACTGGAACCACAAGAAAAACATTCCTCGAACCGTGTAGCAGATCGTCGAGTTCCCCGCCTTTTTCAAAATCCCGCACGCGAGGTTGTGGTCGAACTGCCCGCGCAGGTCGTCTTGGATTTCGGCCCGCAACAAGGATTCCTCCATCGGACGAAGCCCCGACCCCGCTTCCCGCTCCAAAAACGCCAGGTGCAGCCGGATCATCTCCAGGATGGATTTTTCCCCCGTGGCCCGGTTGAGGACCGTGCCCGGCATCTGGTGCAAACCGTAGGAGAACGGATAATTCCACGTGATCAGGAGCCGGCCATCGACCGCCCGCGATCGCAGCGCGATGTAATAAAACGCGAACTCCGCCTGTTCGACCAGGCAGATGGCACCGGCTGTCGCCCGGTCCGCGCTCCGGAACAACCGATAGAAGTGCCGGGTGTCCCCATGCCGCCAGTCCGCATCCTCGACATGCTCGAACCCTCCGGATTCCATTTCGTCGGAAAGCTCCGGGAACGAGGGGAACGCCGCCCGGGGCGGGGGAGCGCAGGATTCCAGCCGCCGGTCCAGCGGCAGTCGCAGTTTGCGGACCCGCGTCAGGATTTCCAGCCAAGGCAGCAAAAACCAGGTGGACGCGAAGCACCCGCCGGTCCAAACACTGCCGCCGATCAGCCACCCGGCGAGAAATGACGCCAGCACAAAGCCGAGCGTCCCCGCGCGGAAAACCGCCGGATGCCGGAACGAACGCAGCGCGGCCGACAACACCCCCACGCCCAAGACCAGCAGGATTTCAGAAAGCACACCTGACTTTCCACCCTTGCCAGCCTCCCGCCAAGTGATATTATTCTCCGTTCAACTGGCGCGTTCGTCTAGGGGTTAGGACACAGCCCTCTCAAGGCTGGTGCACGGGTTCGAATCCCGTACGCGCTGCCACTCTGTTTTACTCTGGCGTAACAACGCGAAATCTTTTTCCGCTATTCCGCTTGTCATTTGTCACACGACAGGTGGGCATGAGATTACGGGCCGTTCCCGCAACCTTTTTGCGGGCAGCCTTGCAATGTCGGATTTGAGAACCGTCAGGACCGAGAAAGAACGAGTGCTTCTGCCTTTGGTTGGCCTGTTCGGTTGAAATGGGTCTGCGGACGTTCAGCGGTGATGCCGCCGGATCTCCGCGAGTAGTCTGCGGGCCGGCCGCCTGGAGCCGCCTTGCGATACGCCGGGTCAATCTCACAGACGGCCGATTCGACGTGCTCGAATGCGAGAGCCTGCCCGGCCTTGTTGGCAAGGAATCGGGCACGCGATGCAGCCGCCTCGATTGTGGAAATGAATCCGGTCTTCTTCATGGCCAGGCCGGCGAGCAATAAAACCGTTGCCTCGTCAGCCTCGGGGGCAAGCGTTCTGGCAACGGCAATCAGATCGTTTTCAGAGAGGGCATCAGGAAGATCGATCCGGAGCCGAAGGCGGCCATAGAAAGGCTCCCAGCCGAAAAGCGGGAGCTTCCGCTTCATGTTTTCCACAAGCCGGGTAAAGTCCCGCGAGGCGATCAAGGCAACCGGAACGCCGTAGTTCACCAGGGAAGTCAGAATCCAAGAAAGCCGCTGAGGCACTTCCCTTGGCTGAACGGCCTGGCTCAAAATATACTGGGCTTCATCGATCACGAGCATGATTTGCTGCTCCCTGAGCATCCCCTCAATCCGGGATCTCATCTCGTGAGTTCTCCGGCATGAGGATGCCGCCAATCCCAGCGCCTTGGACAAGTGCCGGTAAAAAGACTCGTCATCCTTGGCAGATCCGAGCTGCACATAACGCGCCTCACCAATCCGGGATTGAACCCAAGCCTGCGAGGAAAACGATTTTCCCACTCTGTAGGTTCCCTCTGCGAGCGTCAGGCCCCGGCAGGCAAGGCCGAAATCCAACATGTCGAAAATGGCTTTCTGTGTTGATGTGGCGGCCACACGTGCCATCGGCGCAATGGTCAAATCTGTATGGATCTCTAGGAGAATGTTGAAAGCTCCAGGCAGGATCGCCTGAGCCTGGACAGCGCAATCAAAAGCAGGGTCGAGTGCGAACCGCAGAAGAAAATCCTTCACCGTCCGGATCTGTGTGGCTCCTTGGATCTGCCCTCCTCTTTTCAGCATTTCAATGCAGAGACGATCAAGCCCTGTGGCATTGTCCCCAGCCTCAACCGGGAGCGACCAGCTCGGGAACTGATTGCATGTCGGATGGGTGAAGAGGCCGGCCCGCGTGCTCAGATCCTGGATCATCCAGGCAAGTTTTCTCAGAATCGGATCGCGCAAGACGCTACACCGCTTTGCCACCAGGTTTCCCAAAAGGTAATCGCCGCGCAGTTCCACGCTGCTTGCAAACTTCTCCTGGCGAAGTGCGCCGCCCTTGGATGCTCTGCGGGTGGCACTCATCTTGGGATCGCCATCGAAGGATTGTTTCTGAAAAACTCGCGCTCCATTTCGTCAATGCCCTCAAATGCAGATTCTTCGCGTTCTCTCCTGGCCTTCTGAATCAACCTGTCGGCATCTCTCTCTCTGCGGTGGCGTTCAGTGCCTGTGACCTCAAAAGCCGGATCTGAATTTTCCGCATGGCGGAACGACGAACCCAAACCATCCCGCGATTCTGAAATTGAAACAGACCTGGTTCCCGCTGGGGTAATGCCCCGGAACTGCGAAACCATGGCAGCACGGGCTTTCTTTTTGCCGTAGCTTCCCTCGGGCCTTGCCGCGCCACGATCCATGCTGAACTGAGGAACATCAGGCTCATATTCTGCCATGAGGAGAAATTGGCCAAACTTGGAATCAAAATTCCTCGCCGGGCTTTGTGTTCGCTCTCCGTCAAAAATCCAACATCCCTCCTCTGGGCGGGCCGGGTGAAATGCGATCAGCACGGTTTCCCCGCGATGCAGATAAATCGAATTTTTCACCCCGTTCACGCGGAAACGAAAACTCCTGGGGTAGTTTTTCACAGATACCTCGACGCAATCCCCTCGGACGGTAGCGTCCCGCTTAATTGGCAGAAACCTCCAGCGTTGGTCTTTCGGGCATTCACGCTTCCCGGCGTTCCGATACAACTCGGCGGGAACCTGAGCCTGACGCCCGCAAGCACGTCGCATGGCCGGCCGCTGGTTCTGACGCTCCATAGCTTTTGCTGTGCCCTCTGCGGCTTCCTTGATTGTCCAGAATTTTCTCTGTGAATCAGAATTTCCATTTTGGGCAGAAGTCAAAAGCTTCGTTGCGGCCTCGCGTTCGCCGCGATGCCGCCCAATCGAAAGGCTCATTGTGGAGATTTCACGCTGCAAGGGATTGAAGCGAGTCTCGATCGTCGCCTTTCCATTTGACGTGCTCATGGATAGGATGTTGATGATCTCATCCAACCCGCCCCACCGGGAACCGTCTTTCAGTTTGGTTCCTGAAATAAAGTCATTGTCCCACCGTCCGCGCTCTATCCTCCAGCACAGCGGCAAGCCGTGTTGAATTACGGTGTTCCTGATATGGTCGGCGATGTCCTCTGCCCGGTATGCATCCCGATCTCTTCCGATAGGATGAGCGGCTAGCCAGGCCGCGCTGGCCACGTCGAGCGTCGCCAATATCTGGCGGCCAGGTCGGAACTCTCCAGTTTCCGGATCTGTGTATCGGAAAGGCTCATTGAGGCTCATATCGTCGGACTCCCAAATGTCGTTTGGGCGAGTTGGGCACTCCTGGCCTCGATCATCGATATGGAACATCCCCCGACGTGAAGTCATTTCCAACTTGGCCCGGTGCTTTGGCCCAAAGAAATGGGCGGCCAATTCATTTGATGGCCTGGTAAGGTGGTGAAGATTCTTTGGCCACCTTGGGATGCGGCGTTCCCGTGCGGCTGTATCCATCTCAGCATGGATCAACATCCGTGTTTCTGGCCGGCAGATCGGATCGCGGGCGAAGTCTTCGATTCCCCTGGCAAGGCTGCCGCCGCGTTGTAGCCGGTGAAAAGTCAGACGTGTCCGCTCTTCTTCAGACAGGGAAAATTTTGGTTTTCGTCCGGATCTGCCCTGGCCATGGTGAGCGAGCAAGTGCTCTCCGCTCGCGCCGGCAACGACACGCGCGGCGATGCCATCCATTTTCTTCCGAAGGCAATCGCGGCTTGCTGCAAGTCTGATCCCGCTGGATTCAAGCGCATCCATGACTGCCGCTTTTGCTTTGCGGGAGCCATGAGTCTGGGCGAGCAATTTGACATCCTCAACAGCGGCGGCAAACACCCGCGTTTTGAAACTGGGGTCTTTCGGGTCGAGCGTTTGAAGCGTGATTTCCACGGCCGGGCAATGAATGTCGGATTTTTCGGGAACACTTCGCTCCTGGCGGTGCTGGCAAAACTCCTCCGCATAGAGTTCGAGCCGGTCAAAGTCGGCATGGCCGCCGTCGCGGGCAAGAATCCGCTCTATTCTACGGCGCGTGGTTCGGTTGCTCTCCAAAGAAAAAAGCCCGTCATTGGCCAAGAGAAGATTGGCCTGCCTCGCCATCTCGCGGATGGAAAATTCCTCCGCCCGTTTCAGGATCGGTGCAAGGCACGATCTGAGATGCGCGGCTTTTTCAATCGCCGGAGCCGGCATATTCGCAACAGGAATAGAGGGGGCAAATTTCTCCTTGGCCTGGCAAATCAGAATGAAGTGATGGATTCCACGGTAGCCCGTCATATCGGAAGCGGAACGCGCAAGCTTCGCCTTCATCGCGGAGGGCAGACTATCCAGGGCCCAAGATGCCGATTCCTTTCCGCGAACAAGGCGGAGTTGATGCGGAACCTTCGCGAGCGCATTGCGGACCGCCTGCGGATAGGTTCCGAGAGCATTGGAAAGCTCAAAAGCGGTGAATGTCGCGACGGAAGGAAGCATCTCAGGAAAAGTTTGCGGCAGGCGTGGGGACAATCGACAATCCCGACGATAGAAGTTTTTGCGCCTGGATGATCCTATTTACCCGCTTGGCAATCGGGGCGAGATTTTTGCCTTTGAGTTTTTCGCGCAGTTCTGGAGGACAGTCCGAAGATGCCAGAAATGCACGGATTCTCCGCAGCCCCGAGCGATCCGCGCTTGCGGCAACCATGTCCGCGAGTTGCGAATCAGAAATATTCAGCCTCTTGCAAACTGCGGGGGAGCCCATCTCTTTATGGATAAGCCCAGCGATCCCATGCTTGAGAAAAGCATTGTGGAATCGGTTGAGAGTTGAGGAGCTTGTTTGAAGGAGCTTGGCGGCGAGCCATTCACTCTTGGCCTCCCCTGTGTATTGAAGGGAAATTGCTCGAAAAACGATATCGGCTCTCCGCAGTGTTTCCCAAAACCTAGAGTCGTCTCCGCACTGAAGAACGAGGGATCTCCGGAAATACTTGCTTAAAATTCCTTTTGGCATCCGATGTGGACGGCCCGCCGCCGCGCCTCGCCGTGGCCTACGTGTCCTCTGTTGGGCCGTTCCGCTATCAGGCTTCGGTTTTCCATTCAAAATCGATTCCTGGCCATTTTTATAATTCTGCATAAAGATCGGTGTCCCACCACCAGGTTCCCGTCCATTCCTGGACGCGTTCCCATTTGTAGGAGCGCTTGCAGGCACGGTCGGCGGTTTTGAGCCATTTGTATCCGCTCGGGATTCCATCCACGGGAGGCGATGTAGCGATGGTTCCACAGGCCCCGGTAGTGGGCTTGGCGATGGAGGACGTTGTCAGCCGGGCAATCGGTGTATATTCGTTATAGCTCTCCTGTCCGCGGAGGAGCTTCTGGCAGTATTCCTTCGCATCATCGCTGAGTTGAAGCACTGAATTGCTTTTTTCGTCCCAAAATTTGAAATCGCTCCGGTAATATTCGCTCGTCTCCGCCTGCCAGCCTTTGATGCGCGTCCAGTCTGTATCGCTGAGAGCCTTTGATCCCCCTGTGTTGTAGCGTGCGTGCTGGGCGAGAGGGCGCTGGACCTCACTCCATTCAATCTCGTGAATGGAGCTGTTCTCCGACATGTTGGGGTCCGGAATCGGGGAAGGGTTGAATGTGATCGTGAGCACGCCTTTTCCGCCGGGGAGTTTTTTTACCTCGATGGTGTCGACTTTCAGCGACGAAGGAACTCCGGCTGCCATGGAGAACCGGTTAGGCATCGCCGCGACACAGGCGGCGTGTGGGCCGGAGAATGTCTTCACGTAGACCAGGCCATCCTTGTTGTAGGTGATGACCGGGGACTCCGGGCTTTCGGTGAGGTCAGAGGAGCCACGCCAGCGAGGAATGCTAGGCATACGCTTCTCCTCCCTGGCTACCGAGTGTTGGCTGGGTCATGATTTTGATTCCCTGCTGAGAAACCTGCTGCGCCCAGGTCAAAATCGCTCCGGCAGCATCAGCCGTGCGCCTGGCGTGATCGTTGGCGGGGCCGGATCCGCCGACGAAGCCGCCGATCTTGGCGAGACGGTCGGAGTCCATGGGTTTGATAGCTGCCTGCTTCTCGGCCTTCCATCCTTCGAGGGACTTGGTTCCTGGGGTCGCAGACTCTTCAGGAGTAGCCGCCTTGATGCCGGCGGTGATGGCCGCCCCGGCAGCAACTGCAATATTTTTTGCATTGGCAATTACGGAAGATGGATAGGGAGCCCCCTCGCCTCCAGTGGCGGTCTGGCTGAAGGTGTTATTCCCGCGTTTTCTGCGGGCGGCGGCCTCAGCGTCAAAATCGTCTGCCGTCATCGCTTTCCCTGAAGCCAAATTGAAGAGAGAAGCCTTTCGCACGCCCTCGGTCATGCGTTCCTGTGGGGATTTGACGCGGTTTTCCTTTTCGATCTGGGCGGCCCGGGCGCTGGCTTCGTTGAGGTCTTTTATGTAAAACTCGATTCCGACCTGGTCATGACTTTTCGCTGATATCTGGAGCTGTTCATTGTCGCGGCCCGTGCGGCCTTCAAGATGGATAAGCTCAGCTTGCGCCTTGAGGTTTTTTGGCTTCATCAGATCCATGTCTGTCTCGATGCATGCCTGAAAATAACTGAGCGGCCCCTCGAAAGCCCGGAGAAGGGTGGCGGTAATGGAGTCGCCTGACGCAGCGAACTCATCCACAAACGAATTGACGATTCCGGCCATGACGTTGGAGCCATACATTCCGACGACATCGAGCTCCTTCTGCATGAGGTCGGAAAATTTCCCCTGGCCGATGGCGGCGGTGAGGACGGAAACCTGGGAGCCGATCTTTTTTCCGATGTCAATCGTGTCGATTTTTTTGATTGAGTCCAGGAGAGGCTCCAGGGAAGAGGCGACCGGGCCGGCCATGCCGAGGAAGATCCCCTGGGTCTTAACGCCGATGGCCTCGAACTGGTTGGTGACCCGGGTGAAGAGGGCGGCGTCGCGTTCGAGGATAGCTGCCTTCTCGGCGGTGGACTTCGAGGCTTCGTCGATGGCCTTGGGGTCCGCCAGGATGTTGAGCATGGGTGCTCCCTGGCGTCCGAAGATGGCCTTGACGGCCGCCATCTTGTCCGCCTGGGTAGCGAGCCCGGAGATCGCGGTGCCGATGGCGTGGAACTGTTCGACGGCGGACTGGCCCTTGAGATTTTCCACCGAGAGGCCGAGCTGGTCGAAGATGTGCTTGGTGGGCTCGCCTTCAGCGTTCACGCCGCCCAGGGCGCTTTGGAGCATGGCGAGGTTCTGTTGCAGGCTGCCGGCATCCATACCGACCTCCTGGTAGGCTTTCTTGAGCGCGACGAGGGATGTGATGGATTCCCCTGTTGCCTTGGATTCGGAGCGCAGTGCCTTGCCGCTTTCAAAAACGGACTTGAGCCCCTCTCCGATCCCCTCGATGGACTTGAATGCCGCAAAGGAAACGCCCAGGAGCTTGAGCGCGTCGCCGACTTTTGTGAGCTCGCCGAGCTGGGCGGCATCGTGCTTGAAATCGCCGATGGCGCCCTTGCAGCGCTCGATCCCGGTGGTGAGCGGCTTGTGGTCGAGACCGAAGACGAATTTCAGATCCATGGGAAAAAAAAGGATGAAGGATGAAGGATGAAGTTGAGATCAGCCGCGCTTCGCGCGGGATTTGGCCGCCTTGCGGCCCACTTCATACTTTTTACTTCGTCCTTCATCCTTCTGAAGTGCCTCCAGTCGCTTGAGGAAGTCCTGATCGAAGTATGTAGGGCCGCGCGGGGTAAGGTCGTAGCGGGCCGCGATCGCGCTGTAGAGTGCGCAGGCCTGGGCGAGCGGCAGTGAGTCCTGGATGAAGCAGAGAGCCCAGCCGTATTCATGGGCTAGGCAATCTGTGAGGGTGAGGAACCACCCGAGGCCGTTGCCGGGCTCGGGTGCCCCGCTAAAGGGCCGGATTCGCCCTTTCCGTAAGGGACAGCGGTAGAGAAGCCCGCTTCGACATGGGCGTTGATTTGGTCGGCTGCTCCGCTCAGTGCGCGGGCTGGCAAAGCATCGGCAAATGCGGTGACGGCATCGGAGAACTTTCCGGATCCGATAAGCCGGCGACATTCGTCGTTCGATGGATTCGCCAGGATGAAGATCGCCTGGACGATATCCTCGATCTTCGTCGGGCGGTCGGTTCTTGAGATGAAGGGAGAGCCGATTTTTTCCAAGAGAAGGACTTTGCCCATGTTGAGCGGAGAAAGCACAACGGCCCCGGCCTCGGTGAACGCGGGGATGAATGCGGACAGGATCGCCGATGGTGTCCCATGTCCGGTCTGGGACTTGGCAGTTTGGAGGGCGGAGAGCCCTGGAATTTTCTTCTTCATAAATTATTCCATGGCAGGCGAGACGCCTGCCCCACGTTAGAAGTTGGTGTATTTGGTGGCTTTGAGGCGGCACTTGCGCACGCCCTTCTGCTCCCACATTTGCTGGAATCCGCCGGGCTGGACGATGCAGCCGGTGACGCCGCAAATCGAAACCGCATCGCCGATCTCGATCGAAGGGGCGGCGGTCTGGATGATGATCTCGCACTCGATGTCCTGCTTGTTGTTGAAGAACACGACCGCGGCGGCAAAGCCGTTCGTGTCGGCGACCTCCTGGGCTTCCGCATTTTTCGTGAGAGTTGCCGAAACAACGAGGCCGCCGGAGTAGACTGAGCCTGTGCCCCAGAGGATGGTGGAGTCGCCTTTGATGACGGGATTTGGTGCGGACATAAATTAGAGGTTGCGGTATTCGACGTGTGGCTTCGCGGTGGTGATGGTGAAGGTGAGTTTGAAAGCGGTAGTTTCGAGGTTCGGTGCCTGGAGGGCATCGAGCGGATCCGCGCCCTTGTAGTGAAGGAACCGGGAGGTTTCCTCGTCGGGCAGGACGTTCGAACGCACGCGGGCTGTGATGTCGTCCAGGAGCACCAGGAACGGCGGCTGGTCTCCCTGCGGCTTGATGAGAAGATCGCCGGGGTTGAGCAGGAGGCCCTTCGCCTTGATCACCCAGACCTCGATCTGGTTATCGACGATCGCGGCCTGCGGCTGGTCGGTCTGGTCCTTGTCTCCCGCCCAGTGGAGAACGACGCGGAACGAGAGCGGTTTGTCCAAGAGCTGGTCCAGCACATCGCCCGGATCCTGTGCGATCCGGAGCTGGCCCTTGCGTGCCTGGACAAAAGGCACGAGGTCATCGTGGATGATTTGAATGAGCTGTGCCGTGTTCATTTCAGATCGAGCTTCCCGTCGTGCGGGAGGGTTCGGAGATCACGCTGGCGCTGGGTTTGGCGCGGGACTGCTCGGGGTCGAGCGGCTCCTCGCCTTTGGAGATCGATTCCATCTCCTTGCGCACGGAGGAAACCTCTTCGGAGAAGGGGTTCTTTGCCTCACCGCGGCGCTTGTAGATGAGATCGACGGCGATGAGCTCGGCGGCGCGAGAAACGAAAGCTGGCAGCGGGTTGGAAAACGGGACGCTGTAGCGCTTGCCGAGCGCCCCATCGATTTCCTTGGCGACATTCTCGGCGACCTTGTCCCAGACCTCGGAGTCCGCCAGGCCATCGGCGTTATCGTCGAGGGCCTGGATGAGGAACGGGCCGGGAATGCGCCCGGCCACGTCGCCCATGATGACGTAGGGAGCCCCCATGGCCTATGCTCCGCCGGTGGAACCGACAGCGAGCTGTGGCAGGCCGTAGCCGCCATTGTAGCGGCCATAGGTCTGGTAGAGGAACTCGTGGCGCTTGAAGACGTGATCGCTGTCCGGGTTCGTGAGGCTCGCGAACGTCGGCTCTTTCTCCACCTGGAGGATGAGCGGGCGGATCGGGAACGCGGTTTCCAGCAAGAACCAGTTGGTGTCGTTGCCGGCGAGCTGCGGCCACACGATCAGATCGGCGGTGCCTTTGTTGACGTTGGTGACGGCCGTTGCGGCGACGATCTCGGAGCCGGCCTTGTTCGTGGCCAACTGGGAGATGAAGTCCGCTTGCAGGATCTGGCGGCCGATGGCCTCCAGCGCGGGCGGGACGACGAGCTGGAGCTTGATGCCGAGGCCCATCGGGCGGCCCTGGGCGTTCAGCCGGCTCTTGATGAGGGCGCGGGCCGCCTGGAAGCTGTCGGCGCTCAGCACGGTCGTGAGCTTGTTGGTGAACTTCGCGCTCTTGCTGTTGTCCGGCTCGTGGAGCTTGTCGGTGTCGAAGAAATTCTTGCCGGTGTAATCCTTCGCGGCGAACCCGCCGGAAAGGAGCGTGGCGACGAGCTGGTCCTGGTGCTGGCGCGCAGCCAGGCCCATGCTTTCCATGATCGGGTTGTAGATCCCGAAGGTGTCCCGCTCGATGTCCGCCTGCTTGACGGCGACCGTGGATTCGAACTCCTTGTTCAGGATCGAATACCGGGCGGCCGTGAGATTCTGGATGACGATGTCACCCACGAGTTCGCGCATCCCGGGCACGCTGCCCAGCCAGTGGTAGATCTCCTCGGCGGCGGTGGAGGGAGTGCGCAGGGCGATCTGCTCCCAGATGGTCTTTGCGCCCTGGTAGGCTTCCAGGAACAGGGTGCGGTAGCCTTTGAAGAGGGCGGCGAGTGTGGATTGGTTGATTTGCATGGTTTTGGTTAATTAGGAATTAGGAATGCGGAATTTGAGGACTACTTGACGAGGTTTTGGGCTTGGAGGATTGCGAGCACGGCGGCGCGTAGGGCGGCGACTTCGGGGCCTGTGGCTCCGCCGGTGGTGAAGGTCAACGCGGTAAGCGTGTCGGTGCTCGGAACGACCGAGCTCATGTGCGTGGTGTCCACGAGCGGCTTGCTCGTGTCGCCGTCCAGGAACCCGAGGAAGAGGCCGGCGATCACCTTGTTCGTCGAGGTGACGCACACGGTGGAGTCGTCCTTCACGTAGACCGGCTTGCCCAGGTAGGCGGCCGTCACTGGATTCGTTCCATCGTTGGTGAGCTGGAAGATCCCGCGCTTGACGGTGACGCTCAGGTCGCCAGCTTCGCCGGCCGAGTTGTCGATGACGCTCAGGTTCGGCTGGGGCTCGATGCGGCCGAGGACGCGCAGGCCCGCGGTGTCCGCTGCCGGCACGATGTAGCCGGAGGAGTTCACGGCGGCGAGAGCGCCGGCGAAAAGTGTGGTGGTGGCAGCGACGGGGGCCTTTTCAATGAAGAGGCCGGAGCGCTCGGGAGTGTTGACGGGTGCGGTGGCGGACATGGTTAGTTAATTTTGAATGTTGGATGTGGGATTTTGATGAGCGGATCAGGAGTTGTGCTTGTCGTAGGTGGCCTTCGAGAGGCCGAGCTTGCTGTTGACTTCGGCCTGGATCGAATCCGCTCCGGTGGCTCCTGAGGCGGAAAGGGCGACGACGCTCGCGGCGGCCGAGGTGCGCTTTTCGAGCGGCACGGTGACCGGAAGATCGGAGACCAGGGCGCGGAGATCTTCGTTGCCGAGCTTCAGCGCGGCGGCGGGGATGACCTTGCCCTCGTGCGAGGCCAGGGTAATGATCGATTGACGCTCGGTGGCCGTCGAGGCCCCGAGGACTTTGCTCACGTTCCCTTCGAGGGTGACGATCTTGGCGGAGAGGGATTCGACGGTCGGCTTTTCGTCGCCATCGGGTGCGACCTCGGCCGCCTCCTCCTCATTGGCAGCTTTTTCAGCGGCTGTTTGGATTTCCTCGTCGGTGGCTTTTTCCGGGTCGAGGTCGAGGATGGCGCAGAGGAGCTTTTTGAAGTCGGGCATGGTGTTGGTTTTGGTTGGATTGGTTTGATCGGCTGAGAAAAGGATGAGCCCCGGCACAGCCCCCTGGCGGCAGGCGGCTGCGGAGTGGAGGAAGATGACGTTGTTTTTGTCGTCGCGCTTCACGGCGGGCGAGAGGTCGCGGTAGTGGCCGCCTCCGATGAACTGCCGGCCTTCGGCTGTCCACTCGATGTCCTCATAGACGATGCCTTCACCGGAAAGGCAGACGACCCGTGCGGTGGCGGCGATCGCGGCGGGCTCGCCTTTGTAGGTGGCGGAGCCGGGGACGGTGTTGTGATCGAAATCGAGGACGACGCGATCAAAATTGGAAAGTGCTTGATTGGCGGGCAGCGCGGAGAGCGTCACCTCATTGACATTGAAAGACCCTTTTGCCGTCTTGTGCTCGCCCCAGGGAAAAACGACCATCCGCGTCGGGAGCTTCGCGGGATCCTCGATCTGCCCGATCCGCGAGTTGGCGTGGAGGGCGATCAGATCACCGGGAATAAGGGCGGCATTGCGTGGCACGGGGCGCACGATGCCTGATGTCTGGCATGCCCGCTAAGGATGCTGGGCGCTCTGGGGACGGTGGGGCGGAAAGAGAAGTGGCGGGTTAAGAGTGGCGCGTGGCGGGTGGTTGACACTCTTTACTCGCCACCCGTCACCCGCTACCCGCCACTCATAGCTCCAGCTTCTTCCGCATGGCCGCCTCCGCTGCCTTGGCGACTTTCTCCATCGCCCATGGAGCCATCGCCCCGCTTTTATTGAACGGGAAGAACGGCCGCGCCGGGATGGTGACCTTGTGGCCCCGTCCGGTCTTTCCTCCAAACTGGTGGATCGCGGCGTAAGGCATCGGGTTCCCGATCTCGACGGAATCTCCATTAACCTTCACGAAAAAGGATTTCCGCAAGGCGGTGGTCTTGATGAGGAGTGGGCGCGCATCGTCGCCTTTCTTGCTCTTCTTGCGGGCCTGCCAGGCGGCGATGCGCATGCCGGGGTCGTCGAAGGCCCGCTGGGCGATGCTCTCGACCTGGGTGCCCATCGCCAGCAAGACTGGCCGGACATCCCGTCCCTGCCGCATGAGCTTCTCCAGGCGCGGAGAGATGTTGTCGATGGAGACGTGGATCGACGCGCTCATTCTCGGGGAAGCCCTCCGGCATCGGCAAGCCATTCGGCTTCTTCTTGGTCGAATCCTTGGAGCATGCGGCCCCGGACGGTCTCTTCGCGTGTGAGTTTGCGCGTTCGGGATTCGAGGCAGAGGCGCTCCAGTTCCTCGGCTTCTTCCTCGGTGAGTTCGCGGTGTTGTTTCATGGCTTTCCCCCCAATGCTTCGCTGAACAGCTTATCAATTTGCGCGGCTTCTTGCTCGCTGAAAAAACGCACGCCGTGATATTTTGGGTTTTCTGCGGCGATCTGGGCGAGCAGCCTCGAGTGGCCGCTTTTGCGGGCGATCCACTGGGCGTAGGCGCGGGCCAGCATTTCGCCTGGCTTAATCATGTCGCGCAGGTCGGCAATGTCGCCTGCAAAAAGGTCGCTCCTGATCCCCGGACGAGATTTCCCCGTGCGGATCATGCTGCGTATCTTTTTGGCCGTAACGGTTTTTTCCAGTGCGGCGGTGATGCGGGCGCTATCGCCTGGACTCATTATCCCGAGTTCGACCCAGTGGCCGATCTCGTGGAGCAAGGTCAGCTCCGGGTGAGGCCCCTTGCTGCTGATCGTGATGCTGGTGGCCTTGCCGGTGATTTCGTTCCAGATGAACTCCCCGACAACACGCGTGCCACGGCTGGCGAGGAGCGGGATGGAGTTGAGGCCACCATCGTCATGCACGCTGTCCACCACGGTCATCGTGGCGGAGAGCGCGGCGGCATCGGGATGAGACTCGGGGATCCGGAGTTTTCCGCCCACCGGGTCAACCCGAGGCGGCACGGGCACCGGCGTCATCACGCCGGGGAGCCTCGACGCCGCCCGGGCGGTCGAAGCCAGGGTCTCCGCGACAAGTTTCTCGCCGCTGAGCCAGCCGAAGATCGAGGTGCCGGTCTCCGGGATCTGGTTGTTCCGCGCCCATTTCTCGAACGCTGCCCAGACGTGTGGCTCGTAGCGTTCCTTGAGCTTGTCGAGCGGGATGCGCAGGTCGCGCGGGTCCCAGGTAAAGGCTCCCGGCTCGCCTTTTTCTGCCGGGGTGCGGACATCGAATATCTGGTTCACCCCGCGCACGAGGTGGCCGGTTGTCTCGACGTGCTTGAGCTGCGCCCCCTCGATGACCTCGCGGTGGTCCGGCTCCCGGTCCGCGTCCTTCTCGCGGAACTCCCGCGCGTCATCTTCGCTGAGCGGAGTCCATCCGCATTTGCAATTCCAGTCCCATGGGCACTGGTGGGTTTGAACAAATTCGCTGTCGAAGGGGAAGATCAGCCCGTGAAGCGCGACGTGCGAGGGGCGCGGCTGGGCATCGTAGTTGTGGACATACTGGCAATACGGGAAGATGTCCTTCTGCGCGGCCTGGTTCCGGTAGCGGGCCGCACCGTAAGCCTGGAAGCCATGGGTCCTGAGCAGCGTCTCCGCCCGGCGCTCGGCCGCATCGGTGTTGTCCGGATCCTCCGGGTCGGCGAGGAACGGGTGGATTTCCTCGACGATCTTCTTCTTCGCGTCGTCCCACCGAGCGCCGGCGGGAACGGTCGCCACCTCGTCCCGCACGCGCTGGAGGACATCGAAAGCCGTGACCCCGCTGATCGTGAACGCCCGGGCCTTCAGCTCGGGGAGCAGTTCCTGGAACACCTCGCGTGAAACGACAGGCTTCGAGGCGATGAAGTCAATGGCCTCTTCGTGGGGAGTTGGTTCGAGAAGGTATTTCATTGGGAAAATTAGGAATGCTGAATTTGTAATGCGGAATTGAGGAGTGGCCTCGATCTCGTCGGCGGCGCGAGATCCAGCGGGGACACTCCTCGGGCGAAGTCGGCGTGGAGGTAGATCATCGTGGTCTCCACATGCTCGTGCCCCATGAGATCCTGGATTGTGCGGATGTCGTTGCCGGCGTGGAGCGCGTGGGTCGCGAAGGCATGGCGGAGCGTGTGTGGCGTTACGCGCTTGGTGACACCAGCTGCGCGAACGGCCGCCCGCATGGATTTTTGGACACCCTCGGGGACCGCATGCCAGCGGCGCTGGTCGCGGATGCACTGGCTCGGAAAAAGGAACTGCCAGCGGAGCTCGCGGGCGGCGTTGCGATATTTCTGCGCGAGGCGGCCGGGCAGTTCCACGATGCCCGCGCCGGCGGCCAGGTCTTGATCGTGCAAGGCGGCACGCCAGGCGATCTGGCGGCGGAGGTGCGGCGCGATCAATGCGGGCAGGAGGCACAGGCGATCTTTGTCGCCCTTTCCACCGTGGATGCGGATTGTCTGCGCGTCGAAGTCGAGATCTTGAACGCGCAGCTTGCACGTTTCCTCGACGCGGAGCCCTGCCCCATACATGAGCGCGGCCATTAGCCGGGGCTGGCCTTTGAGGCCCGCGAAGATCCGTGCGAGCTCTTCTCGGCTGGGAATCGTGCGCAGATGGAACTTTTCCCGAGGCGGCTTCGGAAGTCCTAGGTTCGGAAGGTCCGCTTTGAGGACGTGCTTGAAAACAAAGACCAATGCGCACAGCGCCTGCTTTCTGGAGACAAAGGAATAGTTGTTGCGATCCAGCTCATGCAGCCACCGCGAGACCATTTCCCCGTTCCATGCAGATGCCGGTTGGCGGCCAGACTCATTGTAAAACTTCCGAAGCCAAAATTCGTAAGTGGCAATCGTGCGCTTCTGGAGATCCCGGCAGCTCGCCTGGACACGGAATTGGTCAATGAGTCCCATAAATTAATCCGAACCTGGTTTGTTGATTACACTGTTGGGCTGGCCCAGATTGTGCGAGTGGACTACGGAGACGAGTCCGAGAGACAACCACCAGTGCCATCCCTCACACTGGATGCGATGCAGGCCGAGCGGCTGCCATCCCCACGCTATCCAGACGGATCGCCAGTGATCCGCCGCGATGCGATACCTCCAAAACGGGTTTTTGATCCTGTGCAATATCCGCCCAACAAGGCGCTCCAGCGAACCCCTACCGGGGTTCACTTTCGCTGCCGCGCATTTCGTAACGGTTTTCATAGAGTGGTTTTCGTCGCGGGGCCGCTGATCTTTGCGTTCGACAAAATATCATCGGGTTCGCTGATCTCCTCGTGACCGCAAACGGGGCACCGCTCGAAATACGCAGCCTTGTATTCCTCTCCGCATTTCTCGCAGATCATGGCTTGCTCTCCTTGGACAGAATTACCACGGCGTCGGTGATCCAGTCATCGGCCTCGGATGGAGAATCGAATTTCCCGTTTTCGATCAGCCCGCGAGCGCGTTGCACCATGTCCCGCAGTTGCGCGTATGAAGATTCGTTGGCGAGTGCTGTCTTTGCCATTTGAACCGCGCAGTCATAGCCCCACCGGGTATCTGTGATGAGGCGAAGCGCGGACCGCATTCTCGCGTTATCAGCGGCCAGCATTTCGATGTGTGTTTTGTTTTCCATAAGAATTGTCGAACCAGCCGAGCGAGCCAACGGCGGGTCTTCGTGACGCGAATCGTCTAGGAGATTGTCTTCCTGCTCTTTAGTCATGGCCGTGGCTCCTCTTGATCGTTGTGCTGTGGATGGGCTGGAGCTTCCGCTCCGGCGCGTTGAAGGCGATGTATCTCCGCCACGATCAGCGCCCCGGCCTTGACGAGATTTCTGATTTTGTCGTCCGCTGGTCGCCAGCATTCCGCAGTCCACGGCCAATGTTTCGGCGCTTCTTTATCTATCGTCCTCGTCGGAGTGTATCGTTCTGCCACTACCTGATAAGCCTCGAAGAGGGCATAGCTGGCAGCGGCTGCCGAGAGTTCCCCGTCTGTGTGCTCGTCGTCGTGGGTTGAGTTGTATCCGTGCGCGAGGGTCTGCCGCTCGCGCTCGGCTTTGATTAGTTCGATTGGATTCATATATTTTAGGCCGCTATCGCGGCGGTTGGTTTTTCGAGCCCATCCACAGCACAACAGGCTGGTCCAGCGAATCCTTCGGATTCGCAACTTTCGAGGCGGACACCGATGGCTCAGGATCGCTGACCAGCGCGTTGAATGTGGCGCTCATAAAGTTTTCAGGCTGCCCCTTCGCCGCGCTTCGCCGTGGCCTAGAACGGGTTTCTCCCGGTTTTCCGACTCATGGCGCATGCAGGGCGGTTTCATGGCGATTTTTGGCGATTCAGATGACGGCGCTGTATCGCTCGCGGTTGGTGAGGCGGGTGGAGGGGTCGGAACGGAGATCCCAGAACTCCGGATCGGAAGATGCGTGCAAGTGCTCGAACCAGGACTCCACATCGATGACGGTGGTATTCGGCGCCGGACGGCGGGATGCGACGAACCCGGCCTTGATGAGGCGCATGAGCGTGTTGTAGTCGATCCCCATGCCGAGGTGCTCGGGTAGAGCGCCGGTGAGCCGGACCCAGCGCTCGTGGATCCGGACGACCGGCCGGTATTCGCTCGGGCCGATCTTTTGCCAGGAGACCAGGGCGACCTTCGGGAGATCGATGTCGTCCGGCGCCGGGAAGACGGTCTTGCCCGGGGCGACTTCGATCTGGCGGCCGTTCGGGAACTCTTTGCACTTGGAAAAGAGGTTTGCGCGGGTGGGGCGTTGTGCCGGGTGTTCTGCGGTCATCATAGGAGCTGGAGCTGCGGGTTGGTGGATTGGAATTTCTGGCGGCGGAAAAAGTCGAAGGCCTCGGTGTCGGTGAAGGCCATGTAAGTCCCTTCGCGGGCCGGGGTCTCGTCGGATGTCGCGTCCACAACGAATCCGATCTGGACGAGTTCTGTGACACGGGGGCGGACGTTGAGGATGTCCCAGTCCATGGCGGCTGCGAGCTCCCGCGTGGTGCATGGGCCATGCTCGCGGAGCGCGTCCAGAACGGCGCGGCGGTTTCCGACGATCTTGTTCTGGATGCCGTCCCAGGTGGCGTTGCGGTAATCGATGGGGCTCATATCTTGAAGCCAAAGGCTGGTTTATTGGATTCTGATCTGCGGTTGCGGACGGTGAAGACGAGCCGCCAGACCTGTTGTGCGGAGGCCTCGGATAGGCCGCAGCGGTATTGCCGGCGGCAGATGGCCTCGGGATAGGCGAGCGGGAGCCGGCGCTTGTTGCATTCGATCTGGAGCCGGTGGAGCGCGATGCGGTATGGCTCGCTTTCGGCCTGGAGAAGGACGTTCATGGCGACCTCGGGCCGACCGGCCAGGTCGAGGAAGTGGGCGCGGAGCGGTAGGAAGTCGCGCTGGCCGGCCTCGGTGATCCGGCGTCCCACCGCCTTGATGCACTGCGCATGGCGCCATGGGTCGAACGCCTCGCCACGGCCCCATTTTAGCCAGGCTTTACGCGAAAGCATGGCGAGGCTCTGGCGCTGCTCGCGATCGAGCGGAGCCCAAGCCATGTCGGGAGCGTAGTTTGCGCGGCTTTGCCGCGAATGCGAAATGGGCAATGTGGAATTTGGAATGCTCATAGGAGGGCTTCGGGTTGCTGGCCTGATGAAACAAAGGAGTGGGCCGGACCGTTCCAGCGGAGCTGCCAGCCGAGGTTTCGGCGCATGTAATTGATGTCGCGGATCCCGGTCTTCGAGCTGATCTGGAACTCGCTGGCAACGATCCTGGCGTTGAGCGGGAGCCGGTCGCGGATCCTGCCGGCGATCCACCTCAACCGCTCGATGGCTACACGGTCGCGTCCAGTGCGTGCGCTCATGGCTTTTGCAGGGATGCTCTGCATTCCTCCCGAACAGACTCCGGGAGATCGCAGAAGAATTTCGGGATTGAGGCATTGGGATAGTTTTCGGTGATCCAGGCAACCCAGCCTTTCGGTGCAGGGGAGGGCGAGGCTCCGTGTGAGCCGTAATTATAGGGTTCGGACGGAGCCTCGCCCTCCCGGCGGCAAAAGGCCTTCCGGGCGAGGTTGAGCCGGTCTTCGAAGAGGTCGGCATCCTGGATGAGCCGGGAGAACTGGAGCGAGCTGGGCGAATAGCCGGATCCGGGTCGTCCCATCTGGGCCTTGATCCAGCGGATCGCGAGCGCCACGTCCGCGGCCGTGTAGCCGCGCTTGATGAGCTCGTCCCAGGCGCGCATGCGCTGGTAGCTGAGCGTGAGGCGCTGTTGTGTGAGGCTCTCGAAGTGGGCATGCAGGGCGGAGACCAGTTTTTTGAGCCGTTCGGCCTGCTCGATGAATGTCTCAGACATAGGAAGCCTCCAATGGTTGCGGGCCAAGGCTCCGGACCCAGACCTCCACCAGTCCATTGTGATCTAGGACAAGCGCCCATTTCCGGCCGGACCGGCTCATGTCGCGGATGACGTTTTCCAGCATCGAATGTTCGGAAGGTAAATATCCGGTCGTGAGCGGTTGGAGTCCCAGAGCTCTGGCGACTTCTGCTGCGATAAGGTGGGCTTTCATATTCTTTGCTGCTCAGACCCGTTTGAGGACAGTGCGGCCCGCGATGCGTTCTTCCTCTGCCTGCCGCGCGTCGATCCAGATGCGGACCTTAATCCAGAGGATCAGGACAATGACGACCAGGGCGGCGCCAACGGCCGCAGACACCAGGCACATGGTCAGGGCATCTGCAGCAGTGAGCGGCGCCGGGGCGTTGAGGAAGGAGGCGATCATTTCCCCTCCCTCGCGCGGAGCCAGGCGACGATGGCCGGCAACGCGCTGCGCCGGGCGATGATCTCTGCTCCGGTGATCGGCGTGTAGATCATGCGGCCTCCTGGCTGAGCCTGTCCTGGATGACCGTGAGGTCGGGCTCGATGTAGAATGCTTCATCCTGTTCGACCTTGACGCCGATCTCGCGGAGCTCGGCCGGCTGGAGGATGCCCTGGCTGACCTGGGCGATGAGCCCTTCCTTGTCCACCTCGCTCTTCACGCGGACGAATGCCGCTCCCCAGGCGAGGCTCTGGAGTTTTTCCAGCACGCGGGCGAAGGTCCAGCCGCTTAGGGTTTTCAGCTTGGGCGTCCCGGTGCGGAACCCGACTGCGCCGGCGTAAAATTTGACGTGCTTCTTCTTGGAGAACTCTTCCGGAGCGGACTCGGCCCACGCCTGGACGATCACGCTTTTGGCTTTGATGTCTGAGGAGCACTGGTCGAGCGCCGGGGTGTAGGACTCGCGGATCGCGAGGATTTTTTCATCCATCTCCGCGTTCAGGGCGCGGCGGCGGTTTTCGGCAAGGGCGATGTCGTTGACGAGGAGCTCGGCCTCCTCGCGGGTGACGATGATTTGTTCGGTGGAACGGATGCGGGGTTTTTTTGTCATAATTTGGAATGTGAAATGTGGGATTACCGGGTGCGGGCGATGGCCTCGCGGGCTTGGTCGAATGTTTCCGGTGTGACGGGCTCGCCGCGGGAGAGCTGGGTCGCGCGGCGGACCATGAGGGCGAGGGCGGAGAGCGTGCGGGTGTCGGGCGGAAGCGAGGAGAGGGCCTTCACGGCCGGTGCGGCCGCCGCCGCGTCCCAGCCGAGGCGGCGTCGCAGGAAGAGGGCCGCGTCGCTGTCGGGAAGCGTGCTCATCCACACGCGCTCGCCCATGCGGTTGCTGTTGAGCTGGCGGCACTCCTCGTAGGCGGTCTCGCGTTCGAGTTTGCGCCAGAGGCTCGGGATCGTGAGGAGGATGAACTCTCCGGGGGTCCGGTTGATGAGCGTCTTTAAGATGTTGAGCGTCTGCGGCCCGAGGTGGTGGCCCTCGTCGAGGACGACCGTGCGGCGGCTCTCGCGCAGCCGGGCGATGACCCGGTCGAGCGCGGCGGCGGCCCCGGCGCGGTCGGCGGTGCCGCCGAGCGCGGCGAGCAGGCCCGCGAGGAACGCGCAGACGCTCCCCTTGTGGGTCTCGTTGCACTCCAGCGTCACGACGCGGGAGCCGTATTGCGCGACGAGCAGCTTGCCGATGCTGCTCTTGCCCTGGCCGCTCGGCGCCTGGATGATGACGAGGCGCCGAAGCGTGTCCGTGCTCATCGCGTCGCGGACCGCGAGCCGCGCGGCGTGCGGCAGGCTCAAATCCTCGTATATGGGGTCATCGGTGCCCAGGATGCTCTCGGCCTGCTCGATGAGCCGGCAGACCGCCTGGTATTCCGCCAGCCAGTGCGGGGCGCTCCCCGCCGGGGCCTCGCCCGCCAGGATGCGCTTGTATTGCCGGTCGCTGCCGACCCCGCTGTAGCGGGAGCGGAGCTGGCCGAAGCTCAGCCCCTGGGCCGAGCGGTAAGTTTCGATCCTGATCGCCGCTTCGCGCAGCGCCGCCACTTCCTCGCGGAAGAGGTCTTCGTTTTCTTCTTCTTTCATTTGGTTCTTTCTAATTTGCCTCCGGCAAAACCCTCACCCCTGCCCTCTCCCAGCGGGGGAGAGGGTGGTGGTGCTGGCCTTGGCGGCGGCGGGTTGGTTTTTCAAAAGTGTGCTTTCTCCCATTCTTCGAGGTCTGCCGCGCGGGGGTCGGCGGCCACGCGGGCCGCGAACGCGTTCCCCTCGTGCTCCGCGGCGGCCGGACGGCGGGGCGCGGAAACCTCCGCCCCCTCGCCGCCGGTTGCTTTCCCCCCACGAGAAATTTCTGTGAAGTTGCCGAGGCCATCGCGGGCGGTGCTGGTGCGGGCTACAATTCCTTTTGGCTCGATGGCCCGGGTCTCGGAGCGGATCGCTTGCACCGTGGTCCGGCGGTGGCGGCGGGCGAGGTCGGCGGCCTCGGGACGGAAATCCATTTCCCACCCCTTCATGTCGCGGACCAGCGAGGGCGCGTTGCTGATGCAGTCGGCCTTGCGGGCGATGACCTCGCCGATGCGGGCGTGCCGCGAATTTTGGAGCGCGACGATCGTAGCGCCCTCCGCCGGGGCGAATGGGTCGAAATGCACGCGCACCTTCTCGCCCTGGTGCCGCCAAAGCCCTTCGCTCTGGAAATAGTATTTGATGCTCTCGCCGAACGGGCTCATCACTGAGCCGCCAACGCTGTCGCAGCGCAGAACGGTCCATTCCTTGGCCTCGCCCTGGTAGTGGTGGGAGAAGTCGCCGACGAGGCGGGGGCGCGCTGCGGCTTCCTCTTCCCAGATCTCCGCCGGAATGCTCTGCCCGTAGATGTCGCTTTCCGTGCGGGTTCGGTTGCGCAAGGTGATCGCGTGTTCGAGCGTGTTCATCACCTCGTCGAGCCTGGGGAAAAACTTGGTCGGGTCTTTGTGCCCGGATTTGCAGGCCTCGGCGATTTTCGAGTTTTCCTCCATCTCGCCGCGGAACCGCCCGATCTGGCCGGGCAGGTCGCCGAGCGCGGTCCAGAGCCCGTTGAAATAATTTTCGATGAGCTTGTGGTTTGGCCGGTAGGCGCGGGTCACGGCTACCCCGGCGGCGGCGAGGAACTCCTGCACCCGCTTGCTCTCCCACACGCCGCGCTCCAGCACGACCTCGGCGGGTTTGCCGGTGGCGGCCCAGGTGCGCGCCATCGCGCGGATCACGTCCTCGCTCCGGTAACTCTGGCGCGGGCGCATCGTGAAGTCGAATCCGGGGCAATACGGCACCGCATCATCGATACCGATGAGGAGCTGGAAGCGGCCCAGCTTCACGCCGAACTTTCGCGAGCACACGTCGTCGGCCAACTGCCAGGGCACGCACACGAGAAAATTGATCGATCCGTCGTCCCAACTCTGCCGCCAGCCTGCCCGCAGGCGTGCACCGTCCCGGCCAGCCCGCATGCAGCCTCGGCGGTTCGCCAGGCTGTTCTCGACCTCGCGGGGTGTCCGGTGGTATCGGATCACTTGCTCCTCCACCGCGAAGGCCCGGCGGAGCGTCGGCGTGAGCGTGTGCCTGCTCGCCCTCGGCTTCAGGATCGCGGCGCGGGTCTCCTCGCTGCACCCCTCCCACTCGGCCAGCGCCTGCGCGGCGGCCGTGATGCTCCCGGCGCCATCCGCCCGGTTGAGCACGAGCACTTTTTCCCTGGCAAACTGGACTTCCGCCTCGGTCGGGATCGCCAGCGCGGTCCGTCCACACTCGGAATAGTCGTCCTCCAACCCCTCTGGCCCGCGCTCCCGGAGACGCTTCGACCACCGGTCGAAGTTAGCCCGATGGACATGGCTGACCTTGCACGCCGCCGCCACGCTCAGCCCTCGCCGCGCAACCGCCGATTCCACGGCGCGGATCGCGGCCAGCCTCGCCTGCGCGGCGGGCGAAATCGAATGTTGACCCTTTTCTCCGAAACCGGCATTTTTCCCGGCATGGAATCCCCCTGCTCGATCCGGTTCCCCGATGGCCAGCGGCTGCCGGGCGTCGTCGTCTCCCGGCGGGACTGCGGGCGGGATGTCACCTTGGAGGTGATGGTCGAAGGCCAGGCCAGCACCGCCGGGCAGTGCTACATCGATTTTCCGGGGCTGGAGCACCGGGTGAAGGTGGATCTCCTGTGGGCTCATAAAGCCGTCTCGAAATTCCGGGTGGAAGCTTTCGCCGAAAAATAGTTGATGCCCGCCGCCTCGGTGACCCGCTCGATCGCCTCGCTGCTCCCGATCCAAATGAGCGGCTTCTTTGGCTCGTAGGTCGCCCGGGCGATCACGTCCCCCTCGCCGTCGCAGATCTCGACTGTCAGCGGCAGGATCATTTTCCGGCGCTTTGCTTTGGCGACAGCAGCATTCACGCGCCGCACGGCGGCGGCTTTTTCCCCGGCGGTGTGGCTTTTCACTTTCCGGCCCTCCAGACCCGCAACTCGGCGGGCAGGGTCTCGATGAGTTCCCGCCACTGGGCGCGGAAGGCGAGCCGCGCTTCTTGCGGAAGCCCTTCCCACTTCGCGAACCCGTTTTTCATCGAAGCCAGCGACCTGGGAAGCATCCCGTCGAGGAATCCGCTCACCTCGTCGATATCGAGATACACCGTCTCCGCCCGCGAGGTCACTTTTTTCCCGGCAATCGCGCTCTTGAGACGGTTTAGCGGCGTGTCGCCGCGGATGATGTCCAGCTCGTGCTCCTCCCGCAGGTCCGGGTTCGCCGCGAAGATCTCGTGCGCCTCCTTCGCCCACATCACCATCTCCCGAGATACCCCCAGGATTTTGCCGATCTCATCGAAGGTCAGCGGGCCGTCTGAAATCAAAGTCGAATATTCGACTTTGATTTTTTTGGACGCAGATTTGCGGTCGCCCCCACGACCATTCGCCCGTCCGGCGAACATGGGCCAATACCAGTAAGCGCGAGCGCCCTTGTCGAGGTGGTTGCGGCCGAGGCCGCGCGAAAGGATGAGCGCCTCGGCGTCGCTCTCGGCGAACACGTCGCACTCGGCCTCTTCGATGCCGATGGAGAGCCCGAAACTGAGCCGGTGCCGACCGTCGATGACCTCGCCCTCCTCGTTGATGGCGAGCACCTCGCCCAGCATGTGCGTGTCGTAGATGTGCCGCTGCATCTCGGCCAGGTGCTCTGTGGGAACCATGGGCAGCCGGGCCGCCAGCGGGTGAATCGTGAGGGAGTCGAGGCGCCGCATCTCGCGGCGTAGCGGGACCCCGGGAATTGTTTCTGAGGTTTTTTTCATGATCTTTTTGGAAAGCGGGCTTCGCGTAGGGAGATGGTGACGCGGACTTCGGGAAGGTCGGCGGCTTCTTCGGCGGGGATCACATACACCCCGTCGATGAGCAACTCGGGGTGGGCGGCATGGAGCCGGTGGATCGCCTCCGCGATCCATGCCTCGGTTTTCAGCAGGCTGGCGGCGACGGCGCTCATTGGTTTTTCAGGGCTTCGGTTGCCGGTGGTTGATTCGCGGATTTGCGTGATGCCTCGGCTGCGGCCCAGGCGAATAAAAACGCCCATGCGGCAAGCACCAGAAGGCCGTGCCGGAGTCCGGTAAGGAATCCCGGCACCACCGTGAAGAACACGCAGAACAAAAGAAAATATCCGCAGGCTTCGGAGGGATTCATTCTCCGCGTCCTCCGTCGAGGTCGCCGCGCAGGTCTTCCACCCGCGCGGCGATCCGGAAAAGCAGCTCCCGGTATGTCCGCATGTCCGTAAACCGCAGCGGCTGGACCTGCTCGGGGTGGTGGTGCAGGAGCTCAAGGCAAGCGTCCGCGTTCTTGAGCAAGGTGATCGGCGAGGGCGGGGTTTGGCCGTTCATCGGTCGCCCTCCAGGCGGAAGGTGGAGAGGGCGGCGAGCGTCTCGACGTTCTCGGGCTGGTCGCTGGCGAGTGCGGAGAGGGCGCTGTCGTTCTCGGGGATCCGCCCGAGCTGGCGCATGTCGGCGTAGGCGAGGTAGGCGGCGGCGGTGGCGCGGGCCATGCGCAGGGAAAATCCCGCGCCCTGCTTCGTGTCTTTCACTTTGCTGGTCGCGAACTTCCGCAGGAGCTTCGCCGGGTGCCCAGGCTCCAGCCCGTCTCCGCTGAACACCATTTTCGCGAAGGCATCGACGCGCTTGGGCTGGTGGAAGCGGGCGAATGCGAGCGTCGCGAGGATCGCGGCCACGCGCAGTTGCTTCGGCCACGCGGCGTTGGAGAGCGGCAGGAGCGCGAGGATGTGGGGCTCGTAAATGTCGAGCACTTTGAGCGCGGTTGGCACGGACGCGGGCAGCGCCCCGCGGTCGGCGATGCGGAGGATGGTGTTCGCGCAGCTCGCGAGCCGCGTGCCTTGCGCCCGCCCGTGGCTGAGCTGGAGCACCTGGCCGACGTTGCGCAGCTTGAGCCGGTCGATGGCCGCGAACGTGCTTTGCGTGATGCCGTTCCGCGTCTGCTCGGCGGGCACGTCGCGCGTGACCAGCATGTCCACGGTCACGCCGCTTTTCGCGACGCCGTGCAGCCGGTGCTGGCCGTCGATGAGGTTGCCCTTGTCGTCGAAGGCGATGCCTTGGTGCGTGAGCATCCAGTGGCCGTGCTGCATCTCGGCCGCGTATCTCTTCACGGTCGAGGCCGACAGCGTCCGGTTGCTCTTCAGGTTTTTTTCCAGGTATGCCAGCGCGCGCGCCGGCGTGATGTGTTCTACGGTGGTCTTCATTTCTTTTCTTTCTTGGTTTGGTGTTGTTGTCCGGGGAGACAGAGAGCTTTCGGGGCCTGCGCGAGCACCCACTCGAAGAACGCGAGCCGCGTCGCGGGCGACGAGGCGACCAGCCCGCCGCGCAGCGAGCGCGTGAACTGGCTCTTCAGCGAGGCCAGCATGTGCGCGTCGTTGCTCGCCGTGATCCTCGCCAGCGTCACCGGGCAGCGGACGTGCGATGCCTCGTCCTCGCCGAGCACTTCCTCGACCACCGCCCCGACCTGCGCCGCGGTCGGCTGCCCGCCTCCGGCGGACTCGACGGCGCGCGCCCAGGCCGCGGGTTGCCGCTCGGCGGGGAGCTTCGTCAGCGGCCGGGCCGTTTCGGAAGTTTCCGGATTTTGGGACATCGATGTCCCATTCCCGTGCGCTTCAAGGTTGTGGACGACCTTCGCGCCAGCAATGAGCCGGTTCGCGTGACGGCGACTCCACCCCAAAACATTCCGGCAGTAATCTTCGAATGTGCCGAAGTCGGCGCGGTAGAGTCGGGAATCGCGAATTTCGAGCAAGGCATCGCCGACTTCGACGAATGTTTGTGCGCCACGCCGGACGATGGTTTCAAGTTCGACTTTTCGGTTGATCTCTTTTTTTGTGAGTGCGAGCTGGTTCTTCATTTCATTTTTCTTTCTTGGTTCGGTTTCACTTCACGGATGACTGGAGTTGGTTCCACCGGGCGGTCAGACTGCGGCTGACGCGACGCCCACGAAGAACGTGGTTTAGATGGAAGCGAGTGACGCCAAGTATGCGGGCGGCTTCCACTTGACTGACTGCCCGCTTGGGTGTTGGCTTTGGTTGTCCCGTCAACTTCATAGTTGACTGGATAACATATGAGCGCGACTGGTCAACATAAATTGTTATCTGCCGAAAAATATTTTTCGGGCCGCCTCACGCACGCAATGAAATTGAGAGGAATGAGCGGGTCTGAACTCGCAGGAAAAATCGGTGTAGATCGAGGCTACATAAGCCTTCTCAAGTCCGGCAGGAGAAAAAATCCTTCACAAGAAGTCGTGCATGGAATCTCGGTGGCTTTGCGCGTTTGCGTTGACTGGTTGTTAACTGGCGAGGGCGAAATGGACGTTCCCGACGAAGCCGAAATTGAAGCGCACGTGGCGCAGACGTTATCCGGGGGGCCGCAAGCGGCGGCGGCGGCGATGAGCGACGAGCGT